>JAEAME010000168.1_pt1 | contig 86393 bp, 76 predicted proteins | sample 8958731 | NCBI WGS metagenome assembly JAEAME01 (sample SAMN16933194, study PRJNA681113) | bioreactor sludge metagenome | isolation source: anerobic bioreactor sludge (Control) | place: India:Bengaluru | collected 2018-10-24
GCGTGTTTCTCTGGTGACTCTCTTGCCACGCAGCAAGAGAGTCACAACCGTACCTCCGCAACTCCGTACCCAACCTTCTATAACGTAAAAATAAACTTTATCCCATCAAAAAAAAATAAAGGAGGAGAGCATGCGGTTCATAAAAAACAAATTTTTCATCATCACTCTGTGCATTGCTCTCATCCTTGCAACCTCAGCCACAGTGCTTTCTGTGATGGGCTTTGAATCCCCGTTCCGCAGCATTTTCGGAACCATCGCTATTCCCTTCCGCTGGTGCGGGGCAAAAATAGCTGAGGGTTTCGCCGGTTTTTCCGATTATTTCATCGGTTTCGACAATCTGAAAGAGGAAAACATAGCTTTAAAAGAGGAAAACGCGAAGCTCCGTGAAGAGCTCGCCAAAGCCGAAAACGCTGCGGCAGAAAACGATACGCTCCGCGAATATCTTAACCTTGAGAATCTGAACCCCGAATGGAGCCTTGTCGACGCCATTATAATCGGCCGGGAATCGGGCAGCTATATTACAGTCTACACCCTCAACCGGGGGAGCCTCCACGGCATAGAAACTGAGATGCCGGTGATAACCTCAGCTGGCGTCGTCGGGTATGTAAAAGAGGTTGGGCTTGCCTGGTGCAAGGTGGTGCCCATAACAGAGACTGTCGCCGCAGTCGGGGCATACATAGAAAAAGCCGGAGTATCGGGCCTTGTCGTAGGCGATTATTCGCTGCGGGCTGACGGCCTCTGCAAGATGACTTATCTCGCGGACGTCGAGGATATCGGGGCGGGAGACCTTATTATCACTTCCGGAACCGGTAACATATATCCGGCGGGACTTGCCGTCGGGACGGTAGAAGAGTTAGTGCCCGATTCATACAGCCGTACATACACGGCGACGGTAAAACCCGCGGTCGATTTTGAAAACCTTTCTCGGGTAATGATAATCACTTCATATAAGCTGGTGACCGAAACAACCGGCGACAAGGTAACCGGGGAGAGTACCGCAAGCCCGGTGGGGAGCGCGCCATGAGAATGCGCAGCCGCTTTTTCTTCACACCCACCTCGGCGCTTGTCCGCCGGGTTGTGATTTACGGAATTATGTTGTTTTTTCTGATAATGGTCCAGACATCGCTGCCCTTCATTCCATCGTTCGAGGGCGCTGTGCCGAATTTAGTACTTGCTGCCGTCGCTGCGGTCGGTTTTTTCGACTCGGAGCGGGCGGGAGCCGTCGCCGGGATTATCGCAGGTTTAAGCCTTGACGCGCTTGGCAGCGCCGCTCTCTGTCTTATGCCGGTTGCCGGTTTTGTCGCCGGTTACTTCTCAGGTCTTGCCGCTGGCAGAATTCTGCCTCGTGACCCGATGCCCTTTTCAATCTGCCTTGCGGGGGTGTCGGTGATGAACACGCTGCTAACCGTCATTTATGCGTACGCTTCGGTACCGGAGGTAAGGCCGTGGCTGCTGTTTGTACACACGTTGCTGCCTGAGCTGCTGTTCACCTTCATATCCGGTATCCCGGTGATGTTTCTGGCACGTTTTTGCACAAAACTTGCCGGGAGGACCGGAAGAAAGAGGGTTATCAGCTGATTGCCCGCATCCTGCACGCGTCCGCGGTTCTTAATCGCTCTGTGAATTTTGTCGGGCAGCCAAACCAATAATATGAAGAGTTCCTGAAGGAGTTCCACCCGGACGTATCTCCTCTATCTTTTAATCTGAAAGGAATCCTTAGAAATGGATAATTATTATAATCCGCAGCAGCCTGGTCTTAAGGAAGCAAGGCGTCGGTTTTCGCAAATCGGCATGGCGGCTACGGTAATGGTCATTTTAATGGTTGGTCTTCCGTACCTGGTTCTGTGGTTTGTAAAGAACTATTTTCCGGATATTATGGATAACGACTGGTTTCTCTGGGGGCTGTCGGTTTTGCCTATGTATCTCGTAGCGGTTCCGGTATTTCTCATTATGGTGGGAAGTGTTCCGAAATCCCTGCCTGAGAAGAATGGTATGAGTCCGGGGCAATGGGTCACAATAATAGCCATTTCCGCCGCCTGCATGTACGGTGGAAACATGATAAGCCTGTCGCTGATGCAGGCAGTAGGGAATCTGACAGGTAAAATTCCCGAAAACGGACTTAGCGATTTGCTCCTTGCGTCAAATGTATTTGTTAACTTTGCGGTAGTCGGCATTGCCGCGCCGGTGATCGAGGAACTTGTATTCCGTAAGGCCCTCATCGACCGCACGCGGATATACGGGGAGAAGACAGCAATCTTGTTCTCGGCGCTGACATTTGCGCTTTTTCACGGCAACTTCTATCAGTTTTTCTACGCGTTCGGCCTCGGGCTGATACTCGCGTACATTTATATCCGCACCGGCAGGATCCGCAATTCAATCTTTCTTCATGTGGGTATAAACCTTACAAGCGGTGTGCTCACGTCCTGGCTGCTGCAGAGCGCAACTGAAAAGCTGCCAAAGGAATACCAGGGCAGAAACCTCCAGGAATTTTTAGCCGGAATAACCGACGAGGAGAAATTTATAGCGGCACTTGAGATGGCCGAGCCGGCAATGCCGTATATAGCCGGTTTGATTCTGTATTCATTTATATTATTCTTCCTGGCAATAATCGGCTTTGTGCTTTATCTGGTTAATATCAAAAAAATAACCTTCCGGAAGACAGAACAACAACTGCCGCGCGAGCTGGTCGGGGGCACGGTCTACTTCAATATCGGCGTTATCGGGATGATTTTCATATGCTCCCTGATACTCGTCTGGTCGCTGGCGGTATAGCTGTACAAGAAAGGATTAAAAGATGACAGGACGACGGGCAACAATAAGAATCACCGCAGTTTGTGCGTTCTTTTGTCTTGCCTGTTTTGTTTTCACAGCCCGCCTTGTGAGCCTGCAGCTGATCAACCGTGACACATACGCTCCCTCTTCCGCCGGCGTGGAATTCATACAGGAAACCGCAATAAAAGCGCAGCGCGGCAGCATATGCGACCGGAACGGCAGCGTACTAGTAAATAACGAATACAGATACGACCTGGCAATTGATTATTTTTCGCTCCCGTCGTCGGTTAAGCAGGAAAATGAAGTATTCCTCAAACTGATAAGGGTAGCCCGGGCCTGTGGAAACGAAGTTATTCTCTCTGCTGATTATCCTCTTACCGGAACTTATCCCGATATGACTTATGCCGCCGGCGAGGCGGCCGATAAAGTCAGAGCGGATATAATCAGCTGGTACAAGCGAAAGAGCAGCATCAGCGCAAAAGACCTTGCAAAGTATCTCGCAGAGAGATACGACCTGCTTGATGATGATAAAAACCTCACCTGCACGCCGGAGGAAGCGGCCCTTATCATGAACCTGCGCTGGAGCATGATCGCCGGCAAATTTTACGAAACCGGCAGCTACATCTTGGCAGAGAAGGTCGGGCTTGACCTTATCACAGCCGTCAGCGAGAGCGGCATTCGGGGCGGGGTTATTAAAACGGTCAGCACGAGACGCTACGCCTACCCGGGATACGCTTCGCACATTCTCGGGCAGCTCGGCAGAATCTACGCCGAGGACTGGCCGGGGTATAAGGAAAAAGGCTACTCGATGGACGCCATGGTCGGAATTTCGGGCTGCGAAAAAGTCTTTGAGGACTACCTTCGCGGAACTGACGGCATCATGGTGACTGAATATGATAAAAACGGCTATATAACAAATCAGTATATCAAAAAAGAGCCGGTGGCCGGGCGCGACGTCTGGCTGACGATTGACATAGACCTGCAGATCGCCGCCGAAGACGGGCTTAAGAATAATGTCGAATACGCAAGGTCGAAGGCGAGGGGGAAACTCACCGGCGAAGATGCTTCGGCGGGAGCCTTCACAATGGTGGAAGTCGACACCGGACAGGTACTGGCAATGGCGTCTTATCCGACCTACGATCTGACAGCATATAATGAAAATTATGAAACTTTATCGTCGGCCGAGGTCAGTCCGCTCCTCAACCGCGCGATAAACGGACTTTACGCTCCCGGCTCGACCTTCAAGGTCGGGGTGGCCGCCGCTGCGCTCGAGAATGGGACGATAACTCCGGACAGTATAATAGTTGATAACGGAGTCTATACATATTTCCCCGATTATCAACCCCGCTGCTGGATCTATACGAGCACAGGCCTCACTCACGGTTCGATAAATGTCAGCTCAGCGATAGAGGTATCCTGCAATGGCTTTTTCTATGAGCTCGGGCGCAGGTTGGGGATTTTAGCGATGAACGATTACTGTAAACTTCTCGGTTTCGGCGAGGCAACCGGGCTTGAGCTGGGCGGGGCGACAGGCATTCTTGCCGGCCCGGCGTACAGGGAGTCAAACGGACTTGCGGCCTGGCGGGAAACCGATACAATTGTCGCCGCCATCGGTCAGTCGGAAAACCTCTTCTCTCCCCTTCAGATCAACATGTTTATCTCAGCAATCGCAAACGGCGGCACGCGGTATGCAGCGACGCTGCTTTACGCTATCAGGGACTTTGCTGATGACGGCAGCAGTACGGTCATAGCATCTCCGGTGGTACTGAGCCGTGCACCCCTGAGCAGCTATAACCGGGGAGTGCTGCTCGACGCGATGAGGCATGTTGTGACATCTCCGAACTCGGTAACTATCCGCAATATGCTGACAGGAGTACCGGTAGCAGTCGGCGGCAAAACCGGCACTGCTCAGGTCGGTACGACCAAGAGCGAAAACGCTCTCTTCGAGGCAGTCGCCCCCTACGACAACCCAAAAGTTGCTGCGGTCTGCGTGATAGAACAAGGGTATCAGGGATCTGTAGCAGCCTATACGATCGGAAAAGTGTTCAAGGTATATTTTAACAAATAAAAATGCGGGCTGCCGGAAAATCCGGCAGCCCGCAGACTGTTGACGAAAGGATACGCGGCTTCTTTAAAAAGAAGCCTGGCAAGAAACTTTATATAAAATGACTAAATAAAACACTCTATATTTATTGCTCACACAGGTTTTATTGGTTAAATTGCTTGAAAGCTTTTGCGGAGCTTTTCTCGAAAAGCGACCGTAACCCTTATGTCTACAAGCTGCGGGCTGCCGGAAAATCCGGCAGCCCGTTTTTCATTCAGTTATTCGTGCTTTTTTCTGGTGATGATAATCGCTGCGGGAATAAGGCTTGCAATAAGGCCGAATCCGATGAGTGAGCCGCAGCCTTTCTTGTCGCCTGCAATAGGAGCGGTAGTTGTGGGAGTAGCAGTGGTTGCGGGAGCAGCATTTGTCCCGGGGGCGGCAGTTGTTGCCGGTGTCTTTGTTGTTGTCGGAGCCTTTGTGGTAGAGCTCGGAGCCTTGGTGGTAACAGCCGGAGCTGTTGTAGAGGCGCTGTCTATATACTTGTATGAAAAACTGCAAATACCCGCCGCTGCTGCGGTGAATGTGGACTTCGGCGCATAAAGCGTTCCGTTGATTTCAAAGCCGGCAAATGTCAGATTGGTAAGCTCTGGGTAATAGCAGTCGTCCACGACAACCATATCGCCGGCATCAAGTGCGATGCCGAGCGTCAGTTTTTGCAGGGGGGTGAGATAGCCGGCACTGGGCGGTACCATATATGATTCGATCATCATCATTCTTCTTGCGTCCGGTACATCGCCGAACTCGGCTGCGCCGACACCCTGTTTGTCGACCGTGAAGTTGAATCCGGAGGAGTTATTGGGGCTAGCAATCGGAAGCCGCCCCGGTGTGAAGTCAACAGTAGCCCAGCAAATCAGCTCGGGGCTTTCGGTATAGACAACAGGGAAGGTGCTACCGGCCACATTTGCCGCGGTGTTGAGAGCTTCAGAATAAAGAGCGATACCGTATGTACCGGTTGCCGAGTTCTTCGCGTTGAAATTTTTTTCCGCATCGGCGCTGTTTCCGTCGATACATATAACCTTAACGTTTTCGGGAATTGACCACTGTTCGCGGAAGTGGGCCACTGAAAGGCCGTTACCGCCGTCATACCTTGCGTTAGATGAGTCTGTTGTTACAAACCATACAACAACGATTTCGCCGGGGTCTACCATACAGGTCGCAGGGTTTGAGGGTTTGTTGACGTAAGTGGCGGGCGCGGTAGTGCCGTCAGTATAATCTCCGGGTTTGAACGGAGTAATCTCAACAATCTCGCGCTCAAATAGGTCTGTTGTTGTCCTTGCGTTACCGTTGTAGGTCATGCAGTAGTCATAGAGATTGAGAGGTGTCGCGGAATTATTATAGAGTTCCAAAAATTCCATGGCATCATTTGCGGTGGTGCAGCCGGCCACAACGCAAGCACCCTGATCGGGCATTATCTCGGTGATAACCCAGTCGGGGCTGTTGGTCGGGGCTGTCGGCTGTATTGCGTCGCCGCTGGCGGAAGAGGAAAACATGCTTACCGAAACAAGAACACATACTGTCATTATGATTGCCAGTGCTTTTTTCATGAAAAATGTTCCTCCATATGTATTTATTATCATACTGCATTTACATTATATAATAATAGTAAGAATATGTCAATACTAAACAATATGAGGAATCGGAAGAATAATTGATCAAAATACTCAGACGTTGTTATTGCAGAACGTTATATGGTCAGAATAAAAAAGTGCCGCCGACGCGGCGGCAGCACTTTATAAAATTGTTCAGGGACTGATTATCTTTGTTTTTTTCTGGAGATTATCACAGCCGCGGGAATAAGGCTTGCAATAAGGCCGAATCCGATGAGTGAGCCGCAGCCCTTATCGTCGCCTGCAGTGGAAGCGGTGGTTGTGGGAGCAGCAGTGGTTGCGGGAGCAGCATCTGTCCCGGGGGCGGCAGTTGTTGTCGGTGTCTTTGTTGTGGTCGGAGCCTTTGTGGTAGTGTCCGGAGCCTTGGTAGTAACCGCCGGAGCCGTTGTCGAGGCATTGTCTATATACTTGTATGAAAAGCTGCAGACACCCGCAGCAGCTGCGGTGAATGTGGAGCCCGGCGCATAAAGCGTTCCGTTGATTTCAAAACCGGCAAATGTATAGTTATCAATTGTGGGGGTATATAAAGCGTCAACACTTAAGGTGTCACCTGCTTCAAGAGCGACACCGAGTGTGAGTTTCTGTGCCGTTGTCAGGGTTCCGACGCTGGCTTCAGCATACGATTCAAGCAATATCATTCTTCTGGCATCGTTCACATATCCCCATTCGGACGCTCCGTATCCCTGTTTGTCAACGGTAAAGTTGAATGTGGCGTCTCCAAGCGTGCCTGCGAGGAGCTGGGCTTTGAAGTCAACAGATGCCCAGGCGGCAAGCTCCGGGCTGTCGGTATAAACAACAGGAAAGAAATTGACTGCACCGTCCGGTAATGTGTTGGCAGCTGTATTGAGGGCTTCGGAGTAAAGTGCAATACCGTATGTACCGACGTCACTGTTCTTTATGTTGAAGTTCTTATCATTTCCACCATATGTTGTAGAAGAGTTTCCGTCTACAGAGATTACCTTAACATTTTCAGGAATACTCCAGAACTCACGGAAGTTAGCAAGTGATAAGCCTTTTCCTTCATTAAAGAGATTCAAATAAGCTTCGTAGTACATAACCCAGAGAACAACTACTTCACCCGGGGCAACCATACAAGTTGCAGGATTTACTGGTTTGTTAGAGAGATCGCAAGGAGTATATTTGGAGGTGTCTGTCCAAATGTGTGTCGATCCGTCCGAATAATCACCTGCTTTAAAGGGTGTGATTTCGACAATTTTCGTTTCAAAATCCGCATTTGTTCTGGCATTGCCATTATAAGTCATGCAATAGTCATATAGATTGAGGGTTGAACCGGAGTTATTGTAGATTTCAATAAACTCATAGGGGTCTTTGTTGTCGGTGTACCCTCCGATGCCTTTACCTACCGTATCGGGGCAGATCTCGGTGATAACCCAGTCAGGACCGCTTGCAGCGGCTGTTGTCGTCACGGCCGTTGCGGACAATGCAACTGTTCCGATTGAAACGATAATACATACCGTCAGTATTACAGAAAGCGCTCTTTTCATAAAAAATGCTCCTCCATAAGTAATTATTAGTATATTGATTTCCATTATATATCAATAATTTCTAAAAGTCAATATTAAATGTTTTATTCGTTTATAATATTTTGATCAAATCCGTTTGTTTCGGCATTCTTCAGTTGTTCAGGTGTTATACGTCCGTGCGTCTTTTCATAATATGCAATATAATTCCGGAGCATGAATAAAAACTGGTTTTCAGGAGTTCTCCCCTCCGCCCCGCAGATCACGAGCAGGCGCCGCAGCATATCATCATTGAGCTTAACCGGAACAGTAAAGTTTTTTTTCATGGCATATCCTCCGAATTTTTCTTGCTGTTGATATTTTATACCAATCATAGCCCCGCGTCAATCCCCGCTTTACTTTTTCTTGTCTTGGTGTTATACTGGATATAAATAATGTTAATGGAGGTGCTTGCTGTGTCCTCTCTATATTCGGAAGGATTTTTCGACTCGGCAGACCGAATAAGCCGTATTGCTTATTTCATCTGGTCGCCTGAAACAGTTCCAGCGGGTATTGTTCAGATAAGCCACGGAATGAACGAATACATGGGCAGGTATTCCGACTTTGCGCTTTTCCTCGCCTCGCGCGGCTATGTCGTTTGCGGTAACGACCATATCGGGCACGGATTCTCAGCGGGAAACGACGCTGACATAGGTTATATCCCGCGCCGCAGCGGCGCCAACGCTCTTGTCGAAGACGTACATACGATGACTAAGATAATAAAGGAAAAGTTCCCGGGGCTGCCGGTATTCCTTCTCGGGCACAGCATGGGCTCGTTCATTGCGCGCCTTTATCTTTCAAAATACGGCCGGGAGATTGACGGCGCGGTGATATCGGGAACCGGTGGTCCGGGGCAGCCGACGGGACTTGGCAAGTTCGTCTCGCGTCTGGCCGGTTTGGGGAACAGGGGAAGAAAGCGCTCAAAGCTTATCGACAAAATGGCATTCGGCTCGTATCTTAAAAAAATCGGCAAGGGCGCTTCGAAATTTGCCTGGCTGACGCATGATGAGAATATCGTAGATAAATATACAAAGGATAAATTCTGTAATTCCATTTTCACTGCCGACGGATTTTACACTCTTTTCGATATGCTCGGGCGTGTATCGGGTAAAAAATGGGCATATACCGTTCCCGGTATGCTGCCTGTGCTGATTGTGAGCGGAGACGCCGATCCGGTCGGAAATTACGGCCGGGGGCCGCGAGCTGTATATGACCGCTTGCAGGCGGCGGGTATTGGCGGCATAACGCTGAAAATCTACCCCGGAATGCGCCATGAGGTGCTTAATGAAACCGGGCGGCAGCAGGCTTATGATGATATACTTGATTGGATTGCCAAAAGAACCGGAAAAACCGGGACACAGATAAAAAATAAGAAGACAAGGTATTAAAATGGATGAAATAAAAAAGACCGCCGGTAAAATCATGGCAGTCGACTTCGGAGACACGCGCACCGGGCTTGCGGTGTCAGACCCCGGGCGGTATCTCGCGTCGGGAATCGGATACATTTCACCGGGAGGGATTGTGAAAACCGCTGACGCAGTGGCGGAAATTGCGAAGGAGCGGGGGGTTGCCGCCGTGGTGGTGGGGCTGCCGGTCAACATGAACGGCAGCGAGGGACCTCGTGCCGGGCGGTGCCGCGAGTTTGCCGGTCTTGTGCGCGAGCGACTAAATATTCCGGTAACTTTTGTAGACGAAAGGCTGACGACAATGGAGGCGACGCGCTACCTTAACGAAACCGACACCCGCGGGAAGAAAAGAAAAGGAGTTATCGACGCGCTGTCGGCCGAGCTGATTCTTCAGAAGGCGCTAGACAGGTTGAGGGAGATGAAGGGGTAAATATAATACGGCTCGCTGAAATAGTTCAGCGAGCCGATTTTGGATGCGAAGATGCGTTTTGTACTCTCTTGACGCGTCTCAAGAGAGTACCAGAGAAACACGCGGAGAGGAACCGATGGTTCCTCTCCGGACTCCTCCTTCCGGTACCCAGAAGCCAGAAGTGTACCGGCTCGGCAGCGTGTGCGCCGGCGGAAATTATATCACTTACGCTTAATTCAATCTTTACCGGATGAATAACGCCCTATACTAAAGCATTAGTACAGCCGGCCTACGCGTAATTTTACGCTCCGGCGTGGGGCACGCCTTCTGAGGTATAAAAGTTTATTATAATTTTTGCCTATCCGCGTCTTCGCCGCAGTTCTTTATCGCATAGCTGTCTTTAAACAGCAGCTAATCCAATAGTTTAAAAAGTTTCTTGCCAGGCTTCTTTCCAAAGAAGCCGCGTCTCTCCCGTATCCCCCGCGTCTTATTTTACAGCAGCATCCAGCGCTTTTTTGTCGGCTGAGGAGAGGGGAACGGGGACATTCTCGTATGTTTCAGAAAAGAGGCAGAATGTGCCGTAGGCAGTGGTATCATAGTCAGTCTTACCGATATAGTAAATATCGAAGAAAAGGCCTACGGCGTCGCTGACTGATACATCATCAAAGACAACACGGCGGTAGTTGTAAATCGAGGTTGTGTCGCTTGTTACCGCCGAGGAGGTATAGCGGACCTTATCAAGAAAGTCGGCATCATTGTTATCGCTGTCGTCCCCGGGGGTCAGGTCGGTGGTTTTGACGAGGGTGAAATCGAGAAGGTCAGAGGTGCTCTCGGGGATGGCGTCGAGATCGAAATCATTGTAAAGATGCTTCGCCATGCTTTTATTGTATCTCAGCAGCACCTGCACCTGTCCAGCTTCAGGGATTATCACATAATCCACAACGGTGAAAGAACCGTTTTCTTCATTTATTTCTATTGTGTCGATTTGATTCTGACTGAACATTTCAAGGTCGCCGCCCGACTTTTCATAAGCGTTTGCGAGCGCATCGTTTACTGAAAGCTGGGATATGCCCTTCGGGGGAATTGTCGAGAAATAAACCCGCCAGAAGATAAACGCTACGAGAAGCCCTATTAACGAGTATAACAGTGTTTTTATCAGTCTGCCGATAATCTGGAGCGAGGTCGGTCTGTATGCCATTTTAATTACCTTCTTTGATTATTTTGTTTTAAACACGGCAACCAGTGTGGTCAGCGACTTAAGCGTCAGGGTGTGCTCGGTTATTTTTAAGCTGAGGCTGTGTGCCCGAAGCAATCAGAAACATTTACCTTTATTTTCCCTGTGGTCTTAGCGTATACAATAATTCCGCCACCCAGAACTTCAACGTCGGCGACCGAGGAGTCAGATACAGTAAAGCTGAAGACCTCAAGCCCGAATTCACCGCTTGTTATCTTCTTTTTCGCGCTGACGTTTATCGCCGGTTCGGCTGTCGTTCCGGCGGCAGTTGTGTCACCGGCAGCCGGTGTTTTATCACAGCCGGCAAAAAGGAGGAGGCCGGCGATGGCAATAATCAGTGTCAAAACTGTTGCCGCCGGAACCTTTAATCCCCGCTTCATTGCGCAGCGATCTCCCGCAGCGTTTTCATGACATTGTTCCCGCCGCGGCCGAAATAGTCGTGCAGCTTCACATATTCGGCGAAAAGCCTGTCGTAAACCGCCGACGCTGCCGGGTCCGGGTGATAAACCTTGTCGCTCTTGCTGACCATGGCGTCCATCGCGTCGGTGAGCTTTGCGTATCCTCCTGCGCCGGCCCCCGCGGCAGCCGCCGCCTGTATGGCGCCTGCCAGGGCGGGCGCCTGGGTCGAGTCGGAAATTTCTATGTCCATCTTGAGCACGTCAGAGTAGAGCTGCATCGTAAACGGGTCCTTGCGGGCGATACCGCCGGCAGCTATGATACGTCCGATCTTAACGCCGTGATTTTTAAAGTTTTCGGTGATGACCCTCGTGCCGTAAGCCGTCGCCTCAATGAGGGCGCGCATGATGTCCTCGGGTTTTGTACGCAGCGTCATGCCGACAATCATTCCCGAGAGAGACGCGTCGACGAGTATGTTCCGGTTGCCGTTAAACCAGTCGAGGGCGATAAGACCGTGCTCCCCCGGTTTCTGCTTTGCCGCCTTCTCGATAAGAAGTTTAAGCACCGATAATCCCCGGGCTTCGGCTTCTTTCAGGTATTCCGCCGAGACCACATTCTCCTTTGCCCATGCGAAGTGGTCGCCGAAGCAGCAGAGTCCCGCTTCATAACCGAAAAATCCGGGTGTGAGCCCGTCGCGGACCGTTCCACATATCCCCTTCACGCAGCCGTCCTTGCTCCCTACCAGCATGTAACAGGACGAGGTACCCATAATAGCGCACATGTCGCCGTCGTTTACCAGTCCCAGGGATATCGCTGCGGTGTGGGCGTCGGGCATCGGGCAGGTGATAGCGGCGCCTGCCGGAATACCAAATTTCTTCTCGGCTTCGGGTGTCACATATCCCGCCGGCTTGCCGGTGAACACGATCGGGGCGTTCATTTTATCTTTAATCACATGGCGAAGTCTTTCGTCGAGCGACGCGAAAAAGTCTTCTGAGGGGTATCCGCCTTCATCTATTACATATTCGCTTTTGGCCGCGGCAAAAATATACCCGCGTGTCTGCACCCCCGTGAGTTGCCAGGTGAGCCAGTCGCCGGCCTCAATGAAATACGCCGCGTCGTTGTATACTTCGGGCGCTTCGTCGAGCACCTGCCAGATTTTCGGGAACATCCACTCAGACGAAATCTTGCCACCGAATCTGTCGAGCCATTTCTCTCCCCGCTCCCTTGCCCTGGCGTTCAGCCTGTCGGCCCAGGGCTGCGAGGCGTGGTGCTTCCAGAGTTTGACATAGGCATGGGGATTCTTTTTATACTTTTCAAGGAAGGAAAGGGGTGTGCCGTCGGCGAGGACCGGAATAACCGTGCAGCAGGTAAAATCTATTCCCGCACCGATGATGTCGCGCGTATTCACGCCCGACTTTTTAATCACATCCGGGATGATATACGAAAGGACTTCAAGATAGTCACGCGGGTCCTGCAGCGCCCAGTCGGCCGGGAGCTTTATGTCAGTTCCCGGGAGTGTTTCCGAAATGACGGCGTGAGGATAGTCCATGACGCTGTCAGCCAGCTGTCGGCCGTCGGCCACATCGACGAGAATAGCCCGCCCCGATAGGGTGCCGTAATCTATTCCGATAGTATATTTTGCCATATTGCATTTCCCTTTCCGTGTCACGGGGCTCTTCATTCCGGCAGCTGCCGGATTTTTCTGCCCTTACAAAATTATTTGTAAAATTTTCCGATAAATATGATATAATAATACTGATTATACAACAAGCGAAATAATTTGTAAAGCCGGGTGACGCTTTTTTATTCAGCCCGCGGTGTGGTGAAAAGTTTTTTGTGCAATTCGGTGTCTTTGATGCCCTTAGTGGCCGAAAATTATTGCAATATTTGATATTGAATTATTTTCCACAATAGTTTATAATAAACAAAATACTTTTTTCATAATTATGGAAGAAAGAATGTATAAATATACGGAGGTATGAAATATGAGAAATTTGTCATCAGAGAAAATCCGCAGGCTTGCACTTGCCGGAATGTTTACGGCTATAATTATAGTAATGACTGTAGTGCCGTACACCGGCTACATTTCATACTCGCCTCTCAGTCTGTCGATAACCACACTGCATATTCCTGTTATCCTCGGCGCAGTGTTTCTGGGCTGGAAGTATGGCGCGGTTCTGGGCGGTGTCTGGGGTCTGACCTGTGTAATAAAGGCTTTTCTTGAGCCGACGCCTGCAAACGTCCCTTTTCAAAATCCTTTAGTGTCGTTTTTACCTCGTGTCATAGTCGGAATTGTAGCGGCTCTGGTGTTTGTGTTGTGTTCTAAAGTGATGAAGAAATTCTTTGCTGCCGCCGTAGCAACAATAGCGGCAACATTGACAAACACCGTTCTTGTCATATCAATGCTGTTTTTCTTTAATTATTTCGACAACTTTGCGGATACTGTATCGGCAATATTTACAACGATAATTCAGGTTATTGTCGCGGTTAACGGTATTATCGAGCTGGCCTCAGCGGCAGTACTTGTTCCCGTGTTATACCTGGCGCTCTCAAAAGCATATAAACGTACTGAGGTTAGATAAATATGAACCGTCCTCTTGTAGCAATTACCCCGTCCTATACCAAAGAGGGTTACATCCGGATGAACCCGGTTTACCTTAATGCGGTCTGGGCCGCCGGCGGCATGCCTGTTTTTGTCGCCTATACCGAGGACGAAAAAAAGCTTCATGAATACGCGTCAGAGTTCGACGGCTTCCTTTTTTCCGGTGGCGTCGACCTCGACCCGAAATACTATGGCGAGACGGTGCAGTTCGACTCGGTCGAAACAGACCCGGGGCGGGACACCTTTGAGCTTGCCCTCTTTGCCCGTGTTATGGAAACCGGAAAGCCGGTTTTCGGCATCTGCCGGGGTATCCAGACTATGAATGTGGCGATGGGCGGCAGCCTGTACCAGCACATAGACGGTCATAGACAGAAGGAAAAGGGAACCGAGCGCATCCAGCGCGTTGCCGTCAACCCCGGAACCCTGCTCTCTGAAATCACCGGAAATAAGCCTTACCTCATGGTGAACACTTTTCATCATCAGGCCGTAAAAGTCCCCGCGCCCGCCCTCGTCGCCGCCGCCTGTTCCGACGACGGTATCTGCGAGAGCGTATACCTGCCCGGTCATAAGTTCTTCCTCGGCGTCCAGTGGCACCCCGAACTCTTCTTTTCGCTCGATCCCGACGCTGCTGCGCTGTTCACGGCGTTTGTCGTGGCGTGCAGGTAGGAACGGGGAACGGAGATACGCGGCTTCTTTGAAAAGAAGCCTGGCAAGAAACTTTTTAACATATTAATATAACTGCTCGACCAAACGGTCCGTACGTCAATGAAGCACGGCGCCGCAATTGGGCCCCACATCCCTGTTGCGGCGCCGGGATGCGGGGAACGTAGAATTCGGGTCAGGCACAAATTGATAACAAGACTGAGCACCCTATCCAGCGAGCCCCACGCCGGAGCGTAAAATTACGCGAAGGCCCGCTGTACTAACACTTTAGTATATGGCGCTATAAAGCCGGTAAATATTTAATTAAGTGTAAGTGTTATAATTCCCGCCGGCGCACACGCTGCCGAACCGGTACACATATGTCTTCTGAGGACCAGAAGGAGGAGTCCGGAGAGGAACCATGCGGTTCCTCTCCGCGTGTTTTCTTTCGTCTATTTCTTTTTCACGAAAAAAGAAATGGACAACGCACCTTCGCATCTTACGTATCTAAGCTTCGATCAAGGTCGGTTAAACAACACCCGTCCGGCTGCTTCAAAACCACAGCCGGACGGATTTATCTATCATATTAAGTCAGCTGCCCTGAGCATATATGTCCTCATCCCAACCTCGCCGGCGTCGTCGCTCAGCTCAAACACCCGGCCTCCCCGCTGGTTGTCGATGCCGTACGGCGAGAAACCGCCGCATGCGTCAAGACAGAGGCGTATACCGAGATATTCGGCCTCAAAATCATTTTCGTGCGTGTGTCCGCAGGCGATGGTTTTTATGTCTCCCCTCTCGAGTATTGTGGCGAATATACCCGAGTTTAGCGCACCCAGGCTGAAAGCCTCATCAGAGCTGCCCGAGAGCAGCGTTTCCCCGGGGTTGTCCTTGGCAATCTGAAACTCGTGCGGGGCAATATGCGTCACGAGCATTCCGGGAATTTTCCTTCCCTCTTGCTTTTCAATTTCGAGCGAACTCTTATAATACCACATCTGCTGGTCGAACCTGATTACGTCCCAGCGTTCGCACTGAACCGGACTGTTAGCATAGCGGTATGGTGTTTTTGGATCCAACCCAGTATCAGCGCAGAAGTTTTTCCAGCGGTTGTTCGAGTCGAGACCCCATATAAGGAATTTCAACTCCCCAACGTTGCCAAAGACCGGCAGCGCAAAGTTTGATTTTCCGCTCACACCCCCGCCGGTATGCTTAGAAACACAGTGCGGCATCGATTCATATATCCTTTGCTGAACGTCGGCCGTCACATCGGTGTCCCGGTCATGATTTCCGAAAACGTGAGCCCAGGGAATCCCGCGGCGCTCAAGGGGCTCAGTTATCATTTTAATATATTGCCGCAAGGTTTCTTCTCCGCGGAGAACCTTTCCGTTGCAGTTGTCGCCGCCAAGGATCACAAGCCCTGGGTTCACCTCTGCGCACATTGCGTCGAGAGACAGGAGCGTGCGGGGGTTGCAGTCAAGCGTTTCCTGAAGGTCCGAAACCATGAGAATGCGGAATTTCCCGTCTCCGCCGAAAGCCAGACGGTGCTTTGAATAAAGGTTTTTTTCTATATTCTTCATTTTTTATCTTTCTATGATCCCGGCAGCGCTCAGTTTGTCAAGGAAAAGCTTAATATCAGCCATTGCCGTGGTTTCATCAATTTCATATTCGCCAATAAGTGCCGAAAGAAGCCCTTTTTCGTCGGTTCCGCTGCCTGATGCGAGAACATTCCATAAAAATGTCCCGCTGCCGTTCAGCACGACGACGCCCGGAAAAGTCTTTGAAAGGTTTCCCGACGCCACAGCGACGGTGTCCCCTCCGACTTTCGACAGGATGAAACCATCCTTTATTTTCATGTCGCACCTCTTTTTTGTTAATAATATTTTATATTTTACCATATAAACCCGAATGTTTCAAGAGATTATGGATGAGCCCGATAATTTTTCCGATGACGGGAACATTTCACTGATCTGTGCGTCTTAAGTATCAGTCTCTGCCATGCGGCAGTTTCTGACACTGTGCCCAAAATCGGCGTGGTGTGGTGTATTTCCGGTTATCACCCCTGCAATTGTTAACTTTCTACGAAATATCGGTGATATTTTTCTGAACTCACTTGCTTTGGCTATAATTGTATGATATACTATCACATGCTCATAATGCCAATTTATCGGCACATGGAATTCTTGATATAAAACGCAAAATCAAAGGAGAAGAAATGAAAAAGTTTTTACTTACCGCCCTCTTTGCAGTCCTTTCGATGTCGCTCGTGCTTACGCTTGCGTCATGCGAAAACGGACCAGCTGTTGACACAACATCGCTTATCAGCACCACTGCAGCCCCTGTTACCACAGCCGCTCCCGAGACAACGGCGCATGTACATTCCTACACAACTGAAGTGACACCCCCGACCTGCACCGAAAAGGGCTATACTACATATACCTGCTCCTGCGGCGATAAGTACGTCGATAATTATACCGACGCGCTCGGCCACAGTTTCGGCGAATGGGTGACCACAAAGGCTGCCACCTGCATCGCAACCGGCACCCAGACCCGTACCTGCACCCATGACAACACTACCGAAACCAAGGAAATTCCACTCGCAGCGCATCAGTATGTTGATACCGTGACCGCTCCCACTAAGACCGAAAAGGGATACACAACCCATACCTGCGCAGTCTGCGGGAACAACTATGTCGACAGCTATACCAATCCCACCGGTTCCACAGGCCTTGCCTATGAGACCAATGCTGATGGTTCAATCACCATCACCGGATATGGCACCTGCACCGACGAGGAAGTTATCATTTACTCCACCTATTATGTTGTTGACAGCACTGGCAAGTCGGCCACCAAAATTGTGACCGGAATTGCCGCCGGCGCATTCATGAACAACACCACCATCAAGACATTCTATATACCTGCAAGCGTGACGACAATCGGCAACGGTGCGTTCGCCGGCTGCACCAAGCTCACCTCCTTCACGGTAGAGAGTGACAGCAAGAACTTCTCAACCACCGGCGGAATGCTTATGAGCAAAGACGGCTCAACAATAATCGCATATCCCGCTGGCCTAACACTGGAATCCTTCACAATTTCAAATTCCATTGTAGCAATCAATCCGTCTGCTTTTGCCGGCTGCGAAAACCTTATCAAGTTTGAAATCACAACTGATCATACCAAGTTTGCCGTTGTTGACGACGTTCTTTACGACATCGACAAAAAGGTACTGATCGCATATCCGTCCGGCAAGTCACTTTCATCCTTTACGGTTCCTGCCACTGTTGTAACCATTGGCGATTATGCCTTCTTCAACGCCAAAAAGCTTAACGCCGTGTCCTTCCCCGATCGTCAACTGGCATCAGACGGCGTGACAATCAGCATACCCGGCGTGGCCACCATCGGCAGCTTCGCCTTCTATGGCTGCTCCGAGCTCACCGCGGTCGTAATTCCGAACATCACCGAGACACTCGGTTCATATGCCTTCGCCTACTGCACGAAGCTTACTAACGTTGGGTACGGCTCAGCCCTTAAGACAATCAGCGCTCACTGCTTCGAGGGCGACACTGCTTTCGTAAATGTTACGATTCCTTCGACAGTAGAAACAATCGGCCAGTACGCTTTCGCGAACTGCACAGGTATAGTAAATGCAGTGATAAGCTCAGGCGTCAAGACCATCAGCGATTATGCATTCAATAACTGCACCGGCATGACGACACTTGTCATCGGCAAGGATGTCACCTCAATCGGCTACAAGGCCTTCACGGGATGCCTTAACAAGGGCAAGGACGCCGGCGGTATCAACAACATAGCCAGAGTTTATTTCGAAGGTTCTTCCGGAATCTGGAATGGCGCCACTATGTCGATTGATCCGACGAATAACATGTATCTTACCATTTACGCAGATATCTATTACTACAGCGAAACCAATCCCGGCACAGGACGCTACTGGCATTATGTCAGCGGCGTTCCCACAGCTTATTAATCTTAAATAAATTAAGGCTGCCCCGCGCGGGGCAGCCTTTTTTGCGGTTGCTCTTGCCTTCGAAAAGCAAACGTGGTAAAATCAGGATGCCGGGATGGTTGAATAACACTTTCCCGGGTTTCCTGTCCGAAAACAGCACGCGAAATTGTTATATTTTATGAAGCCCGGGAGCGCCGGGGGAAGGGAGACCAGAAGATGCCCGACAATACGACGAATTCCGCCTGTAACGCAGCCTTATGCCGGATCGCGAACGGAGATATGGCGGCGCTTGAAGTGATCTATGACAGACTTGGAAGGCGGATATTCACGATTTCCCTCTCTATTCTGGGAGATGTACACTCTGCCGAGGACATAATGCAGGACACCTTCGTAAGAATTTCCGCCGAGGCTGGCTCCTACCGGCCGGGGAGCAACGCATCGGCCTGGATACTTACCATGGCGAGGAATCTTTCAATTAACTGCCTGACGAGGCGGAGCCGCGTAATCCCGAGCAGAGAGCTGATCGAGCCCATGCCGTGCGAGCCAGAGGAAACGCCCTTCCGGGCGCTCGAAGCGCTCTCCCTGCTGGACGATGAGGAGCGTCAGATAGTAACGCTGAAACTCGACGGCGGCATGAAGCACAAGGCGATAGCCGGACTTCTTTGCATCACGCCGGCTGCCTGCGAGAAAAAATACCGCAGGGCGCTGGAAAAGCTAAAAAAATATTACGAATGAGGAGGGGAAACCATGAACTTCAAAAAAAGATTTAAGAGAGACATGAGAGATATAAAGACCCCGGAGATAGGTAAGGTGCTGCCGGGGATTGCAGGTGAAGCAGAAACCGGGAAAATGCATGTGCACAGGGCGAAACACCGGATTTTCGCAACCCCAACAGCAATTATTCTTATCTGTCTTATTGTAATCGGAACTGCCGCGTGCGCTGTGCCGGTGATAATCGACTATCTGAACGCCGACGTGTTGACTGAGAATAACACAAGACTAACCAAAGTTCCGGATGGCTGGATTGGAATATACACTGCTGAAGACCTCAATAACATCAGGAATTATTATATAACCAACGAATATGACAACAAAGAATTAAATTTTATCATGATGAATGATATAATCTTTACCGACGCGGATTATGCTCCGGGCGGCATTTGTGAGGGTGGCTGGGTACCGATCTCGACCGAGGGGCACGAAAGATTACAGAGTGATTATTTTTACCGCGAAGGCTTTGACGGAACCTTCAACGGAAACGGACATATTATCAGGAATCTTAAGATAAATACCGGCAATGAAACAAATTACGCAGGAATATTTGGATTTACGACTGCTTCCTTCATCAATCTTGGAATTGAGGGCTGTGAAATAAATGTCAATCGCGCTATAAATGATGACAGTAAACTCTATGTCGGTGCTATAGTCGGGAGAGCGGCTTTCATCGGAGGCTGTTATGCATCAGACGTATCGATATGTGTAAATCTTGAAACATCCGAATATCATGAGCAGAAACTTATCAACAGGAAAATTGCCGGTGGTGATATTATTAATCAAAAGGTGTTCGTAGGCGGACTCGGAGGCAATGTTGGTTATGTTGATTCATGTTATACTAATACAAAAATTAATATAAACGAGATTGGAGATCCGGTCGCAGACATCAGAATCGGCGGGCTCGCCGGTGCATCAACCTCCTGTGTAACTTCTTACTTTACCGGGAATATCAACACCGATCAAAGCAAATTCTACTGTTGTAAGACTGACCCGATAACGGTCAGCGACGTCGGCAGCAGTCTACCGGTCATGATCAGCGAAGAGGCAATGGAGAAAATGATGACAATATGCAGGGAATACTATGGAAAAGATAATTTCTCATACAAAAAATTCTGCGCGTATTTCCTACCGAAGGATCCCGACCAGAGCACAACCCCCAAAGCTAGAGCAGAGGTTGAGGAGATGATCAGCCGCAGCATTCAGAAATATTACTATACGGAAGATGTAAGCGACATCAGAAGCTGGTATTTATTCGATCCTACAGCATCGGTAGAGGAAAACGATGCGATAGCCCAGTTGATAGCTGAAGCATTCGGTGATTATGATAATTTTCAGCAGTTCTGCCTTGAAAATAAAATTAAGTGCGGAATTCTCTACTGCTATTCTTTCGAGGATGGTGAAAAAATAAAAACGAGCAATCTTGAAGGTTTTAATTTTGACACCATCTGGGTCATCAAAAAAGGCCAGGCGCTACTGAAAATATTTGAATCTTGACAAGTACACCGTACCGGCACTATAATGGTAGTGCCGGTATGTTTTACCTCAGAATGTCAGAACAGCATTATAGAGAGGGGTGAGCGGTTTGTGGTTGCTTCTGAAAGTCAGCCGAAACAAAGCATGTATCTGAAAGCACGTTGTTTCTTCAAGGCGATTTCTGTATTTCTAATATGTCTTATGTTTGGAGGAATGATAACCTGCTCAACGCCGGCAATTCCGTATCTCAACGCGGCTATGCTCACCGAAATCAACAAAAAGTTAACCGAAGTGCCGGATGGCTGGATTGGCATTTATTCAGTGGAAGATCTGAACAACATACGCAATTATTTTCTGACAGATGAATATAATGCCAGCAAGCTCAATTTCATTTTGATGAGCGATATCGCATTTACCGATGCAGATTATGCACCGGGCGGCGTATTTGAGGGCGGCTGGGTTCCAATTTCGACAGAAGGACATGAAAGGCGAATTTATAAGGAGACCAAGGCAGGTTTTGAATATTATGATTACCGGGACGGCTTCGACGGAACATTCAACGGCAACGGGTATGTTATCAGGAATCTTAAAATAAACAACAACGATAAAAATTGTAAAGGACTATTCGGTTACACGACTGCGACAATAGTTAATTTAGGAATTGAGGGCTGCGAAATAAACGTCTCCAGTGAAATTGAAGACGGCAGCGTGATATATACTGGCGCTATTGCCGGAAAGGCGGAGTTTATCGGATGCTGTTACGCGACCGATGTATCAGTGAACGTTAATCTTAATACTTCTGTCTTTAATGAAAAGGTGAAGGCTGATTTACAGACTTGGGTGGAACAACAAAAAAACCAATTGATTTTTATCGGCGGGCTCTGCGGATATGTGGGTTATGTGGATTCATGCTATACCACCGATGGGGATATAAAAGTCGGGGAGAAAGGAAATCCTGCTGCCGACCTGAGGGTCGGAGGCCTTGCCGGATCGGCAATCTCATGCGTGTCTTCCTATTTTACTGGTAGCATCAGCGCCGACGAAGGTAAATTTTATCGTTGCCAGACCGATCCTATAACAGTAAGTGATGCAGGCTGTGGAATCCCCGGACATATAAGCCAGGCGACACTTAACAAAATACTTGGAAAAAGCCGGGAATTTTATGGAGAGGAATCGTATTCATATAAAAAAATCACAGCTTATTTTCTCCTGAACAGTCCGCCCGATATACCAGGTGACATGTTTTGGCCAGTGCCTGTACTGCATATCAGAGAATACTGTTATTCAGAGGATGTAAGCAATATTGATAAATGGTACATTTTCGATCCTTTTGCAGATACCTATGAACATATGGAAGTCACGCAGCTAATAGCGGACGCTTATAGTGGTTATGGCAGTTCCTTAATGAAAATAAAATAAAATGCGGCAGTCTATACTGCTATTCATTCGCAGACGATGAAAAGCTGAAAAAAAGCGACCTTTACGCCTTCAATTTCGACACCATCTGGGTCATTAAAAAAGGCCAGGCGCTCCTGAAAATTTTTGAATCTTGACAAGTACACCCGCCCGGCGTTACAATAATAATTGTAACGCCGGGTTTTTCGCGCACATGGCGCGGAATTGCAGGTTTCCCGGGGCTGAAAGGAATCTTAATGACCGAAAAAGAAAAAAAGCCGCGCATCGACGCCATTGTCGCGCGGATGAAGGAAATATACCCGGACGCTCTCTGCGCTCTGAAATATAACGGCGACCCATGGCGCCTGCTTGTCATGGGGCGGCTGTCGGCCCAGTGCACCGACGCGCGGGTGAATATAGTTTCTGAGGATTTATTCAAAAAATATCCCGACGCCGGCGCAATGGCTGACGCCGACATACAGGAGCTTGAGGCGCTTGTCCGCCCCTGCGGCCTCTATCACACGAAAGCGGCGAATATCAAAGAAGCTAGCGCCATCGTCCGCGACCGCTTCGGTGGGAAAATTCCTGACAACATTGACGATTTGCTCACCCTGCCCGGCGTCGGGCGGAAAATCGCCAACCTTCTGCTCGGGGACATTTACGGTATTCCCGGCATCGTTGCCGACACCCACTGCATACGCATCTGCGGGAGGTTCGGTATGTACCCGGAGGATCTGTCCGACCCTCATAAAGTTGAGAAAATAATGTCCGGACTTATCGAGCCGGGGGAGCAGAGCGACTTCTGCCACCGGATGGTTTTGTTCGGCAGGCAGTATTGCCAGGCGAGAGCCCCGAGGTGCCATGAGTGCCCGGTGTCCGGTTTATGCGAGCACAACATTTCTTAGTTTATTAACGTAAAACAAATTTAGCCGAACAGTTAATCTATTTATTGAAAAGTTCTCGCCGATTTCCGTAGAAATCTGCCTCATTTCAAAAGGCCGCGTATCCCCCTTTCCCATATATATCACAAAGCGGGAAGAACTTTTTTGGTTTATTCTCTTTACAATTTACTTGGGGTGTGGTATTATAGACAATTGAGGTAGTATGCTTTTTTTTGAAAAAACCAGACTTCCGCCGCGGACGGCGGAAATGAAACCCTCATTATAATAATAAAGAAATTACACATACAGGAGGATTCCAAATGCCAATCAAGCGCATTAAAAGTTCAATGGACGGCAACACCGCTGCGGCGCACGTATCATACGCGTTCACCGAAGTGGCTGCCATCTATCCCATAACTCCGTCTTCTCCGATGGCGGAGCAGGTGGACGCATGGTCGGCCATCGGCAAAAACTACGTCGGTGACCCGGCTGTCAATATTTTCGGGGATAAAGTCAAGGTCGTCGAGATGCAGTCTGAAGCCGGCGCCGCCGGAACTGTTCACGGTTCGCTTGCTGCCGGTGCCCTCACCACAACATACACGGCATCCCAGGGCCTGCTCCTCATGATCCCGAACATGTACAAGATCGCAGGCGAGCTGCTTCCCTGCGTTATTCACGTATCGGCGCGTACCGTCGCGTCTCATGCCCTCAACATTTTCGGAGACCATTCCGACGTTTACGCCTGCCGCCAGACAGGCTTTGCAATGCTGGCCGAGACCAACCCGCAGGAGATCATGGACCTCGGCGCGGTGGCTCACCTTTCTGCAATAAAATCCCGCGTTCCCTTCCTCAACTTCTTTGACGGTTTCCGCACCTCGCATGAGATCCAGAAGATCGATGCCTGGGACTACGCCGACCTCGCAAAACTGGTCGACATGAAGTCTGTTGAAGAGTTCAGAGCGAGAGCGCTGAATCCCGAACATCCCGTGCTCCGCGGCTCAGCAGAGAACGGCGATATCTTCTTCCAGCACAGAGAGGCCTGCAACCCCTACTACGAAGCGGTTCCCGGTATTGTCGAGAGCTACATGAAGAAGGTCAACAAGCTCATCGGCACCGATTATAAACTCTTCAACTATTACGGCGCTCCCGACGCAGAGCAGATCATCATCGCGATGGGCTCTGTCTGCGATGTCGCCGAAGAAGTCATCGACTATATGATGGCAAAGGGCAAGAAGGTCGGACTTGTGAAAGTCAGACTTTACCGTCCTTTCTGCGCCGACAAACTTATTGCCGCAATCCCGAAGACAGTCAAAAAGATAGCTGTCCTTGACAGAACAAAGGAACCCGGCGCGCTCGGCGAGCCCCTCTACCTTGACGTTGTCACCGCCCTCACACAAGCTGGCGTCACCGCTCAGATTGTCGGCGGACGCTACGGTCTCGGCTCGAAGGACACGCCTCCCTCCTCCATCTTCGCTGTTTACGACAACCTGTCGAAGAAGAATCCGAAGAACGGATTTACCATCGGTATTGTCGACGACGTGACCGGTCTCTCGCTGCCCGAGAAGAATGTACCCGACACCTCGGCAAAGGGCACAATCTCCTGCAAGTTCTGGGGCCTTGGCGGCGACGGGACCGTCGGCGCGAACAAGAACTCGATCAAGATCATCGGCGACCACACCGATAAATATATTCAGGCATATTTCCAGTACGACTCCAAGAAGACTCTCGGCTTCACCGTCTCGCACCTGCGCTTCGGCGATAAGCCCATCAAGAGCCCGTACTATATCACAAAGGCCGACTTTGTAGCCTGCCATAACCATGCATACCTCAATCAGTACGAGAGCATGATCACCGACATAAAGCCGAACGGCGTCTTCCTGCTCGACTGCCCCTGGAGCGAGGCTGAGCTTGACGAAAAGCTCCCGGCAAAGGTCAGGAAATACATCGCCGAGAACAACGTCAACTTCTATATCATTGACGGAACCGGAATCGCTGCAAAGCGCATTGGCAACGGCAAGGTTAAGAACACAGTGCTTCAGTCTGCATTCTTCTCTCTCGCCGGCGTACTTCCCAAGAAGGAAGCCATCGAGTACATGAAGAAGGCTGCATATAAGTCCTATATCAAGAAGGGCCAGGCGATAGTTGACCTCAACTACGCAGCTATTGACGCTGGCGCAGATGCACTCGTTAAAGTGAATGTTCCCGAAGCCTGGAAGACCGTCGCTCCCGACGCACCCAGAGCCGCTTTCGAAAGCAATCGCACCGACCTCGCAGATTACGTAAATAATATTTCTCGTAAAGTCAACGGCATGGCCGGCGATTCACTGCCTGTATCGGCGTTCAAGAACAGCGTCGACGGCACATATCCGCTGGGCGCGTCGGCAAATGACAAGCGCGGCGTCGCTACCAGCGTTCCGGTATGGCATGAGGAAAACTGCATACAGTGCAACCAGTGCTCATTTGTCTGCCCGCACGCATCCATCCGTGCTTACGCCCTGACAGCAGACGAGGCTGCAAAGGCGCCCGCAAACACCAAGCTTGCCGCGCGTCCTGTTATGAAGACAGACTATAAGTTCGCGATCTCGGTCAGCCCCTACGACTGCATGGGCTGCACACTTTGCGTCAAGGCCTGCCCGACCAAGCCCGACAAGCGTGCGCTTGAGATGGCACCGATCGAAACACAGTTCGAACAGGCTCCTGTCTTCGACTACATGGTCAAGAACGTCAAGGAAAAGCCCGAACTCATCAACAACACCGTCAAGGGCAGCCAGTTCAAGCAGCCTCTGCTTGAGTTCTCGGGCGCCTGCGCCGGCTGCGCCGAAACCGGCTACGCACGCGTCATCACACAGCTCTTCGGCGAGAGAATGTATATATCCAACGCAACCGGATGTTCATCAATCTGGGGCGGTCAGGCTCCCGGATTCCCCTACACCGTCAACAAGGAAAGCGGGCACGGTCCGGCCTGGGCCAACTCGCTCTTCGAGGACAACGCCGAGCACGGCCTCGGAATCGCTGTCGGCCAGAAGGTGATCCGCGAGAGACTCATCAAGCTCGTTAAGCAGCTTTCTGAGAGTTATGCAAAACTCGAGGGCGCTGCCGACATGAAGGCAATACTCGACAAGTACCTTGAGACTGTCGACGACGGAGCCGCAAACTCCGACGCCACAAAGGCTCTCGTTGCAATGCTCGAGAAGAACGTCTGCAAGACCGACTGCGACTGCTGCGAGACCGAGAAGAAGATTCTTGCTGAAAAAGACTATCTCGCTAAGAAGTCTGTCTGGATCTTCGGCGGCGACGGCTGGGCATACGATATCGGCTTCGGCGGACTTGACCACGTGCTCGCGTCGGGTGAGGACGTCAACGTGATGGTCTTCGATACCGAGGTTTACTCCAACACCGGCGGTCAGGCATCCAAGGCGTCTCAGATTGGCCAGGTCGCGCAGTTCGCAGCGGCAGGCAAGGCAATCGGCAAGAAGAACCTCGCCGAGATCGCCATGTCCTATGGCTACGTCTACGTCGCTCAGGTTGCTATGGGAGCTGACATGAACCAGTTCCTCAAAGCGCTGAAGGAAGCCGAGGCTTACCACGGCCCGTCCCTCATTATCGGCTACTCTCCCTGCGAAATGCACGGAGTAAAGGGCGGTATGCAGAACAGCCAGCTTGAGATGAAGAAGGCTGTCGAGGCCGGATACTGGCATATGTTCCGCTATAACCCGGCCCTCGAAGGCCCGGCCAAGTTCACAATCGACTCCAAGGCTCCGACCGGAAGCTACCCCGACTTCATTAAGTCCGAAGACCGCTACGCGCGTCTTGAGCAGCAGTTCCCGGATAAAGCGAAGGAACTCTTCGCTAAAGCCGAGGAAAACGCCAAGGCCAAGTATGACAGACTCCTGAAGTACGGGAAGATGTACGAATAAAGTATAAATTATAAAGATACTCCGGGGGAGAACTTTTTGAGAAAAGTTCTCCCCCGGACCCCTTTTTAAAACTTTTTATAATTTGGTTTTGCTTTTTATTAAAGTCTGTTCGACGATATAAAACCGCGGCGTCGTGGTTGAGCCCATATCCCTGCCACTACGGAAATATAAATATCAGCATTTAGATTTTCACCCTATCCGGCGAGTCCTACGCCGGAGCGTAAAATTACGCGGAGGCCCACTGTACAAAGGCTTTAGTATAGGACGCTATACAGCGAGTAAAGAATGAATTAAGTGTAAGTGTTATAATTCCCGCCGGCGTACACGCTGACGAGCCGGTACACTTATGGCTTATGAGCACCAGAAGGAGGAGTCCGGAGAGGAACCATGGGTTCCTTTCCGCGTGTTTCTCTGGTACTCTCTTGCCACGTGGCAAGAGAGTACGAAACGTACCTTCGCATCCTCGAATCCAAGGTTTAATAGCGCCGGATAACGGCGGGCCGATATTGAATCGGCCCCTACAATAAATATAAATAGGCGGGAGAACCTCTCCGTCGCCTTCGGCGCCACCTCCCCTGTCAGGGGAGTCTAGGAGCGGGGGAATTGCGGTCCGAAATAATCACCCCTCTTAATATGGTTATAATAAATAATATAACTATACATCCATGAAAACATTTATGCAATGTGTGCAATATCAAGAAAAAACAAATGTTATTCAGATGATTTTCCCCGAATATAATCCATCATATGAAAACCGCGGAAACGAATGAAGTAATTACTGGTTGTTTTCGTTTTTTCATTGTGTTACAATATTTTTTACAGGGGTCCCCGCAGTGCCGTAATACATATAAACCACGCTCGCGGTAATTCCAAAGATAAAGGAAGAATGATTTTTAGAAAAATATCACCCTGAATTAACGTTCCCAAAGGAGAATACATACGATGAAAAAGCGAATAGTCATGCCGCTGTTTATGGCGGCTCTGCTCATTTTTATGAGCGTCACCTTCATAACACCGGCCTCGGCCTCGTCAACGAAGGTTAACGTCAGGTTTGGAAACAGCGAAGTAATGAGCGGAAAAAGTTTTCTGGTCGACTCGATCACATATGTTCCGCTGAGGGCGTTTGCCGACACAATGGGTGGCGGCACCGTGGGATGGGATGGAAGCACCAACACGGCGTCAATAAGAACAAGCGGTCTTTACCTCACCGCAAAGGTCGGAAAACTCTACATAACAGCAAACGACAGATGCTTCTACACAGTCGGTGCTATTAAGAACATCAACGGCAGCGTATACGTTCCGATCCGCCCGATGGCGAAGGCATACGGCCTTGAAGTCGCCTGGGACAGCGCAACATACAGTGTCCTCCTCACCGGAAGCGGCAGAAATTACTGCAAAAGCGGTAGCGCATATTACAACAGCGACGACCTTTACTGGCTCTCGCGCATAATCAACGCTGAAGCAGGATCCGAACCTTTTCTCGGTAAGATGGCAGTCGGAAACGTCATAATGAACCGAGTGGCAAGCAATGATTATCCGAACACGGTTTACACCGTTGTTTTTGATAAAAAATACGGCACCCAGTTCACACCGGTGGCGTCAGGCACAATCTACCGTACCCCATCGGCAGACAGCATAGTCGCGGCAAAAATCTGCCTCGAGGGTTACAGCCTTTCGACCGATATGATCTTTTTCCTTAACCCTGATATCGCGACAAACTTCTGGATCACCAAAAACTGTACATATGTAATGACTATCGGGAATCATGAATTTTACAAATAAATACACAAACTGGGTATATTTCCCGTGATGGTGTCGGTACATAAAAAATGCCCATACGGCAAAGAATAACTGTGAGCGGAGAATTTCCGGTTCAATTAAAAGCAGAAAGGAATCTCACAGTAATGGTGATCGACAGAATCGCGCTTGTTATAGCTATTATAGGCGCGCTCAACTGGGGCAGCATCGGACTTTTCAATTTTGATGTTGTCGCTTGGATCTGCGGCGGACAGGGCGCTCTGCTCAGCCGTATCATATACACTATAGTAGCGCTCTCAGGCATCTGGCTTATCTCTCTTGTCTTCCGTACAAAGGAAAATGTTGAGCGGATTGAGGACTGACATAAAGTCCCGCGCACAGCTGCTCCCCGAAAGGGGAGGGCTGTGCGTTTTTTCTTTTTATATTGATTTTAATGAGCTTTTGGTTTATAATTAAATAAAATCAATTATATTATGGAGATATCCTCATGAAACTCGGTGCCATGACAAATTTGTACAGGGCGCGCCGCGGAGGGCAGCCCGGAAACAGTTACATAGAACAAACCCGCAGGTGTGCCGCAGCGGGCTTCACTGTCCTCGATCTCAACGTCTGCGATTCAGTCCGCCCGGGTAAAAACGACGACCTTGCGTCTGATGACTGGGAAGCGAAAATTGACGCGCTGGGCAGCGAAGCGGCGAAGCTCGGCATCGTCTTCACCCAGGCTCACGCTCCCTTCAACGGCGACATGTTTGTTTACGGTAAACAGCCAAACGCGGAATATATCGAGCGTTTCAGCGAGATGAGCCGCCGCTGTGTGATCGCTGCCGGCCGGCTGGGTATCAAGCGGATAACCATACACCCGATGAGCGACACAGTAAACACCGAGTTTGACAACGAAATTCAGAAAAAAACAAATCTTGAATTTTACGCGCCGATGATTGATCTGGCTAAAAAGTGCGGGACGGGTCTCGCGCTTGAGAATATGGCCGATTTTGACCGCGCAAAAATCCACCGCGCTTATTGCGCCGATGTGGATGATCTCATTGATATTATCGACACTGTAAACGACCCTGTGCTCGGCGTCTGCTGGGACTTCGGGCATGCGCGCATGATGTTAAGCGACCAGCCAAGGCAGCTTAGAAAACTCGGCAAGCGCCTTGTTTCCACGCATGTGCAGGACAACAACGGAAAACGCGACTCTCACCTCATCCCCTTTGTCGGGGGCGACATCAGGTGGGAGATGATCATGCCCTGTCTCAAGGAGATAGGCTATGAGGGGGATTTCGTGCTCGAAACACATCAGTTCATGAATGAGATTCCCGACGCGCTGCGCCCGTCGGCGGCAAAGCTGGCTTATGATTTCGGGATGTACTGCATGGAGATATATAATAAAGCCTGATTATTGGGATAAAATTTACCCCCGGACGGTATTTCGCACCGTCCGGGGGCTGTGTTTCATTGTTAATATCTTCCGCACGCTCCTAGCCTCCCCTAACAGGGGAGGTGGCGCCGTAGGCGACGGAGAGGTTTCTCTCGTAGTAGAAGGGTCTCCCATCCCAGTTCTCCGGCGTCATCGAACCTCGGATTCGAGGTTGCGGAGATGCGTTGTGACTCTCTTGCCACGTGGCAAGAGAGTCACCAGAGAAACACGCGGAGAGGAACCATGGTTCCTCTCCGGACTCCTCCTTCGGGTTCTCAGAAGCCATAAGTGTACAGGCTCGGCAGCGTGTTCGCCGGCGGGAATAATACACTTACACTTAATTCAATCTTTACCGGCTATATAGCGCCCTATAATAAAGCTTTTGTACAGCGGGCCTTCGCGTAATTTTACGCTCCGGCGTGGGGCTCGCCTGTTGAGGTGCAAAGATTTACTATAATTATTTGCCTATCCGCGTCTTCGTCTCCCGGCGGAACCGACAGGGATGTGGGGCCCAATCGGTTCTGCCGCAGTTCGTATACGCATAAAAAGTCTTGCCGAGCAGCCAAGCCAATAGGTTGAAAAGTTCCTGAAGAGGGTCTGGGGGGAACTCCTTTCAAGGAGTTCCCCCCAGCGTTTCTCGTCCTAATCTAACAGCTCGCCCAGACTCTTCTCGAGCAACACACCCTCGCGGGTTGCTGACGGGGATTTCTGTGAGTCAAAGATTACGCGGAAGGTGAAATTTGCGGCGCGTTCAATAGCGGCGTCAAGACCGGCGCCGCGAAGGATGCTTCCGAGCATGACCGAGGCGAAGACCTCGCCGGTCCCGGGGAAGCTGCGTGGGAGCTTCTCTGTGCTGATGATTCGGCAGGCCTCACCGGGAGCGGCAAATGCGTTTCCGATTCTGTCGCCGAAGCTGATGCCGGTTATAACAATATTAATATCTGCCCCGAAAGTTTCGCGGAGCTTTTTTATAAGTATATCGGAGAGAGCGAGCGCTTCATTCTTATTTTCCGGAGAGGATTTCGGCATATCCAGGCCGGTAAGCAAACAGGCTTCGGTAAGGTTGGGGGTAATTATCCCGGCCCTTCTGCAAAGCCTCCCCATACCGCTCACAAGTTCGGGAGTGTATGTCTGATAAAGGCTGCCGTCGTCGCCCATCACGGGGTCAACGAGCACCGGTATATCTTTTCCAAACCTGTCGATAAACCCGGACACGAGATTAATCTGATCGGCGCTGCCGAGAAAGCCGCTGTAAATAGCATCGAATTCGAGACCGAGACGGTCGAAATGCGAGATTATCCCGCTCATGTCAGGTGTAAGGTCGCGGAAATAAAGCCCATCAAAACCGCCGGTGTGGGTCGAAAGAAGCGCTGTCGGTACAGGCACCACCTGGCAGCCCATGACCGAGAGAACCGGCGTCACGACACTGAGGGCGCAGCGGCCGAAGCAGGAGAGATCGTGTATTGCCGCCACGCGCGGCGGATCGTTTTTATGTCCCATAGAAAACCTCAGATGATAAATATCCGGAGATTTTATTCTCCGGATAAAACCTTTGAAAATTTTTCACTTCAGCCGTCAACCGGGATGTGGGGCCCGGTTGACGGCTGGCAACGTTTATTATTAAATAGTTGAAAGTTTTTGCGGGGGTCCGGGGGAGCTTTTCTCAAAAAGCTCTCCCGCGTATCCTCATATCCCGTCCTTAGCTCTTCGCCGTCGCCGTGACGTCCTCACCGGCGATTATTTTGAGCGCGTCAGTAAGAATCTTGTTAACGCGGTCGGTAAGGATATAAAGCTCGCCTTCGCCGTTAATGGTCATATATGAGCGGCGTTCGGAGTACTGGTAGAACCGGAATGTATAGTCTCCGTCCTCGGTCTTCACCGTCATAACAAGCTGCGCCTCGCTGTCGGGCTTGGCGCGGTATGCTGCCATCTCATCTGCGGTCAGATTGGCAACGCCGTCGGCGGAAGCATAAAGAATCGTCTGGAAGAAGTGGCGGAAATAGCTTGTGTTAAGTGACACCGAAGTTTCGGTGTTCACTTTCCCCATAACTCTCACTGCGTCGGATGAAAGGCTGCGGGCAACCTTACCCCAGACGCCGGTATTATGGTCGACGAAGATATAAAGAATGTTATCGAAATCAACGTCGTAGCCGGTGACATAGAGCGTGCAGGTGCCGGTGGTGCCCGAGGTGAGGTCAAGCTTTGTAGTCATGGTGTCATTGATAAGATAAAACTTATTGTCGCTAGTAAGGAGATATTTGATATTCTCGGCATAAACGGCCGGTGAGGGACCAGAAGCCGAGCCTTCGGCGATTGAATACTTCCCGTTTTTCTGAACAAGATAATAACTTGTTTTAGTCCCAGCGCTGTCGGTGCGGGTATAGGATGATTTGGTCTGCTTTGTGAAAGTATATTGTTTTGAGTCGGAGTTGTCGATATCGAACCTTATTGTCTTACCGCCCGATATAAGTGTTATCTCAGGCGTGCAGGCCAGGTTGAAACTGTATGCGGTCTTGTCGATCCAGTCGACGGTCTGCCAGTCCATATACGGCAGATAAGTCCGGTCAACCTCAACTATCATATCGAAGAGGGTTGAATAGACATAGTAGGTACCGCTGCCTGTCATCCTGCTTATGAAGAGGAAGGTGCTTACGGTGCCCTTGAAATCCTCCTCGCTTACATTATAATCAAAATAAATTGTACAGGCCGGGTCGTTAAGTCCGTAGGTGATCAGCGCCTCGTCGTCGGGTGCCAGCTTGACCACGCGGATGAAGGTCATGTTGGCAAAACTCTGCAGGCAGGTATCGATGTTGTTAGAGGAAGCCCTCATGTTATTAAATTCCTTGTTGAGAAAGACATACGGCACAGAAGTTGCCTGAGTGCCAAGGCGGTCCTCAAGGGGAATGAACGAGAATCTGACGACTATATCGCTATCAGCCATAGCTAACGAAAAATTGCTGACGTTGAAGTAGGTCGAGAGTGTCATCGGATAAACTATCATAGGCTCGACCAGCGCCTCGACCGGCTGAAGCACAGTCGCGGCGATATCTGAGTTCACGATATAGATAAAGGGCGTGTCGGCATATTCGGAATTTTTATACTGCACATAATACCCGGCGCCCGAGACGATGGCGTCACCCACGATGACGGTGTATTCATTGCCATTAACGTCGGTCAGCTTATACCAGGCGGGGGTATATTCGTAGGAATTCCCGTTGGCGTCAACTCTCGTTTGGGGGGCGAGACCGTATTCGGTATACTCGCCGTTTGCGTCGGCTATCGGGTCATTGATCTTTTCCATCGCGAGAACATATCCGCAGCTGACAATCAGCGAAGCGAACTTCTCCTGATTATATGCTGTTTCCTTATGTCCCTCGATATAGTAGGTGTTTTCCTTTTTACCGTCTTTGTTTGTGTCCTTGTGTTCGCCGATGAAGGCGTAACCGCCGTAATCGTTGTGAATCTCAAGTCGCGCCATGCTGGCTTTCTCGACCTGCGGAAAGGCGAGCACGCGGGCGGTTACAAAGTTACCCACCGCCTCTTTTCCGACCGTCGGGACATATGCGTAAACTTCATACCCTCCGGTGGAGGCGTCAAGCTTGATCTGCGAGCCGGCGGCGGTGACGTAATATTTGCCGTCCTCGGTCAAAGGGAGCAGCTTCTCGTCTTCGTCGCAGAGAACGTATGTCTGCCCTTGCTTAATGATTTTATAAACGGTGCCGTCGTAGTCGGTTAGATTAGTACGGTTTACGTAGTACATTACCACAGCCAGCGCTACAATAAGAATGACGACAAATACCGCCGCAATGGCTATCATAGCTTTCTGGCGCTTCAATACGGCTTTCCGCTTACGGTACGCCATGAGCTTCTCATCCGACTGAACGTTTTTCGTCCAGTGGGCGTAAAGCGCGTGGCTCTCCTCAGCAGTGACTATCGTTTCAGCACCAATAAGCTGCCCGCCTTCCTCGGCGGTGAACCAGCCGTCGAACTCATATCCGAAACGTGACGGGGACGGGAGTTCTCCATAGGGCTCGCCCCGTATCAGACGTTTGCTTGATGAGGTTATTCCGCCGCCGTTCGCGTCGAAAATAACCGTTACATGCTCTCCTGTCATGAATATTTTCTCCTGACTACTACAAAGATTCCGAGACCGAGCACGACAGTCGCCGGAATTACGGTGAGGATAATGGTATACTGATTTGCTTCGGCGGTTGTAATGGTCTCAATTTCTGTTGATGCAAAGGGTTTGGGATCAAGGTCGACCACGATAGTTTCCTTGCCCATCGAGCGGAGCGCCGAAATCAGCACGTCGGTGTTCCCGTAAGCGATTGACTGCAGGAAATCCTGCGAGGCAAATTCGGTGGACGCGCATGCGAGAACATACGAGTAGTCGGCGTCATCGTTTGAAACCATCTGTGTTTCGCGGGTGATTGTCATAAGCTTAAAGGGGTCAAGGGTGTTGGCCGCGGCAACCTGTTCGCCGCCCGCAAGGGCGACAGCATTTGCCGAGGAGACGAAGACATCGTATATGCTTCTCGTGACACCGTTCGAGTAATATGAACCGTAGCGGTAGTTTTGGGTAGCATCGTCCTCGTTCTCATATGTCAGTACCTCATATGTGTCGGGATATGAGATCGACATGGTGTTCTTGAACACTACCTTCGGCGGGTATGTCACGCTGCGCATGTCGGTGTGGATGGATGCTCCGAGGCCTTTTGTCGTGTAATCGGCAAGGATAGTCATTCCGTCTGCCGTCAGAGACCTGCTTGAATCCTTGATCATATACGGGAAGATTTCGTCTGTGTCCTTATTGATAACGCGGTTGAATTTGACGCCCCACTCCTCAAGGTATTCCTCAAAGTTCGGAAGCACCGGGCTTGAGGGCGACATAAAGACCATCAGCGAGTTGAACTCGTTGAGCCAGGTGTTGAGCTTTGCGATCTCCGAGATATCCGAAATATTGTTTCTGACAAGGAAGTCGGAGGTCGGGTTATAAACCACGATGAGCCGGCAGTCGGCAGGGATCTCCTGGTTAGCAAGGTCGAGTGTCTGCACTAAATATCCGGCGTCCTGAAGAAGATTCAAGAGATCGTAATCAGCGAAGGCCTCGCCGTGGTTGACTGTCACACAGGCAATGGGCGACTCGGCCTTTGTAACGGCGAGTATGCCTGAAGCTAATTTTTTCTCACCGTTGTATGCCCAGGGGGTGGTGGAATCGGTATCACTGAAGGTAAAGAAGGCATTAAGCGAATAAACTCTCCACTCGGTGCCGCTCTCGACAATGACGTTTGTTGAATAAATATTAGTCAGGGTTGTGCCCTTGTACTTCTGTACGGCCGACGGATTCTTCCAGACGTTTATGAACTCAATCGTAATTATATCCGGGAAGGCTCTCTGCAGGTCTTCGGCAGTCTCCAGCACGTATCTCTGTGATGTTTCCTCGGCGAGGGCGTCGCGGTCGTCGCAGAATATAATTTTGACTTTTATATCTCCTACAAGCCCGTTCTCGGCTTCGGTCTCAAGATAAGACTCGTAAGTGCGCGGGGTTTCGGCTCCGCTTATCTTTAAATATGTGGTAAAATTTTCAAATTCGGTATATGGTTTAAACTCTGCGGGAGCGGTATATCCAGCGCTGCCCGGAACAGCACCTGCGTCACGGTTCTTTCTGGCTGTTTCAAGGTTGGCGGCGGCAATTTCGGCGTTCTCGGCGGCGATAGCCTTGTTTTCCCCGGCAATTTCTTTGTTCCGGGCGGCGATTGTGCTGTCGTCGTCGTTAATCTGGGAGACGAAGACGCCGAAAAATTTATATCCGCTGATTGTCTCAAGCTTTGTATAAACGGCGAGAGGGGTGTATCCCGTCGCCCTGGAGCGGTTTGCAGCCACAGTGTTGACGTTTGCCTCTGCTGCGGCAAGGTTTGCCTCAGCCGCAGTAACAAGGGCGGCGGCCTTGGCCGTGTTCTCGGCCGTTTCGCCTTCAATGCCCTTTATATGGTCATAAAGGCTCTTTGTGAGTTCAAGGTTTTCCTCGGCAATGTCAAGGTTATCTTCAGCGAGCGCGGTGCTTTTTGCAAGCAGCTCGCGGTTGCGTTCGGCAATGGCGATGTTTTTGTCTGACGTTGTCAGGTTTTTATCAGCGTTGGCGATTGTGTCTCCCAGGCGCTGAACGTTGGTTTCAGCCACAGAGAAGTTTGTTGCCGGCAGGTTTTTATTGGCCTCGGCGCGCTCGGCGGCTGTCACTTCAAAATTTTCCGCCAGCAGGTCGCGGCAGGCGTCGGTGAGAGTATAAAGCTCCTCCGAGGTCATGTCGATATAAAGCCCGAATCTTGCTACCAGCGCCGAAAGCCCGGCGTTGAGCATTACAACAAGGGCGACCACAAGAGCGGTCAGCGCCACGGAGGTGCTTCCGTAGCGGAATTTGCGGCTGCGCATGAAACTACCGTATCTCATTATTGTGACTCCTTTCGGTCAAGCCCAGCGGCGTCTGTCGTAGACGCGCACTGTCAGAAAGAGGAATACGGCCGTAATCGAAAAATAGTAAACAAGGGCCGCAATATCAAAGTATCCGTAACTGAAAGCCGAGTACCGGCTGAGCACTGAGAACCAGTTTAGCACGAAGCGGATGACATAGCTGCTGATGAGGTATTTGCCGTCACTGTCAGTGATCTGTGTCAGAAGTCCGGTACCGATCATGACGAGTATAGCCGCGATGGTGATGACGGCAGCCGACAGCTGGTTTTCAGTCAGCGCTGAGATGAAAACGCCGATGGCGATGAATGCGGCGCCGATAAGTACGAGGCCGATGATGCTGCCGAAAATCTGGCCTGTCACCGGACCTATGTGCGTTATGCTGTAATCAGTGGCGTTGCTCTCGGCCCGCCCGATGGCGTAAAGCGGGAAAAAGTTAATGCAGGAGAATATGATCGTTCCAAGGAAAAGGGTAAAGGCGGCAAGGAACTTGCCGAATACCATGCTGGTGAGCGATACCGGCGCCGTCAGCAACAGCTGCTCGGTGCGCATCTTCCTCTCCTCGGCGAAAAGACGCATGGTGAGCAGCGGAAGCAAAATCACCAGGGCGAAAATCATCATCTGAAAATAACTTGCGGTGCTGTAGCTCGACGACTGGAGCGTCGTGTAGCAGCATAACAGCGCAGATATGGCGAGGAATATCCCGGTGTAGACATATCCTGTCGCACCGATAAAGTAGGTTCGCAGCTCTTTCTTGAATATTGCAAACATTTGCGGCATCAACGGCTGTTCTACAGCCGTTTCTCCTTTCATGTGTATGAAGACGGGGGTACGGGGTTACGCGGCCTCTTGTAAGAGGCCTGGCGAGAACTTTTCAGAAAAATTGCTTGGCCGCTCGGCTAAGTCCATATAGCGGTAAAGAAATGCGGCGGTTCGGGTTGGGCCCCACATCCCTGCCCGAACCGCCGGGACGCGAGGGACGTGGAGACGGATAATAAATGAAGTTATTTTTTATCCTCACCCGACGATGAGGATATGCCGGCGAGTTCGGAGGTTTTGGTCTCGGCGTTTTTCTCGATCATCGACTGCGCTATTTCCTTCTCAAGCGAGTTCTTTGACGGAGCTATCTTCTTTTTAGTGTCCCGGCGCAGGGTGCGGATTTCGTTATTCTTATCAACTATGGTGATGAAAATATCCTCAAGGCTCATTCCGAGCGCTTCGAGGCCTACCATAGGCCAGTTTTTCTCAGCGAGAGTGTAGAACAGTGTCTTTCTGATGTCGACCCCGACGTCGCTTTCGATCATATAGACGTAAGCGTCGCCGTCTCGTGTGGGCAGCGCCTCGGCGTACACTATCCCGGGCTTCGCCTTGAGCATTGCCAGCACCTCGCGCTGCGGGCCGCATATTTTTACGTTGAAGCGCCTGTTGTTTTCAACCGCGCGTGAAATATTCTCGGTCATTTCATCTGCGACAACGCGACCTTTGTTGATGATTATGATCCTGTCGCAGCAGGCCTGGACTTCCTGGAGTATATGGGTGGAAAGGATGACCGTGTGATCTCTGCCGAGCGTTCGAATCAGGTTTCTTATCTCGATGATCTGCTTCGGGTCAAGGCCTATAGTCGGCTCGTCAAAGATAATGATATCAGGGTTGCCGACCAGCGCCTGTGCAATGCCTACACGCTGTTTGTATCCCTTTGAGAGATTGCGGATAACGCGCTTGTAGACATCTGTGATCTTTACGATATCGCAGATTTCCTTCAAATGCTTCTCGCGGTTGAGCGTGCAGCCCTTCAGCTCATAAGTGAAATTCAGGTACTCCTCAACTGTCAGCTCGAGATAAAGCGGAGGCTGCTCGGGCAGGTACCCCACCATTTTCTTTGCGGCCAGCGGATTTTCAAGCACATCGACGCCGTCGATACTTACAGTTCCCGAAGTAGAGGAGAGATAGCCGGTGATAATGTTCATGGTTGTGGATTTTCCTGCGCCGTTAGGCCCCAGGAATCCCACGATCTCTCCCTTTTCGACTTCGAAACTGATATCGTCCACCGCGGTGTTTGTGCCGTAGTTTTTCACAAGATGGTCGATCTTTATCATGTTAAAAAGGTTTCCTTTCCTTTGATTCTCTCTATGTATGTTATTCCACAGTGTATTTTAATATATTTTCTTTATCATGGTGTGACGCTGACTGGTGATAGTGACATATAAGAATGAAATTATTGTGAAGGTTGTGTGTATTGGGAGGGGATAATTGCTTCGCTTGCCAAATGATATTAGGTTATATTTTTCAATGATGCGGAGATGCGAAGGTACGTTTGTCACTCTCTTGTTTCGTGACAAGAGAGTGACCAGAGAAACACGCGGAAAGGAACCCATGGTTCCTCTCCGGACTCTTCCTTCTGGTTCTCACAAGCCAGAAGTGTGCCGGTTCGGCAGCGTGTACGCCGGCGGGAATTATATCACTTACACTTAATTCTATCTTTACATGCTGTATAGCATCCTATACTAAAGCGATTATACAGCGGGCCTTCGCGTAATTTTACGCTCCGGCGGTGCGAATTGGGAAATTGGGGCCCGGGTTCGCACCGCCGCAGTTTCTTAACGTTTTTGTAGCTAAGTCGAGCAGTTAAACTATCTTTATTAAGTTCTCGCCAGGCCTCTTTCAAGAGGCCGCGTATCTCCGTACCTTACCCCATCGCCGTCAGTTTTATTATCAGTTTCACGTCGTCGTCGGCTGCCGCCTTGCAGCGTCGGGTGGCGCCACAGCTCTTACAGCGGTGGGTTATTATATAGCCTTTTTTAGGGTCGGGCTCGGCTCGAAGCGGCTCCATTTCGCCGCCGCAGTCGCAGGATCTGTCGCCGGGATTTACGTCGACGTGCAGCGACCACAGGCAGTGAGGGCAGTGGTTCCGGGATGAATAGCCGAGCGGGGCAACGTCGCGGCCGCAGTGGGCGCAGACAAAGCCGCTGTCGTTCTTTGAAAAGCGTTTGGCTTCCATATTATTTACCTGTCAGGACTTTTTATGACTGTGTATGGATAGTATGTGCCGCTGATGCTGATGAGAAACACGATAAATTGCGAAACTGTTTTTCATGCGTAATCCTTTATTTTTTATGTGTTCCGGAAATTCTTCGCTGCGCACAGAAAGTTTGCGCTCTGAGCGCAGCGAATAATCTCCGGCGGTCATTCAGTATAACCTGGTAAAAATAAAAAAGGTTTCACCCTCAGCCTTAAACCGTTATGCGTGAATCGGTTTAAGGTTGAACAGAGCGTTTAGGTTAAATAAACAAAAAAGTTTTTGAGGGGGTCCGGGGGGCTTTTCTCAAAAAGCCCCCCGGCGTATTCTTATTTCTTCAGCGCTATCGCTGCCTTCGCCTTCGCGGCGATGTTGGCGGCGGTCAGTCCGTACAGCTCAAGCAGGGGAGGAACCTTGCCCGAGCGGCCGAATGTATCCTCGGTGCCGACTCTTGTTACCGGGACAGGGTTCGTCTCGCAGACGACTTCAGCAACGGCGGAGCCAAGGCCGCCGATGATGTTGTGTTCCTCGGCGGTGACGATGGCACCGGTTTCCTTCGCTGCTGCAATAATTGCGTCGCGGTCAATGGGTTTAATGGTGTGGATGTTGACAACGCGCGCCGTGATTCCTTCATTACTCAGAAGCTCGCGTGCGGCGAGTGCCATTTCAACCATAATACCGGTTGCGAAAATGGTTACGTTCTTACCTTCGGCGAGAGTTTTCGCCTTACCGAAGTCGAACTTGTAGTTTGCCTGATCAAAGAGCACCGGAACAGCCATTCTACCGAAGCGCAGATAAACCGGTCCCTTATAGTTGATCGCCCACTCGACGGCGGCGCGGGCTTCAGTCGCGTCAGCCGGGTTGACTATAGCCATGCCGGGGATCGAGCGCATTGTGGCAAGGTCCTCAAGGCACTGGTGTGTCGCTCCGTCCTCGCCGACAGTGATTCCGGCGTGTGTCGCGCCGATCTTGACGTTGAGGTGGGGATATCCGATGCTGTTTCTGATTTGCTCAAAGGCACGCCCGGCGGCGAACATTGCGAAAGTGGAGGCAAAAACGACCTTTCCCGTCGTCGCGATGCCGGCGGCGACGCTCATCATGTTGCCCTCGGCGATTCCGCAGTCAAAAAATCTTGCGGGGAACTTTTTCTTGAAAACTCCGGTCTTGGTGGCGGCCGCAAGGTCGGCGTCAAGCACTACGAAGTCATATTTATCGCCGAATTCGGCGAGCGCGTTTCCGTACGCTTCTCTGGTTGCTATTTTCTCTGCCATTTTTCTTTACCCCCTTAGATAAGAGATGCCTTGATTTCAGCTACAGCCTGTTCGTACTGGGCGTCGTTCGGTGCTGAGCCATGCCATGACGCCTGGTTCTCCATGAACGAAACGCCCTTGCCCTTGGTCGAGACGACAATTATAGCCGTCGGACGGCCCTTGAATTCACGGGCGGCTGCAAAAGCCTTCTCAAGGGAATTGAAATCATGCGCGTCGGCCATGATCACATTGTAGCCGAACGCCTCGAACTTTTTATCGAAGGGGGTCGGATTCATAACGTCTGTAACCTTGCCGTCGATTTGCAGTCCGTTCCAGTCGAGGATGACGCAGAGGTTGTCCAGCTTATAGTGGTTGGCGAACATCGACGCCTCCCAGACCTGTCCCTCCTCGGCTTCGCCGTCACCGACGACGGCATACACACGGTAAGGCTTGTTTGCAAGTTTGCCGGCAAGCGCCATTCCGCAGGCGGCCGAGATGCCAAGTCCGAGCGAGCCGGTGGTCATGTCGACGCCGGGTGTGCCCTTCATATCGGGGTGGCCCTGGAGAAACGAATCAACCTGACGGAATTTTTTCAGCTCATCCTTGGAAAAATATCCTCTTTCGGCAAGAGCCGAGTAAAGGCCGGGAGTGGTGTGTCCCTTTGACAGTACGAGACGGTCGCGGTCGTCCCACTTCGGGTTTTTCGGGTCGATTTTCATTTCGACAAAATAAAGATAGGTGAGAACATCAGCTATCGAGAGCGAGCCGCCGGGATGCCCTGAGGCTGCCGAGTGGGTCGCCTCGAGAACGCCGAGCCGGATGTTGGCGGCGGTGCGCTTCAATAATTCAAGTTTTTCCTGTTCCATTGTTTCCTCCTCTGTATGCGTGTGAAACTATAATTGCACAGATAAATATATTATATAATAAGTAATGCCCTTTGTCAACAAAATTGATCATAATATAGGGAAACGCTGGAGTGAAACTCCTTTCAAAGGAAAGGATAACAAAAAGCTTGCATCCCATCAGGCAAACCTCACGCCGTCGCGTGAAACCACGCGTAAGGCCCGCTGTACAACACTTCAGCATATGGCGTTCGTCGTCCGGAAAAAATTGAATTATGTGTAAGTGTTATAAATATAATAAATCGGGCGGACAATTGTCCGCCCGCCTATAATTTCAACTATATAAAACAAGTTCTCATTTTTCCTCAATAACCTTCCCCAACTCCCTCATCTCAGCGTCAGCCAGCCTCATCAGCTGCCCATACCGCACGGAAAGCTTTGCCGAAACCTCCCCCCGCGACTCAAAAAGTCCGGTTGCAAGCGAGATCAGGTACCCGGGTGAAGGAACATCGGCCGGAACCGGCGCGGGCAGCCCGGCATAATCGAGAAAAGCTCCGATTTTTGGGTCTCCCGCAATCCCCGCGGAAGGCAGGGAAACAGTAAGCGCGAAGACAAGCATATGCAGCCTCATTCCAACGGCGACAGCGCAGCGCGACAGTATCCCGCATATCTCAGACGGGGTCAGACGCGGGAGAACAGCACCGGCGTGATTCATGCGTGCGCGCACATCATTTGTAATGTCGGCGTCGTCGGAAGAGAAGTTGAAGAAGAGCGGCTCAGCGGAGATGACATCGCAGATGCCGTCAAGCGAGGAGGCTAGGCGTGCAATAAACGCGACAGCGTCGGGACTTTTAAGTTTAATTTCCGTCACCTCTCGAAGCGATACCGCTACATACCTCTTTTCGCTTCCCTCTCTTCCCTTTCCGACATATTCCGACATGAGGAAATTAACCCGTCCTTCGGGCGCCGGACGTGTCAGGAGCGCAAGATCTGCATATACAGACGCCCGCCTTAACTGCACCCCGAGACTCCGTAGCATGTCGTAAGCCGCCGGCTCCCGCAGACCGATGAATTCGGCTTTTCCGAGCAGCGCGGCCACACGCCGGCGCGAGCGCTTACCGTAAAGAGGGCCGAGCCCGCTTCCGGTTATTATTAACCGGCAGCCAACGGCGCAGGCAAGGTGCGACACCGAAAGATAAAAACTCAGCGAGCGCGGACTGGTGGCGTCCTGCAGCAGTGTTCCTCCCCCGAGTATAAAATACGAGGCCCGACGCAGGGCGAAAAGCACACCAAGAAAATTATTCCGCCCGACACAGCGCACTCCGAATCTGGAACGGCAGATTTTTGTGTTACTGGCCATAAGCGTTATTTTTGTTTTGGGGCTGTATTTTCGCAGGCCTTCGGTTAGAGCGTCGAGAATTGCGTTGTCCCCCGTGTTCCCGAACCCGTAGTAGCCGCAGATGACCACACCTGTTCGCACATGGCGTCGCTGTCCATTTTCCGCCGGCTCATGAACCGAACGGTACACCTTAAGCACAGCTTCGGCAGAGGCGTGGGACGAGTTGTGACCGGCGACATATTCCCGCCCGAAGGCTCCGAGCGCTGCTCTTTCCTCCGGACTCATAAGAATTATTTTGCGAAGGTCGGATATAAGCGATTCCTCGCAGGGCGCGGGGCATCCACGGCCGCAGAAATTTGAACTGTCCGGTGTGTTGCCGGCCGATAATATACCGGCATATCCCTCGTTCCCGCAGAGTATCACCGGCAAGCCGCAGGCTGCTGCCTCGAGAGCCGCGCGCGACACCCCGACGAATATATCAGCGCCGGCGAGCAGCTTTTCAACATCGTTCCGCGCACCAGTGACATTAATTACATCTTGCCCGCATACTGTGTTTATCCCTTCTGCCAGTGCAGATATGCGTTCAAAGTCACTGCCACCGCCAGTCAGCGTAATTTTTATACCCGGAAACTCAGATATAAGACGCCCCGCGATGCGGCAGAGCAGCTGTGCTCCGAGCGAGCAGTCGGCATCCATCCGGCTGACAAATATTATACTTCGTGCCTCATTCTTAACTTCACCGGCAGGCGAAAAGCGCTTTGTGTCAATACCGTTCGGTATCACCGTGATATGTCCCGGATAAACCCCGCATTTGTCTATTAAGTGCTGTTTTATGTCTTCGCTGACAGCTATTGTACGCTCGCCCCACACAGACAGACGGCGCAGCGTCGGCGTCATCCGGAACATTGCGTGAGCCGTCACAACAAAAGTAAATTTAAATCTTTTTTGATATTTTCCGCATAAATAGGCCGGAATCCTTGCGTGCGCGTGAACTACGTCAAACCCGCCGCGCTTCAGTATCCGCTTTATTGCCGCCTTCGACCTCATTATTCCAAAGAGATTCCGTGAAAACCCTGGAAGAGTTATATGCTTCACTCCTTGTGCGAGCGACGCGGCGAGTTCCCCGCCCGACGACGCTACCGTCACACGGTGCCCGAGGGCATTCAGTTCTCCTGCCAGCTCAGCCACATGCGTCTCAGCTCCGCCATATCCCATTGATGTCGTGCACAAGAGTATATTCATCTGGCATCCCCCTCTGGCGCCCCGTTTCCCGGAGCGGCTTCATTACCTATATTATGCCAGATTTTTTAATATAAATCATAGTATCGCAGATTTCATGCGGGGAGACAGCTAAGAAGCGCCGGGGGAAAGCTTCTTGAAAGAAGCTCTCCCCCGGCCCCCCCTCGCAAGAACTTTATAATATTAAAGGATAAAGTAAAGCGACCAAAATAGCCCGGGAGAAACTTATTTTGAAAAGTTTCTCCCGGACGTATCTTTTCTTTCTCAGATGCTTTCGGTGCTACCTGCGTTTTTTGAAGCAGGCTGGCTGTTATTTAATGCGGGAATCTCATTTTTAATTGATTCGTAGAAAGCTGTGGTTGCCGACTGCATGTAAGGGCCGACATATACTATATAAAGAATACCGCCGGTCAGAGCTGACAGGATCAGCCAGCCGATGAAGCTGAAGTGCAGGGAGAAGAGAGTTCCCTTCTTGCCCTTCATCAATTTCTTGCTGACTTCAAGGGCATATGCGCCGTCCATGCCCGGGTTGTCGGCGAGGAGGTAGGAAGACATGGAGTATGAATAAGCCGCGACAATTCCCGGAATGATAAAGAGCAGAGACCAGAGGAAAATAAACAGGGCATTGAGAAGTCCCATAACCATGGCGTTGACGAAATTGTTGTTGAAAGCAGCGAAAAGATCGTTGAACTCAAGTTTCCCTTTGCGATAAAGGCCGATATAAGCGGTTGAGATACCCACGGCTATGGCTCCGGTGAGGAGCAAGGGTAAAATACCTAATGTAACGGCGGAAACAGCCGACGAAAGTGCGGCAAGAACGAGTGTGATCACAATGGCCATGCCGAAGTTGTTGGAAAGAGCAGTCCGGGCAATGCGACGGTATTCGGCTGATGTTTTCATAAAGTCCTCCATAAAATAATCAGTTTAATCAGGAAAACAAAGCGATAAGTCTAACCGGATACAGAAGTGAGAAAATTATCGAGCATTTGCAATAGATCGGGAGTAAACTGGATGACGATGAGCATAATAGCAAACGAAATAACAAGAACCGCAAAAAACGACAGCCAGTTTGTGCCCTTTTTCTCGAACTTTATCTCGGCTGTATACTTGAGATCATTCGGAATATAAAAATGCGCAGTCTTGAAGTCAATTACAAAAGGCACTTCACGGAAGGCCGGGCGGCGCTTTTTCTTTCCGGATCCATCAGGGGATTCTTTTCCTGACTCGGCGTCATATTCAGCACGTTTTGCTTCAAGCGACTTGTTGTATTCATCTTCCTCGACGCAGCGGATGACGCGCCGGAGTGTAACGCCGCTCTTAAGGTTGCTGCGTATCGCCGAATTCTTGAGGTAGCCGAGCTCAGTCAGAGTTTTTGCTTTCTCGGGTGACAGGCATTCATCAGAGATCAGCTTACGCACAAAGTCGCCGAGCACCCTGCGGTCGAAAATCATAATGAGAGACGCAAGGTTTATTCCGATAAAAAAACCGAAGACAATGGTCTGAAGTGAAATTCCCGAATCAGTTCCCACCGAAAAATTCTGATAATCACCGAACTGTGGGGTAAAGTATTTATCTTTAAAATACTCAAAAAGCTCGGATATAAGCGATTGCTCGTCATTGAGCTTAAAAATGACGGGGAAAAAGTTACTTAATAAAGAATGAAACATAGAGGTCGCCTCCTTTCGGATAAAATACTTTGACTCAAAAACAACTGGCTGACGGTACGCCGTAAAGCTGACTAAAACCGCAAACACAGGGGGATAAACGGGTTAATATATCTGATATCTGCCGACTCTACTGGGAGTAGAGTATTATATTGTGGAAATCCAGCTTATTTCCTTATAATATCGCAGCCGACAAACTTGCGCAGCACTTCGGGAACATTAACCGAGCCGTCAGCATTCTGGTTCTGCTCGACAATAGCCGGGAGAATCCGGCTGGTGGCAAGACCTGAACCGTTCAGGGTGTGCAGGAATTCAACTTTGCCGTTAGCCCGCTTTACTCTCATCATGCCGCGGCGCGCCTGGTAATCCCGGGCGTTGGAAACCGAGCTGACTTCCTTGTAACCGTTCATCGAAGGAATATGGATTTCAATATCATAAGTGCGGGCCATTGATGCCGAGCAGTCACCGGCAGCGAGCTTGACTGTGCGGAAGTGGAAACCGAGACCTTTGACAAGGTTTTCTGCATTGGTGACAAGTTCCTCAAAAGCAGCGTCGCTGTTTTCGGGAAGTGTATACTGCACCATTTCAACCTTGTTGAACTGATGTCCCCGGACCATTCCTCTTTCGTCGGCGCGATAGGAACCGGCCTCACGGCGGAAGCAGGGGGTATAGCTGATATATTTTTTGGGCAGCTCATCCTCTGTGAGTATCTCGTCGCGGTGCAGGGAGACTAACGCCGTCTCTGCTGTCGGAAGCATGAAGCGGCGTCTTTCATCCTCGGCTGTCTCAAGCCAGTAAACCTCGTCCTTGAATTTCGGGAACTGTCCCGCGGTCAGTCCGCACTCGTATCCGAGCATGTGAGGGACAAGCACAAGTTCAAATCCGTTCGAAATATGGGTTTCTATGAAATAGTTGAGCAGCGCCCACTCAAGGCGGGAGCCGAGTCCGCGATAAATCCAGAATCCGCTGCCCGAAAGTTTGACGCCGCGCTTATAATCGATAAGCCCGAGGTCTGTGCAAAGATCGACGTGGTTCTTAGGCTCAAAATCAAATTTATGCGGTTCTCCAAAAAAACGCAGCGGCTGGTTATTTTCTTTCCCGCCGGGGAGAAGGTCGGTGTCGGGCAAGTTAGGCAATCCTAACATCCACGAGCTAAGCTGTGTTTCAACTTCCTTCAGCTTATCGTCATCAGCCTTCACTTTAGCGGAAAGCTCCTTCATCTGCTCAAAAACAGCAGCTGTATCCTTTCCCTCTTTTTTATATTGGGGGACAAGTTTTGTAACACGATTCTGCTCAGCTTTCAGCGATTCGGTTTCAGCGATAAGAGCGCGGCGTTCGGCGTCAAGCTTTAAAATATTGGCAACGTCCTCAGCTGCGTCCTTTCCTTTTGCGGCAAGACGTCTGACTACTTCATCTGGGTTTTCCTTAATATACTTAATATCCAGCATATCTTATTATTCCTGTTCCTTTCGGTTTCTATATATAAACTATTTAATGGTGTCGTTAGTAAAAAATGTGGCGCCGCAGATTGCGGTAAGCAGTGTCTCAAGGTCCTCGTCGCTGTCGAATGTAAGCTCGAGCACCTTTTTCTTTGGAGTATATGAAATTTTCGCTCTGCGCCCCAGCGACTCCATAAGGCGTCTCTCAAGTTCTTTCATGTAAATATTCCGATGGTTTACACCCTCTAGCAGTAAGCTCTCCTCCTCGTCGGTATCGGCGGGAGTTGAGTTGAGTTTCTTTATAAGCATTTCAACCTCGCGGACTGAAAGCTGTTTTGCAACTATTTTTAAAGCAAGAGACTTTATGGTTTCCTTGTCATTAAGCCCGAGAAGAGCTCGAGCGTGTCCCTGGGAAAGTTCACCTGATCGCAATAGTTCAAGCACCTCATCCGGAAGATCAAGAAGCCTGAGAGTGTTGGTTATTGCCGAACGGCTCTTCCCTATCTGCTTAGCAACCTGTTCCTGTGTAAGACCGAATTTGTCTATCAGAGCCATGTATGCAGCAGCTTCTTCAACAGGGTTGAGGTCTTCTCGTTGTAAATTTTCAATAAGAGAAACCTGTGCCATCTGAAGCTCGTCGCCACTGAGCACAACAGCAGGAATCTCAGAAAGTCCCGCCATTTTAGCAGCTCTCCAGCGTCTCTCGCCGGCAACTATCTCATATGTTCCGGGAAAGGATGAATTCTCGCGGACAATAATCGGCTGAAGAACACCGTACGTAGATATAGAATCTGCCAGTGCTTCAAGAGACTCGCGTTCAAAATTCTTACGAGGCTGATCTTTCCTTGGTTCAACATCTGATAATTTAAGTATAACCCCGGCATTTTTCTTGTTTTCAATAAAGTTGTCGTCAAAAAGTGAATATAAATCGCGGCCGAGACCGGCTTGCTTCTTAGCCATTCTTCCCTCCTGTATATTCATATTATATACGTGATGAGAGTTCTTTTGCGACCGTCAGATACTCTTCGGATCCCTTAGAACTCTTGTCATGATAATAGACTGGCATCCCGAACCCGGGAGCTTCGGATAATTTGATATTGCGTGAGATAGTGGTCTTAAAGAGCTTGTCCTCATAATGCTTCTTAAGTTCGGCAATAACCTGCATTGATAGCAAAAGACGCGGGTTGTGCATTGTAACAAGAATACCCGATACAGTAAGTTTATCATTATACAGCTGCTTTATACGGCTTACAGTGATCATGAGCTGCGAAAGCCCTTCAAGAGCAAAAAACTCACACTGCATGGGTATTATGACGCCGTCACTTGCGGAAAGCGCATTGACGGTGAGCATACCGAGAGACGGTGGGCAATCAATAATTATGTAGTCATAAGTATCTTTTATCTTAAGAAGCGAGTTTTTAAGTTCAAGTTGGCTGTTTTCTTCGTCAAAGAGCTTAAATTCGGCTCCAGCGAGAGAAATATTCGACGGAATAATGGAAAGATTGTTGAATTTTGTCTTAATAATGACTTCGCTGATATCAACGCCGCCGACAAGAAGATCCTGCATGGATCGTTTCAGGCTCTTTTTTGAAACTCCGACCCCGCTCGTTGAGTTGCCCTGGGGATCAAGATCGGCGAGCAGAACATTGTATCCGAGTATACCAAGCGACGCAGCAACGTTGACTGCAGATGTAGTTTTTCCAACGCCGCCTTTCTGATTGGCAAAAGAAATAATTTTGCCCATATATGCCCCCAATGTAATATTATTAATAATCATTATACCACAAAATGAAAATCATAGCAAGTATAAATAAGAAAAATATATGTTTCACGTGAAACATAAATTGTTGGATTTTAATCTGCTTTCATAATGTTTCACGTGAAACACTGGCAGTTTTCTTTTTAAAAACAGATACGGTTATAATAAACGACTCTTGATTTTCTTCGGTTTTGGTTTCGACAGGAATGCCCGATTTTCGAAGCATTACTGCGGCATTCTCGATTGTGTTTGTCAGAATACGTATGTCCTTTACGATACCGGTTGAATATTTTGCACCTTTCGAGGGAGTGCAACCTGATTTATCGTCCTCCTCGGGGTTTTCAGAGATATATTGCAGATAATTGTCAACAAGCGTTTCGGTTGATGCAACATTGAGTTTGTCTTTTGAAATGAGCTTGATGAAACGAATTCTAGCAGCCATATCGGGAAGCCGAAGGAGGGTGCGCGCATGGCGTTCGGTAAGCCCGCATTCAATTATCATTTTGCGTTCTTCTTCTGAAAAACGCAAAAGACGCAGCTTATTTGCGACAGCAGATTGGCTTAGCGATATTCTCGAAGCCACTTCTTCCTGGGTCAGGCTGAAAGTTGTTATCAAGAGATTGAATGATTCTGCCTGCTCGAACATATTTAGATCGTCGCGGAGAAGATTTTCTATTATTGATAGCTCAGCCGACCCCATATCTGAAGAATCGATTACATTGCAAGGTATTGTTGTGAGTCCAGCGATGATAGCTGCGCGATAACGCCTCTCGCCGCATATGATCTCGTAATACAACTGCTTGTCCGGCGTTGTTCTGCTCACCCTAACGGTTATTGGCTGAAGAACACCGTAGCGTTTTATTGAATCAGCGAGTCTTAGAAGCGAGACAGAATCAAAAGCTTTTCGCGGCTGATATTTATTCGGGGAAATGTGATCTACCGAAATTGAACAGATATTTCCGGAAATATTTGTGTCTGAATTGTCGGAAGTTTTAATTGATAAGTATTCGGATTGATTTTTTATCTGAACTGGGACTTGCATACACCGGTTACCTCCTGAAGAATTTCGGATAAATCATATCACTGAAGAATGAAAAAAGAAGTCGAAAGCAATTAGCTTGAAAAAGGACGGTAAAAATAAAAAAATAATAGTAATTACAAAAATGATGCGGGAAATCACGTAAATAAAAAATAAAAACCGCTCAAGCGAGCGGTTTTTTTGTTATCTGTGAATAATTTCTCGGAAAATTATCGGGAGTTTTTCCGAGCTTTTCTATTGTAATAAGAGTTCGTGCTTCGCGTTGCGTATCAATTCGCAGCTCATATGTCAGTATTTCGGGTTTGCTGGCGCCAAGTAAAGGCAGAAAATTGCGGGAAGCGTTGAATTCTAAGACACCGTCAGGTCCTTTCATGGCAAAAAACTTTCCTCCGGGCGAAAGAAAGGGAATGCAAAGCTCGGATAATACCGGGAAAGAGCTGACAGCTCTGGCGACAGATATATTAAAACTACCTCTTAGTGTTGTATGTGCAGCCTCCTCGGCCCGTGCAGAGACAGTATTAATATTATTCAACGAAAGCTCATTCTTGCATATTTCGATGAATCCGATCTTTTTTGAGCTGCTGTCAAGTGATGTTACTGAGATATCAGGCCGTGCCACAGCGAGAGGAAGTGAAGGAAATCCGGCTCCGCAGCCGACGTCAATCAAAGATGCACCGGCTGGTATCAGATCGGAAATATGCAGGGAATCGGCATAATGCTTATATATTATACCTTCGGGCGTCTTTATAGCTGTAAGATTGTATTTCTCATTCTCAGAAATTAGCAGGGAAGTCAGCAAGAACAATTGTTCATCTAATCGGTCATTGAGAAAATGAGACAGCCCGTTTTCTGAGAAAGCTTTATCAAGTATACGTGAAAAGTCATTCTTATTCATTAAAAACTCCGGAATCATTCGTTAACTCATTTCTTTCCGAAATATATTAGCAGCACTGATATATCGGCTGGATTGACACCGCTGATTCTTGACGCTAAGCCGACTGTACGCGGTTTGAATTTATTGAGCTTTTGGGCTGCTTCTATTCTCAATCCGCGAATATCGGAATAATTAATATTTTCGGGTAGCATAAAACTTTCAAGTTTTGTATGTCTGGCAACTTCGGCCAGCTCGCGCTTTATATATCCCTCATATTTTATGTTGATTCCCACAGTTAGAGCGACAGAGCGGGGAAGCGCGGGACGTGAAGGATCAAGCGGGGAAATGTCTGAGTAGCTGAGCTCGGGGCGTTTTATAAGCTCCGCAAGCGAAATACCGGATATTATCGGTGACAGTCCGATCTTTTCAAGGAAAGGATTTACCACTGAAGGTGTCAGGAACGTATGTTCGAGCCGATCAATTTCTATTTCAATTTGGGATTTACGTTTGAGAAAACGTTGAAAGCGTTCATCGGTTATAAGACCCACGCGTCGCCCTAGTGGAGTTAGCCGCAGGTCGGCGTTATCCTGACGCAATAAGAGGCGGTACTCTGAGCGCGAAGTCATCATGCGGTAAGGCTCGTTCGTTCCCTTTGTGATCAGGTCGTCAATAAGAGTCCCGATGTAAGAGTTCGAGCGTTCAAGTATCAGCGGCTCTTCACCCTTAATTCTCAGCGCGGCGTTTATACCGGCGACAAGACCCTGCGCCGCAGCTTCCTCATAACCAGATGTGCCGTTGAACTGTCCGGCGCCGAAAAGACCGGATATGTTTATAAATTCAAGTCTTGCGTCAAGCTGCGTCGGGTCGCAGCAGTCGTATTCAATCGCATAAGCATAACGCATAATCTCGGCATGACTGAATCCTGGGAGCGAGCGGAGCATCTTATACTGAATTTCCGCCGGCATTGATGTTGAAAAACCCTGAATATAAACTTCCTCGGTATTCGCTCCCATCGGTTCAACGAAAAGCTGGTGGCGCTCTTTATCAGCGAACCGCACGACCTTGTCCTCAATAGACGGGCAGTACCTCGGACCTGTGCCGTGTATCTGTCCCGAGTAAAGAGCAGAGCGCTTGATATTTTCGTGTATGATATCATGTGTTTCCGGTGCCGTGTAAACTATGTGGCAGCTCATCTGCGGTATGTTGTCGAAAATGTCCTCGGGTGTGTCGGCGCAGTAGGGAATGGGGTGCTCTTCTCCGGGCTGTTCCTCAAGAACCGAAAAGTCGATTGATGAGCGCTTGATTCTCTGGGGGGTGCCTGTTTTAAAGCGCATGAGTGTGACACCTTCGCGTGCAAGAGCTGCGGAAAGTCCTTTTGCGGCACATATGTTATCAGGTCCGCTTTCATAGTTGACGTTGCCTACAAAAACACGCCCTTCAAGGTATGTTCCGGTGCAGAGTATCGCGCAGTCGCACTCCCAGACCTCTCCGAGTTTTGTAATCAAAGCGCTTATCTTTTTACCTGCAGGAGTTATCTCAGTCCGGATATCAGTTATTTCCGCCTGTACAAGCCGCAGGTTGGCGGTTTTCTCAATGGTATGTTTCATTATTTCCTGATAGCGCCGTCTGTCTGCCTGTATCCGTTTTGAATGTACCGCTGCGCCTTTTCCGAGGTTCAGCGTGCGTGACTGAAGAGTTACAGCGTCAGCAGCCCGCCCCATCTCGCCGCCCAGGGCGTCAATCTCATAGACAAGGTGGCCCTTGCCCGTGCCGCCGATTGAAGGGTTACAAGGCATGTTAGCAAGAGAGTCGAGAGTTAATGTAAAAAGAACAGTATCGACGCCCAGACGTGCGGACGCCAGCGCGGCTTCAACGCCAGCGTGTCCCGCACCGATGACGGCGATGGTTGTGTGGTTAATCATTGTTAGTTGTGCCGCTCCGATTTAACCGGAGTTCCTTTCGGGGTATCAAAAGATTATTATAAATATAGCAATTCTACTCACAGTAGAGTCAAATATTTCCTGGGAAATAGGACGAATTAATCCACCTTGTCAAGATATTCCTGCTGTTCCGCTGAAAGACGGTCAATCCTGACTCCGAGCGCGGCGAGTTTCAGCGATGCTACCTCATAATCAATCTCAGCAGGCACCGGGTAAACCCTGTGTTCAAGCACGCGGCCCGACTTTGCAAGGAATTCAAGGCATTTCGCCTGAAGAGAGAAGGACATGTCCATGATTTCGGCGGGGTGTCCGTTCCCGGCTGCAAGATTTACAAGCCGTCCCTCGGCGAGAAGGTTCAGTGTCCGGCCGTCTGGCATATGATAGCCTGTTATGTTCGGCTTGCGTTCCCAGACTCGGTCGGCCATTGCCGCAAGTGCGTTCTTATCAATTTCCACGTCGAAATGTCCGCTGTTGGCCAGAAGTACTCCGTCCTTCATAACTGTAAGATGTTCCTTCCGGATAACATCCCGGCAGCCCGTCAGTGTCACAAAGAGATCGCCGAGAGGTGCCGCTTCGTCCATCGTCATGACGCGGAATCCGTCCATAACAGCTTCAATAGCGCGCACAGGGTTGATCTCGGTGACTATAACATTCGCTCCCATACCCTTGGCGCGCATTGCAAATCCCTTGCCGCACCAGCCGTATCCGGCGACGATCACGGTTTTCCCGGCAATTATGAGGTTCGTTGTGTTCATAATCCCGTCGATAGTTGACTGCCCGGTTCCGTAACGATTGTCGAACAAATGTTTGCAGTCGGCGTCATTTACGTCAATCATCGTGTAGTCAAGCATGCCGGCGCGCTCGCGGGAGATAAGTCGGTGGACGCCGGTGGTGGTCTCCTCGCAGCCGCCGATAAGGTTCGCGCCGTATTCCCGGCACTCTCCGTGGAGCAGGGAGATGAAGTCGCCGCCGTCGTCAATGATAAGATGCGGGCGGCAGGAGAGTGCAGCCTTAAGGTGTGCGGTGTATTCATCCGCGCTGACTCCGCGCCGGGCGTTAACGTCCATACCGGCGGCGGCGAGGGCTGCTGCGACGTCGTCCTGGGTCGACAGAGGATTGCAGCCGGTGATGTGAACTTCAGCTCCGCCGGCGGCGAGGGTTTCAGCCAGGTATGCGGTCTTGGCCTCAAGGTGGATTGACATTGCAATTTTAAGTCCCCGGAAGGGAAGGTCTTTATAAAAATCGTTTCGTATCTTACCGAGCACCGGCATGTATGATGCTACCCAGTTTATTTTGTCCCGCCCTGATGGTGCGAGGGTGATGTCCTTGATATTGCTCATTTGTTTGAAAATCCTTTCTGGTTAGGGAGATTAGGATTGATTGCCGATTATTCGGCGTTATCGAACCTTGGTTACGGGGTGTTACTTTCTTCCCTCGTAGGAAGAAAGTAACCAAAGAAGTACGCGGAAAGGAACCCATGGTTCCTCTCCGGACTCCTCCTTCTGGTGCTCAGAAGCCAGAAGTGTACCGGCTCGGCAGCGTGTGCGCCGGCGGGAATTATAACACTTACTCTTAATTCAATCTTTACCGGCTGTATATTGTCCTATACTAAAACGTTTGCACAGCGGGCCTCCGCGTAATTTTACGCTCCGGCGTGAGGCTCGCCGGCTGGGGTATAAAGTTTTACTGTCTTTTTTAGTCTCTTACTTGTCTTCAGTTCATCCGTATCTATCCTTCACGCGCCGCAGCGCATTTCCACCCGCGGAGCGGATTTCACTTGCACGAATTGCAAATTTTACGCACGGAGTGCATTTCACTCGCTCCGCGAGTATCGCGGAGCGCTGTGGGGCCCAACTGCACCAGCCGCAGTTCTTTAACGCATATCAGGTTTTGCCGAGCATTTAATCCATTATTCTGAAAAGTTCTTTGCCAGGCTTTCTTTCAAGAAAGCCGCGTATCTCCGTTTCCCCGTTTCCCCCGTCACATCGGTACCGACACGCTATAAGCCTCGGCGGTGTTGCTTTTGCGGTAGGTGCTGGGGGACTGTTTCATGTGCTTTATGAAGGCGCGGTTGAAGGTTCGCAGTGTACTGAAGCCGACGAGTTCGCTGATTTCGGTGACGCTCTTATCGGTCTGGCGCAGGTACCGGCTGGCCTGGGATATGCGAAGGGAGTTGATATAATCGTTAAAGCGGATGTTAAGGCGGTCGGAGAAAAGGTGGGATATATAGTATTTGCTTATATGAAGTTTCTCTTCGAGCAGGGCGAGCGACAGGGGGCGGGTGTAGTTCTGGGAGCAGTAGTCAACGACGGTCTTGAGCGCCTGGGTTTCGCCCGAACGTATTTTGATAAGCGGCATCTGGCGCAGCAGCTCGCCAAAAAAGGCAAGCAGGTATCCGCGTAAAATCAGGTCGCGGTTCTCGCCGTTATCGCGGCTGGCGTCGGCGATGGAGTAGAGCAGGCGGACGATGTTCGGAAAGCGGTCGGCGTTCTTTAGCAGGTTCGACTCAGGCAAGCCGGAACTGATCGCCGGCGCAACCTCGGGTATCATATCGGGGCTGATGATAAAGAGCATATATTTTTCAGGTTCAGTGGTTACAAAACGATGTATCTGGTTAGGGAAAACGATGAAAATATCCCCCGGACTTATCTGATAAGCCGCCGAGTCGGCGTATCCCGTCGAGTGTCCCTCGATAAGATAAACAAGTTCGATATGATGGTGCAGGTGAGGATGGCAGCCGAGCTTGACATGCTTCGATTTATCATTCCGGTAGTAAAAGTCGGTTTTTCTTTTTTCGTACAGAGAAGCCATACTAAATCAAGCCCTTTCGAAATAATCCTGACAGCAGGTTTATATTAATTATTCGCCGTCAATAGTAGTCAGCGCACCGCCGGATGAGCGCCCATGGCGGTTCCTTGCCGAGCGGCGGCGTCTTAACCTGTGGTAGAAGCGTGTGAAGAGGGCGACCAGCATAAGCAGCACAAAGAATATTATAATTGACAGCACGACAATCCAGAGTACGGGTGAGGCTGTCGCTTCATCGTCGGCGGCATCGATGCGGGTCAGGAGAAGATTTGTCAGCCCCCCGGCTTCTGCGGGACTGAACCAGAGCGAAATATTCACACCTTCAGATTCGATTATCTCTGAAAGGCCCGAAATATCAAAGGAAATCAACTGAGAGCCGGCTGTGTAATCGGCTTTTGACTCGTAGGAAACATATCCGTTTTTCCCGTTCTGTGAGAGGCGAAGCGTGAGAGTTCCGCCGGTGTCCGAGGACGCAATGTCAACAAGCAGATATCCGGATTCTTTGAGTGTGCTGCCCGAAACCCCGGTGCTGACTAAACCGGCCTGGCCGAGGCTGCTGAGGTGAAGCGCGGGCCTGCCGGAGTTCGGTGAAAGGTCAAGAACACCGGCATGGGACACAAGGGAAAAGCCCGAGAGACCGCCGGATGTGAAATCAAAGAGGGGTGTGCGGTGATAATTAGCTGATACCGACGCAACTCTCCCCTCGCCGGTTATGGTGCTCTTTATTTTAACCGCAGCCGAAAGACTTCCGTAAAGATATCCGAACTCGCTGCCGGCCAGCGCCGCCACTTCGCCCACCGGGCCGTCGTCCTTCGTGTCAACCGAGGTAAAGACGTCCCAGACCGGCTTTTTCCCGCCCGGGGCACCGTTTACGCCGGCGGAGCGCAGACCGTAAAGTCTTGTATCGCCGGGGGCGTCGTCAAGGGTTGAGTATATGAACGCGCCGACGGCACTGTCGCCGGCGGCCTTGTAATAGGCGAGGGCATAGGACGCTGCCTGGGCGGCAAGAGTTGAGGAGTCAGCCGTGTCACCCCGGACACCGAAGGCACAGATAAGGGTGTTCCGCGGACTGCCGGCATAGGTATAGCTCTTCGAGAGGGCATATGTCAGCACGCTGATGTTGGCGGGCGAGATAAACTGCGAAGAAGCCCCGGTCGCAAGATCGTCGTCCCAGATGCTGCTGTCGGCGGGGTCAAGCGCCGAAGTCGAGGATGCCACCCCCCAGTTGTAGTCGCCAGACGAAGATGTGATCGTGCTGAAATTAGAGAGGAAGGCCGACGCGCTGACGTCGGCGGGGGATGAGGTAATAACTAAGTTCCAGTTGCTGCCGAGTGAAATATAAACCCGGCCACCCGAGTAATTAGAGACAAGCGCTGTGCGTGCAATCCGCACAAGGCGCTCATAAGCAGCAGCATATGAGTCGGCGTCGGTGCTGTCCCCGGCTGAGTTTGAAAGAGAGGAATTATTGACGTCAGAGCCGATGATATAGGAGCCGCAGAAACCGTACTCACCCGAGGGGCGGGTATAGCGCTCTGCAAAGAGGCTGAAAAGGGCGGCAACATACCCGGCGCAGTCGTCATTGAAAATATTTACGGCATATCCCGAAGCGGCCTTGGCGCCGGCGTACCCGAGGCACTGAATCTTTTCGGGCAGTGCTCCTGGCTCGGTTCCGAGCAAAAAGCGGAAATAAACGATGACAGACTCGCCGGTCAGTGTCTTCACCTTGCCGTCAAGGGCACCGAGTGCGGATGAGCTGAAGTGATAGGTTATACCGTTGTAAACGTAATCCAAAGTCGAGAGGGTCGCAGGGTCTGACGGGTCGGGGATTACTATATAATCCTCGATATCGATATCAAGAACGACATGCGAAGCCCCGAGCGAGAGGGCGTCGGAGACAGAGCTCGTCTCAATACCCTTGATTGAAACAGCCGCAGGGTAGGCATAAGTGCGTCCGGCGAGAATTTCAGGATTTAAGACGGGGACAGCCGAGCCGACGGCGGTATACCCACCCGCACTGTTAGATGTGGCCAGAACATACGAACAAAAGAGCCGTGTGAAGGAGCCGTTCAGAAGGGGCGCCGACCAGGCGCTTTTCTCGGATGCGCGGAAAGAGTAAACCGGTTCAAGGCCGGTCAGGTCAGCCGGGTTGTCCCCCGCGCCGAGCTCAAAAAGATATATGATGGCTTTCGGGTCTGCGTCGACAAATCCAGGTGAGAGCTGCGCACGTACGGTCAGCTTGGTCCCGCGGCTGTTCAATGTTACCGATGAAACCCCGTCGGCCTGGGTGACAGATGTTGTGCTGACAGCCCCAGTCTGCCCTGCAGAGCCGGAGGCTCCGCAGGATGGAAGCAAAATAATCCCGGCAAGAAGAGCCAGAACAGCCAGTATTGCGGTTGATCTTCTGAGACAGAATTTCATTTTTATAGAGCCTTTCTTAAGGATTCGGCAGGCTTGTCCAAAGAGTGGACTTTCGGCTGAAAATAATTAATAATCAATGTCCAATTTGACAACAAATAATGAATTTTGTGATTATGACGAAACAGAAATAGCAATTATTGTCCAGCAACCGGTGTCATTCAATATAGTATCTCGGCACCCGCGAGCTGATTATACAGAGAGACTCATACCCTATGGTACCCGCGCGCCTGGCCAGCAGCTCAAGGTCGCCAGGCTCGTCTCCGAAGAGGACGGCGCCATCGCCCGGCTCGCAGGGGGTGCCGGTGACGTCGGCGGTCAGCTGATCCATGCAGATCCGCCCGACTATTTTAACCGCATATGCCTTTCCGGCGTGGTATATTTTAATCGTCCCGCCGGTGTAGGCGCGGATGAACCCGTCGGCGTAACCAACCGGCAGCGTCGCGATGCGCCGGGGGATGTTTGACGTGAAACATCCGCCGTAGCCGACCGAGGCCCCGGGCATGAGGTCGTGAATATGCGAGACGACAGTGCGCAGTTTCATCACCGGTAAAAGACCCGGGAAGGGAACCTCGCCGGACGGGAGCAGGCCGTAGAGCATGATACCAAACCTTACGCAGTCGAGCCGATATTCGGGGTGCCGGACCGCCGCGGCGCTGTTGCATACATGCCGGCAGGAGATATTTATCCCGCGCTCCTCAATCAGCTGCTCGACGGCGCGGTAGCGCGAGAACTGCATAAAGGTGAAATCCTCGCCTGAAAGGCTGCTGTCGGGGGCGGTATAAGAAGCGGATGAAGAGGTATTCTGCCCGGAAATGCCGGGAAAAGCGGCATCATAAGCCGTTTTTACGGCGTCGCAAGTCATTATTTCCCCGGAAATACCCGGATCAGCAGCGAATAAAGGTTCGGGATTTTCGTCGGCACGGGCGAAGTGGGTGAACATTCCCTCAAAAATAAGACCCGGAGCGCCCGCCAATTCAACCGCCACATCGGCCGCTGCCCTTATCTCTTCATCTGTTTGGGCCGGAATGCCGATCCGGTTCATTCCGGTGTCAAGTTTGAGGTGTGTGCGGACTTTGATTCGGGCGTTTTCCGCCGCCGCCGAGAGGGCGGACATATACTCCCGCGAGTAAACAGTCTGGATTATATTGTTTTGTGAAAGCTCAGCTGCCCGCGCGGGGTCGGTGTATCCGAGTATCATGATGTCGGGAGCCGGACCGAGCGCCCGCCGTAGTGCTTCGGCTTCGTCGGCGCAGGAGACGGCGAAAAAGTCGCACCCGGCGCCCATAAGAGCCTTTGCTGCGGCGTCTGCCCCGTGTCCGTAGGCGTCGGCCTTGACAACGCAGATAGGGCGGACATTGGGAGTATTATTCCGGGCGGCTGCGAGCAGCAGCCGGTAATTATTGAGCAGGGCCGGGATGCTGACCTCGGCGGCTGTCCGTGGAGATATGGGACAGGGGAGAGAGGAGTAAAGCCTGTATGATGAACTCATCGGGTTAACCTTTCCGGCAGCCGTGCCTTTGCGTCAGCTGTTGAGATATATCAATAAGTATATGATAAGCCCCCGTATCTGTTACGGTAATGGGTTAAACCGTTTGTCCGGGGCGTTTTTACTCGTATTTTACCGATATATAATTATATCATACCGCACTGCTGAATGCAATAATAAGGTAATTATTTACCCCCTGCGGCATAAAATGTACCACGCCGGCGCGTCCGGCCGAATTTTGTTCGGGGGAAGGTATGAAAAGGTTGCTAGTCATGATATCTCTGGCGCTGCTGCTTGTGGGCTGCTCATCGCCGGGCGGTGAATACCTCGAATATACAACCGACGCATTCAGCGCTTCAATAGAGGGCAATATCGGCGCATTCTCATTCACCGCCGACATAATTATCGGTGCGCCGCGGGCTGCCGACGGAGAGACAACTCCGCTGCCCCGCGACATGGAACTGATTTTCAGGGCCCCCGGGACGCTATCGGGCGTGAGGATTGAGCGGAAGGACGGTAAAGTTACCGTCACCTCAGGCAATATGTCGATCGGTTGCACCGGCGCCGCCGGGTGGCTGAGGGCTGCCGAACTTCTTATACCCGAGGGCAACTTAAATGATGTAAAGATTGCAAATGAGAACGGGACCCGCCTTGCCGAGATCGAAATGACGCTTGAAGACGGCAATGTCCTTATGATTTATGTCGACTGCGAAACCGGCATTCCGGTAAGAGTCAGCAGCGGAGATACTGAGATCCGGGTAGCGGGGTTTGGAGAGGCTTCAGGCTGAACTAAAATCATTTGACATAATAATATTCCGGCGTTATAATATCTATATTGAAATCCGGTAACGAAAAATGGCGGAAAGATGAAAAAAAATAGGAACTTTACGGTGCTTTATGCGGTTTTGGCGGCAGCTCTTTATGCGTTGAGCGCTCCGGTCTCAAAATTACTGATTGATAATGTGCCGGCGAAAATGCTGGCTGCATTTCTTTATCTCGGCGCGGGTATTGGCCTTGGCGCTGTTGAACTTATCCGGAAATCAGCCGGGAGGGAGAGCGCAGAGAAACCTCTTGGAAGAAAGGACCTGCCGTATACTGCCGGCATGGTTGCGCTTGATATTGCAGCCCCGATTTTCCTTATGACAGGACTCAGCATGACGACGGCGGCCAATGCATCGCTATTAAATAATTTCGAAATCGCAGCCACAGCGCTGATAGCGATGTTTATATTCAGGGAAAAAATATCAAAACGGCTCTGGGCAGCCATTATACTGGTTACACTGGCAAGCCTGATCCTTTCTTTCGAAAACATAGTAAGTCTGCGTTTTTCATGGGGGTCGCTGTTTGTTCTCCTGGCTTGTGTTGTCTGGGGGTTTGAAAACAACTGCACAAGGATGCTGTCTGATAAAAACCCGCTACAGATAGTTGTCGTCAAGGGGATTTTTTCAGGGAGTGGAGCTCTGGCTGCGGCTGTTTTGTCGGGTGACAGTTTTCCTGATTTGCTTTATGTATCCGCGGCGCTGCTTCTCGGCTTTTTTGCATACGGCCTCAGCATTTTCTTTTATATTCACGCTCAAAGGCATCTCGGAGCAGCTAAAACCAGCGCTTATTACGCAGTCGCGCCCTTTATCGGCGTTGCGTTTTCGTTTATCTTTTTCAGACAGCTTCCGACGCCATTTTTCTTCATCGCGCTGGCTATTATGGCTGCGGGAACATATTTTGCCCTTACAGACAAAAAGCAACAAAGGAAAAATATAATTAAATAAGGGAAGGTCTCATCAGGGACCTCCCCTTCTTTTTACTTTCTGACGTTTGTATTATTGTTTCCTTTGTTCTTTGGCAGCAGCGCAACGATTACAATGACAATCACCACAATCACGATTATGGCGATTATGATGCCCCAGGCAGTTGAGTTTTTACCGTCTGTATTTCCGGCAGCTGTTGTTGTCGCTTTTGTTGTCGTCGCGGCGTTCGTGGTTCCGGGGGTCGCTGTTGTAGTTTTGTTTGTTGTCGTTCCGGCAGCTGTTGTCGTTACTGCATTAGTTGTCGTTGCGGCATTTGTTGTCGTTCCGGCGGCGGTAGTGTTCGCTGTCGTATTGGCCGTTGTGGCAGACACAGGAAGGGCTGCTGTCATAAGTGTCAATAATATAAGGGCGGCAAAGAGAGCCGCTGCGGTTCTGATTATTTTTTTCATTATAGTATATCCTTTCGTTGGGTTTTAGCGTCAAGTGCCTTCGGCCGCCCAATATAGGTTTTTGAGCGGTATAAGATTTTTCTAAGCGGCGCATATCAGCACACAGGACTATTATTCCACGCGACATTTATATTATGTAAAAACAGTATAAAAACGAAGTATTTATTCCGACTCTTTAAAATGTAAAATTCGTCTTAAAAAGCCGGGAAACAATAAAAAGGGTATTGACAAGCTGCCGGCGTGGTGATATAATAACTCTACCTCTGCACGCAGAGTTCTTTTTGTCGCGCTTCCGGCGCCATAATGTTCCGCGAGGTCCCCGGGTAAAACCGGCCACTGTGCGGAGCAAGGGAGCACGGCTTTCTGCGGCGCTGAGGGAGGTACGAAGACCGTATGGAGTAAAATTCAACGGTCAAATTTGAAAATATTGGAGGTGCCGAAAACATGGCTAACGACTCTCGTGTTAAAATTACACTTGCCTGCAGCGAGTGCAAGCAGCGTAATTACGACACATCGAAGAACAAGAAGAATGATCCCGATCGGCTTGAGGAAAAGAAGTTCTGCAAATTCTGCCGCAAGCACACTCTTCACAAAGAGACGAAGTAACGGGACGGTGACGATGATGGCAAAATTAAAAAATGTCAGGTTACTCGTCGCTCTCGTTCTTATTGCTCTTGTAACACTTCTCTCGGTGTCGGTATTATCCCTTGGCGCAGCCGCGTCCGGTGAGACAACCGCAGCAGTTGAAACAACTGTAACCGCAGAGACCACCGCGGCAGTTACCACTGCCGCAGATACTACGGCTGACGACACAACCGAGGATACCGGACTCGGGCTTGGATTCTGGATCAGCATGGGAGTTCTCGGTGTATTGATCATTGTCGGAGTCTTCTTCGGAATCAAATACAGGGAAGGGCTCGTAAAGTGGCTTCGCAGTTATAAGAGCGAAATCAAAAAGATCGTCTGGATGCCCTGGCCGGATGTCCGCAAGAATACAATTGTCGTTATAGTTGTCATTGTAGTTCTGGGAATTCTGATCGCGATGCTTGACTACGTCTTCTCGAAGGGAATCATCGCGCTCGGCAATCTTTTATAATTATGAGTGACATAAATGAAATGAACGTAGGCCCAAGATGGTATGTGGCGCACACCTACTCGGGATACGAAAACAAAGTAAAAGCTTCTCTTGAAAAAATTGTCGAAAACCGCAGCCTTCAGCATTTGATCTTCGATATACGTATTCCGGTCGAAACAGTAATTGAGAAGAACGGAGATGTTGAAAAAGAGGTTGAGCTCAAGGTGTTCCCTGGCTACGTTCTCATAAAAATGGTGATGAACGACGAAAGCTGGCACGCGGTGCGCAATATCTCGGGAGTTACGGGATTTGTCGGCCCGGGTTCGCGTCCGACACCCCTGACCGAAGCTGAGGTGGAAGCTCTCAACATCGAGGAAAAGAAAGTTCAGCTTTCTTATAAATCGGGTGATGAGGTTGTCATCTGCTCGGGCCTTTTCGAAGGCTATACCGGCATTGTGCAGGAAATTTCGGCTGATCTCAAGACCGTTACGGTACTCGTAAAACGCGGGCGCCGTGACATGCCTGTCGAGCTTGAAATAAACGCAGTCAAGGCAGGCAAGAACTGACGGTAAAAGACGTTAGCGATAAGTTGCCGTCACACTCAGTGGGAGGGAGAAAATTTTTAACCGATTCTCCCGCATATAACCACAATCGGAGGATAATAAATTATGGCAAAGAAAATTGTTGGGTTTATAAAGCTTCAGCTGCCCGCCGGCAAAGCTACCCCGCAGCCCCCTGTAGGTCCGGCGCTCGGCCAGTACGGCGTTGCGATTCCGGTCTTCACAAAGGAATTTAATGAGAGAACCAAGGCCGACATCGGTCTCATTATTCCCGTTGTCATTACGGTTTACTCTGACCGTTCATTCACCTTTATTACAAAGACTCCTCCCGCAGCCGTTCTGATCAAGAAGGCCTGCGGCATTGAGACTGCTTCGGCCAAGCCAAACAAGGATAAGGTTGCGAAGCTCACCAAGGACCAGGTCAGAAAGATCGCCGAAACCAAAATGCCCGACCTCAACGCTGCTTCCATTGAAGCCGCTATGAGCATGATTTGTGGCACCGCCCGCAGCATGGGCATAACAGTGGAAGACTAAGGAGGGTATGTGAAATGGCAAACGGAAAGAAATATACAGACAGCGTAAAGCTTTACGACAGAACCAAACTCTATGATCCCAGCGAGGCTATATCCCTCGTATGCCAGACCTCGAAAGCAAAGTTCGATGAAACAATCGAGCTTCACGTCCGCCTCGGCGTTGACTCCCGCCATGCTGACCAGCAGGTCAGAGGCGCGGTTGTTCTCCCGAACGGAACCGGCAAGAAGGTCCGCGTACTTGTCTTCACAAAGGGCGACAAGGTCGACCAGGCCAAGGCTGCCGGAGCTGATTACGTCGGAGATATCGATCTCGTCGACAAGATCATGAAGGAAAACTGGCTTGACTTCGATATCGTCATCGCAAGCCCTGATATGATGGGCGTTGTTGGACGTCTCGGCAAGACCCTCGGTCCCAAGGGACTTATGCCTAACCCCAAGGCGGGAACCGTCACTCCAGACGTCGCACGCGCCGTAAAGGAAGCAAAGGCCGGTAAGATCGAGTACAGACTTGACAAGACAAACATTATTCACTGCCCGATCGGCAAAGCATCCTTCGGAGCCGCTAAGCTCCAGGAGAACTTCGATACTCTCGCCGGAGCTATCATGAAGGCAAAGCCTGCCGCTTCGAAAGGCCAGTACATCAAGAGCTGCGTCATCGCCAGCACGATGGGCCCCGGCATAAAGATCAACCAGTCAAAACTCGGCTGATAAATAAAAATCCCGCGCATCAGCGCGGGGTTTTTATTGAAGGGTACGGATGTTTACGCGGCCTCTTGTAAGAGGCCTGGCGAGAACTTTTCAATAATGTGTAGGGCTATATCAACGATGCTCAGCGTCAGCTGCCAACCGGGCTCAACATTCCAATCGCCGATAAAAAAGCCGGTACTGAGAAAGCACCGGTTTTTTGATATATTTTATTACTGGATACGCACCTGGTTTTTAATCTGGAAGCTCACATCATCTGAGCAAAGATAAATGATTCCCTCAATAAGTCCGATAAGTCCGGGAATTCCGGTCCAGCAGAAGACAATATAAAGGACGCCAAGTCCTGTTTTTCCAAGGTAGAACTTGTGAATTCCCCAGTTTCCCAAAAGAATGCCGAAGAGTCCGGCGGCAATTTTGCTTCTGACCGGCCAAGCGGGGTTAATATTCGAATTAGCACTTGAATTGATCGGGGCGCCGAGGTCGGCCCCACAGTTTGGGCATTTGAATCCGGTACCGTTTAATGCGGCTCCGCATTTGCTACAGAAATTTGCCATTTATTTCTCCGTCCTTTTCTGAAGACAGCCACCGGCTAAACCTTGTCCGGATAAAGACGTCCGTTATCGGCAAGCATGGGTTCAGTTGCTTCTTTATTATAAGCTATTATATCATATTGTATTGTTGAATTCAATGAATTACTTATAATCATTTATTGGTAGTAATTCAATACTTCACCTGCTTTACAACAGTTGCGGAATAGTTGTAATATTTGCAGATTTTCAGCGCCTGGGCAGTCGCCTCAAAAACAAAAGCACACCGCTCTTTTTTTTCATTGACATATAGCATGAAATATGCGTCTTCGGCGTAAAGCGAGGACAAGGCGTTATATACATTTTTAGCGCCGTAAGCCTCGAATTTGCTTTCCTGTAGCCTGTCGGAAAAGGGAGCTATTAAAGAGGCATCCTTTATTTTGATATTAGTTATTGTTTTTTTTGTTCGGCTCCCGTAAATCTTCGTGAAAGTAATCACTCCGGAAGAAATCGAGTATTCATATTCAATGTTCACATACCGCCAGGTAAAATATACTAGAATCCATGTGGTAATGGGAATAAGGGCAATGCATGGAACAAGGATTGCCGTCAGTACGCCTATCGAGAAAAAGGTTACGACATAAATGATATAAAGAGCGATCAGGCCTATTTTTCTCCATCGGTACCTTCCTTCGGTTTTCTGTTCAACTACATATTCGTATGTGGAGAAATCGTTCATTTATAAACGTTCCTTTCTTAGTGATTAAGAGAAGTTTCTGAAGGGATTTTCCGGTAATGATTATACAGTGGGCGGGCTTTGTGCCTTTTTCCACATAATTATACAATAAATAAAGACTGAATGCAATTAAATACAAATAAATTTTTATTATATTTGCCGACAGTACTTGAAATAATTATACAAATAATGTATAATAATGGCATAGTTAAAACTGAAAGGAACCAAATATCTTAAGAATGAAAGCAGTAATCACAGTAACAGGCAAAGATAGTGTCGGAATAATTGCACTGGTAAGCACAGAATGCGCGGCATATGACGCCAACATACTTGAAATTTCACAGAGCGTGCTGGGCGAGTATTTCGCCATGATAATGCTCGCGGACGTCGGCAAGCTGAAAATTCCTTTTATTGAATTTGCGGACAGGCTGTCTGAGCTCGGACGGGCAAAAGGTCTCGCAATTCACGTGATGCACGAGGACATATTCAACTCGATGCATAGAATTTAATGTTTTTTTAGGGAAAGTTGGGAACAATTTCATGCTTAATACGTCTGATATACTTGAAACTATAAATATGATCCGAGAGGAGAACCTGGATATCCGTACCATAACGATGGGGATATCCCTGTTCGACTGCGTATCGGAAGATGAAGGGCGGCTGACTCAGAAAATATACGATAAAATCACGAAGACGGCGCGCCGGCTCGTTCCGGTGGGCGAGGAAATCGAGAAACAGTACGGCATACCGATTGTGAACAAACGCATATCTGTTACACCGGTTTCTCTCATCGGAGGCGCTGTTTCACCTGAGGGATACATAAAAATCGCACGCACACTCGACCGTGCCGCGTCGGAACTGGGAATTAACTTCATCGGCGGTTTCTCGGCTCTGGTTCACAAGGGCGCCACAACGGGGGCGTCGAACCTAATTTCGGTGATACCCGAAGCGCTTGCCGAAACAAAGATGGTCTGCTCGTCGGTAAATGTGGCGACGACAAAGGCCGGTATAAATATGAATGCCGTTTCCGAGATGGGAAAAGCAATTAAACGGGCGGCTTACCTGACCCGCGGGGATGACTCGATAGGCTGCGCAAAATTAGTGGTTTTCGCCAATGTGCCGGAGGACAACCCCTTTATGGCTGGTGCCTTCCACGGCGTCGGTGAACCTGAGACGGTTATTAATGTCGGTGTTTCGGGACCGGGTGTGGTTGCCTCGGCTATAAGACGCGCCGGGGATTGTGACCTTACACAGGTGGCGGAGGTAATCAAGAAAACCGCGTTTAAGATTACAAGGGTCGGCCAGCTGGTTGCCGGCGAGGCGGCAACGCGCCTCGGGGTGCCTTTTGGCATAGTTGACTTGTCGCTTGCTCCGACTCCCGCTATAGGCGACTCGGTGGCGCACATTCTTGAGGAGATTGGGCTTGAATCCTGCGGGGCGCACGGAACCACGGCAGCTCTCGCTATGCTCAACGATGCGGTCAAGAAAGGCGGAGTCATGGCATCATCGCATGTAGGCGGGCTGTCAGGTGCCTTCATACCGGTATCAGAGGACGCCGGAATGATCACAGCGGTCGAGCGCGGAGCACTTTCAATAGAAAAACTTGAGGCTATGACGGCCGTCTGTTCGGTTGGACTTGATATGATAGCCATACCGGGAGGTACCGGTGAGGATGTAATCTGCGGCATAATCGCAGACGAAATTTCAATCGGAGTGGTAAACTCAAAGACAACAGCAGTGCGACTGATTCCGGCTTACGGAAAATGTGTCGGAGATTCTGTCAGCTTCGGAGGTTTGCTCGGTCGCGCGCCGGTCATGGCGGTCAGCGGCTGGTCACCGGCTAAGTTTATCAAGAGAGGCGGACGGATTCCGGCGCCGATTCATAGTCTGAAGAATTAAAATAACCAAAAAATGGTGATTAAGTCATCCAAATGTTGCCAAAAATATTTGTAGCTGATTAATTTAGCTGGAAGCGGCGGAAAATTAAAAAATTCTTTTATTTATGAAACTTTTTGAGGTTTTTGACGGTTTATATATTGGGGGTTCAGGATTATTCCGAACTTCTGATAGATTATATATATTATTCTTAGGGATTTTGGTATCAGACGGTACCGGGAACAGTGATGCCGATATCCGGAGTTTAGCCTGACGGAACAAAATTAAAATAACATCAGAAAGGACGTTATCACTTACATGAAAAAAATTTTCACCCGCAAGGCATTATCTTTGGTGCTGACAGTATTTCTCTTTGTCACGATGATGGCCGGCGCGGCGCTTGTGCTTGACGTGAGCGCGGTCGAAAACGAAGCAACATGGGGATCCTCTGAAACAGATTATTCCAAAAACGGAACACTAGTAGCAGCCATAGAAGATGCGAATCGTTACACAACCGGAAAAACCTACATTAAACTTCTCAAAGACGTCAACACAACCGCGCCTATTGAGATTTATTCAGGGAAAACAGTCGAGCTTGACCTCAACGGATTCAAGATTGACCGCGGACTTTCCTCGGCATGGATTTACGGGAACGGAAACGTCATTACCGTAACCGGCAATCTTATAATCAAAGACTCAGCCGGGAACGGTAAAATAACCGGCGGTTACAACAACAGCTACGGAGGCGGAATATATGTCTCCGGAACACTGACACTCAAGGGCGGTGAGATCCTCAACAACAAAAGCCTTACAAACGGTGGCGGTATTTACTCGACCCAGGATGGCAAGGTTACTATCGAGGGCGGAAAGGTTACACTCAACGCCAGCTCGGGCAAAGGCGGGGGTATCTACTCCGAAGGATTGGTAGAAATCAAGGGTGGAGAGATTTCATTCAATACAGCAGCGACAGCACCGGGTGGGGTGTATTATACCAAGGGGTTGGACCTCTCGGGCAACCCTAAAATAGTGGGTAACGTCACTGGCGGCTCGCTTAACGGCCTGGTTCTTACAGGCGGAACCAAAAGTAATATTTACGTGATATCAAAGAGCATAACAATTGCAAGCAGCGGCGGATTAACCGCAGGAGCCGAAATATGGGTTTCATCGGCCAACGTTCCGGTGCCGATTACAAGCATCGGCAGCGCCGATTATAGCGCATATTTCCACTCGGATAACCCAAGGTACATTATCCAGAGTTCGGGCTCTGGAAGCAACTATCAAGTTATGATCGGCCTGCAGGAAGCCATCTGGGGATATGATACCTCATACAGCGGGGGCGGCGGCACGCTTACTGAGGTTGTTTCCAATATCAGCAATCTTCCCGCGAACAGCACGGCGTATATTTTCCTGCAGAAGGATGTCACCCTTACATCGGCAGTGGATTTCCCGAACGGAAAAACAGTACAGCTTGACTTGAACGGCAAGACGATCAGACGCAGTCTTTCGACAGCCGAATCCAACGGTTATGTTCTCGGCGTCAGCGGCATTCTAATAATTAATGATACCGCTACAGGGGGCAAAATAACCGGCGGAAACAACAGCGGAAACGGCGGCGGTATACTCGTTTACAGCGGCTCGCTGACCGTCAACGGCGGCAGCATTACAGGGAACAGGGCCATTAACGGCGGAGGTATATATGTATCCGATGCCGCGAGCCTTGTCCTCAACAGTGCAAGCATAACTAATAACACCGCAACCTCAAACGGCGGCGGACTTTATGTCGGCGTGGCGACTGCCACAATAAGCCTGACGCCTGTCATTTCGGGCAATAGCGCAGCCTCCGGCGGCGGTATTTACCTGATATCGAGCGGCACAATCGATTTTAGCGGAACTGTTACTAACAATAACGCCACTGCTTTCGGCGGCGGCGTATACGCAGGCGGTAACTTCAGGGCTTCCTATTCCGCTTATGTGTATGGCAACGTAAAGAGCTACGCGGCCAACAACATTTTCCTGCCGAACGGAAACAGGGTTGTCATCAACCAGACCACAGGCCTGTCGGGGAATGCAAGAATGGGAATAACAACAGAGTATCCTCCCACACAAACATCCACAATCCAGATCATCACTGATGTATCTGCCAACATGAGCGGATATTTCACTTCCGACATCTCGTCGTACGGCATCAAGAACAACGGCACAGGTTCAGCTCAGTCGCTTGTGCTCACGGTTCAGTCGGTGGCGGTAGGCGAACTCAGCGGTACCCTTACAAGAAATACCGCTACAACGACTGCGCTTACTATTCAGGTTACCACAACCAACATTTCGAACGGTACAGCTGCGGTAATCACCTGGTATAACAACGCCAGTAAGACGCAGTACGGCGATACCTACCGCCCTTACGGCGTTACAATGACGGCGACAGCAGTCAACAACAATTCAGTCACTCTTTCGGTTAGCTCCTCGTCGTATGCTAAAGCCGGCGATTATTACTTCACAGTAACCGTCGACGGAATTGAGTCGGATATAAAGATCCTGAAGGTAGGAAGAAGCAAGCTCAATATCCCGACTGTGACTACTGCTTATTATTATACAGGCTACGAGCAGACCGCAACTCTTACCGGTTTTGATTATAACACAATGGCGGTTGTCAGCGGTAACAGGCAGACCTCCGTTGGTACCGACTATCGTATTATCATTAAGCTGGTTGACACCACGCAGTACGAGTGGATCAATGGCAGCACCGATAATGTATCAGTCTACTGGACGATCTACAGAGCGACGCTGACAAAGCCGACAGTAACCGGTCCCTGCACCTATAGGGGTGCGGAACAGGAAGCACTGCTCACAAACTTCAACTCATCCCTCATGGATATACAAAGTAATAAGGCGACGAATGTCGGTTCCTACACGCTTGTGATATCAATAAAGGATTATGCAAACTATGAGTGGGCTGATCACACAACAGGTAACGTAATTCTTTCATGGAAGATTGACAAAGCACCCCTTACCATAAAGGCGAACGATATAAACATTGTTTACGGCGACGCCGCTCCGGTGTATTCTGTCGCTTACAATGGTCTTGTAGGTAGTGACACATACACTGTACTTGAGGGCACGCTCAGTATTTCCTGCACCTATATCCGTTATGCTAATGCTGGAACCTATCAGATAGTCCCGAGCGGACTTTCTAGTTCAAGTTATACGATAACCTTTGCTCCCGGAACCCTGAATGTCGCCAAGAAGCAGGTGGCAATAGCCTGGTCGAACACACAGTTCACTTATGACGGCAAGTCTCACAAGCCTGATGCAGAGCTCCAGAATTATACCGGGGCCGGAAGAATCACGGTCGGCGGAGCAATGGTAAACGCCGGCTCCTATACGGCGCAGGCTATCGGATTCAGCGACATCAACTACGAGCTTTCCAACCCGAGCACTACTTTCAATATAGCCACAGTTCCGCTTACAATTAAAGCAAATGACTGCACTATAACTTACGGTGCGGCACCTTCCGGCAACGGAGTGACTTACAGCGGATTTATCAGCGGAGAAGGAGCCGGGGTACTTTCAGGCACGCTGACTTATACCTTCGATTATAAGCAGTATGACGCGGTCGGGTCGGCATACAAAGTAACTCCGGGTGGAGTTACATCGGTGAACTACAGCATCACCTTTGTTCCGGCTACACTCACCGTCAACAAGGCGAAAGTCACGATAGCTATTACTTCTGTTTCCTCAATCGTGGGGACCGAGCCTCTCACCTATAAGATCACAGAAGGTGCATTCGTCAACGGCGACGAAAAGTATGTCAAACTTTCACGTGCTGAAGGCGATACTCCCGGCAAATATAGTATAGTCGGAGTACTCGAGAGCGTAAACTATGATTTCACTGTTACACCTGCAACTTATACAATCCTGCAGACAGCGATTGAATCGTCCGGCAACAACTATGGGATCTCTATGTCTTCCGAAAAAGGCCTTAGCCCCGACTACAAGCTCACAATCAAGGTTGTTGAGAAGAGCAACGTATCAAAGAATGTTCCCGACGGAAAAGTGCTTGCTGCTTATGACATTTCATTGACAAACAACCTTGTCGAGGTTCAGCCTGACGGCAGAGTTACCGTTAAGATACCGGATGTTGGTTTTGAGAAGTATGAAAACATCGCGATAGTTCATATTAATAAAACCGGCAATCCGGAATACCTCAACACCGTCAGAGAGAACGGATACCTGACGTTTAGTGTAGACAGCCTTTCCACATTCGCAGTGGTCGATCTTGATGCCAATTACACCTGGGTATGGGTTGCCGCGATAGCGGTGGTCGTGGTGCTCGGCAGCGGCTTCTTCATCTACCTCTTCGGATTCAAAAAAAAGTCGGAGTAAAACTAAATAGACCCCGGGAGAGCTTCTAATGAGGCTCTCCCGGGGTTTTTAAGTTAAAGAGTTTTGAAGGAGGTTTGGGTGAGCTTCTCCGAAGGGAGTTCTTCTCAGCGTTCCTTGGTTATTTTCCAACACAAAAATGTGAAAATATCTCGGACACAATATCTGTTGTAACCTCGCGGCCGTCAATTTCTGCGAGGGCGGACATAGCGCCTTCGAGGTCGGAACAGCAGATGTCCTCGGGAAGTCCTGACTCAAGCGCGGCGAGCGACTGTCCGGAGAGCTCAGCGGCGCGGGAGAGAGATGCATATTGGCGGGCGTTCATAGCAACGGCGTCGCATGAGAGGTCTATACTCCCGTCGATAAATAGTTTATTGATTGTGACGGCAAGTATATCCATACCGTAGCCGGTGAGCGCTGAGACTCGGGCTGAGGCTGCGAAACTAAGATCAGGAAGCGAATCGGGAACCTCCGGCAGGTCGGTTTTATTTATCACGGCAATTATAGGCGAGTGAAGACTCGTCAACCAAGTGGCGAAACGACGATCTTCTTCATCAGGTTTACGGGAACCGTCAAAGACGGCGAGCACAAGCTCGGCGTTTTCAGTCTCACGGCGGGCGCGCTCGATGCCGATTGTCTCAACTTTATCGCTCGACTCGCGCAGCCCTGCGGTATCAAACAGGCGAAGCGTCACTCCGCCGAACGACACGGTTGACTCAAGAATGTCACGCGTTGTTCCTTCAACATCTGTCACTATCGCGGCGTCGCTGCCGGTAATGCGGTTATAAAGCGAGCTTTTTCCGCTGTTTGTCCGACCGCAGATAACTGTGCGGACGCCTTCGGCAATTGCCTTTCCGGTCCGGTAAGTCGCTGCAAGCGAACGCAGGCGGCGGTTGACTTCCGATACACCGGCTGTGAGTTCTTCTCGGGTGATGCCCGAAAGATCCTCCTCCGGAAAATCAACTAGCGCGTATATATTGCTCACCAGCCGGCGGAGTTCTTCATAAATTGCCAGGGTTTCTCCGGCAAGCCTGCCGTCCATTCCACCGCGTGAGAGGAGCAATTGTTCATGTGTTTTCGCCTCAAGCAGAGAGGCGAGCGCTTCAGCTTCCGACAGACCTAGTTTTCCGGCTACAAATGCCCGGCGGGTGAATTCTCCGGCTTCAGCAAGCCTTGCGCCGGCGCAGAGCGCTGCCTCGAGCACAGTTTCTGTAATCAGAACACCGCCATGACAGGTTATTTCGACTGTGTCCTCGCCGGTGAAGGATGCGGGAGAGCGGTATATAACAGCGATTCCGTCGTCGGTCCGCCGTATGCTGCCGTCAGGCTCATACGAATAAATGTCGCCATAAACGGCGTACCTCGACGCAACATCGGTAAGTGACTTGCCGTTTTTCGGCCGGAATATCTTTCCGGCAATTATAACTGCTTCACCGCCCGATATCCGTATAAGAGCGACGCCGCCCTTGCCCCGGGGCGTGGAGACCGCGGCGATAGTATCAGAAATGTTCATGTGGTATCCTTTCTGTGGAACGAGGTTGCGTTGGGGGGAACTCCTTTTGGAGGAGTTCCCCCCAGACCCCCTTCAGGAACTTTTCAACATATTGGATTGAGTACTGATTAAAGCTTACAGGCCGATAAAGAACTGCAGCAGCCGGTTATTGGATGTGGAGAGACAGGGATAAAAAGGCACAGTAAAGTATTATAATTTTATCACCCCTCCTCATTCCTGTCAATACAGCCCCTATAGAAACCTTCTAATATGAAAATTTCGCAAATCTCTTGACAAATAGAGCAAATTATGAGATAATGTATGCTGTCATTGTGTCCAGACGTGAAAATCAACCGATTTTACGCTTCCGATACCAAACTGAAGGAGGTGCAACGAAATGCTCAGAACCTACCAGCCCAAAAAGCGCCAGAGACAGAAGGAACACGGCTTCAGAAAAAGAATGAAGACGGCTGACGGCAGAAAAGTCCTCAAGAGAAGACGCGCAAAAGGCAGAGAAAGACTGTCCTATTGATTATACGTCAGAAACGATATAATTATATCGAGATAAAACCACCGATTGCTGACAAACGCTTCTGTGTTTAATCAGGCATCGGGGTTTTTGATATGTACAGTAAAAAAGCAAATGCAATTCTTAATAATGCCGCTGAAATCGGAAGCCGGCGGATGTTTTTTAAGGAATACGCAAAGCGGCTTGAAAGGATGTTTTTATGAAACACCTGTCAGTAACCGAAAATCATCTTTTCAGCAAAGCTTATACCGGCGGAAACAAATTTTCCGGAAGATATATTGCGGTTTATGTCCTGCGCGACCGGGCGGCAAAACGCCTTATGAACGCAAATCCCGAGAAGAAATATCTCAACCGCCTAGGTATCTCGGTTTCAAAAAAGCTGGGAGGCGCGGTAGTTCGCAGTCGGCTTCGCCGGATAATACGCGAGGGATTCCGCTCTCTTGAGAGCGAAGGCAGCCTTAAAACTGGTTATATTATAATAATAAGCGCAAGGACTGCCGCCGTCGGTAAGAAGAGCACCGACATTTACCGCGAACTGAAATATGCACTCGCTAAACTCAGCATGTATGCCGGTGAGAATAGCAACACGCCATGAAATACATTTTTATCTGGCTGATACGTCTGTACCAAAAATATCTGTCACCCCTCAAACGATATCCGACATGCAGGTTTACACCAACATGTTCAAGCTACGCCATTGAGGCGTTTTCAGAATGGGGCTTCTTTGCGGGTTTCGGACTTATGGTCTGGAGAATACTCCGGTGCAATCCTTTTTGCGCCGGCGGTTACGATCCGGTGCCATGTCGCCGCAAAAAACGGAATAAAAAAACTGAGGACACGGATATTTGCAATGAATGCGACCCGAATATAACAGGAGAGGATCCCGCCCCTGACGCTGAGGACATTAAAAAGAACAAACGCGCCGGCCGGGAGTAAAAACCAATGCCAAAAACCAAAAGAACAAGGCGCGATATCATCAGGCTGATATGTATAATGTTGACCTGCGTATTGCTTTACGGGGCCTTATGTACGACAATTTCGGCTACCGAAACCACAGTGGCTGATACGTCGTCCACAACCGAGCAGAACGCTGACGTTACGCTTGGCAGTACGGAAATAGTTAACCTTGGCAAAGCTATTTCAGAAGCAAAGGGAGACAACAAAGCTGAGGACAAGCGTACACCCCGCGATAAACTGACCGCGGCGTATCTTGCTTCAGACCTTGAGGCCGCGAAGACAGCGATAAAACAGGCAAATGACGCGCTTGATCCCCCAGTTGTAATCAATTACGACACCCTGACTTTGGGAGACGTAAAAACACTCATCGATACAATGAAAACATCGGTCATAACCGACAGAGATCTTGGATTATTTGACTCGATCATGCTTGCGGTCGGAAGTATGATAAGCTGGCTGACCTATACACTGGGAGCCGGAAACTATATTGTTGGTATTTTAATTTTCGCGCTTATCGTAGAGCTCGCCACACTACCGCTGACATTTAAGCAGCAGAAGAACACCATTAAGCAGGCAAAACTGAAGCCGAAGGAAATGGCGATCCGCAAGAAATACGCCGGGCGCGAAGACCAGGCAACAAAACAAAAGATTGCGACTGAGATTCAGGAGATGTATCAGAAAGAGAATTTCAGTCCTTTTTCCGGTTGCCTTCCGATGCTTATACAGCTGCCGATCATTTTTATTCTTTACAATGTTGTCGTTAACCCGATCTTATATGTGATGAAGCTGTCAAGCGGCGTGTCCGATGCGCTTATAACATTCGCCAACACCTCGGCTGCAGCCGGAGGACTGGGGGAAGCGTCGACTAACGCCATGCGCGGAACAATCAGAATTGCGTCTCTTATAAACGAGAACCCCGATTTTCTGAATAAACTAGGCAACTTCCAGTACTTTTCAAACAGCAGTGATATTGTCGCAGCAGTTCAGGCTGCCAAGCTGCCGAACTTCGATTTCTTCGGCCTAAATTTCGGTCTGGTACCCACATTAAACTTTAAACCTTTTGACTGGCTGATCTTCATTCCGATTCTTACATTCGTCGTATACTTTGCCAGCATGAAGCTGACCAGGAAGATGACATACCAGCCTACTGAGACCGACAGGGCTATTGGATGCTCCAACAATGTGATGGACATCGGAATGCCCCTCATGAGCGTTTATTTCTGCTTTATCGCCCCGGCTGTGCTTGGATTCTACTGGGTCATAAAGAGCGTATTCGGAACTTTATCGCGCTTTGTTGTGTCAAAGATTATGCCCTTCCCCGTCTTTACCGAAGAAGATTATAAAGCAGCAATAGCCGAGTATAACAATAAGAGCGGTAAAAACAGTTCACGCAGCATCGTATCCGAGTACCGCAGCGCCACCGGCAAGCCGGTCCGCTCACTCCACCATATAGATGACGAGGATTATGACGATACACGTGAAAAAGCGCTAGCAAAGAAAGCTAAACTTGAGGAAGAAGAACGCAAGGCAAGCGAAGCGGCAGAAAAGAATGCTGCAGGCGTAAAGAACGAAGATGACCGTCCGATGCTCACACTCAAGGAAATGCTCGGCATGCGCAAAAAGAAAAACGCTCCGGCTGATAATAAAAAGAACGACGCCACCGGAAACGGTAATGATAAGAAAAAGCAGGATAAGAAATAAAGCAGACTCTTAATTAAATCATTATGATTAAGCCGCTAAACGCGGCGTGGAGGATTTTCTGTGAAAAAGGAAATAATCACAACCGGAAAAACCGTGGATGACGCAGTTGAGGCTGCTGTGCGCGCACTGGGTGCCCCTTCTGCTGATAAAATTAGCTTTACTGTTATCGATGAACCTAAGAAGGGTCTGTTCGGCATCGGCGCCGTACCGGCGAAAATTAATGCGTCATATCAGCCGGGCGGAGCCGAAACCGCTCTGGAATTTGTCAAGAAAATTATTTCCGATATGGGAATTGAGGCCAAGGCCACAATGACAAACGGCAATAACGACGACAAACTCATTAATATCGACGGCGACGGCTCGGGTATTCTCATCGGGCATCACGGCGAGACACTCGATTCGCTTCAGTACCTTGCGAACCTCGCGGCAAACAAAAAGGTCGGAGGCGAGAAACGCGAATATGTCAAGATCACTCTTGATGCCGAGGGTTACCGTGCGAAGCGCGAGGAGGCTCTGAGAGCTCTGGCACGCCGTATGGCGGACAAGGTGCTAAAGTATAAAAAGAGCGTAATGCTCGAGCCGATGAACCCCTACGAGAGGAGAATTATACACTCCGAGGTTCAGCTCATCGAAGGCGTTTCCACAAATTCGATCGGATCGGAAAACAACCGCAAGGTTGTTCTCTATCTTGATGATAAAGGTATATCTGCCGGCAAAAAGACGGTGAATATGAAAAAGGAAACTGCAATCGAGGACGAGGACGACTCAATCTGAAGCGGAGATACATTAGGGGTGCCTCTTATATAAGAGAGGCACCCCTAACCCACCTTTAATGACCCTCATACAATTTGATGAAAGGAGCTTTGTTAATATGGAAATACTGACTGACTCCGAGTTCCGGAAAAGAATTAAAAAATCTTTTACACCGGGATACTTTTTTTTCGGAGAGGAGGATTATCTTAAATCCTACGCGGCAAAGCTCCTGCGTGACACAGTGTGCGGAGACGGTGGGAACGCTGAGTTTAACTGTTTAAAGTTGAATGTACTTGATTATACCCCGAATAAGCTGATAGAGGCCCTGGCACCCCTGCCGATGTTCGGCGAGAAGAAATTGATTGAACTCACCGGGCTTGATTTTACAGTCATGCGGCCCGATGATACTAACGCTTTTTTTGACGCGCTTGCCTTGCTAAAGGAGTTTGACTACAATACTCTTCTTATATCTGTCGCGGACGGATGCATAGACGAAGGAAGGCTGCCGGCTAAACCATCCGCGGTTCTTGAGAAACTTGGCGAATTCCTGACTGTTGTCAGGTTTGAAAAATGCACACCGGCGCGCTTGTGTGACTGGGTCGGCAAGCATTTCGAGCATAACGGCGTAAAAACCTCGCCAGGGATTTGCGCGAAAATTATTGATTATTGCGGACGCAGCATGTTTACACTGACCGGAGAAATAGACAAGGTAAGTTTTTATGCACTTTCCCATGGGAGGACTGAGGTTGCTGAGAGCGATATACTTGAGGCTGCCGTTCCAGACAGCAACTACGACGCCTTCGCCTTCGCCAATGCCCTCACCGCATGCGACCGGTCTCGCGCTCTGTCAATACTCAATCTGATGAAGCAGAGGCGGATTGAGCCGGTGATTATTATGGGCGAGGTGACGCGGGTTTTCGGAGATCTATTATCAGTACGTATGCTCATGGACGAAGGACTTGACAACCGCAGCATTGGGCTGAAGTTAAAAATGCACGAATACCGCGTGGGTCTTTATAGTTCGGCGGTATCGGGTACCACGTCTTCTGCTCTTTCGCGTGTGCTAAACCTTTGCGCTGAAGCCGACGAGTCACTCAAGCTTTCTCCAACCGGATACACGGCTGTTGAGTTGCTTGTTTGCTCGCTGTGACATTTAAAATATTTAAAACACCGCTAAAACGGTGTTAAAATAATACCGGTGGCAGTGACGAAGCTTTCGTTGAGCCGATGAACGAATATAAAAGACTGGCCGGTAAATAAAAGGTACCGGTCTACCTTTATAAATATCCAATGTTTGTTGACATAGCAGACAGCCGTGGATATAATAATATTAAAAATAACAGATCGGATTACAAATGAAAATATTAGCACTCGGAGACGTCACCGGTATTGTCACAATTTCATACCTGCAGAAAATGCTTTGGAGACAGCGTAGCGCGCTCGGAGCGGATTTTGTCGTCGCGAACGGTGAGAATGTGAGCGACATACACGGCATTTCCGCCGAAGACGCTGAAGCGCTGCTCGACTGCGGAATTGATCTAATTACTACCGGCAATCATGTGTTCAGCCGTAAAAGCATCGGAGCCTTGCTCGATAACTCGGAGAATATTATCCGTCCGGCCAACTACCCCGCCACCTGCCCCGGATCGGGAAGTGTCATAAAACTTATCGGCGGTTGGCGTCTCTTATGTATAAATGTAATGGGGGTTGTTTACATTGAACCGCTTGCCTCGCCGTTTGAGACGGTTGAAAAAATTCTCGAGCGCGAGAAGGGAAACTATGATATTTCGCTACTTGACGTACATGCTGAGGCGACCTCCGAAAAGCTCGCCATGGCGAGATACTTCGATGGCCGCATTAATATAATTTTCGGCACGCACACGCACGTTCAGACCGCGGACGAGCAGGTCCTCCCCGGGGGCACTGGATATATTACAGACATCGGGATGTCAGGCCCATCAGATGGTATCCTAGGAACCGCTTCAGAGCCTGTAATCGCCCGGTTCCTTACTAAAATGCCACAGAAATTCGCTCTAGCCAGCGGGGATATTTCAGTTTCCGGCGCTCTCTTCGACCTCGATACCGACATCAGGAGGGTAACTGCGGTGAGAAGAGTAAAATTCTAAAACAGAACGAGAGTTAATGTCTCATAAATATCCGGTGCGTGCCACAGCACGCACCGGATTCTTTATTTTGTTTTTTTTCTGCCGAATATTGATTTTCGGAACAGGATTATATTCATTACGATAAAGAACAGGATACATATACCAAGGGTTATAAGGCTTTCTGTCATTCCTCTCGGCGCGTATCCGGCAAGCAGCATGAGCGGGAAGCCGAATGCAATAGCCGGTATGTTCTGATAGACTAAGTTCTCCGATGCCGGAGTATCTAGGTTACGGTCAATTTCGCGTAGCAGGATTATTCCGGTCGAAGCCGTACCGGTAAGCATTCCGAACATTACTAAAAATTGTTCCAGCCAATACGACGGGAAAAGCTTTTTACATATAAAATATACATAAACGAATGTAAATAGCGCACCGAAGATGAACATGAGAAGCAGTGTGAACCAGTAGTTTACAATCAGGTCGATTCGTATTGCTGCGATTCCCGCTACTATCATCAGATCAAACGTGAAGCCTCCTATACGGTTCATCAGGTAGTTGCTTATTATTTTCTTGGTTTTTCCTGCCTTCTCACGCTTATTCTGCAGCCTGACCACAAGCGCTTTTACCGGAATCGTGCAGAGTACCGCAATAAGGAAATTAAATCCGAAGAAGGTTGATTTCAAACCCGGCGCCAAAAGCGACAGAGCACCCATTAAACCATAGGAAATTACATAAATAATGAGTATTAATCCTACTTGAATAGTGAAGGAATCCATTGATTCGCTCGAAATTGTGTCGTCAACCATCTCTGTTGCGTCGGTATCATCGTTATCGTTTTTGTTATCAGCAGAGATTTGCGGCAATTTGTTTTTACGCCGCAGCCAGTTAAGGTAGCCTACGCCGACTAACGTTGCGGTCAGAAAACCAATTGCCGCTATTGTCAACCCGAATGCTGAACCACCGGTAAAACCGTAGTCGGTTTCGTAAAGCTTACCGAAGTTAAGCGCTTGCCCTGTACCCTGACCAAAACCGAAGGCGAGCAGTAGCCCCGCTGCCGGAATAAGTCCTATATTGGATGCAAAGGTAATTACAGTGATAGTTATTATAAAACCAAGCATCGCCTGTAGCAGATATGTGGCAACAGTCGTTACCCCGGTATTGAACACCTCGCTGGTCCGAGCGCGGTTAAGTTTCTTGTCGGTGGTGCGGAGCGACATGCAGATAAAGCCGATTGCAAGGCAGTGGTACGTAATCACCTCAAGCACCGAGTTACCGCTTGTTTTAAATCCGGATGAAAGGATATTAATGTTAAACAGGTATTCATCTGTCGTCAGTTTGCACACCGTTGAAGCAGCAAGAAGAAACAGGCCTCCCAGTACGGACGGGGGCAGAAGCGTTTTCCTGAGAAAGGAAATGGTGTTTTTTAAAATTCTTGCAGTTATTATTGCAGCGAGGAGCAGAGCAATCATAAGAATAAATGACCATGCACCGGAATCGAAAAAATTAACGATCATAATTAAAACCTTCCTGATATATAACTACATTCCAAAGTAGCTGTCGTTTATTGAAGTGTCAACGCTCTGCAGATGGCGCAGATGATGAAACATATGAATATACTTGAGTCCACAGAAACCTTCGGTCGCTTTTATACGATAAACTACCTGTTCTGATGAGAAAATCATCAGTATCTGTTTTTTAATTAGGACAATATTGCTGACGTCACCAATCTCAAGCTTATGTTTACCGATAATGAGGTGGCTGCCCGTCATTTCTAACGTACCAGATGAGGCCGGGCCGTAACTGAGATCAGGATTTCTTATTTCAATTCTAATATCATTGTCACGGAAAATCAATTTATCGGCTGTTGGAACATATGATTTTATCCACTCAAGCTCATCGGCGATCCAGTCCCGCACTCGGCGGAAGACATGATTTCCGTTTATCCGGAGGAACGTCAGGTCATCGCAGTATTCGGCGGCAAGGCCGCAAGAGCAGGCAATTTGTCTGCCTTTTGAGCGGATTGTTCCGATTTTCCCGCAGTCGGGGCAACGGTATATGACGCGTTCAAGCTTTTCAGCACTCTTCTTCGATTTATAAAGGCTGGATTGGGAGAACTCGTCAACAGTGAGCATCTTCCGTATATCATCATAAAGCTCTCCGTCCGACATTATTGCAATTTCCTCCAAACTCCGGCGACCGACGGCATTCCCGGTCATTCTGCCGCGGCGGAAGCCTTTACCGAACCGCGGGTCAACGCCATAAGCACCACGAGTAGTGTAGTATATGACCGGAACTCGCAGCATGCGGATCATTTTTATTATTGCTGGATTTATATATCCTAGTTCTCCGTCATATGTCAGGTTGCCTTCCGGGTAGATAGCTAGAATACCGCCCTCACGGATATAGCGCAGGCACTTCATAACAGCAGATGCGTCGGTCGTCCCTTTGTCTATACCTATAAAAGGTGTCAGGCGGCAAAGAAGTCGGAACAGAGGCCCGTCAAGAAGGCTGTTTTGTGCCAGAAAGCAGACAGGACGGTTAAATGATGCTTCAAGCATTACCGGCTCGGTGGAATTGACATGATTAGCCAATATGAGAAAGCTTTCGCCATTTGGTATACGGTTGACCTTGAAGCGGCAGCCTCTGAATACGCGCAGAAAAACTCGCAGCAGCGGTATGAAAATACTGTGCAGCGGAGCATATCTTCTTTTAATCTGCTTTTTTCCCAACGTATTCTCCTAATATCATAATATACAATTATAAAACTATTTATTAAAATTTAACTTAATTCTACTTTACAAAAACCCGGATGTCAATAGCTGACCAGAAATTGTATCTGTTTATTATAAAAAATAATGCTCCCGAAGGAGGAAAATCCTGCGGGAGCGGGGTAAAATAAATAATTTACAACGCAGATGCCTGCTGAAAATTAGTAAAGTCAACAGGTTGAAGAGTCCCTGAAGTGGGGTGGGAGGAACTCATACGAAAGGAGTTCCCCGCTTAACAAGTACTTTTATTTTAAGTCTTTTGCCGTCCTCGGGTAAAGCGTGACGTCGCGGATATTGTCTATGCCGGTGATGTACATTAGAATGCGTTCAAGTCCCAGGCCAAAGCCGCTATGAGGGACAGAGCCGAATCGCCGCAGGTCGAGGTAGTATTTATATTCGTCGATGTTCATGTGTCGTTCGTTCATTGCGGTGAGAAGCTTATCATAATCGGCTTCACGTTCGCTGCAGCCGATAATTTCGCCGACGCCGGGTACGAGCAGGTCTGTCGCAGCAACGGTCTTACCGTCGGGATTCTGTTTCATATAGAATGACTTGATGGCTTTCGGGTAGTTTGTGATGAAGACAGGGCGGCCGCAGATAGCTTCAGCGATATATCTCTCGTGTTCGGTCTGAAGATCGAGTCCCCACTCAACGGGGTAACTGAACTCCTTGCCCGATTTACGGAGCATCTCAACCGCGTCTGTATAGTCAATTACGGCAAATTTGTTTTCAACAACACCGCGCAGTTTGTCTGTAAGGCCTTTCTGTACAAACTTTTCGAAGAATTCAAGCTCAGCAGGGCATTTTTCCATTACGCGGCCGATGATAAACTTTATCATTTCCTCGGCGATCTCGATGATGTCTGGCAGTTCAGCAAAGGCAACCTCAGGTTCTACTTGCCAGAACTCAGCAGCATGGCGTGCGGTGAAAGAGTATTCTGCTCTAAAAGTCGGGCCAAATGTATAAATTTTTCCCATCGCCATAGCAGCGACCTCGCCTTCAAGCTGACCTGAGACGGTAAGTCCGGCTTTTCTAGCGAAGAAATCGTCAGCATAGTAAGCGGCGGCGTTTTCGTATTTTGCGTCCCAGGGCTGGGTGGTGACGCGGAAGACTTCGCCGGCGCCTTCGCAATCGCTGCCGGTCAGGATCGGGGTGTTGATGTAGACATATCCGTGGCTCTGGAAGTATTCGTGTATAGCCGCGCCGAGCTCGGAACGAACGCGGAGCATAGCGTTGAAGATATTCGTCCGCACGCGCAAATGGGGCAGGGTCCGGAGGAATTCCATAGTGTGGCGTTTCGGCTGTATCGGATATTCGTCTGCCGGACAGGTGCCGAAGAGAGTGACAGTGTCGGCGTTGATTTCGATCTTTTCCTTACCGCCGCCGGGGATAACAGCTTTGCCGGTTACCTTAAGTGAGCAGCCGATGCCGCTGACCGCATCATATTCGGCAGAGGCAAGTTTTGATTTATCGATCACTATTTGCATGTGTGTAATGGTTGTTCCGTCGTTGACGGCGAGGAAGCGGATGTTGCTTGAATCGCGCAGGCTGCGGACCCAGCCGCAGACAGTGACATCCTTGCCGTAATAATTTTCAGGGGTACCGAGAAGTGCAGATATGTCGGTGTGTTTCATGTTAACTCCGTTTATTTATCATTTATATTTTAACAGTCTTTACGGTTTTCAGCTTAGCTTTTCGAAATCGCTGTAAAGTTTGTCTATCGCGTTCTGCCAGATTTTCGAGCTGGCTTTGACTAATGAGTTTATACTCGGCACGTTTTTGTTTATATTGTCACCGAGCGTGCTGAATATGAGAGATATGGAATTCGTATAGGTGGCGGCAAATTCAAATGTCATTGTATCCCGGATAAGGTCGAGCATACTCATTGCGGTGGGATCACTCAGATACTTGAGTTTAAGCGATGTTTCGTAATACGACGGGGTAATTTTCTGGTACCCGATCATACAGAGCGCTTCTGTAACAGTTCCGACCATAGTGGGATCTGTGATATCGCTTACCACAAGTATGGCCGACAATGCATCGCGCGCCGAGGATATGTAATTCTCTTGTGCCTCATCGTACTTCGGGAAGGGAAGTATGCCGTACTCGGACTGCATATCCTTCATGGTCGCGGCGTTGCCGAGCTTCTCGGAGAAGAAGAGTAGCTGTTCATTTATGAACATGTTAGTCTCTGTAACTGAGCCCTCGCCGATATAGAAGACGTTTTCAGTGTGGTTATAGACCAGGTCATATAGCATGTCATATATTCCGAGATATTTTTCGTTCGGCAGATTCATAACCTGTCTGCCCTCACTGTTGGGTGAAGTGATCTTGGCGTCCCAGAAGGTGGCGGTCATACGGCAGGTGTGGTTATTTATACCAAGGCCGAAGCGATCAAGCTCGTTGTGCTTTCCATCGCCGTTAAGATCCTGGCCGATAAGGTATGAGTATTCCTTTAGTTTATCAAATGTCCATGTTCCGTTCTCAACCATCTCATAGAGGTCTGGCAGGTTGACGCTGGCGGCAATGGTTTTATTGAAAAAGATACACATCATGTACTGGTACAGAGTGTAGCCTAGATCTCCCATGGCAGTGTAATAACGACCGTACATCGACGCGTTGTCGACATATTTACGACACCACCATTTTTTATCAAAGTTGATATTCTCGAGCAGTCCCATGTCGTAACCGCAGCCCTTGGCTGCGATGTTCACGATATAGGCCGAGTGGGTGATGACAAGGTCATAGTCGTGAGTACCGGCAAGAACATCGTTTGACACGGCAGCCATGAAGTTGTCTCTGTCGCCCCAGTCTCCGGCAAGCTCTATAATATTAATATTAACGCCGAAGCGTTCCTCAACGGCAACATTCCGGTCGTGAACCGCGTCGGCAACAAGATCGCCTGATATTTCATCGCTTTTAATTTCATATGAAGTGCTTTTACGAGTAAGAATATCATATGACGCACCGGAGAAATTTACATTGCCGAGATTATCAATCTCATTTTCAGGAATTGTGGTTTCTGCGGACGAGGTAGAGTTATCACCGGTACCGGCATCAGTGTCTGCAGATGATGTTTCGCTGTTTTTATCTCCCGGGGAAGCGCAGGCGGCTGTTATTAGGAGTATCAAAAGAGCAAGCAGCACGGATAAGGCCTTTTTCATGATGAGTCTGCCTTTCGTTATAATATTAGTGGCGCGTAGGACTGAGCTCAAAATTGGGAAAGAACATCGAAATTATTATACACCAGACATAAGCTTATTACAAGTCGCCGGAAGAAAAATAATACAACAATCAGGGTGATGTTAATTTTTATAAAATCCCTTGCAAATGAATAAAAGCTGTGATATAATATGTTGGTCTACCTGATAACACAGGGGTGTAGCTCAGCTGGTAGAGTCGCGGTCTCCAAAACCGTTGGTCGTGGGTTCAAATCCTCCCGCCCCTGCCATATAAGCACCGTAATTCGAATACGATATGTATATCGATTAACGGTGCTTGTTTATTTGTTTAAAAGCTTTCGGTAATCAACGGAAACACAGAAACCTTGCTGTATTGACTCACAGTTATGGCGTTTTTGTGCTTAGGTATTATTATACGAGCCTGTAAAAAATTTTCTGTAAGCAAGCCTTCTGTGATATAATAAAAATAACACAGGGGGAT
>JAEAME010000170.1_pt1 | contig 86016 bp, 58 predicted proteins | sample 8958731 | NCBI WGS metagenome assembly JAEAME01 (sample SAMN16933194, study PRJNA681113) | bioreactor sludge metagenome | isolation source: anerobic bioreactor sludge (Control) | place: India:Bengaluru | collected 2018-10-24
AACCGGGCTGCCTGTTCATTCAGAGAGGTGTAGGACAGCGTTCCCGATTCATTGCGTGTCCAAAAACCGACCTCCTGGTAACCGCTGGTGAAAATCCTGCCCGATGAGTCGGCCGCCACCGCCCGGATGATGTTCCCGTTCGGCGAAGGATGAAGCGTCCAGGTCATGCCGTCATATTCCAGCAGTCCGATGCTGTTCCCGACGTACAGGAAGCCATTACCATCCTGGGCAACCGACCAGTTCTGGCTCGAGGCCTTGTAATCCTCGCGCGTGAAATTTCTGACCTGGGGTGCCGGAACTGCCAGGCAGTGGACCAGGCCTCCCGCCAGACAAAACAGTATAAGAGCCCCTCGCAGCATCCGGGGTTTCTTATTTCCCTCCGGCCTGACATGCCGGAAACAGGAAAAGAATAAAAGTAATATTAACCCGAACAGAATAGTGGTATTTTCAGAAAAACACCTCATCCGGAATTCATGCAGGCTTAATCCCCGAATTCTTGCTGTTAACAACATCGTTTAATAATATGTTGACATATAGTGGTATAGGTATAATGCTATCTGGATGGCGTATAAAATATGAGTTGGTTTTAAAACTTCACATCCATTGATGAAATTATAGTGAGGTGCGAATTGAACAATGTATACCAAAACAATCGAAATTTAGGCCAAATTAATTAAATCTGACAACTATGAAGAGATTTTGTCTGTTTTTGTTATTGCTGCAACTGGTTTCGGTGCTGGCTGCCCAACCCCGCATCACGGTGACGGGGAAGGTGACCGAATCCGATGGGCTGGGGATACCCGGGGTGAGTGTCCTGGTGAAGGGTACCATGACGGGGACGGTCACCGATTTTGACGGGAATTATTCGTTGGGCGTCGAGCCGCAGGGCACCCTGGTCTTCAGTTTCGTGGGATTTACGACCGAGGAGGTGCCGGTGGAGGGCCGCACGGTTGTGAATGTGCTGATGAAACCGCAGGCCTTCGACGTGGAAGAGGTGGTGGTGGTCGGATATGGTACGCAAAAGGTCAAGGACCTTACCTCCTCGATCACCACGGTGAAGGCGGAAGATCTGGCCCGGACCCCGTCGGGCCAGGCGATGCAGGCTTTGCAGGGCAAGGTGGCCGGGATGCAGGTGGTGAGCAGCGGCGCCCCGGGCAACAGCCCGACCATCCGGGTGCGGGGGATAGGCTCCTATCCGGGACAGAACAATGAGGCTCCGCTGTATGTGGTCGACGGCATGTTCTTCGACAACATCGACTTTCTGAATCCCTCCGACATTGCCTCCATTTCGGTGCTCAAGGATGCTTCGGCCGCCGCCATTTACGGTGTCCGGGCTGCCAACGGAGTGGTGCTCATTGAAACCAGGTCGGGAGGGTACAACAAAAAGACCGACATTTCCTACGATGGCTATTACGGGATGCAGGTGGCGCAGAATGTGCTGAAAATGGCCAATGCCGAACAGTTTACCACCATGGCGATGGAGTCGGGGTCGGCAGCAGATGCCAGTTTCATTCTGAACGCCATGCAACGCTACGGCAGAAGCAGGGTGAACCCCAACGTCCCCGATGTGAATACCGACTGGTACAAGGAGATCCTCCGGCCGGCCGATATCCAGAACCACAGCATCAGCGTGGAGGGGGGAAACCAGAACGCCTCCTATTCGGTGGGAACCAACTATTTTGCACAGGAGGGCATTCTTGACATGAAGAATGAATACGAACGGTTCAACCTGCGTTCGAAAATCGACTTTAAGGCCACCGACTGGTTCACCATCGGCGGAAACATGATTCTGAGCAACGCCGTCAGGTTCGGCGAAGAGGCGGGCGCCTGGAACCAGGCCTATTTTGCCGTTCCCATCCTGCCGGTATACGATGAGAATCTGCTGGGAATAGCCGAACCGGTTAATTTTGCCAATGCACAAGACCTCGGCTACCGGAGCGGCCAGAACCCGAGACCCACCCTTGATTACGGCGAAAACAAGCTGAAGATCCGCAAGATGCTGGCCAATTTCTATGCCAAGGTAGATCTGCTCCCCGAGGTGCTCTCCTTCAAGACCACTTACAACCATGCCTTCACCTCGCTGGATGAGCGGAATGTCAGGCTTCCCTACTTTATCGGGAACAGCTTTCAGCGTGAAAATTCATCGATCAACAAATCCTATTCGGTCTATTCCGACCAGATATGGGACAATGTGCTGACCTACACCGACAGTTTCGACCAGCACAACCTGACGGTGATGCTGGGTACTTCTTTCCGTGATGAGGCTTACAACGGTCTTTATGCGCAGGGGCTCAACTTCCCCTATCAGCAGGAGGAATCGTGGTACATCAACCAGGCCGAGGAAAAACCGGAGGCATCGGTGGGTGACAACGGAAAGCGGGAATACGGACTTTCCTATTTCGGCAGGCTTTCCTACAACTTCAACGACCGGTATCTGCTGTATGCCACCATGCGGGCCGACGGCAGTTCCAAGTACCAGCAGAAATGGGGTTATTTTCCCACCATCGGGGCCGGCTGGGTCATATCGGAGGAGCCCTTCTTCCGGAACCACCGGATCATCGATTTTCTGAAGCTGAGGGCCAGCTGGGGCCAGCTGGGGAACGACAAGATCCAGGCCAGTGACGGGGCCATCACCACCAGCGTGGTGAATACCGTGGTCGACGATGTGATGGTATCGGGGACTCAGACCACCAGTACCTTCTCTTCCCTGAAGTGGGAGCTGACCGAAGAGACCAATGTGGGGCTCACGGGGAGGCTTTTCAAAAACCGGATGTCAGTCGATGCCGATTATTTCATACGCGATACCAAGAATGCTGCCATCTACGTCAAAATTCCCGGAACGGGGGGTACCATTCTTAAGAATGTGGGGATCATCCGGAATTCCGGTTTTGAGATGACCGTCAACTGGGATGATGAGCTGGCCGGCGGCCTCCGGTACAATGCCGGCGTGAACGTATCCTTCCTGAAAAACAAGGTTCGCGACCTGTACGGGCAGCCTTACATCGACGGCGGTTCGGCCGAATTCAGGCAGCGGTCGATAGTGGGCCATCCCCTGCTGGCATTTTACGGTTATGAAGTGCTGGGAGTTTACCAGAACCAGTCCGAGATCGATGCCGATCCTTCGGCACCTGCCAGCGCCGTGCCCGGCGACTTCCGTTACAGGGACCAGCAGGCGGAGGGTGAAACAGGCTACGGGGTCATCAACGACGACGACCGGGTAATCCTGGGCTCCTATTTCCCCTCCTTCCTGTACGGGGCCAATGCCGGCCTCTCCTGGAAGAATTTCGACCTTACAGCCAGTCTGGTTGGGCAGATGGGCAACAAGATCCTCAACCGTAAGCGGGGTGAGATCATCTGGACCGCCGATGCCAACATGGATGCCGACCTGGCTGTTAACCGCTGGCACGGGGAGGGCACCGGCAACCAGTACCCCTCTGCCGCGGGTTTGAGAAAAGGATGGAACCAGAAGATGAGCGACTATTTTGTCGAAGACGGAGCGTTTTTCCGGCTGCAGAATGTCCAGCTGGCCTACAACATAAGAGCCAAGGAACTCTTCGGCGCCCCGCTGCCCGATGCAAGGATCACGCTGACGGCCGACCGGCCCCTGACCCTGTTCAACTACAACGGCTTCAATCCGGAGGTTGCCAGCGGCATCGACACCCAGACCTATCCCATCCCTGCCGTCTACACTGTCGGGCTGAACATCAAGTTCTAACCATTAAAACAACAGGACCATGAAAAAATATTTGATATCCGCAAAACTTGCACTGCTCCTGGCAGCTTTGTTCCTTTTCCCGGCCTGCCACGACCTGCTCAACGAACCGGCCGAAAACAGGGCGTTTACCGAGGAAACCGATTATACCCTTTCCGGCAATATGGATCTTCCGCTGATCGGCATGTACGCCGATTTTTACAACAGCGAATGGGAGGTATTCCCCCTGATCGCAGTCCGCGGGGATGATGTGAATGCCGGAGGGCTCGGCGACCAGCAGGATTTTGCCGAAACCGACAAGTACAACTACAACAAGGATTACTGGATGTACAACTCGGTGTGGCAGAATTACTACGGCGATATTTTCAACGCCCACTCGGCGATGGACCAGATCGGGAAATACAAGGAGTTTGCCTCCGACAAGGCGCTGGCCGACCAGTACATCGCCGAGGTGAAGGTGATGCGCTCCTGGTATCTCTATTATCTTGTTCAGTTGTGGGGTACCGTCTTTATCCCCGAAAGTTCGGATCCTTCGGCGTTGCTGGTGGCCGGGCTTTATTCCAAAGAGGAGGTGATGCAGCACATTGTCGCACAGATGGATGAGGCCATACCGTCGCTTCCGGCGGTGCATCCCGCCGACCGCACCGATATCAGGGGAGGGATCACCAAATTCACGGCGCTGGCCATGAAGGCCCGTGCCAGCCTGGAGCTCAAGAACTACGCGGCGGTGGCCGATGCCACGGGGCAGATCATCCAGTCGAACAAATTCGCCCTGTCGTCCGATTTTTATAACCTTTTCAAGATTCCGGGAAAACTGAACAGGGAAAACCTGCTGGAGCTGCAGTATTCCGACTTCGGGAAAGGATCGGGCGACGCCATCAACTATCTGAACGACTTTTTCGGGCCTCAGGGATGGACGCCCAAGGTGACGGGTGCCGGCAGCGGATGGGGCTTTTATGAACCCAGCCTCAAATACATCAAGTTCATGCTTGACAGGAACGAAAGGATCCGGCTTGAAACCAGCGTCCTTTTCACCAACCGGGGCATTGCCGAGATCAAAAAAGACAGCAAGTATACCAACCTGCCTGCCTGGGTCTCCAACACCACTCCCTCGGGCGACCGGATCAACGATTACGCGCGGGCCCTGTTTGCCAGCGGAAAGCATTACCTTCCCTCCGACCAGCTGACCCCCGGACGCACCGGTTACGGCACCAACAAGAATTTCATCTGCATCCGCTATGCGGAGATCCTGCTGATGCATGCCGAAGCGCTCACTTCGGGCGCCAGCAGCAGCGTGATGAGCGCCGATGCTGCGGTGAACCTGGTCAGAAGCCGTGCAGGCCTTGCCGCCCTCAACGGCGTCACCCACGCCCAGGTGATGGATGAAAAATATGCGGAGCTGGCCATGGAATGGGGCATCCGCTTCACCGACATGGTCAGGGAGGCGAATTTTGCTGCTCTCAGTTACGATGGCAGAAGCTTCTCTGAAGACAAGATGTACCTTCCCTATCCGCAGAACCAGGTGGACCTGCTTCCCGCCTTAAAGGCCAAATAATTGTAAACCATGATCATCGGAAACCATGCGTATGTCATCGCACGCTCCTTGCCGGCGGTTTTTCCGCTGCGGATCCGGTGATGTACCGTGTATTGCACAGGATGAACCATAACAGATAAAAAAAACTATACAATATGAAAATATTCAAATACATTCCGGTGATAGCCATGGCATTGTTCCTGGCCGCCGGCTGCAACGAAGGCATCGACCCGATCTCCGCCGTGGACCCGGGTCCCGACCAGGACGCCCCGGTCATCACCATCAAGTCGCCTGTCGAAGGGCTGGCCATCGAGGTGGACTCCCTGGTTGCTTCGGTGATGATTCAGCTCGAAGTGACCGATGACATTGAACTCAAGACGGTGAAAGTACTGATGGACGGCACCGAGATCGGCAGCATGACCGCTTTCATGGATTACCGCCGTGCGCTGATGGAATTCCGTTACACCCAGGTGGCAACGGGGAACCATGTGCTGACGGTGCAGGCCACCGATCTCGGGGGAAAGAGCTCCTCGAAGTCGGTGAATTTCATGAAAAAACCGCCTTATGTGCCCATGTACAGCGGGGAGCTTTTTTATATGCCTTTCAACGGCGATTTCGTGGAGAAGATCACCTTCCGCGAAGCCACCAAAGTGGGCGCCCCCGGCTTTACCGACGCGAGCCTCAAGGGAAGCAAGGCCTATGCGGGAGCCGCCGACTCCTACCTTACCTTCCCCATGACAGGACTGAAGAGCAGCGAGTTCAGCGCCTCCTTCTGGTACAAGGTGAACGCCTCGCCCGACCGGTCGGGGATTCTCAGCGCCAGCCCGGCGGGTGAGGACCGCACCAAGGGATTTCGCCTCTTCAGGGAGGGTAGCACCACTTCGCAGCGCATCAAAGCCAATGTGGGCTGGGGTGGCGGCGAAACCTGGAACGACGGCGCCCTGATCACCGCCCCCGGCACCAACTGGGTCCACATCGCCCTGTCGGTCAGCGCAGACAAATGTGCCCTTTACATCAACGGATCCTCTTACGAGGTCCCCAACAAGGGAAACATCGACTGGACGGGCGTGGATGTGCTGGGCATTGCCTCCGGAGCCCCCAATTTCATTTACTGGGGTCATGGCTTTGACCGCAGCCAGTACGACGAACTGAGGATTTTCAACCGCGCCCTCACCGACGCCGACATCCAGACCATCATCCAGAACGACAAGCCCTATGTGCCCAGGGACGGGGAGATTTTTTACATGCCCTTTGAAGGCACCTTCAAGGACCTGATCGGCAACCGGGAAGCCGGTAAGGTGGGAACGCCTGCCTTTGCGCCGGGAAAAAAGGGAAAGGCCTATGCAGGGGCGGCCGATGGCTACCTGACCTATCCCACCACTGATTTTGTAAAGTCGAAAAATTTCTCCGCTCTTTTCTGGCTGAATATCAATCCTGTTCCCGACCGGGCAGGCATCCTGGTCATCGGTCCCCCCGATGAGGCAGCCCCGGCGGCGCCCAACAACCGCAAAAACGGATTCCGTTTCTTCCGTGAAGCCTCCGCCGCCAAACAGCGTTTCAAGCTGAACGCAGGCAACGGAACCGCCGACACCTGGTTTGACGGGGGTACCGCGGCCGACGTGGATCCCACGACCGGCGCATGGAACCATTTCGCCTTTACCATCAGCGGAACCGAATGCGTGGTCTACATCAACGGCGTGGTGGCCAAACAGGGCGCCTTCACCGGCATCGACTGGACCGGCTGCGATGTGATGTCGATCATGTCGGGGGCCCCGCGGTTTACCGGATGGAACCACTTCTCCGACCTGAGCCTCATGGATGAACTGCACATCTTCAACAAGGCGCTTACCCAGGCGGAGGTGACGGCTGTCATGAACGCCGAAAAATAATGAACCGCTGCTCCTGTCCATTGCAGGAACAGTCCGGGAATGGAGTGAGTAAAGGCTGCCCGGTTTTCCGGGCGGCCTTTCTCTCCCTGCCTGACAGGGTCGCCATCAGCCGAACCCTACGGATTGCCTGTTTGCTGACCTGCCTGGCTCTCTCCGCATCAGGTCAGGAGGTGTATTTTTTTTCCGAAGGAACCACCGCCTCTTTTTACGACCAGGGAATAGTCGACAAGGGAAACCTGGGCGGCAGCTATTTTGAGTATACCTATCCTCCGGCCTATCCCCAGTACAACGACAAAATACCCTGTTCAACGAACGCTTGGAAAGGTTCCACCTCGCTGAAGTTCAACTACGTCTCCTCTTCTTCCGGGAACTGGAAGGTGTCGGTGTTCCGGAAAGACTGGAGCGCTGCCGACATTTCGCAGACCGACTCGCTGGTGTTTCACGCCTATTCCGCCGCCGGACTGCCGGCTGCGGCACTGCCCCTCATCGGAATCCGGACCCTCAGAAAATCAGGCTCCGGGGAAGTCAATTCCGGGATGTACCCTCTGGCAGGGTTTAACGGAGAGCTCCCCGCAGGGAAATGGACCCGGGTGACCTTTCCCCTGGAGGCGGTCAGGAACGATCCTGCCAACGGGGAACTCGACCTGAAAGCCGCCAAAGCGGTTCTTTTCAGCCAGTCGGAGAAAGACAACAGCTCCCGGCTGGTCCTGATCGATGAGATCATGGCTTTCAAAAGCAAGGCGGAGGTTCTTCCGGTCACGGGGTTGGCGGGACAGGGATACGACAGCCATGCGGAACTTATCTGGTCGCGTGCCGGGGAACCCGGCGGCTGCAGGATTTATGCCTCCTTTGACGGGGGAGCCACCTTTGAGGTGAGGGGAGAGACCACCGATAGCCACTACCTCGACTTTTTTCCCGCGGCCGGAAGGAACCGGTCGGTGATCTACCGGGTGACGGGGTTTTATCAGGAAATGGAATCTGAACCTGCGGAGGTGACGGTGACCACCCGCGATTTCACCGACGACGAGCTGCTCGACATACTGCAGCAATACACCTTCCGTTATTTCTGGGAGGGGGCGCACCAGGAATCGGGCATGGCGCTCGAAAGAAGCAACGGAAGCGGGGTCACGGCGGCTTCAGGGGCTACGGGCATGGGGCTGATGGCCATGATTGCAGCTCACGAACGGGCATACCGGCCGCAACACGAGATCCGGGAGCGCATTTTGAAAATCCTCGGTTTCCTGGAAAAATGCGACCGCCATCACGGAGCCTGGTCGCATTGGTACAACGCCTCTACCGGCCTTACCCAGCCCTTTTCCACCTACGACGACGGCGGAGATCTGGTGGAGACCTCCTACGTGGCCCAGGCACTGGCAGCCCTGCGCAATTATTTCACCGGCAGCGACACGGCATCGGAGCAGATCAGGCAAAAATCCACCCTGCTGCTGAACTCGATCGAATGGGACTGGTACCGGCAGGGAGGACAGAACGTGTTGTACTGGCACTGGTCGCCGAATTACGGATTCCGGATGAACATGAAGATAACGGGATGGAACGAGTGCCTGATCACCTATGTGATGGCCGCTTCCTCCGCCACCCATTCCATTCCCCGTGAAGTCTACACCCAGGGGTGGGCCCGCAACGGCGCCATCAAAAACAAAAGGACCTTCTACAACCAGGAAATAAGCCTTTCACCCGACTGGGGAGGGCCTCTGTTCTGGATCCATTACTCTCATCTGGGACTTCATCCGAAAGGGCTGAAGGATGCCTATGCCGATTACTGGAAGGAGCATACCGCCACCACCAGGATTCACCATGCCTATGCCGTCGCCAATCCGGGGGGCTGGCCCAACTACGGTGCCGGATGCTGGGGGCTTACCGCCAGCGATGATCCCTCGGGCTATTCCGCTCATCAGCCCGTTCTCAACGACAACGGTACCATCAGTCCCACCGCCGCCCTTTCGTCGATCCCTTACCTGCCTGCCGAAGCCATGGCGGCGCTGAAGTATTTCTACCGCGAACGAGGCCGTGATCTGTGGGGATTCCATGGTCCCTGGGATGCCTTCAACGACAAGGTGGGATGGGTGAAGAAAGCCTGGCTGGGCATTGACCAGGGTCCCATCATGGTGATGACCGAAAACCACCGGACGGGGCTGTTGTGGCGTGTATTCATGAAAGATCAGGAGGTGAGGGCAGGCCTTGCCAAGCTGGGATTTGAGTACGACACCCTTACCACCGCCCCTCCGGCACCCCGCTGCGGGCAGGTCACCATCGGCCCCAATCCCGCCGGGGAAAAGGTCAGCCTGCATTTACCCGCCGCCGGATACCCGCTCAGGGTTCAGGTGTTTGATCTTTTGGGAAAAATGGTCCATCACCGTATGGTCGCCGGACCCCTTGCCGGTTATACGGTGGATTGCAGCGGCTGGCCTCCGGGCCTTTACCTGGTGAGGGTGACCGGGAAGCAGGGGGAAGCCCATGGCCGTTTTATCCGCACGGAGGGGTTTCATCCATGACCCATCAGCGTCACCGGCGCTGGTGTTTTTCCCGGCCCGCCAGATGATCAGGGCGCGGATGCAGGCAGGTATTGCTTTGTTCCGGGAGTTCTTTGAAGTGTGCCGGTTTCCCCAATTCCTTCCTTCCGGTTCGGATGTATCTCACCCGGGGAAGGCTGTTCGGGAACAGCTCCTCCGAAAGAGCCCCAATACCCGGCACAACGACCGCCGGGCAGGATAATCGCCCCGGCGACTTCCCTGATACAGGAGATATTTGTAATAATTAAACACATTAACGGATGAACAGAGGATCTTTTTTTTCCCGGCTGCTGCTTTTCGCGGTGGGAGGGTTGCTTATTTCATGCGGTGGCAGGCCGTCTTCCTCCGCTGCCGGCGGGGCTGCCCCGGCAGGGTTGGAGGATTCCCTGCTGACACTGCTGCAACACCAGACTTTCCAGTACTTCTGGGAGGGTGCCGAGCCAGTCTCGGGGATGGCCCGCGAACGGATTCACCTCGACGGCATCTATCCGCAGAACGACCGGGAGGTGGTTACCCTCGGGGGCTCCGGTTTCGGGGTCATGGCCATACTGGTGGGCATCGAAAGAGGCTTCATCACGCGGGAGGAGGGTTTGGACCGGCTCCGCAGGATCACCGGATACCTGGCCAAAGCCGACCGGTTCCACGGCGCCTGGCCCCACTGGTTTGACGGCCCCACCGGCAAGGTGAAACCCTTCAGCAAAAAGGACGACGGAGGCGATCTCGTCGAAACCGCCTTCATGATCCAGGGGCTACTCACCGTGGCCGAGTACTTCAGAAACGGCAACGAAGCCGAACAGCAGCTCGTCAGCGACATCACCCGCCTCTGGCATGAAGTGGAATGGGACTGGTACACGCAGGGTAAGGATGTCCTGTACTGGCACTGGTCGCCCAACTTCGGCTGGGAGATGAATTTCCCGGTGGGAGGATACAACGAATGCCTGGTCATGTACCTGCTGGCCGCCTCTTCTCCCACACATCCCATACGTCCGGAGGTGTACCACAAAGGCTGGGCCCATGACGGCGCCATTGCCCGCGATACCGTGTATTACGGATTGAATACCGTGCTCAACTTTTACGAGCATGGCCCGGACCCCACCGGCCCCCTCTTCTGGGCCCACTACTCCTATCTGGGGCTCAACCCCAGGGGATTGAAAGACCGGTATGCCGATTACTGGAAACTGAACCGCAACCATGCCCTGATTCACTACCGCTATGCCGTGGATAATCCGAAAGGATACGAAGGGTACGGTGAAAACCAGTGGGGACTGACATCGAGCTATTCGGTCAGGGGATATGCAGGCCATCATCCCGGCGACCAGGACCTGGGGGTGATCTCCCCCACGGCGGCCCTCTCCTCCTTCCCCTACACGCCCGAAGAGTCGATGAAGTTCCTCCGATATCTTTATCTGGAGGCCGACTCCCTGGTGGGGAAATATGGCCCCTACGATGCCTACAGCCACACCCACCGCTGGTATCTGCCCCGCTACCTCGCCATTGATCAGGGGCCCGTTCCGGTGATGGTGGAGAACCACCGGACGGGTCTTTTGTGGAACCTGTTCATGAAAAACAGGGATGTGCAGCAGGGGCTTCAGACATTGGGCTTTACTTTTAACCCGGAATATCAGCCATAATGAGGAATGAATGCAGGGACTCCGCCGTGGGTCCCGACCTGGGACAGCGGAACCTGCGCGGTACCGCAGCCGCTCTTTCATGGCGGCTGCTGCTCCTTGCGGCGATGGCCACTGTGGCGCCCGCCGCCGGGGGGCAGGCGCAGACCACCTACTGCAATCCTGTCAACATCGACTACGGTTATACGCCCATCCCCGACTTTGCCGCGGGAGGAAAGCACCGGGCCACCGCCGATCCTGTCATTGTCAATTTCCGGGGCGACTATTACCTGTTTTCCACGAACCAGTGGGGCTATTGGCATAGCCCGGACATGGTAGGCTGGCATTTTGTGCCCCGGCGGTTCCTGCGTCCCTGGAACAGCGGATACGATGAGCTGTGTGCCCCTGCCGTGGGCATCCTCGGCGATACCCTGCTGGTCTTCGGCTCCACCTACACCCGGCAGTTCACCCTGTGGATGAGCACCGACCCGAAGGCCAACCTTTGGAAACCGCTGGTCGACAGCCTTGAAATCGGAGGCTGGGACCCGGCCTTTTTCACCGACGACGACGGCCGCTTTTACATGTACAACGGCAGCAGCAACCGCTTTCCCCTGTATGGGATTGAACTGAACCGCAAGACCATGGCGCCCGTGGGAACCCGCCGGGAGCTGGTGCTTCTGGAACCCTGGCGGTATGGCTGGCAGCGGTTCGGGGAACATTACGACGACACCTTCCTGGATCCCTTCATGGAGGGCGCCTGGATGACCAAACACAACGGAAGGTATTACCTGCAATACGGTGCCCCGGGGACCGAGTTCAGCGGCTATGCCGACGGCGTGGTGACCGGCAATTCCCCCCTGGGACCCTTCACCCCCCAATCGATGCCCTTCAGCTACAAGCCGGGGGGATTTGCCAACGGCGCCGGCCATGGCTCCACCTTCAGGGACCACTGGGGAAATTACTGGCATGTTTCGACCATCGCCATTTCGGTGAAAAACAACTTCGAGCGGCGCATCGGCATATGGCCTGCCGGTTTTGACCGGGACGGCGTGATGTACTGCAGCCAGGCTTTCGGCGATTATCCCACCTGGCTGCCCCGGGGCGAGGAAAACCACCTCGGAAGCCGGTTCACCGGATGGATGCTCCTCAATTATAAAAAACCGGTTCAGGTCTCCTCCTCCCTCGATGGGTTTCCGGCCAACCATGCCGTCGATGAAAACATAAAAACCTACTGGAGCGCCCGTACCGGCGATGAAAACGAATGGATACAGACCGACCTGGGGAGCCTTGCCACCGTAAGGGCCATTCAGATCAACTATGCCGACCAGGATGCACAATTCCTGGGAAAATCGGAGGGTGTATTCCATCGGTACAGGATTCTGGAATCCAAGGAGGGCAAAAAGTGGACCCTGCTTGTCGATAAAAGCCGTAATACCAAAGACATACCGCACGATTACGTGGAACTGGAGCAGCCGGTGACCACCCGTTTCCTGAAGCTGGTCAACCTGCAGATGCCTACCGGAAAGTTCGCCATCAGCGGATTGCGGGTGTTCGGGAAAGGACCGGGTGAGAAACCGGGCCCCGTGGAGGGTTTTGTGGTTCTGCGCACCCCGAAGGACAAACGAAGCGCCTGGCTTAAATGGCATCAGGTCAGCAATGCTTCCGGCTATGTCATCTTCATGGGCACGGATCCCGCGAAACTGTACAATTCCATCATGGTGTACGATGCCAATGAGTACTGGCTCAAAACCATGGACAGGGAAGTACCCTACTATTTTTCGATTGTTGCATTCAATGAAAACGGAACCGGGGAGCCTGCCCCTGTCGTTGCCGTCCCCTGAACCGGGGGAGCAACAAAACGCACCATTCTGTTTCGCACAGGAGTTATATTTGCGGGGAGGCCTGGCTGAAAGGAAAGGGAGGGCAGTAGGTGGCGGACGGTAAGCCACCCGAAGGAGGCAATGCGGTATCATAAATAACGAGGTTCGGATGAACGGATACGGGAAATACTTTTTGCTGATGCTTTTGATGGGGTCTGTTTTTTCGTGCAGCCTGACGCGGGAAACCCTTACGCTGGTTCTGCTGCCCGACACCCAGGGTTATTCCGAGAAACACCCGGCCATTTTTCACAGTCAGACCCGGTGGATTGCGGAACATGCGGATGAGATTGATTTTGTGCTGCATCAGGGTGACATGACCGACGACAACAACGGGGAGCAGTGGGAGGTGGTGAAGAGTGCCATGAGCCGGCTTGATGGCAAGGTTCCCTATGCGCTGGCGGTCGGTAACCACGACATGGGCAGCGAACCCGGCAAGTTCGCCGATGTCAGGAACAGCAGCCTCTTTAACCGCTATTTCCCGGCTGCGTTCATGGCAGGGCTTCCGGCATTCGGCGGCCTCTTCGAGGAGGGCAGGATGGACAATGCCTGGTATCTGCTGAAAAAAGGAAGGCGGCAGTGGATCTTCCTGACCCTGGAATTCGGTCCGCGCGAATCGGTTCTGCGCTGGGCCAACGACCTGGTGGCCCGGCATCCTGATAAAACGGTTGTTCTCAACACCCACAGCTACATGTACTCCGACAGCACCCGGCAGGGAGGCGCCGATCACTGGCGTCCCCAGGATTACGGCATCGGCAGGGACAGCCTCGAAAACAGGGTGAACGACGGGGAGCAGATATGGCAGAAGCTGGTGAAGGGAAACCCCAACATACGAATGGTGGTTTCGGGGCATGTTCTTCATTCGGGGGTGGGAACCCTGGTCAGTGTCAACGATGCCGGCCTGCCCGTATACCAGTTTCTGGCCAACTACCAGGGCGGGGTGAGGGGATCGGTGAACGAAGGGAATGGTTATTTGCGGATTATGAAATATGAGCCGCGGCATCACCGGCTTGCAGTGAAGAGTTACTCCCCGTGGCTGGACAGCCTGCTCGGCAATCCCGCGCATCAGTTCCTGATCCGCGATGTTTTTTTGGAAAGCCGGAAGCAGCTTCGCCGGTAGCTTCTGCCTCCGCTGGCAGGATTCAGCCGGAAAAACCGGCCGGAGCCTGTTTATTATTGAGAATGAATCATATCAATTAAAGGTTATAAGGGATGAGAAAAGCGTTTGTTGTCATGACCGCCCTGCTGTTGGCGGTATCCTGCCGGAACGGGGGTACTTCCTCCGGCGATGCGGAGATGGACCGTTTTATCGGCAACCTGATGAAGAAAATGACCCTGGAGGAGAAGCTGGGACAGCTGAATTTGTCGGCGTCGGGTGATATCACCACCGGGCAGATGGCCAGCTCCAATGTGGCTGCCAAGATCAAGGCAGGCCAGGTGGGGGGCCTTTTCAACATCAAAGGGGTGGAAAAAATCAGGGAGGTCCAGCGGATCGCCGTGGAAGAGAGCCGCCTGAAGATTCCGCTGCTGTTCGGAATGGATGTGATTCACGGTTATGAGACGGTATTTCCCATTCCCCTGGGGCTTTCCTGTTCCTGGGACCCGGAGCTGATCGGGCGGAGTGCCCGCATTGCTGCGCAGGAAGCCACGGCCGATGGCCTGTGCTGGACCTTCTCCCCCATGGTGGATATCAGCCGGGATCCCCGCTGGGGCCGTTTTTCGGAAGGATCGGGCGAGGATCCCTACCTGGGGTCTAGGATCGCCGAAGCCATGGTCCGGGGATACCAGGGCGGAGACCTGTCGCAGAACAACACCCTGCTGGCCTGTGTCAAGCACTTTGCCCTCTACGGGGCTTCCGAGGCGGGAAGGGATTACAACACCACCGACATGAGCCGTATCCGGATGTACAACGAGTACCTGCCGCCTTATAAGGCAGCCGTCGATGCAGGGGTGGGATCGGTGATGAGTTCCTTCAACGAGGTGGACGGGATTCCCGCCACCGCCAACCGCTGGCTGATGCACGACCTGCTGCGCGAAACCTGGGGTTTCAAAGGATTGCTGGTGACCGACTATACCGCAATACTGGAAATGATAGACCATGGAATGGGCGATTTCCGGGAGGTGTCGGCGCTGGCCCTCGATGCAGGAATTGATATGGAAATGGTGGGGGAAGGTTATTTGACCACTCTGGCCGAATCGCTGCAGATGGGCAGGATCTCCCGGTCGCAGATCGACCAGGCCTGCCGGCGCGTGCTGGAGGCCAAATACAAACTGGGGCTTTTTGAGGATCCCTTTCGCTATTGCAATGCGGAAAGGGCGGCTTCCGGGATATTCACGGAGGCCAACCGGCAGGCTGCCCGGGAGATAGCCGCCAGGACCTTTGTTCTGATGAAAAACGACCAGGGAGTGCTCCCGCTGCAGAAAAAGGGCACCCTTGCCCTGGTGGGCCCTCTGGCCGACAATACCGAAAACATGCCCGGCACCTGGAGCGTGGCCGCCGATTTCAGCAAGTCGGTTTCGGTGCTCAGAGGGCTTCGTGAAGCGGCCGGCAGCGACCTGAAAATCGTGTATGCCAGAGGATCGAATGTGGTGCAGGATACCCTGCTCGATTCCAGGATCAGCGTTTTCGGGAAGCCTACCCATTACGACCGGCGCGACCCTGACGCCATGATCCGGGAGGCCGTGGCTGCGGCGGCCAAAGCTGATGTCGTGGTGGCTGCCATGGGTGAATCGGCCGAGATGAGCGGCGAATGCACCAGCAGAACCGACATTTCCCTGCCCGCCTGTCAGCGGAACCTCCTGGAAGCCTTGCTGGCCACCGGAAAACCGGTGGTCATGCTCCTCTTCACGGGCAGGCCCCTGGCCATTCCCTGGGAAAAAGAGCACCTTCCCGCCATCCTGAACGTTTGGTACCCCGGAACGGAAGCCGGCCATGCCATCGCCGACGTCCTCTTCGGTGATGTCAACCCCTCCGGAAAACTGTCGGCTACCTGGCCGCAGAATATCGGCCAGATACCGCTTTTTTACAACCATAAAAACACCGGCAGACCCCTGGCTGACGGCGCCTGGTTCGAGAAATTCCGCTCCAATTACCTCGATGTCTCCAACGATCCGCTCTTTCCCTTCGGCTTCGGCCTGAGCTACACCCGGTTCAGCTACGGCAATCTGGTAATCAGCAAGGATACCCTTTCCTTCGGCGAAGATCTGGAGGTGTCGGTCGATGTAACCAACACGGGCGCTTTCGATGGTGAAGAGGTGGTACAGCTCTATGTAAGGGATATGGTCGGAACAGTCACCCGGCCTGTGAAAGAGCTGAAAGGATTCCGTAAACTGCTCATCCGCAAGGGTGAGACCGCCACTGTAACCTTCCGTCTCACCACCGGTGACCTTGCCTTTTACCATTCCGATCAGGCCTGGCATGCCGAGCCCGGTCTCTTCAGGATTTTTACCGGAGGCGATGCTTCGGCCTCCCTGCAGCGCGATTTTACCCTCATCCCTTAAGAAAATAGTACATATTGCCTTTAAAAAGCAAATAGTGAAAATTTTACTTGTTTATCTGTAATAAATCATTATATTTGCACTACTTCAAGTTATTTAAGTCCCTTTAGCTTGAATTGCATTTAAATCCCAACGAAAGGAGACAGAGGTCTCCTTTCTTTTTTTTTGATATGCCGGGTGTTACATCCGGTCGGGCATTTCGATTCCAAGCATTTCCATACCGCTTTTCATGATTTTGACGACGCATCCGGAGAGGATGAGCCTGAAGTTACGGATTTCCGGATCCGGTTCGTTGAGTATGGAATGGTCGTGGTAGAACTGATTGAATTCCCTGGCGATTTCGTAGCAATAGTTGGCCAGCAGGGCGGGGGAGTAACTGGCGGCTGCCTCGGCTACCACCCCCGGGTATTCTGAAATGGTTTTGAGCAACTCTTTTTCCCTGGGCTCCGGAGAGAGGCCCGGCGGAAAGGCAGCGGTCAGGGGAATACGGGTTTCGGCGGCCTTGCGCAGGACCGACATGATCCGGGCGTGGGTGTACTGGATAAAGGGTCCGGTATTGCCGTTGAAGTCGATCGACTCCTCCGGGTTGAAAACCATGTTTTTTTTAGGGTCTACTTTGAGGATGAAATACTTGAGGGCTCCCAGGGCGATCATCTTATAGGTTTTTTCGGCCTCTTCGCCCTGCACATCCTCCAGTTTACCCAGTTCCTGACCCATTTTGCGGGCGACCTCCAGCATATCGGCCATCAGGTCGTCGGCATCGACCACGGTTCCTTCGCGCGATTTCATCTTTCCGGAGGGGAGTTCCACCATTCCGTAGGAGAAGTGGTACAGTTCGCGGCCCCACCGGTAGCCCAGTTTGTCGAGGAGGAGGGAGAGGACCTGGAAATGGTAGTTTTGTTCATTTCCGACCACGTATACCATTTTGTTGATGGGATAGTCGTCGAAACGCATCTTGGCCGTGCCGATGTCCTGGGTCATGTAGACGGAGGTGCCGTCGCTGCGCAGGAGCACTTTCTGGTCGAGTCCTTCGTCAGTCAGGTCGGCCCATACGGAGCCGTCATCGCGCCGGTGGAAGATTCCTTCCCTGACGCCCCGGAGCACCTCTTCCCTGCCCATCAGGTAGGTTTCCGATTCGTAGTAAATTTTATCGAAGTCGACGCCCAGTTCGCGGTAGGTGATGTCGAACCCTTCGTAGACCCAACGGTTCATCATTTCCCAGAGGGCGATGGTTTCGGGATCGCGGGCCTCCCATTTGCGGAGGAGTTCCCGGGCTGACTGCATCAGGGGGGCCTGGTTTCCGGCCTCTTCCTGGGGCATGCCCGAAGCTGTCAGTCCGGCAACCTCCTTTTTATACTCCTGGTCGAACAGCACGTAAAAGTCGCCTACCAGGTGGTCGCCCTTGATCCCTGTGGTCCCGGGGGTTTTGCCTTCTCCCCAGCGCCGCCATGCAACCATCGACTTACAAATGTGGATTCCCCGGTCGTTGACGATATTGGTTTTTACCACCTTTTTGCCGTTGCCCTTCATGATTCCCGCCAGGGAGTATCCGAGCAGGTTGTTGCGAATATGGCCCAGATGAAGCGGTTTGTTGGTGTTGGGCGATGAGTATTCGATCATTACCAGTTCCGCATCTTCCCCTGCGGTTTTCAGTCCGTAGTGGTCGTCGGCATGGGCCTGCAGCAGCAGGTCGAGCCAAACCCGGTTGTGCAGGGAGATGTTCAGAAAGCCGTTTACCACATTGACCTCTGCCACCTCCGGGGCGCCGGCCAGGAGCTCTTCACCGATCAGGGCGGCGGTTTCTGCGGGCGGCCGGCGGCTGTTCTTCAACAGGGGGAATACCACCAGCGTGAGGTCTCCCCTGAATTCCTTACGGGTTTGCTGAAGCTGCAGCAGGGAAAGATCGGGCCGGAAGCCGAAACAGCTTTCCGCAGCCCGGGCAATTCTTTCCTGGAGCATTGATCCGATGTCCATACCTTATACGACGATCTTTTCGTTGGCCTTGTCCCAGAAAACCTGTTTCCGGTGGTGGTAGGAGAGGGTACCCATGTGGGCGGTCATCGCCTCCTCAAAGCCGGCATCGATGTTGCAGCCCGGCTGTTTGTCCTGACGGATGCAGTCGATCCATTCTTTCATATGAAGGTGGGTGGTGTCGACGCGCCGTCCGTCGCGGTAGGTGTAAAGAAGTCCGCGGCCGGCAAAGTACTGTTCGGTGGCGGAGGTGATGACATCGGCGCCCCGGCCGGGGAAATAGGTGTAGATGGGCATTCCGGGTTTGATGATCCCCTGTCCGATCTTTTCCGCATAGCGGGTACTGCGGGGATCCGCGTAAATGGTGAGCGAGTTGCCCATTTCCATGTAGGCATCGTGCCCCATGATCCTTTTGCCACGGTCCATCTGGCTCGAGAGGGTAGCTGAGTAGAGAAGGGACAGGTTTTTTTCCGGGAACTCAAAAACGGTGGTAAGCACATCGGGCACGCTCCTGCCGTCTTTAAAGAAGTAGATGCCTCCCGAGGAAAGGGCGGAGTGGGGGATGCCCACTCCGAGCACCTGGTTGATGGCGTCGTATTCATGGGTTAGCAGGTCGCCTGAAAGGCCGGTGCTGTAATCCCACCAGCAGCGCCAGCGGAAGAACCGTTCGAGGGAGAAGGGGTGCCACGGAGCCTGCCCGATGAATTGTTCCCAGTCTATGGTTTCCGGGCGGGCGTCGGGATGAATGTCGTATACCCAGGCCCCGTTGGGGTCGTTGCGGTTGGTGGTTACCTCTATCAGGTTCACGGGGCCCAGCACCTTCTTTTCAATGGCCTCCCTGGCTTTCCGGTAAGCATCGGTCTGCCGGCCCTGGTGGCCGAGCTGGAAGACCACGCCCGACTCCCGGACCGCTTTGCGTACCTCATAGGTCTCTTCGACCGACCAGGTAAGCGGTTTTTCGCAATACACATGTTTGCCGGCTCGGGCTGCTTCGATGGTCATCGGACCATGCCAGTGGTCGGGTGTGGCGATGACCACGGCGTCGACGTCGGGCGCGGCGATCAGCTCCCGGTAGCTGGAATACCGTTTGACCGGATCGCCCTGTTTGCCATCGCTCCCTACCCGGAGAGGGTTGGCTGCCGTTTCTGAGGCCATTCTTCCGTAGGTGTCGAAAATGTCGCATACGGCGGTGATCCTGACATTCAGCTCCTCCTGGAGGCGGAAATCGCTGTACCGGGTGTCGTTTTTGTTGCTGCGGGCTCCAGTGATCCACTCATCCACCTGGGTGGGGTGGACAAAGCCCAGTGCCCGGGCCAGCTGTTTCCCCCGGATCCCGAAGCCTATCAGCCCTATCCGGATCTCCCGCCCTGCGGAGGCGGCGGGCGTTGCCGGCAATTCGTCCGACATTGACAGCTCCTCGGTGATGCTTCGCTTCAACAACCGGTCGATGCGCTCTTTTTTGTAGACTCCGTAGGCTACCGCTCCCAGCACCGGCAGGGTCGCCACACTCCGCAGCACATCCCTCCGGGTTATTCCTTTTTTGCTGTTTCCTGGTTTCTCTTCCATTTTCTGATGCGGGTTATTTCTTTTTCCGGGTCATCAGTCCGTCCAGTCCTGTCCATCTCTCCGTGGGAAACCGCGACAGCAATCCCAGGGCGAGGAATTCGATCACCACCTTGTCGATGATAAAATAGCTGCCTTCGCTGGGAAGGGCATAGTTCAGCCCCGGAAAGGGAGGGTGCGATGCATAGTAGAACGTCAGCAGCGCCATTCCCGCCCAGGCGGCAGGCCGGGTGAAAAGTCCCAGAACCAGTCCGAGGCCGATGAGCACCAACCCCCACTGGTTCAGATGGTCCACCACCGCCAGCAGCCCGGTGTGGGCGGCCAGGTTATGGAACAAGGGTGCAAAAATACCCTTTGAATCCATGAGGTAACCAAAGGGTGACCAGGCCGGATTAAAAACTTTGACCAATCCTTCATAAAGAAAATGCCAGCCAATGGCGACCCTCAGGATCACCATCCAGGCTGTCTGCCCGGGGGTCAGTCCGGTGTTTCCGTTCATAAGCGTAATTCTTTTTGGTTATGTGAACCGGCAGGATTCCGGTCCCGCCGGTTGAAGGGCGGTGCAGAAGGCGGCGGCTACTCAGCCAGGAGGTGGATGACCAGCCCCGACCTAAGTTTCGGTTCGAACCAGGTGGTTTTGGGCGGCATGATGTTCCCGCTGTCGGCGATGTCGATAAGCTGCCGCATGGATACGGGATAGAGGGCAAAGGCCGCTTTCATTTCGCCGGAGTCGACCAGTCTTTTCAGCTCCCCGAGGCCGCGGATCCCGCCGATGAAATCGATCCGGCGGGAGGTGCGCAGGTCGGTAATCCCCAGTACCGGTTTGAGCAGCTGTTCCGATAAAACTGTAACGTCCAGGGCCCCGATCGGATCGTTGTCGTCGTAGGTCCCTGGCCGTGCAGTCAGCCGGTACCAGCATCCCTCCAGGTACATGCTGAATTCGTGGTGGCGGGATGGCCGGCAGATCGCGGCTTCCGTTTTTTCCACTTCGAAGCCCGCCGACAGGGCGGCAAGGAATTCCGTTTCCGTCAGACCGTTGAGGTCTTTGACCACCCGGTTGTAATCCATGATCCGCAACTGGTTGTCGGGAAAATGGACCGCCATGAAGAAGTTGTATTCCTCCCTTCCCGTATGGGCAGGATTGGCGGCTCTCCGTTCGGTGCCGATCCTGGCAGCCGCCGCAGTCCGGTGGTGGCCGTCGGCAACGTAGGTGAAGGGCACCTTCTCCGCAAACAACCGCTCGATCCTGGCGTTTGTGCGGGGATCGGTCACAGGCCACAGCCGGTGCCCGAACCCCTCTTCGGCTGTGAAGTCATATTCCGGCGGCTGGCCTGCCGTGAGGGTTTCCACGATCTCATCGATGGCAGCCACGGCCTTATAGGCAAAGAAAACCGGTTCGATGTTGGCGTTCACATGCCGCGTAAGTACCATGCGGTCCTCCTCCTTATCGGGACGGGTAAGCTCGTGTTTCCGGATGATCCCTTTTTCATAATCCTCGCAGGCGGCGCATCCCACAATTCCATACTGGGTGCGCCCCTCCATGGTCTGGGCGTAGATGTAAAAACGGGGTTCTGGATCCTGAAGCAGCCATCCCGTTTCCCTGAAATGGTTGAAATTGCCTACCGCCCTGTTGTACACCGTTTCTGCGTGGATGTCGGTTCCGGGAGGGCAGTCTATCTCAGCGCGGGTCACATGAAGCAGCGATCTTTCCTTGCCGGCGGCCATCCGGGCCGCCTCTTCGCTGTTCATCACATCGTAAGGCAGGCAGGAGAGCTCAGCGGCGATTTCCCGGGGGGGGCGAAGTCCCCTGAATGGTTTTACAATTGCCATAGCGCTTCAATTTACCCTGCAACTGGTGTCGCCCGTTTCAAAGAATCCGGTCATTTGTTCCGCGGCGGCAATGCCGGCGTTGTTGTTGGCCTCGAAGGTCTGGGCTCCCGCCTTTTTCGGGGTGGCGTAATACCTCCCGGGGAACTTTCCGCCCATCAGGATGTGATGATCGGGTTTAACATCGGTAAGGTACTTGATATCGGGCCGTTCCTCCATAATCCGTATCAGCCCTTCTTCATCGATCACCTCCTTTCTGGCGGTATTGATGACAATCGCCCCCTCTTTCAGGACGCTGAGCACCGGATAGCTCACCGACCGGAGGTGTTCTCCCTTGGCCGGCACATGGATGGAAACGACATCGCTTTTATGGTACAGTTCTTCCAGCGACCGGGTGACCTTCAGTCCGATGGCTGCCGCCGCCTCCTTGCTGTAACGGGTGAAAACGATGACTTTCATGCCGAGGGCGCGGGCTATCCGGAACACGTTCCGGGCCACATAGCCGAATCCGTGGAGCCCGAGGGTCCTTCCGCGCAGTTCCCCGCCCGTACTTCCGGAATACATCTCCCGGATGCCGTAGATGGCCAGGCCGATGGCCAGTTCTGCCACTGCGTTGGCGTTTTGCCCGGGGGTGTTCATCACCACGATTCCCTTTTCGGCGGCATACCCGCAGTCGATGTTGTCGTACCCCGCGCCGGCCCGTATCACCAGCTTCAGGTTGCCGCCCGCATCCAGCACTTCCCGGTCCACCTTGTCGCTCCGCACAATCAGCCCTTCGGCAGGGGCCACGGCGGCGATCAGCTCCGCTTTAGAACCATACCCCTCCAGGAAGGATACCTGATATCCCGCCTTGCTGAAAACCTTCCCGATCTTCTCTGCCGCCCCGGAGGCAAAAGGTTTTTCGGTTGCTACCAGAATATGTCTCATCCATTATCCCTTTCGAAGTCCTTCATCACCTCTGTCAACGCCCTGACACTCTCGAGGGGCAGGGCATTGTACAGCGATGCCCTGAATCCGCCCACGGAGCGGTGTCCTTCAAGCCCTACCATGCCGCGCGACTTGGCAAAGGCCCCGAAAACCTTTTCCAGTTCCGCATACCCGGGACTCATCACGAAAGTGACATTCATTCTGGAGCGGTCGGCAGGATCAGGTACCGTGGGAACGAACAGCTTGTTGCGTTCAATCTCGGCATACAGCATTTCGGCTTTTTCCTTGTTTCTTTTCCCGATGACTTCGACGCCGCCCAGCTCTTTCAGCCAGAGCAGGGTCTGAAGACAGCCGAACACCGGAATGGTGGCAGGGGTGTTGAACATCGATTCGCCCTGGATGTGAACCCTGTAATCAAGCATGGTGGGCAACGGGCGGCTTACCTTTCCGAGGGCATCCTCCCTGACGATCACCAGGGTGGCTCCCGAAGGCCCCAGGTTTTTCTGTGCGCCGGCATAGATCAGTACATATTTGGAAATATCCACCGGGCGGCTGAAAATATCGGACGACATGTCGCATACCAGGGGCACGGGCACCTCGGGATCCTCGAGAAGCTCCGTCCCGTAAATGGTATTGTTCGAGGTGTAATGAAAGAAATCGACATCGGCGGGCACAACGTAGTTCCTGGGAATGTAGTTGAAGTTACGGTCTTTCGAAGAGGCGACCTCCACTACTTCGCCCACAAAAGTTTTGGCTTCCTTGATGGCTTTGGAGGCCCATACTCCCGTATTCAGGTAGGCGGCCCTGGTCTCCAGCAGGTTCATGGGGGCCATCAGAAACTGCAGGCTGGCGCCTCCCTGGAGGAAAAGGATGGCGTATCCTTCAGGAACCTCCAGCAGTTCTCTGACCAGTCGTTTGGCATCTTCCATCACGGCGATGAACTCCTTGCTGCGGTGAGATACTTCCATAACCGACAGTCCGGTGCCGGCAAAGTCCAAAAGGGCCTCAGCGGTCTTCTGTTTGGCGAATTCGGGCATGATCGATGGCCCTGCATAAAAGTTGTGCTTTTTCATTTCGGGATTGATTTTATAATTTTTAACAGATGTTTTTGATCAGATGAAGGGAAGTTTGACCACTTCGGCGGGTACTTTTTTATCCCGGATTCCCACCTGGACGATGGTTCCGAAAGCGGCGTAGGCGCTGCTGAGGTAGCCCATGCCGATCCCCTGGTTCAGTACCGGCGACATGGTGCCGGAGGTGACGTGGCCCACCGGGGTTCCCTCTTCATTGTACAGGGGGTATCCATGGCGGGGGATAGCCCGCTCGCGCATGACAAAACCGCGCAGCCTCCTGGAAACCCCTTCCTTCTGTTGCATGGCCAGCAGGTCGCGGTCGACGAAACGGCGCTCCCCGTTGAATTTGGTGATCCAGCCAAGGCCTGCCTCGATGGGCGAGGTGGTGTCGTCGATGTCGTTGCCGTAGAGGCAGTATCCCATTTCGAGCCGCAGGGTATCGCGGGCTCCCAGTCCGACAGGCTTGATGCCGAAAGAGGCTCCGGATTCAAAAACCGCCGTCCAGATGGTGGCTGCTTCCCTGTTGCTGAAATAAAGTTCGAAACCGCCGGCTCCGGTGTATCCGGTGGCCGAGATGATCACATCGTCAATTCCCGCCAGCTTCCCGGTGGCAAAGGTGTAATACTTCAGCTCCTGCAAGTTCAGGGAGGTAAGCGGCTGCAGTGTTTCAAGGGCCCGGGGACCCTGCACCGCCAGCTGGCTGATACCCTCCGATCCGTTTTCCAGTTCCGCCTCCATGCTGTTCAGGCTCTTCAGCCAGTTCCAGTCCTTTTCGATGTTGGAGGCGTTGACCACCAGCAGGTATTCTTCATTCGAGAAACAGTAGGCCAGATAGTCGTCGACGATTCCTCCCCGGCCGTTGGGAAAACAGGAATACTGGGCCTGTCCGGGCATAAGCGCCGCGGGATTGTTCGATCCGGCCCTGCCCAGCAGTTCAAGCGCCCGGGGCCCCCGCACCCAGATCTCTCCCATGTGCGAAACATCAAATACCCCCACGGCCTGCCGGACGGTCATATGTTCATCCCGTATCCCGCTGAACTCCACGGGCATCTCGAATCCGGCAAATTCAACCATCTTGCCGCCGGCCGACCGGACGAGTTCGTTTAAAGCGGTTTTTTTCATGACATTACGCTGATTGGACGCCCAAAGGTAGTAATTTCGTAAAAAGAAACCAGTTCAACCCTCCGGCGATGGTAAATTTTCATTTTCCCGGCGAATCGGATCCCGTGGATCCCGCCTTTGCCAAAGAACTGGCCGGTGATTTCTTAAACCAGATCAACGGACTGGCTGACAGGATGATGGACCATTACCGCAGCGGGCGTAACCTGCAGCTTGCATACGAAGTCCACACCGTCCGTTCTTCGTTTTTGCTGTTCGGCCTGGAGGTGATGGCACGGCAGTTACAGCGGCTTCAGCGGTTGGCGGAAACGGATCCCCAAAGCAGGGAACTGGCCGCCCTGCTGGAGGAGACAGCCAAAGGCCTTCAACCTGTTGAAGAAGCACTGCGAAGCTGGATCGGGGAGCCCTGAATACCGGTAACCACAACGGTCAGCCTCCCGCGCCGGCGGGATGGCTGAAAAACAGAATCCCTGCGGACCCGAATCACCCGTTGTTACGAACCTTCGTTCAGTTTCTGAACAGCGGTGCACCATTTTCCACATCGAGCCATACGGGCTTGTGTTGATCGAGCCCTCCCGAAAGGATCTTTTTCGACAATTCGTTCAGAACATACCTCTGAAGCAGCCGCTTTACCGGGCGCGCGCCATACTGCGGATCATACCCCGCACCGGCCAGCCAGTCGACAGCCGCATCCGTGATCTTCAGCTCGAAGTCATGCCGGTTGACCCGTTCCGCTATTTTGCCGAACTGCAGCAGCACGATCTGTCTGATATCCTCCCTGCTGAGAGGTGTGAAGAGGATGATGTCGTCGATGCGGTTAAGAAACTCGGGCCGGATGCTTCTTTTCAGCAGCTCCGACAGTTCGTTCCTTGTCTCTTCCATGATTTCCCCTGCGTTATCGGCCGTCAGCCGCGACAGGTTCTCCCGGATCAGATGCGACCCCAGGTTGGAGGTCATGATAATGATCGTATTCTTGAAGTTCACCACCCTTCCTTTGTTGTCGGTCAACCGTCCGTCGTCCAGCACCTGCAGCAGTACGTTGAACAGGTCGGGATGGGCTTTTTCGATTTCGTCGAAGAGGATGACCGAATAGGGTTTGTGCCGCACGGATTCGGTCAGTTGGCCTCCCTCGTCGTATCCGACATAGCCGGGGGGACTCCCGATCAGCCTTGTTACCGAGAATTTCTCCTGGTATTCCGACATGTCGATCCGGGTGATCATGTTTTCGTCGTCGAAAAGGTATTCGGCCAGGGCTTTGGCCAGTTCGGTCTTGCCTACGCCGGTGGTTCCCAGGAAAATGAAGGAGCCGATGGGTCTTTTTTCGTCCTGCAGCCCGGCACGGCTGCGGCGTACCGCATCCGAGACGGCCCGGATCGCTTCGTCCTGACCGACCACCCTTTTGTGCAGCTCTGTTTCCATGTGGAGCAGCTTTTCTTTTTCGCTCTGCATCATCCGCATGACCGGGATACCCGTCCACCGGCTGACAATCTCCGCAATGTCCTCGGCATCGACCTCCTCCTTGATCAGCGATCCTGACTGGTGAAGGGCGCTCAGTTCGCCTTTCAGCCTTTCAATTTCCGACTCCTTTTCGCGGATGCGGCCGTACCGCAATTCAGCCACCCGGCCGTAGTCACCCTGCCGTTCGGCTTCTTCGGCATCGATGCGGATCTCCTCGATTTCCGATTTGTTTTTCTGGATGGCATCGATGACGTTTTTTTCCGACTGCCACCGGGCGCGGTATTTCGATTGCTCCTCCTTCAGGTTGGCGATCTCTTCGCTGAGCTGGGCCAGTTTTTTTTCATCCTTTTCCCGTTTGATGGCTTCCCGCTCGATCTCCAGCTGTTTGATCCGCCGTTCGATATCGTCGAGTTCCTCGGGCACCGAGTCCATTTCGAGCCGCAGTTTCGCCGCGGCCTCATCCATCAGGTCGATGGCCTTGTCGGGAAGAAAACGGTCGGCAATGTAACGCTGCGACAACTCGACGGAAGCAATGATCGCCTCATCCCTGATCCTTACTTTGTGGTGGTTTTCGTATTTTTCTTTCAGGCCTCTCAGGATGGAGATGGTTTCGAGGGTTCCCGGCTCGTCGACGCGAACCACCTGGAACCGGCGTTCGAGGGCTTTGTCTTTTTCGAAGTATTTCTGGTATTCGGCCAGGGTGGTGGCGCCCACTGCCCGCAGCTCGCCACGCGACAGCGCCGGTTTGAGAATGTTGGCCGCATCCATGGCTCCCTCGCTGGCGCCCGCCCCCACCAGGGTGTGGATCTCGTCGATGAACAGGATGACCTCTTCGTCCGATTTTACCACCTCGTTGATCACGGCCTTCAACCGTTCCTCAAATTCGCCCTTGTATTTGGCCCCCGCAATCAGGGCTCCCATGTCGAGCGAAAAAACCTGTTTTGATTTCAGGTTTTCAGGAACGTCGCCCCGGACGATCCGCTGCGCCAGCCCTTCGGCGATGGCCGTTTTCCCTGTACCCGGTTCACCGATCAGGATCGGATTGTTCTTCGTGCGGCGGCTCAGTATCTGAAGTATCCTCCTGATTTCGTCGTCCCTCCCGATCACCGGATCCAATTTGCCCGTGCGCGCCTTTTCGTTGAGGTTCACGGCATAGCGGTTCAGCGAGTTGAACCGTTCCTCGGCAGTCTGTGAATCGGCTTTGGATCCTTTCCGCAGATCAGCGATCGCCTTGCGAAGATCCTCCTTCCCGGCGCCGCTGTCTTTCAGCAGCTGGCTCGTCGCATCGCCCGTCTCCAGCAATGCCAGCAGAAGATGCTCCACCGACACGAACTGGTCGCCCATCTCCTGTGCCAGGGCGGAGGCCTTCTGTACCGCCCGGTTCGAGCTGTTCGAAAAGTAGGGTTCACCGCCCGTCACCCGCGGGTAGGACTCGATCACCTTCTCCAACGCCTGCTGTAAAACCGGGGTGTTGACCCCCGTCTTTTTCAAAAGATACTGAACTACGTTCTCCGCCTCCGAAAACAACCCTTTCAGGATATGTCCCGTTTCGATGGCCTGCTGACGGTTGCCCTGCGCAATCTGAAAAGCCTGCTGCAAGGCTTCCTGTGACTTGATGGTGAAATTATTTACATTCATGGAGTTCCGTTTTGTATCCTGTGGGAGGATCAAAAAAAAAGCCAAAGCAAAAAAACAGACAATTTGGCATAAAACATTGAAAAAGAGTGAACATTTTTCAGTTTTCCCTTTCCGGATGGCTGGTATGCCGGTCCTTCCCGGGTTGCCTTCCCGGTATCGTAAGGCGGAGGTTCCCTCTGTAGGGCGGGGTCGGGTTCATAGGGGTCGCTTGCCTGCAGAGCCGGCACCTGCGAGAATGGCTGCCGGCACTGTACGTTGAAACTTTTTCTATATTTGAACCTTTAAACGGGTTTTCGCAGAATTCCCGGTGAACCTTCAGGGTGCCGCTGTCCGGTGAGCCGGCCATCTGCTCCTTTAGAACAGGGCCGCACCGGATGTCCCGCTGCCATCGGGCGGGCAGGGAAAATTGCTATCCGGAGATAGCAAAAACGGGTGGAATTGGCCGGATCAGACAAAAATCGAAACCTATGAAGTATCTTGTGACGGGAAGTACCGGTTTTATCGGGATGGCGCTGGTCCGGCGGCTGGCCGCCGGGGGCCACGATATCCATGCGCTGGTCCGCTCTGAGAAAAAAGCCGAATCGATCCGTCATCCCAACATCCGTTTCTTCATGGGCGATGTGACGGATCCCGCTGCCATCGGGGAGGCCATCCGGGGATGCGGAAGGGTGTTCCACCTGGCCGGGCTGGCAAAGCCGGTGACCGGCAGCCCGGATGCTTTTATCCGGGTGAATGCAGAAGGCACCCATCATCTTCTGGAGGCAGCGGTCAAGGAGGGTGTGGAAAGGGTGGTCTATACCTCCACGGCAGGAACCTATCCACCATCGGGGCCTCACGACGACGTGGATGAAAACAGCGAAAGACAGTCTTCTTTTTTTACCGATTATGCCCGAAGCAAGGCGCTGGCCGAAGAAAAATGCCGGGAGTTTGCCGGCCGGGGTCCGGAGATCGTGATTGTGAACCCCTCGCGGGTGTATGGTCCGGGACTGCTCACCGAGAGCAATTCAGTGACCCGGATTATCCGGGCTTTCAGGGACGGCAAATGGCACATCATCCCCGGCGACGGGAAAAGTTACGGGAATTACGTTTTTATCGGCGACGTGGTGGAAGGGCATCTGCTGGCCATGGAAAAGGGGCGCCCTGGCGAGTCCTATCTTCTCGGGGGCGAGAATCTCACCTTCGATGCTTTTTTTAAAATCATATCGGAGGAAACGGGCCGTAAGCCCTGGCTGGTCCATCTACCCTCTGTCCTTCTGCATATGGCTGCGGCGTTGCTTTCGGGAGCCAGCCGGCTGGCAGGCAAGGAGCCCCCGATCACCCCGCAATGGGTGAAACGGTATCTCCAGCACCGCCGGCTGTCGATCCGGAAAGCCGCCGGAGAACTCGGATACCAGCCCATCCCTTTTTCAGAGGGAGTGCGCAGAACACTGGATTGGTTAAACCAAACGGAGAACTCCCATGGATAATCCCGCCGTGTATTACACCCTGATCACAGGGGCCAGCCAGGGCATCGGAAAGGCCATGGCAGAAGAATGCGCCAAACGGAACATGAACCTCTACCTGATTGCCCTGCCCGGATCGGGATTGGCCGGACTGGCGGCCGACCTGGCAGGCCGGTTTCCGGTACGTGTTGAGTTTTTCGAATGCGACCTGACCCGGGCTGAGGCTTACAGGGAGGTATACCGGTATTCGGAACAGCGGGGATTGACGGTGGATACCCTGATCAACAATGCAGGGGTAGGCCACAACGGTAAGCTGAACGTGATGGACCCGGCGCTGGTGGATCAGATGATCATGCTGAACCTGCGTGCCTCCACCATGCTGACCTGCGCCTACATCAACGACCTGCTGAAACTTGGGAAAGCCCGCATCCTGAATGTGGGAAGCATGGCCGGCTGGAACCCCCTGCCGGGGAAATGCATTTATTCAGCCTCCAAGGCCTATGTGCTTTTCTTTTCCAAAGCCCTTCGCGCAGAACTCCGAAACAGCGGCGTTACGGTTTCCTCTGTTTACCCCTTCGGGGTACTGACCAATGAAATGGTGCGCGAAAGGATCCGGCTCTCCGGACGGATGGCAAAAAAAACGGTAATGACGCCCGAAGCGGTGGCCGAGATTTCCATCCGTGGCATGCTGAAGAACAAAAGCATCATCATCCCCGGGCGGCTCAGCCGGATGATCCTTTATGCCGGTTTTCTGATGCCGCAGGGGCTGGTGCTGAAAATGCTGGAAAGGGAGATCCGGAAGGCTCCCCGCTGAAGGCACCGCCGGCGGCTGGGAAACCCAAGCCATTAACAGACAGATAACTACCATGGGAAAGATTTGTTGCATTACCGGCGGAGCCTCAGGCCTCGGATATGAATTTGCCAGGCTGGCGGCCGCAGACGGTTATGACCTGATGCTGATCGACAAATCGCTTTTGGGGCTGGAGACGGCGGCGGAGAGCCTCCGGCGCGATTTTTCAGTCGGGGTGGAGATCATGCATGCCGATCTGTCTGCTCCGGGAGCCTGCGATACGGCCTACCCCGAAATCAGCAAAAGAGCGCCTGAGATTCTGATCAACAATGCGGGTTTCGGGCTTTACGGGGCGTTTGCCGATACCGACTGGAAGACCGAACAAGCGATGATCTCCCTGCAGGTGACCGCCACCACCTGTCTCACCAAGCGGGTATTATGCGACATGCTGGCGCGGGGCGGCGGCCGGATCATGAATGTGGCTTCGCTGGCGGCGTTTCAGCCGGGGCCTTTTTTCCCGGTCTATTCGGCTTCGAAAGCTTACATCCGTTCGCTCACCCTGGCGCTGGCCGCCGAAACCCGGGGCACGGGGGTGTCCTTTTCGCTGTTCTGCCCGGGCCAGACCCGCACCGGCTTTGCCCGGGAGGTAGCCCTGCGTTCGGGTTCCAGGGAGAGCAAGGTGGGTTTTTTCTCCTCGGCGGCCGGACCGGTGGCCGCGGCCGGCTACCGCGGCATGATGAAGGGAAGAAAGGTCATCATTCCCGGTTTGAAGAACAAACTGGTGGCGGGGTTGTCGCATTTCCTGCCTGCCACCCTCACGGCGGCAATCAACGGCAGAATCCAGAAACGGATCAGAAAATGAAATCCGGGTGCGTGCCCCCTGAGTGGCGCCCACCCGGATTTTAAAAAGTCCTCCCGGCCTCCTTTCAGCAACCTTCGCGGGTTCCTTCGGCTTTTTCCTTGTACCACCAGAGTGGATGCGAACTGGGCCGCTCGATGGGCATGCCGTACAACCGGTCGAGGATCAGCTGGCTGAGAACCCCCAACGCCCGGGATACCCCGAAGAGCACGGTGTAGAAATTGTATTCGGCGATGCCGTAGTGGTGAAGCAGCGCTCCGCTGTAAGCATCCACATTGGGCCATGGATTCTTGATCTTTCCGGTGGCCTCCAGGATGGGGGGCGCCACCCGGTAAATCGCATTGGCCAGATTGACCAGCCTGTCGTTCTTTACGTACTTGTCTGCAAATTCCTGCTGGACGGTGAAACGGGGGTCGGTTATCCGCAACACGGCATGGCCGTATCCCGGGACCACGCGCCCTTCCTTCAGCGTTTTTTCAATGTAGCCTGCAATCTGGGTGTCGGTGGGCTCTTCCGTTTCGAGCGTTTCCATCATTTCAGACATCCAGTTGATAACCTCCTGGTTGGCAAATCCGTGCAGCGGTCCCGCCAATCCGTTCATGCCGGCAGAAAAGGCATAATAGGCATTGCTCAGGGCCGATCCTACCAAATGGGTCGTATGGGCGGAGACATTCCCTCCCTCATGGTCGGCATGGATTACCATGTACAACCGCAGGAGACGTTTGACTTCCAGGTTGTCGAATCCCATCATATAGGCAAGGTTCCCGGCCCAGTCGAGCGTCGGATTGGGATCGATGTGGTGCCCGTTGTGGTAAAGCCTCCGGTAAATATAGGCTGCGATCCGCGGAAGACGGGCTATCAGGTTCATCACATCCTCGTACATGAAATCCCAGTAATATTTTTTGTGGACCCCTGCCCGGTAAGCCTTCTGGAATACCGATTCCGTAGCCATCGCCAGGATGGCGGCGCTGAAAATGGTCATCGGGCGGGCAATCTTGGGCATGGCGTCGATCACGTCGAACACGTGCTGCGGCACATGCGAGCGGGTGGCCCAGTCGCGCGAGATGTTCATCACATCGTCGCGCTCCGGGATCTCCCCGATCAGCATCAGGTAAAACAAACCCTCCGGCAGCGGCTCTCCCTCCGGGGTCAGTTTGGGCAGCTTCTCCCGCAATTCGGGCAGCGAGTAGCCGCGGAAACGGATCCCTTCGTTGGGATCCAGGTTTGAAGTGTCGGTAACCAGCGCCGGTATCCCTTTCTGTCCCGACAAAACCTGATCAAGGGTTACCTGGGCAATGACCTTGTCTCCATATTCCTTCCGTATCCGCTGAAATTCGGCCATGCACTTGCTTGCTTTCTGAAAAAACCGGTTCTTGATGTATTCCATACTGTTGCAGTTTTAATTGTTCTTCTTTTCCTTATCACTCAGAATTAGTATTTTACTAACGGTTTTCGGAGGTATCCCGGTGCATCGGCGGATTCTGGCATTTTCCCGTATCCGGTGCGCCGGGGGCAGGTCAGTGCATATTGGCTATGACCTCGCGTGCGAACTCGCCGGTCGACAGCAGAATGGCCCCCTCCATCTGGCTGTAGAGGTCGCTGGTCACCCTTCTTTTTGCGAAGGTGTGGTCCAGGGCATCGTATACGTGTTCTGCCGCTTCCTCCCAGCCCAGGTATTCAAGCATCATCACCCCGCTGAGTATCAGCGATCCGGGATTGGCTTTGCCGGTTCCTGCGATGGTGGGCGCCGTTCCGTGGGTGGCTTCAAAAATGGCATAACCACTGTCGTAGTTGATGTTGGCACCCGGGGCGATCCCGATTCCCCCCACCATGGCTGCCAGTTGGTCGCTGATGTAATCACCGTTCAGGTTCATGGTGGCAATGACCGAGTGGTCGTAGGGATGCAGCAGCGATTCCTGCAGAAAGGCATCGGTAATCACATCCTTGATGAGGATTCTCCCGGCATTTCTTGCCTCTGCCAGGGCCTGGCCGGCCTTTTCTTTGCCTTCTCCCGCGAGAATCGCCTCAAACTGCCGCCAGGTAAAGGTCATTTCCGGGAATTCGGCCTCCGCCAGGTCGTAGCCGTAGTTCTTAAAGGCCCCCTCGGTGTATTTCATGATATTGCCTTTGTGGACAAGGGTTACGGAAGGAAGCTTCCGCTCTGCGGCATACCGGATGGCAGCCCGGATCAGCCGTTCGGATCCTTCGCGGGAAACCGGTTTGACCCCGAAGGAGGAGGAATCCGGGAAACGGATCTCCCTGACGCCCATTTCCCGTTCCAGGAAGTTTCTGAATTTCTCCGCGTTTTCCGATCCGGCCATGAACTCAATGCCTGCGTAGATGTCTTCGGTGTTTTCCCTGAAAATGTGCATATCAACCCGTTCCGGGTAGCGGATAGGGGAGGGTACCCCCTTAAACCACCGGACGGGGCGCAGGCAGACGAACAGATCGAGGGTCTGGCGCAGGGCTACATTCAGAGAGCGGATGCCTCCTCCCACCGGGGTTTCCAGCGGACCTTTCATTCCCACATGGTATTCGCGGAATGCCTGCAGGGTGGCTTCCGGAAGGTAATCGCCGGTGGCGGCCTGAGCCTTCCTGCCGGCCAGAACCTCTCGCCAGATCAGTTTCCTGCGGTGTCCGTAGGCTTTCATCACGGCTGCGTCGATCACTTCCTGCGAGGGCGCGGTAATATCCGCTCCGATTCCGTCGCCCACAATGAAGGGTATCACCGGTTGGTCGGGCACCATCAGGCGGCCGTTGACCATCGAAATTTTTTCAACCATGTGACAAGTTTCAGATTATTAATCGGTTAATTTACCATTGGATTATAGTGTACGGCGGAGGGCCTGTTTCAAATTGACATCGAGGGTTTCCAGAAAGGCTTCCGTGGTGAGGTAGTCGTCTGCCTTGAGGCGGTCGCCGTAAACCACAAGAGCCAGGTCTTTGGTCATCTTCCCGTTTTCGATGGTCTGGATGCTGACCTGTTCGAGGGTTTCGGCGAAGCGGATAAGCTGCGGGTTGTTGTCGAGTTTTCCGCGGAAGGCGAGGCCCCGGGTCCAGGCGAACACCGAGGCTACAGGATTGGTCGAAGTGGGTAGTCCCTGCTGGTGAAGGCGGTAGTGGCGGGTTACGGTGCCGTGGGCGGCTTCCGCCTCCATGGTCCGGCCATCGGGGGTCAGCAGCACGGAGGTCATAAGCCCCAGGCTTCCGAATCCCTGGGCGACGGTGTCGCTTTGCACATCGCCGTCGTAGTTTTTGCAGGCCCAGACAAAGCCGCCTTCCCATTTGAGGGCGGCCGCCACCATGTCATCGATAAGCCGGTGTTCGTAGGTGATGCCTGCCTGCAGAAAACGCTCCCCGAATTCCTCCTCGAAGACTTCGCGGAAGATATCCCTGAACCGGCCGTCGTACTGCTTGAGGATGGTGTTTTTGGTCGACAGGTAGAGAGGCCATCCTTTTTCGAGCGCCTGGTTCATGCAGGCGCGGGCGAATCCGCGGATAGAGTCGTCGGTATTGTACATGGCCAGGGCAACGCCGTCGCCCGTGAAGTCGTACACATGACGGGTCATGGGTTCTCCCTCCTCGGGTGTGAAGGTAATGGTGAGGGTGCCCTTTCCCCGGGTGGTGAAATCGGTAGCCCGGTACTGATCGCCGAAGGCATGCCGGCCGATGCAGATGGGTTTTTTCCATCCCGGTACGAGCCGCGGTACCGAGGGTATCAGGATGGGCTCCCGGAATACGGTGCCGTCGAGGATGTTCCGTATGGTGCCGTTGGGCGACCTCCACATGCTTTTCAGTCCGAATTCTTTTACCCGCATTTCATCGGGGGTGATGGTGGCGCACTTGATCCCTACGTTGTGGCGGAGGATCGCGTGGGCCGCCTCCACCGTCACCCGGTCGTTGGTGGCATCACGGTTCATGATGCCCAGGTCGAAGTAGAGAAGAGGAATGTCGAGGTAGGGAAGGATGAGGCTTTCACGGATGCGGTGCCAGATTATCCGGGCCATTTCATCGCCGTCGATTTCCACCACCGGGTTCCGTACTTTGATCTTTTCCATCTGATGCTCAGGTATTGTTTTGCTGACTGATGAGGTTGAGCGCTGATCCGGCCCTGAACCAGCCGATCTGCTGTTCGTTGTAGGTGTGATTCAGCAGAATGGTCTCCTTCGGGCCGTCGGGATGGAGAATCTCCAGCCGCAGGGGCAGGCCGGGGGCCAAGGCCTCCAGGTCGGTGAAACTGAAAAGGTCGTCCTCGCCGATACGGTCGTAATCGGCTTCGTCGGCAAAGGTGAGGGCCAGCATCCCCTGTTTTTTAAGGTTGGTTTCGTGAATGCGGGCAAACGATTTCACAATGACGGCCACCACGCCCAGGTGGCGGGGTTCCATGGCCGCATGTTCCCTCGAGGAGCCCTCCCCGTAGTTGTGGTCGCCCACCACGATGGTGGGGATGCCGGCAGCCTGGTAGGCGCGCTGGGTGGCGGGCACCTCGCCGTATTCGCCTGTAAGCTGGTTTTTTACCTTATTGACCGCCTGGTTGAAAGCGTTGACGGCGCCGATCAGCATATTCCCGCTGATGTTGTCGAGATGGCCGCGGTAGCGCAGCCAGGGACCTGCCATGGAGATGTGGTCGGTGGTGCATTTCCCGTGGGCTTTGATGAGAAGCCGGGCTCCGCTGATGTTCCTGCCGTCCCATGCCGGGAAGGGGCTCAGCTTCTGAAGGCGCCGCGATGAAGGATCGATGGCCACTTCGATGCCGCCGTTGTCGGCGGCTGGCGCCTGATAACCCCGCTCTTTCACCTCAAATCCCGAGGGGGGCAGCTCAAACCCTGCCGGCGGCTCCAGTTTTACCGCCTCGCCCCGGTCGTTGTACAACCAATCGGTGAGAGGGTTGAAATCGAGCCTTCCTCCGATGGCCAGGGCTGTCACCAGTTCCGGAGAGGTCACAAAGGCATGCGTATTGGGATTGCCGTCGGCGCGCTTCGAAAAATTGCGGTTGAAGGAATGGACGATGGTGTTCTTTTCCCCCTTTTCCGCCCCGGGGCGCGACCACTGCCCGATACAGGGACCGCAGGCATTGGCAAATACCCGCCCTCCAATCTTCTCGAAAATGTCGATGAACCCGTCTCTTTCGATGGTATACCGGACCTGTTCCGAGCCGGGGGTGACCGTAAAGTCCGATTTGGCCTTCAGCCCTTTTTCCATCGCCTGGCGGGCGACGGAGGCGGCACGGGAGATGTCCTCGTAGGAGGAGTTGGTGCAGCTTCCGATCAGTCCGACCGATATTTCCAACGGCCAGCCGTTGGCAACGGCCTCAGCCGCCAGCTGCGAAACAGGCGTCGCCCGGTCGGGAGTGAACGGACCGTTCACGTGGGGCTCCAGTTCCGTCAGGTTGATCTCGATGAGTTGGTCAAAATAGCCGGCCGGATTTTCGTACACCCCGGGGTCGGCCGTCAGCTCCGCCCTGATGAGGGCGGCAGCTTCCGCCACCTCCCTGCGTCCGGTGGCGGTCAGGTATCTTTCCATGGCTTCGTCGTAGGCGAACAGGGAGGTGGTGGCACCCACCTCGGCGCCCATGTTGCAAATGGTGCCTTTGCCTGTGGCTGACAGCGACCGGGCTCCCTCGCCGAAATACTCGATGATGTATCCGGTACCACCCTTCACGGTCAGGATCCCCGCCACCTTCAGAATAATGTCTTTGGGAGAGGCCCACCCGCTCAGCTTTCCGGTGAGCTTCACCCCGATCAGCCTTGGCATCTTCAGCTCCCAGGGCATCCCGGCCATCACATCTACGGCATCGGCGCCCCCCACACCGATGGCCACCATCCCCAGCCCGCCGGCATTGGGGGTGTGCGAATCGGTGCCTATCATCATACCTCCCGGAAAAGCATAATTCTCAAGCACCACCTGGTGTATGATCCCCGCACCGGGTTTCCAGAAACCGATTCCGTACTTGTTGCTCACCGATTCAAGAAAATCGAAAACCTCCCGGTTGTTTCCCAACGACGCCGCAAGGTCTGATTTTGCCTCGGAATGGGCCATAATAAGATGGTCGCAATGGACGGTGGTGGGAACCGCCGTGGTCCGTTTCCCTGCATTCATGAACTGAAGCAGGGCCATCTGCGCTGTGGCATCCTGCATGGCAACCCGGTCGGGCGCAAAATCGACGTACGACTTTCCCCGCTCATAATGCTCCACCGCCCCGGGGTCGTACAGATGGGAGTATAGGATCTTTTCCGCGTAGGTAAGCGGCCTCCCCGCTGTTGCACGGGCCTGCGACACCCTGGCGGCAAAACCGCCGTATACCTTTTTTACCAGGTCCAAATCAAACATATTTGTACGATTTTAATGTTCAATACCATTCCGCTAATATAACATTGTTCCGCTCATAAAGTTGAGCCTATCTTCCGATCTGTTCATATTCGGGATAAAGATATGGGAAACAGTCCGATTCGCGCCATTTTGCCTGGCTTTTGGATAGGTTACGCCGTTGGCCGTGCGGGCATCATTTTCCGGTTGCCCGGTTATGCCCTGTTTCGCCGCCTGCAATTTGTTCAACTGGTTTGGCCTGTGCGGTGAAAATCGGTACCTTTGTAGTTTTGATTCCGGGAACAGGCAGTTTTCGCCGGCAACCAGCCTGCCGCCGCCGTGGTGGAGGGGGTTCCCTGTATGCGGAAGTTTTGTCGCCACCCCGGGGGTGAAGACCATGAGAAACCTGCGATGTATGATACAGACCGGAAACAGGGGGATTCTGTTTCTGATGGCGGGGGTTTTGCTGGCGGCTTTTCCGTTGGCGGCGCAGCCTGAAGAGATCTTCCCGCCCCGGTTTTCCCATCCCGGGGGTATCTGTTTTGAGCCTTTTGCATTGGTCATTTCCTGCGACACCCCCGGGGCGATCCTCCGGTACACCACCGATGGTTCCGTTCCGGGAGCCGGCAGAGGCGCAGAATACAGGTCGCCGCTGCAGGTGGAGGGTACCGCCGTTTTCCGGGCCGTAGCCCTGACACCCGGCGGTTTAGCCAGTGAGGTAGTCACCTGCAGTTACCTCTTTCCTGAAGAGGTCATTGCCAGCAGAGGCATCCCCCCCGGATACCCTGCCACCTGGGGGCGATATACCTCCCTCAGCGGCAACTCCGTCGCCGACTACGAAATGGACCCCGACATCGTCGGCCATACCGATTACAGGAATCTGATGGTTCCGGCCCTGGTTTCCGTACCCTCGCTTTCCGTGGTCACCCCGAGGGGTTTTCTCTTTTCGCCGGTCAACCATCCGGATACGGGCGGCATCTATATTTACACCGGTGCCAACGGCGGCACGGGCGATAACTGGGAACGGCCGGCATCGGTAGAATTCATCGATCCGGAAGAGGGAGTTTTGTTCCGCGCCGATTGCGGCCTTCAGCTCCAGGGGGGGGCAGGACGGCTTCCCGAGAAAAATCCCAAGCATTCTTTCCGCATCTCCTTCAGGACCCAATACGGTCCCGACAAACTGAAATACGACCTTTTCGGCGAAGGGGCGGCAACCCGGTTCAACGGACTTGTCCTGCGAGGCACCTTCTGCAATACCTGGCGCCACTGGGATCCCAAACAGCGAACCAGAGCCACCCATCTGACCGACCTGTGGGCCAAGGACACTCAGCTGGCCATGGGGTATGTCTCCGCACACAGCCGTTTCTTCCACCTCTACCTCAACGGTCTTTACTGGGGGTTGTATAACTTTTCGGAACGGATCGACGACGATTTCATGGAGTCCTATTTCGGGGGAGACAAACTGGAGTATGACATCATAAAAGACTATGCCGAACTGATGGATGGTTCCATGGCAGCGTGGGACCAGCTCTGGACGGCTGTCAGGGGCAATATCGCCGACAACAGGACTTACCAGCAGCTGATCGGCAACAACCCGGATGGCACGCCGAATCCCACTTTCCCGGCGCTGGTGGATCCCGTCAATCTCTGCGATTACATGCTTATCAATTTTTACGCGGGAAACACCGATTGGGACCACCACAACTGGGTGGCCGGCAGGAACCGGGTCAATCCGGGAAAGGGATTTGCATTTTTCTGCTGGGATTCGGAAAAGATATTTGAAAGCGCCGGCGAGAACAACGTAAGGGAAAACAACGACAACCGTCCGAGCGGTATTTTCACCCGGATGATGGCCAACAAGGAGTTCCGCCTGTTGTTTGCCGACCGGGCCATGCTGCATCTCACCAACGGGGGGTTGCTGACGGAAGGGCCCGTGGTGGGCCGCTATCTGAAAAGGGCCGCGGAGATCGACACGGCTATGATTGCCGAATCGGCACGCTGGGGAGACTATCGGCGCGATGTTCATCCATACAGTTCAGGGCCTTATGCCCTTTACACGCGGAAGGAGCACTGGCTGAAGGAAAATGAACGGCTTCTGAGCGGTTATTTCCCGGTCCGGACTCAGACGGTTCTGAACCAGCTTTCAGCTGCGGGGATGCTTCCTGCGGTTTCCCCGCCGGTTTTCAGTCAGCATGGTGGAGAAGTGGAGAAGGGGTATGGTCTGTCGATGACCGCTTCTGCGGGGATGGTGTATTACACGGTCGACGGCTCGGATCCCCGGCGTACCGGAGGAAGTGTCAGTCCGTCGGCTATCCGGTATTCAGGGGCGGTTCCCCTGACCCGTGACACGGAGGTGAGGGCGCGCGTCATTTCCGGCAACGACTGGTCGGCCCTCACCGTGGCGGCCTTCCGCATGGGTGTCGTTCAGCCGGCGGCCTCCCTGGCCGCAGCCCAGCAGGGATCTCTGGCGGTCTATCCCAATCCTGCCGGAGCGCAGCTTTATGTGAGATATCATTTGCCGGCTGCCGGCCGGACCCATCTGTCGGTTGCCGGCATGGACGGCCGTATCGTCAGCCGCATTGACCTGGGAGTGCGCGGCTCCGGGGAGAACCTCTTTCTCTGGCAGCGCGAAGGCATTCCCGCCGGGTTTTACATCCTCAACCTGACCGCCGGTGAGTACAGGGCCCGGTGCAAAATAGTCCTTCAGGATTAGCCGCCGGCTTTTTCCCCCATCTCTTACGCCGCTGTTCTCCGGCCGCCGGGTTTAATGCGGCAATCCTGCCACACCTTCAGTCCTTTCTGCACTGATTGTCTCCCTCCCGGGGAATTGATGCCCGGCGATTGCGTTCCAGCACCAGCTGCGCGGCGATGCTGACGGCAATTTCTTCAGCCGTCGAGGCGCCGATCTCCAGGCCTACGGGAACCCGGATCCGCTCCCATTGTTCAGGGGTCGCCCAGCCGTGTCGCAGGAACTCTTCGCGCATCTTCGCCGCTTTGGTGCGGCTGCCCAGCATTCCCGTGTAGGCGAGGGGGCTGCCTGTGAATTGTCTGAGTATCTCCCCGTCGGAGTGGTGGCCGCGGGTGGCAATCACCAGGTAGGTGTTGCGGCCTGGTTTCAAATGCCGGCTCAGCATGCCGGCAGGGCAACGGATATAACGACCGGCGTCCGGGATGTTGTCCTGATGTGCGTAATCCGGCCTGTCGTCCCAGACAATCACTTCGAAATCCAGCAGTTTACCCAGCCGGGCAAGGGCTTTTCCCACATGGCCCGCCCCTGCGATGACCAGCTGACAGGGAGGACTTACCCTTTCCAGAAAGGCCCTGGTTTCCGTCGGCGACGGATCACCCGGCGGGCGGAAAGCACTGAAAGCCGCTGCTGTTACTCCTCTGTCCATGTCGTCAAGGGCGGGCATCAACCAGGGGGGCAGCTCCCGGCCCGCCTCCGGCAGGGAGCCCTGCGGAAGCCATTTCCTGGTCAGGATCAGTTCTCCGTTTCTTGTTTCCGCCAGTGTGACCAGCAGTCCGGAGACCTGTCGAAGCAGGTCGCGGCGAAGGGCTTGCCAGACCGGAAGGTGGCGGGCGGGGCTTGCATCCAGCAGCAGCAGAAGGGACCCCCCGCAGGAGGCCTCTCCGGATCCGGGACCGCTGTTCGTCAGCTCAGCCTTTTGCAGGGAGGTGAGAAGCGCGGCGCCCGCGGTTTTCTGCTGGATGCCGTATTCGGTCGTACCTCCGCCCAGGGTGCCCCCGAGCAGTTTGCCTCCGGAAAATAAAGCCGAACAACCGGGACCCCGGGGTACCGGGCCCGAACTTTCCACTATCGTAGCCAGCAGGAAGTTTCCGCCTTTTTTCAGCATGCCGGCCAGTTCCGCATATAACTGCATTTCCTGATTTACATCGTTACAAACCTGTTCAAAACCGGCAATTCGGCAAGGTTCTTTTCCCTTTCCCGAAAACCCATCCCTGTGAGAAGTCGGCCGGGATGATCCGCGGCTTTTTTCCTACGGCGTGACTTGCCTGCCGTTGATGACCACCTCCCGCAGGGTGAGGCCGTTGAAGAGCTCCTTCGGAAAGGTGTCGTTGCGGACAGTCATGGACAGGTTTTCAAAAGTGAATTCTTCCAAACGGTCGAATTCGCTCCTTTCCAGGTCGGCCATGATGTTGCATTCCAAAGTTATGTTTCTGAAGATGATGTTTCTGCATACCGAGAGGGGCGGTGATTCCCTGCCCTGGAGGTCAAAGAACTGGCGCCAGGGTTTGGCGAACAGGAGACGCTGCGCTTTGCCGGTAACGTTCTCCACGGTGATGAATTCATACAACTGGGGGGTGTCGGGTCTCATTTTCAGCCACAGCACCCTCGAGGGACCGTCCACCCTGCAATTCCGCACCAGGATGTTCCGGTTGTGGATGGCTTCGCTGCCGCAGGTGACGGCCGAATGGCAAAACCCGAAATCACAGTCCTCGATGATCACATTCAGGTTCGGGCCGTTGGTGCTGTCGCTGTCGGCCCACGGGCCTTTTCCCCCCTTCAGCGCAATGGCATCGTCGTTGACCGAAAGGTAGCAACCCCTGACCAGCACGTCGGTGCAGGCATCGATATCGATGGCGTCGGTGCTCGGGGCCTTCACCGGCCCGGCAGGAGAGAAAATGTGAAGGTTCAGCAGTTTCACCCGGTTGCACTTGTACAAATGGGTGGTCCAGAAACCCGAATTGCACAGTTTCACTCCTTCGATCCGCAGGTCGTCGCTGTTCCGGATGAAAACAAGGCGGGGCCGCGACACCTCCAGGTTGGTGCAGTTGGGGTTTTCCGCCCTTCTTTGCCAGAAAGCCTCCCAGTATTTCAGCCCGTTGCCGTCGAGTGTGCCCCTGCCGGTAAGGGTGAATCCGTCCACCCCGTATGCATTGACGACCGCGGGGTAATAATCGAGGCTTCGTCCCTCCATGCGGGAGGGCATCAGCGGAAAATCGGCAATATGGTCGGAGCCCAGGAGCACGGCTCCATCCATGACATGCAGGTGGGTTCCCGGTTTGAAAAACAACGCACCGGTGAGGAAGCGCCCCTCCGGTATCACGATGACGCCGCCTCCTTTGGCCGCGGTTTCATCGATTGCCCGCTGCAGGAAGGCGGTATTCAGGGTGACGCCGTCGCCCACGGCCCCGAAACCGGTCACATCGACCCGGGGACCCAGCGTTTCTGGATTTATCTTCGAGGTATCGGCAAACCAGGCCGGAATGGAGCTGCCATCGGGGAAGAGGGCTGTGTCTTTTTTTCCGCCGGGTATGCAGGAGGCGGCCGTACCCGCCAGTAACGCCAGCAAAGCCGGAATAGTTAATTTGTACATAATCAGTGAATTAATATTTATGGGTTCTTTTTCAACCCTGAATATAGGGATAATTATCGTTCCATACCCGGATATTTGCCGTGGAAATCAAGAAAGGCAAACAACCGGCAGGTCAGGGTGGAACGATGATGTCGCACTTTGCAGGGCGGTCGCCTTGAGGCTGCCCTTTCAGGGCGGAGGTCCTTCACGGGCAGCCCCTGTATCCGGGGCGCTGACCCGGACTGAACCGGTCATTGTGCAAGCTGATCATGAAGGACAACCAGCTGCATGGGGGTGAAATTTGAAGGGGATGATTAGCAACCTGCCTCACCGGCGGCATGACCCTTGTTTTCCTTTCAGACCGTTTCGCTTTTCTGCGGTGAATTGTGTCTTAAGTTATATATTTGAGGCAGGAAGGCCGGTCAGGCGATGCCGTTTTCAGAATTTGGCATCCTGTTTTCCGGACTGGGAAAACAGACGGCCGGTGCTTTGGGCAGTACAAAGGAAAATAAGGATTGTTATGAGGAAAGGGATCGCATTTGCAGCTGTTTTAATGGTTTTTGCCGCCTGTGGCCGGCCGCACCCCGCTGACCCGGGAGCCACGCGGGAAACGGTTAAGTTATACCGGAACCTCCTGGCGCTTCAATCCGGGGGCATGATGTTCGGACACCAGGATGCACTGTTGTACGGGTACGGATGGTTTTACGAAGAGGGGCGCTCGGATGTGAAGGAGGTTTGCGGCGATTATCCTGCGGTCTGCGGATGGGAGTTGGGCCACCTCGAGCTGGGCGACAGTCTCAGCCTGGATTCCGTCCGGTTTGACAAAATCAGGAGCCTTCTGACGGAAGCCTTCCTCCGGGGAAACGTCAATACCATCAGCTGGCACCTCAGGAATCCGCTCACCGGGGGCAGCGCCTGGGATGTCACCTCCGCGGAGACGGTGCGGTCGCTCCTGCCGGGGGGTGAGAAACACAGCCTTTTCATGGATTACCTGGACAAACTGGCCGGGTTCCTGCTCAGCCTGCGCACTCCCGGCGGCACCTTCATTCCCGTGGTCTTCAGACCTTACCACGAACACACGGGGAGCTGGTTCTGGTGGGGAAGGAATCTCTGCACGGCGGATGATTACATGGCCCTGTGGCGTCTTACGGTCACCTATCTCCGTGAAACCCGCGGCATTCACCATTTGTTGTATGCCTATTCGACCGATCGCTTCACCACCCGCGAAGAATACCTGGAACGTTATCCCGGCGACGACCTCATCGACATGGTGGCTTTCGATCTGTACGACCGGGGTCCCGGTTTTCCGGAAACTTTGGGGAATTGTGCGGCGATTGTGTCGCAAATCGCAAAGGAAAAGAAAAAAATAGCGGCGGTGAGCGAAACGGGAGGCCCCATTGCCCGGCAAACCGACTGGTGGACGGCCGTGCTGCTGAAAACCCTGGAGCCTTTTGACCTTTCCTGGGTGCTGGTATGGCGCAATCCGCATAACAATCCGGCGGCCGCCTTTGCCCCCTTCAAGGGGCACCCGTCAACGGCCGATTTCCTGCTCTTCCACGACCATCCGGAAACGTTGTTCCTGAAGGACATCGCCCCGCTGAAACTCTACCGTTAACCTGACCGGAACAAAGGTCGCGGCGGTTGTTGGAGAACCATCCGCCGGCTGCCTTCCGTGCTTCCGCCAGCGACAACAAAGGGGCTGGCAAACCGGCCCCTTTCAACCCTGGCAGGCAGGCCTGCCAGGGTGTCTGGTGTCTGGAGGTGTCATCCTCTGAAAGGGTCACCTACGATTTGCCGTTTTCCCCGTCCCGGTAAAAATCCCGTTTGAAATCGCTCTTGTCGCGCAGTTTCTGGCTGTACATGTACCGGGCTTTCTTTTCCCTGGTTAACATCTCCGCCATGCCCTTACTGTCCGCCTCGAAATGCAGGGTGTTGGTGACCGAGATGGACATGGCCGCCTTTTCCACATCGTGGTTGGCCCCGATGTAGGTGAAGGTCCAGTTCCCGGCGGAAAGCTCCTCCACCAGTTTGCGGATGGCCGAGGCGCTGTACTCTCTGGAGCTGTTTTCATACCCGTCGGTCAGCACTGTCACCAGCACGTTGTACTGAGGTTCGTTTTCGACCCTTCTTTTCATCTTCAGCAGGCTGAAGCCCATGGCGTCGTACAGGGGGGTGTTGGAATCGGGCCGGTATTTTTCCCGGTCGATTTGTCCGAGGTTCTCCACGGGGTCATCGAACAGCACTGTTTTAATGCCGTTTCCGTTGAAGGTTACCAGGGATATGGAATGCTGTTGTTCGGGGAAGTTGGTCTGTACGTTGCGGATGGTCTGCACCACTTCGTTAAAGCCGCCGATGGTGGCCTCCCGAATGCTTTCCATGGAGCCGCTTTCGTCGAGGAGGATCAGGTTGAACACTTTCTGGCCGGTTTCCATTGCTTTGTCGTTTAAATTGATTACCACTCTGTCATATTTCATACAGCAAAAGTAGCCCGTGGTTTTGACAGCTTTTGACAAAACCACGGAGCCTCTGGTTTTTTTTGAAAATTGATTTGCGGGGGGGGCGGGTTATTCTTTCAGGAGGCAGTTCCGGAGCCTTTCCTGCATGAAGGCTTTGAATTCAGGGGAATGGAGGATCCTGATTTCAGGGCAGAGGCCGGCGACGAAGCGGCCGATGCCTTCAAAACTGCAGACCGTGGTTTCCAGAATCCATTCGTTGTCGCTGATGCGGGTGAGCTGTTTTTCCGACAGCGGGTATTCTTCGGTCAGCAGGGTGGCGGCCCGGAGGCTCAGCTGCAGTCTGACCGGCAGCTGTTCGTTGCTGTGGATGCGGAAGATGTCGAGGAAGCCGGACTGGTGTTTCTTTTTGAATATCCACCCTTCGGGCAGGATCCTGACCTCGCCGATCCGGGACAGTTTGAACAATCGGTTTTCCATGCTCTCGGGTTCGAACGCCCAGATCTGTATATAGTTGGTGGTGAAAGCAAAAGGTTCCACCAGCCGGTCGCGCACCACATGGCTGTGGGCGGAACTGTAGTTGCGCAGGATCACCTGGTGTTCCCCCTCGATGGCTTCCACCAGCCGGTTGACATTCACTGCGTTCTTGCCTTTCACCGTCGTTTCGGCGAGGATCTTGTAATTGTAAACCGTGTAAAGCTTCTTTTTCAGGTTTTGCTTGATCAGGTTGGTTTCATCGATGCTTTCAATGGCGCTCTTCAGGATATAGGCCTCTTCCTCGGTGAAATGGATCAGGCTGCTGATATCCCTGAAATAGGGTGACGACTTGTCGATGCGGAAGGCTTCGCCCCGTTTCTTGATCACGAACCCCGCATCGCGGAAGGTGTCGATATACCGGTAGACCGTTCTCTCCGACATTTCAAGCCGCATGGCAAGGTCTTCAACCGAAAGAGTGCTGTTCCCCGTGAGCATTTTCATCAGACGAAGCAAACGTTCGAGCCTGGGTTGGTCCATGGATTTCAGTTTTTCCCGCACCGGACAACGCAGCCGGCGTCAGTGGCTGTTCCCGTTATCCCGGTTTAACGGGATGAAGGTAAGGCAATAAAGCCGGAAGAGGCCCCTTGCGGGCGGTTTAACTTACCAACAATTGTTGATAAGTGTTGTTGGAAAGGGGTTCGTTACTACGGCAGAAAAAAATTGTTGAAAAGTTTGGATGCTTCGGTTTTTATTGCTAGTTTTGAATCATCAGGTGAGCGATAAAAGAAGCTCCCGAAGCAGGGAGAAGGGAAGCGGCGCTTAAGTGGGCTGCCTTCCGGATCGAGGGGACGAAAGTTCCTCTGCCGTGGGAGCGGGAGCCGGCCTGCCGGGGGTAACACCCGGGGAGGCCGTAAACGCCAGCCACTGAAAAGTGTTCTTTGGAAAGTTGGACCCGACGGCGAAGATCAGCTCCGGGCTTCGGCCAGGAAAGGTCTTCAGGGAATAACTACAGGCGGAAGCCTGCAAGATTCCCCGGCCGGAGGAAATCGATCCGCGGACCCGCTGTCCGGCCACCGGCGTCAAACCCGGCAGGTACGGTGCAAACGGCCCCGGATGGCATTGCCGACATTCCCGTTTGCGGCTTCAAAACCGGGAACCCGGATGAAGGGGATGTGAAAAGATTTCCGTACGGAATGGCAAGAGGGTGCTCCGTCCGCCAACTCCTTCCTGGAGAAATCCCGATGAAGGAACAACGGACAATCCCAAAACCCGGAGGTAACAGCCCGGGCGGAAGGATCAGGGTGAGCTTTTCCGGAAAACACCGAAAGGTAGCAACCGGGGAGGTGAACCGTTCACAATAACCGTAGCCTGGCATTGCAGGAAATTTAGGTCGAATGCAGTGAAATGGGAACTGTCCTCAAAGATGGTTCCCATTTGTGTTTTTATCCCCGCTTGAACCGCTTGAAGTAGATAACCGGCAACTCGGCAACCTTCAGCTGCTTCTTCCGGAACCAAACGTTCAGCAGCCGTTCGGCCACAAACCCCAGGACCCGTTCCTGGTAACCGGTGTATTCCGTACAGTCGATTCGCCGCTCGAATTCGGACAGCATGTCAAACCACCACTCCATGAATTCCCCGTAACAGGGTTCCTTCATGATAAAGAGGTTGTTGGCATACAACCGCTTGCCTTCCATCACCTCTTCGAACGCCTTCAGGTAGCCGGGCTGTTTGTCTGCCAGGACCGACCGGAGGATCTCCAGGTCGCCGCCCCTGTGGTACCTCCGGAAGTGCTCCTCCGCACTGTATTGAAGGTGACGGGGAACGGGCAGCACGGCATCGTGGGTTTCGAGCAGCCGTCCGGTCTCTTCCCCGCTCAGGATCCTGGGGGCAAACAACCGGATGTTCCGCGTGTAGATGATGCCCTGTCGTTTTGCCGCCAGCCCCGCGGGATAATAAAGCAACCGTTTCAGCCTGTAGAGGAATGGTTCCCGCTGCATCGTCAGAAAGCGGCGGTAATGGACGCAGCCCGTCACCTTTTGGCGGGTGTTTTTCCAGACCCAGTAGATCGCCGTCAGTTCGCTGTAATAGCGGTTTCGTCCGGAGATGTTGTCTCCGGTGTCATCGCCGGTGAACAGCCCCGGCCCCTTGCGGAGGGCATTGCCGGCCATCACAGGCTCGTAGACGGGGTCGTCTGTGACCACCGGACCGTCCTTGTAATACAGTACATAGATCTTTATCTCTTCAGGTGCTGCCAACGGAACTGTTTTGTGCAAAAGTACTGTTTTGGGAATTCCCGCCTGCGCCGGCAAACCGTTTTCTTGTTGCCGGCGGCAAAAGGAGCCCCTTCCCCGGCGCAGCCCATTCCGTGGAATCGGCGGGCATCCTTCCTGCAGCGGCCGACCCTGGCGAGATCGCTGATTTCAGGTTGCCGCACCCGTTTGCCTGACCTGAAATTCCTATCTTTGCCGGGCCGGTTCCATCCCGGCCGCTGATTTCTTCCGCCTATGAATATCCTTGCCTCTCAGGCTTACCGGATCCTGGTTCCCAAATTCATTCGGAAAAGGATCCTTGCCCGGACACTCCGGCGCGACATTCTGGGATACTATGAATCTTTACCCGGGGAACCGCCCGCCGATCTCCGTCCGGTACTGGATTACCTCCGTTCGCATCCCGTTGCCGTGTTTCCCTACGAATGGCAGGAACGGTACAAACCCGGCGATGTCAGCGTCTTCAGGGATAAAAAGGTGGGATTGCCCTATGTGATGCACGAAGGCAGACGGCTTTATTTTAAGAGGAGATGGGGCCATGCAAGGATCAGCGAACTGTATTGTCTTTTGCTGAAGGAGCAGGATCCACGAAGCCCGCACCGCTATACGGGGCCGGGTTTTGAGCCGGAGGAGGGCGACCTGCTTGTTGACGTGGGGTGCGCCGAGGGTAACTTTGCCCTCTCTGTGGCTGAGAAGGCCTCCCGGATCCTTCTCCTGGAAGGCGACAAGGAATGGATGGAACCTCTGAAGGCAACCTTCAGTCCCTGGAAGGACAAGGTGACTATCCTGAACCGGTATGCCGGCGAAGTCAGCAAAGGCGGCACCGCTGCCCTCGATGATGTGGTCCCGGTTTCGGACGGGGGGGTATTTCTCAAAATAGATGTCGAGGGTGCGGAGGCCAAAGTGCTGAAGGGGGCTGACAAACTCCTGTCGGGGTGTGCGCCGCTGAAGGTCGTCGCCTCCACCTACCACCGGCAGGAGGATGAGCGGGAGCTTCCCGCGCTGCTGATGCGGAAAGGCCTGGAGACCTCCTCAACGCCAGGGTACATGCTCTTCTTCTATGACAAGAAGATCCAGGCCCCCTATTTCAGGAGGGGTCTGGTCAGAGCGGTACGCCGGTAGCAGCAGGCCGCCGTTTTTTCCTATATTTGTCCCGGCCAAACGGAGGTCGACCGGCAACCCTCCGGCCATCATCCGGATATCCGCATCTATGAAGACCCGAAAATACATCCAGCAGTTGAAAAATCTGGTCCGGGAGGGGTTGACCGACCTTCTTTTCCGGAGATACCTGGGCGGACTGCGGCCCGGCGACATAGCCATCGACTGCGGCGCCAACGTGGGCGACATCACCCTGCGGCTGGCAGCCACCGGCGCTACCGTCTACGCCTTTGAACCCAATCCCTTTGCGTTTGCCACCCTGCAAAAAAGAACCGCCGGGCTTGACAAGGTCATCTGCATCAACAAAGGGGTCTGGGACCGCCCCACCACCACCCGCCTCTATTTTCACAAGGAGGCTGCCGGAAACGAGGAATTCTGGTCTTTTGCCTCTTCGATCTTCAGCAGCAAAGGCAATGTCGATCCCGGCCATTGGGCTGAGGTGGAGCTGGTCGATCTGGCGTTGTTCATTGAAGATCTGGCGAAGCCGGTCGCCCTTTTGAAGATCGACATAGAAGGGGCCGAATGCGAGCTGCTTGAGCGGTTTATCGACAGGGAACTATACCGGCGCGTGGGGATGACGCTGGTAGAAACCCACGACCGCAAGATACCCGGCCTTCGCGGAAAGACAGACAGGATCCGGAAAGCCATCCGCGGGAAGGGCATTTCCAACATCAGATTATCCTGGCTTTGAGGGGTTGCCCCGCACCGGTTCGGGCGGCCCGCTGCCTTTGAACCAACGGTAAGGTCATCCGGCCGCTGCCCAGTGCAAAACCGGCCTTATATAAAGGAAACAGGAACTCTGGAGAAGGAGTTCCTGTTTCTTTTGTTCGGCCGATCCGGCCGGGCTGCGCTGCCGTGATGGAATCGACGGGCTGCGCTTCGGAACCTGGCCGCGGCCAGGCTGCCGGTTCCGGGCAAAGGTCAGAGCAACCCTCTGTTTTTCAGCAGCGGTTCGATCCCCGGCTCCTTCCCCCTGAAATTCAGGTAGAGCTTCATGGGTTCGTCGCTGTTTCCCCGTTCAAGCACCTGGGTACGGAAAGCCCGGGCCACCTCCTGGTTAAAGATGTCGCCGGTCTCTTGGAAAGCTTCAAACGCGTCGGCATCGAGCACCTCGGCCCAGGTGTAGCTGTAATAGCCGCTTGAGTAGCCCCAGGAAAAGATATGGGCGAAATAGGTGGGACGGTAACGGGGAATGATGGCGCTGATCAATCCGATTTTTTCCATCGAAGTGCGCTCGAATTCGTTCACATCAACCGGTACCGGTCCGTCGTAGGTGTGGAGGTCCATGTCGAGCAAAGCCGCGGCGATAAACTCCGAAGTGACGAATCCCTGGTTGAATTTGCCTGCCCTGACGATCTTATCGACCAGTTCCTGGGGGATGGGATCGCCGGTCTGGTAGTGGCGGGCATACATTTTCAGGACGTCGGGATGGGCGGCCCAGTGTTCCATAATCTGGGAGGGCAGTTCGACAAAGTCGCGCGAAACGTTGGTGCCGGCGAGGCTCCGGTAGGCGCCTTTTGCCAGCAGCCCGTGCAGCCCGTGTCCGAATTCATGAAACAGGGTTTCCACCTCGTCGTAGCTGAGCAGGGCAGGCTTGTCGCCCACCGGTTTGGAAAAGTTGGTGGTGATCGAAACCACCGGCCTTACATCCGTTCCGGTTTCGCTGGTGTATTGTTCGCGGTAGTTGGTCATCCATGCGCCCCCTTTTTTCGACTCGCGCGGAAAAAAGTCCATGTAGAGAACCCCGATCAGCGACTGGTCTGCGTCTTTGACTTCGAAAACCTGGCATTCGGGGTGGTACAGGGGCATGTTTGCGATCTGTGTGAAGGTGAGCCCGTACAGTTTGTTGGCCACCATAAAGGCGCCGTCCCTCACCTGGTTCAGCTCGAAGTATGGTCTTAGCTGTTCCTCATCGAGGTCGTATTTCTCCTTGCGGATTTTTTCGGAGTAGTACCACCAGTCCCAGCTTTCGAGGTTGAAGTTGCCGCCTTCGCGGCCGATCATGGCCTGCATGTCGGCAGCCTCTTCTTTGGCCCGGGCGATGGCCGGTTCCCAGACTTTCATCAGCAGGTCGTACACCCTCGCCGGCGTTCCGGCCATGGCATTGTCGAGAATGAAGGCGGACCAGTTCTCATATCCCAGCAGCTGTGCTTTCTCCCGGCGCAGGCTCAGGTATTGGTTGATCACCTCTTTGTTGTCGTTTTCATTGTTGTTGTCGGCCCTGTTGTACATGGCCTTGTAGAGCTTTTCGCGCAATTCGCGCCGCTCCGAGTAGGTAAGAAAGGGAATCCAGCTTGGCTTCTGGAGGGTGAAAACCCATTTGCCCTCCATGCCGGCGGCTTTTGCTTCCTGGGCGGCACCCGCCACCACCGATTCGGGCAGCCCCGCCAGCTCTTCTTCTTTTTCGATGACCAGTTTGAAGCCGTTGGTTTCGGCCATCAGGTTCTTGTCGAATTTCAGGTCCAGCAGGGCCAGCTTTTCGTTGATCTGTTTCAGCTGTTCCTTTTTGTCGTCGGGAAGATTGGCGCCGCCCCTGACGAAGTTTTTATAGGTCTCCTGCAGCAGCCGCATCTGTTCGCCGCTGAGTCCCAGACTGTCTTTGGCGTCGTAAACGGAGCGGACTCTCGAAAAGAGATCGCCGTTCAGCAGGATGGAATCATAATGCCTCGAAAGCAGAGGGGCGGCCTCCTCGGCGATCTGGTTGAGAGAGTCGTTGGTGTGAGCCTCCTTGACATTGAAAAACACCACCGACACCCGGGTGAGCAGATCTCCGCTCCGTTCGAGTGCTTCGATCGTGTTGGCAAAGGTGGCGGGTTCCCCGCCGGCCACGATTTTTCCGATTTCCTCCTCATGGATCCTCATGCCTTCACGGAAGGCGGGCAAATAATGAAGATTCAGTATTTTGTCGAACGGGGGTACCTCGTAAGGCGTGTCGTACCTGGCAAAAAACGGGTTCATGTCGGCGGTGGTTTTTGTTTGTTTTGCGCAGGATATTATCATGCCTGCAGCAAAAAGCAATAGCATCATTTTTTTCACGGTATTCTGGGTTTTTGATTCAGCCGGCAAACTTAGTAATTTGATCGGGAATGGATTGTGATAAAACCCCTGTTTTTTATTGCCTTTGCGGCATGGGATCACAGCAATCTGCCACCGGGTTGTCTCACACCTGTTGCGAAGGTCAGGCTGCAGGTACTAACCCTTAGTTGATCCTGCAGATCAGCGATTCCAGCGGTTTCAACCGTACGGACATATTTCCCGCGGCTCCGGCAACGGTCATTTTGTGTCTGCCTCCGTAGAGCTGCTCTTCGAGGCGGCATACCCCGTCAGGGAGATTCCAGCTGTGAATCAGTTCCTCCGGAATCTGCAGATCGAAGGTTTGCTCCGCTACCGGGTCAAAATTGCACAGGATGAGCAGCCGGTCTGCGCCTTTCCAGCGTGCGAAGGCAAAAACCCTGTCGCTGTACCCGGGGGTACGGCTTCTGTTGAAGGTGTGGAGCTCCCGGTAAGCGCCGGTTAAAGCCGTACTGCTGACGGTGAAGCGGAGCAGCCTTGCGTAAAAGTCGCGCAGCTCGTTTTCCTCCGGCATCAGGAGCCCTCCGTCGAATTTGCCGCCGTTCATCCAGCGCTGGTGGGCGGGAACCCCGATATAATCGAAAATCGAGGTGCGGGAGGTGCTGCCGAAACCGGCCTTTTCCGCTCCCGGTTCGCCCACTTCCTGTCCGAAATAAACAAGGGTCGGGCCGGTTCCCAGCGTGGCGGAGAGCACCATGGCGGGTTTCGCTTTGCGGGGGTCCCCGGCAAATTCGGGGCTGGCTATCCGCTGTTCGTCGTGGTTTTCCAGAAAATGCAGCATATGGGGCTCGATGTCGGCCAGTTCTCCGGCGACCCGGACCAGGGCACCGGCCGATCCCTGCCCCCGGATGATCAACTTCAGGGTATCGTATAACCCCACCTTGTCGTAGAGGTAATCCATTTTCCCCAGCCTGATATAATCGCGGTACAGGGTGGGGGTGTAGACTTCGGCCAGCAGGAGGGCGCCGGGATATTGCTGCTTGATGGCCGAGTTGAGATAACTCCAGAATTCAACGGGCACCATCTCGGCCATGTCGAAGCGGAAGCCGTCAACGCCCATGCCAAGCCAGAAGAGGGCGATGTCCCGGAATTTCCTCCATGTGCCGGGCACCTCCCTGTCTTTCCAGAAATTAAAGTGAACGGCGGCAGTTTCCCGGTCGAAGCCCGGAGGCAGGGTGTCGAAATCTTTGGTGCCGTCGGGTCTCACCCCGAAGTTGATTTTAACTGTTTCGTACCAGTCGTAAAACCCGGGCCGGGGGGAACGGCTCCCGTTGCCGGTCCATTTGGCGGGAAATTCATCGAATCTGCCGTCTGAAAGAGGGTGGGGGTCGCCTCCCAGAGGGCGGTAACCGCCGACCGGTTCGGGGACCAGGAAGGGCTTGCCCGGAATATAGTAGAAATTATTGTCTTTGTGGTATTCGACCGAGCGGTTGTCCCGGGCGCCGAAGTCTTCCGCCCCTTCGGGAGCTCCCAGGCTTTGGTAATGACGTGCCACATGGTTGGGCACGATGTCCATGAGGACCTTCAGACCGTTGCGGTGGGTGCGTCCAATCAGGGCACCGAATTCTCCGAGCCGGTTCAGCGGGTCGGTTGCCAGGTCGGGATTGACATTGTAATAGTCCCTGACCGCATAGGGCGACCCGGCGCGTCCCTTCACCACATCGGGGTCGTCGCCCTCAATGCCGAAAGCATTGTAGCCGGTTACCAGGGCATGGTGCAAAACACCGGTGTACCAGATGTGGGTCACTCCCAGCGCTTTGATTTCCTGCAAGGCTTTGTCGGTAAAATCGTCGAATTTGCCAGTCCCGTTTTCCTCAAGGGTTCCCCAGGGTTTGTTGGTGCTGCAGGTATTACCGAAGAGCCGGGTGAAAACCTGGTAGATCACGATTTTGCCATTTTCCTTTTCCGCAGGTGGCGCGGCGGGTTTTTGCCGGCAGCCCATGGTCGGCAGGAATGCCGGCAGAAGGCAAATGAGCAGGAATTTACTTTTCACGTCTGACTGTTTTATTGTTTTCAGGTCGGGTTGTGTTTCCACAGCCAGTGGCCGGCTCAGGATGTACCTCCCGGAGGGGGGAGTGCCATCCCGGTTTTCCTGTGCCAATGGTTTTGCAGGGATCCGCGGTGTCTCCGGCTGCAGGTGGTTCAGCTCAGGGTGCCAGGCCGGAGGCTATTTCCCCGGGTTGATCTGAGGGAAGTCCGCACTGGCCGTTCTGACAAAGGTAAACCAATGTTTTGTCACCGGCAAACCGGTTTTTAAGCAACGGAAGCTCCGAGGGCGCTTTTCCGAAAACCACCAGTGCGCGGGGAAGAAAAAGGCGGTGGAACTGCTGTGCCTGGGTTTCTGCTTCGGGTCCCGTCAGCACGATTTCCGAAAACCGCCCGTCCAGCAGCATGGCCAGCCTTCCCCAGTTGGCATGGGCCCAGGGGAGGGAGGTAAAGCGCCCCGTCATTTTTTCTGCCATTTTTTTCGCCAGATCTTCATACTCCGGTTTACCGAGAATCCGCCCCATCAAAAAGAGGTTGGCGCCCATCACCGAGTTGGGCGAGGGGATTACGTTGTCTTCCACGGGGAATCCTGAGTCGGGCATATCCGTCGACCGGACGGGCGAAAACCTGAAAAGGGCGGCGGTCTCATCCAGAAAATGGCGGATGGTATAACGGGTGAGCCGCTCTGCCAGAGTGATCCATGCCTCATCGCCCGTGGTGGAAAACAGATGGATCAGCCCTTCGGTGACAAAGGCATAATCCTCCAGAAAACCACCGGTTCCCGGTTTCCCTTTCTTCCAGGTATGGAGAAGGCTGCCATCGTTTTGTACCGCCCGGGCGGCGATGAAACGGGCGGTACGGGCTGCTTCCTCCGCAAACCGGGGTTCACCGCAGGCGTTGGCAGCCCTGCAGAAGCCTGTTATGGCCAGTCCGCACCAGGAAACAATGGTCTTATCGTCGGGTGCCGGGGGTACACGCAGTCTCCTGGCTTCCCGCAGCAGCTTATTCCACTGTTCCTTCCGCTTTTGCAGATCTCCGACCGTCAGACCATGATTCTCCGAAAACCTGCGGTCTGTTTCCCGCCTGTGAAGGAGATACCTGGTCTTTTCAACCGCTTCGGTTTCGCGGATGCCGTAATAATGCGCAAAGAGGGTAAAATCATGTCCCAGCAGCGTTTCCAGTTCAGTGCGGGACCATAGGTAGTATTTGCCTTCTTCTCCCTCACTGTCGGCGTCGAGCGAGGAACAGAATGCCCCGTCCGGGAGGCGGAACTCCTCCGTTAGAAAGTTGGCTGTTCCGTAGACCACCTCCCGGAATGCCTCTTCTCCGGTGGCCGCAAATGCCTGGGCATAGAGCGAGAGCAGCTGTGCGTTGTCATAAAGCATTTTCTCATAATGGGGCACTTTCCATTGGTCGTCGACCGAGTAGCGTGCAAAACCGCCCGCTATCTGGTCGTAAATGCCCCCCATGGCCATCCGGCGGAGTGTGAGGGTTACAAAATCAAGCAGTTCCTGTTCTTTGGTGACTGCAGCGTATTGGAGCAGGTAATGCAGGTTCACCGGCATGGGAAATTTCGGAGCGCCTTTGTGGCCTCCCGAAGTAAGGTCAAAAAGGTGTTTCCAGCGCTCCAGGGCTGCGCGGACCATGTCAGGGGAGAGGGTGGTTCGCGGCTCGCCGGCGGAGATTTGCAGCGAATCGCGGATTCCCCCGGAGAGATTCCGGGCATGCAGTGCCAGCTGCTCCCGGTGGGTGGAGTAATAATCGGCAATCTCTGTCAACAGCGCTTTCCAGGTCTCCTTCGGGAAATAGGTACCCCCCCAGAAAGGCTCGCCGGAGGGCAGCGCCGTGCAATGCAAAGGCCATCCTCCCGGAAGGCCCATCAACCGCAGGGCGGTCATGAAATGCTGGTCCACGTCGGGTCTCTCCTCCCTGTCAACCTTGACGCAGATGAAATACCGGTTCATGATTTCCGCCACTTCGCGGTCATGAAAAGATTCGTGCTGCATGACATGGCACCAGTGACAGGCGTGATACCCGATGCTCACCAGCAGGGGTTTGTCTGCGCGGGCGGCCAGCTCCAGGGTGGCCTTGCCCCAGGGATGCCAATGCACCGGATCGCCGGCGTGTTGCAACAGGTAAGGCGATGATTCATGGATTAGTGCGTTGCTTCCGGGGTGGGCTTGTTTCATGGCGGTAACGGTTGATTTGCAAGGGTTTGTAAGGGGAGGGGGCGGGCATGGCCGGCCGGGTGCTGATAACCGGCTGCGCGGTTTGTTTATGCCGGAGTTCTCCCCTTTGGGTATCCGTTGCGGCTGAAAACCAGGTCGGCTGTTTTACGGCTTTTCACCCGCAGCCGGTAGCCTTCAGGCGGATATCCCACCGTAATCAGCAGGCTGATGCTGCGGCCCGGGGGAATGTTAAGTAACATTTTGATTTTACGCTGATTAAACCATCCGAGCATGCAGGTGCCCAGCCCTTGCTCGGCTGCCGCAAGGCAGAAATGGGCGGCTGCTATCCCATGGTCGATAAGGGTGAAATCCCTCTCCTGAAGGGCAGCTCCCAATCGGGTGACCAGCCGGGCTTTCTCGGCCACCATGACCACGATGGCCGGAGCTTCGAGCGTGAAACGGTTAAATGTGATCAGCCGGTCGAAGGTGGCCCTGGCCACCTGTTCTTTCAGGGAGGGTTCGTCCACGACGATGAAATGCCAGGGCTGGGAATTGCTGGCCGAAGGCGCCAGGCGCGCCGCTTCCAGACATTGACCGATCATTTCCGGTTCGACGGGCCGAGGATCATACCTCCTGACGCTCTGGCGCCTCGCAATCAGTTCTGAAAAATCCATACCTGACAGATTAAAGTGTAGTTAAGGCGAGGAAGGTTCCCCTGTTTTACGCCCCGTTCCTGTTGCGGAGTCATCACAGCGCAGGTAAGGGCCTGTGGTCCAGGTTTGCCGGAAAGGGGCTGCTGCCGTTGCCCGGCGAGGGTAAAGCTGCTGAAGGCGCAACCATTCCGCTGTCTGATCCCCTGAAAGAGGCTGAACGGGTCAGTAGGCCACTGCAAACAAAACCCTCCGGGCTGATGGCTTGCCGGTGTATATGCAAAACCCGGTTTCGGCTTCTCCTTCCAGGGGGATGCACCGGATGGTGGCCTTTGTTTCCTCCTTGATTTTCTGCTCGGTTTCAGCCGTTCCGTCCCAGTGGGCTGAAATGAACCCCCCGGTATCGGCCAGTATCTGTTTGAACTGGTCCCAGCTGTCTGCTTTCCTGATGTTTTTGTTTCTGAAAACCAGTGCCTTCTGGTATATGTTGGTCTGTATCTCTTCGAGGAGGCCGGCGATGAAGGCATCGATGTTCTCGAAAGGTTTCACCATTTTTTCCAAGGTGTCGCGGCGGGCGACCTCCACGGTGCCGTTTTCCAGGTCGCGGGGCCCGATGGCCAGCCGCACGGGAACCCCTTTCAGCTCATATTCCGCAAATTTCCATCCCGGTTTGCGGTTGTCGCTGTCATCGTATTTTACGGAAATACCCCGTGCTTTCAGGGCAGGGAGGAGGGTATCCACCCGGGCTGAGATCCTGGCAAGTTCTTCGGTGCTTTTGTAAATCGGTACGATGACTACCTGGATGGGTGCCAGACGGGGTGGCAGCACCAACCCGTTGTCGTCGGAATGGGCCATGACCAGGGCTCCCATCAGCCGGGTGGAAACGCCCCAGGAGGAGGCCCACACATAGTCGAGAACCCCCTCTTTGTTGGCAAAGGTGACGTCGAAAGCCTTGGCGAAGTTCTGCCCAAGGAAATGGGAGGTGCCGCTTTGCAGGGCTTTGCCGTCCTGCATCAGCGATTCGATGCAGTAGGTGTCTACCGCCCCGGCAAACCGTTCATTTTCGGATTTAAGCCCCTTGATGACCGGCATGGCCATGTGGTTTTCAGCAAAGTCGGCATACAAATGGATGATCTTCAGAGTTTCTTCGACGGCTTCTTCGCGCGTGGCATGGGCGGTATGCCCTTCCTGCCACAGGAACTCGGCAGTGCGCAGAAACAGCCGGGTCCGCATTTCCCACCTGACCACGTTGGCCCACTGGTTGATCAGGATCGGCAGGTCCCGGTGCGACTGAATCCAGTTGCGGTAGGTATTCCAGATGATGGTTTCCGAAGTCGGACGAATGATCAGTTCCTCTTCCAGGCGGGCTTCCGGATCCACCACCACCCCTTTCCCTTCCGGGTCGTTTTTCAGGCGGTAATGGGTCACCACGGCGCATTCCTTGGCAAATCCCTCCACGTGAGCTGCCTCCCTGCTGAAGAAAGACTTAGGAATAAACAGCGGAAAATAGGCGTTTACATGCCCGGTCTCCTTGAACATCCGGTCAAGCTGCGCCTGCATTTTTTCCCAGATGGCGTAGCCGTAGGGCTTGATTACCATGCATCCGCGAACCGCCGAATTTTCTGCCAGGTCGGCTTTGATCACCAGGTCGAGATACCATTGGGCATAATTTTCTTTTTGCGGTGTTAATTCCTTGGCCATTTTTTATATTTGGTATGAAATTTGCTTCAAAATCTGAGATTTTTTGCTTGCAAAATAAGCAATAATATCCATAATGTAAAAAGGGAGGATTTGCAATGAAAACAAAAATTTACCTGGTAACCGTTGCCGCTCTGATGCTGGGAGCCTGCACCACCGGGTCTTACCTGACGTCCCGCTATTCCGACGACATCTATTTCAACCCGTCCGACATACCGCCTCCGGTGGAGGTCGAAGAGGAGGCCGTGGCTGAAGAGCCGGAAAGCCGCGTCATCATCAGTGAGATCACCGACAACGAGGAGGGCAGCAAAACCATGACCAACTATATTTTCGACGGCGAAGAGGCCGGCGATTATGCGGATGCCCAGTTGTACAACATGGAACAGATGGAACTGGAGAATTCAGACACCACTGTTTACTACAATGAGGATGACGTGAAGTATGTGATCAATAACTATTACGACGGCGATGAGCTCGATTTCACCAACCGCATTCGCAGGTTCCACCGTCCTTTTTTCTATGATCCCTTTGTCTGGCACGACTGGTACTGGGACAGCTGGTACTGGGACAGCTGGTATTATCCTTATGCCTCCATGGGCTGGGGCTGGGGTTATTCGCCCTGGTATTCCGGCTGGTACGGCGGCTGGTATGGCGGCTGGTACGGCAGCTGGTACAGTCCCTGGTACAGTTCCTGGTACGGGCCTTACGGTTACTGGGGCGGCGGATGGGGGTATCCCTATTATGCTTCCTACAATTCGCCCTATCATTGGGGGGGACGGTACATTGACAGCGAAGACTACCGGTACGGGAAACGGCGTGATTTCAACACCACCGTGGCGGGCGGGCGGCGCGATAGCGGCCGGGGGAGTACAGCCCTTGATACCGACCGTTCTCCGCTCAAGAGCACCGACACTGGCAGAAACACGGATGGCAGCGTTTCCGCGGGCAGGGGGGCCTCGGTTTCAGGCGCTGCCAACGGAGGGCGTCCTGCCAGGGATGGCGTTTCCGCACAGGAGGATAGCCGCAGCAGGGTGATGACCGAAATGCGACGCAACGATGAGGCAGCAGGCAGCCGGATCAGCGGGGCTTCCTCCGCACGGGGAACCCGCGAAGCCACGACGACCGCTCCCTCTTCCACCACGGTAACCCGCCGGACTGTTGAGTCTTCCTACACCCGTCCTTCCACCGTGACGCGGAGCGCCAGCCAGGGCAGCCGGCAGGGAACCTACGTGCCCAGTTACAATCAGCAGCGCAGCTCCTCGCGAAGCAGTTACAACGTGCAGGGCGCCAGCCGCCCCTCCACCTCCACCCAGGGTACCCTGAAAAGCACCGGAAGGCCGGTGACGGTTTATTCGCGTCCCAGCAGCAGCTCCAGCAGCGAACGCACCTACCGCTCCGGTTCCACCTATAACCGCAGCACCAGTTCGGGCACCAACGTCAACCGTTCCTACTCGGCCCCGTCGCAGAGCAACAGGAGTTACAGCGCTCCCAGCCGGAGTTCCTCTCCCTCCTACAGCTCCCCCTCCTACAGCTCCCCTTCGCGGAGCAGTTCGTCGGGCTCCGGGGGTTATTCCGGGGGCGGTTCCTCTTCGGGCGGCGGCCATAGCAGCGGCGGAGGTTCATCCAGCCACAGCGGCAGAAGATAAGCCAAACCCCGGTGGCCTCCGGCAGAGGCCCGCCATAGGCACCTCTTACCTTACACCTTTAGTTTCAGGAATTGTTCGACTATAAAAGCGAAAACCCAATAAAGAATGAAAACGATACGTATTAACATTGTGATTGCCGGCTGCCTTCTGCTGGTTCCCTTCTTCGTCACCGGTCAGGATTTTGTGGATGCCCTGCGTTATTCCTCCGTGAAGCTGGAGGGTACGGCCCGTTCCGGCGGCATGGGCAATGCCTTCGGAGCCCTGGGGGGAGATTTTACGGCTTCGGCGATCAATCCGGCGGGGCTGGGCGTCTACCGCTCTTCGGAATTTGCCGTCAGCCCGAACTTCGGCATGACAAGTTCCTCCTCCCTTTACCTGGGCAATTCCCTGGAGGAAACCAATTACCGGCTGGGCCTGAGTAACATCAGTTATGTGGCCGCCCTTCCCGCGAAGGGAGCCGGCAGCGGCCTGGTGAGCGTCAACGTCGGATTCGGGATGAACAGGCAAAAGGATTTCAACGCCTATTCCCTGGCCGAAGGCGTCAATGCCCAATCCTCATTTCTGGATTATATCGCCGAAAACGCCAACTACAACGACTGGAGTGAGTTCTACGAGGAGCTTGCCTGGCAGTCGGATGTTCTGCTCTACGATACCAATCTCAAAGAATACTGGCACGACATCCGCGATGCCGGGTACGGGCACAGCCAGCGTAAAAGCTTCCAGCGAAAGGGTGCCCTTGATGAATACACTTTGGGCCTCGGCTTCAATTTCAACCACCGGCTCTACCTCGGCGCCTCCCTCGGCATTGCCGACCTTTATTACAAGGAGTACTCGGTTCTGCGGGAATGGGACCCCGACAACAGCATCCCCTTCCTCAATGAGTATAGTTTTCACAGCTCCCTGCGTACCATTGGCACCGGGTATAATTTCAAGATGGGTCTGATATTCAAACCTTTGCAGATTCTGAGGCTGGGAGCTTCCATTGCCACTCCCACCTTTTTCAACCTGAACGACAATTTCGAAACCTCTATGGAATCCTCCATCACCTACGAGGATAACAGTTCTGAATTATACGATGTGGCATCCCCCTTCCTGGAATACGACTACGACCTGGTAACCCCCTTCAAGGCTACTTTGAGCGGTGCCGTCGTGCTGGGGAAAAAGGGATTGGTCAGTGCCGACATTGAATACCTTGATTATTCTATCGCCAAGCTGCGCGAAGGCGGCGACGGAGATGAATTCATCGACCAGAACAAGGACATCAGCGATCTGTACAAGCCGGTCACCAATTTCAGGCTGGGTGGTGAATACCGGCTGACGGAGACCTTCTCGCTCCGTGGCGGCTACGAACTCTATCCCTCAGCCTTCAATGCAACCGCCTTTGGTGAATCGCAACCCAATGCAGGTCAGGATTACATGGTTTATTCGGCCGGAGCCGGCTATAAAAGCGGCGGTTTCTTTTTTGACGTGGCTTACCGTATCTCTTCTTTTACGGAGTATACGATGTTGTATCCCGCCCCTTTGACCGCCGAATACCCGGAGCCGGAGATGGCGAAATTTGACAATTCGAACAGCAAAATCCTCTTTACATTGGGATTCAGGTTCTAAGGAACCCGAATCTTTCTTCGGGCGGGTCCGGTGCGGTGTAAGCCAGCCGGACCCGTTCCGTTTCCGGGGTATCCTTTCCCCGTCCCGTTCTTCATGAGGCTGAACGCAGCCGGTGCGGGAAAGGAGAGGGCAGATCCGTACTTCCGGTATGCCCTTGCGGACAGGGTGATGGCATTTGCTCTTCGGCCGGGATGGGATCTTCTCCGGATCGAAAAGTTCCGGCCGTTGCAGCCCCGCTGCTCACCGGCCTGCCGTTGGGAAGGCAGAATTGTTGCCTGTTTTGCAGTATGTATCCGGAAAATGACGAAATTGCGATGGATTCTCCGGACCAGCAGGACGGATGGTGCGGATATCGCCAGACCAGTACGAACAAATTAAATGGTATTCCATGAGACTCTTGATTCAACCCGATTTTGAAAGCCTCTCCAGGTGGGCGGCCAGTTATATTGCCCGGAGCATAGAGCTGTACAACCCTGAGCCCGGTCGTCCGTTTGTGCTGGGGCTGCCTACCGGTTCCTCCCCCCTGGGCGTGTATGCCGAGCTGATCTCCCTGTACAAACTGGGAAAGGTGACTTTCAGGAATGTGGTAACCTTCAATATGGATGAATATGCAGGCCTCCCATCCGACCATCCCCAGAGCTATCACCATTTCATGTGGAGCAATTTCTTCAGCCAAATTGATATCAGGAAGGAGAATGTGTACATACTCGATGGCATGGCAGCCGATATCGGGGAAGAATGCGCCTCCTACGAGCGGAAGATAGAGGAAAGGGGGGGGATACGGCTCTTCCTGGGCGGCATAGGTGCCGATGGTCACCTGGCCTTCAACGAGCCGGGTTCTTCGCTTCGCAGCCGGACACGCTCGAAAGCGCTCAATTATGATACCCGTCTGGCCAATTCCCGGTTCTTTGGCAACGATGTGGCCAAAGTTCCGAAACTTGCCCTGACGGTGGGGGTGGGCACGGTACTCGATGCAAAGGAGGTGATGCTGGTGGTGAACGGCCATTCCAAGGCCCGCGCCCTCCGGCATATCGTGGAGGAGGGTGTCAGCCACATGTGGACAGCCAGTGCCCTTCAACTGCATCCCAAAGCCATGGTGGTATGCGACGAAGCCGCCACCTCCGAGCTCAGGGTAGGTACTTTCAAGCATTTTCTCGATATTGAGAAGGCGAACCTTGATGTGCAGAGCATCTGGAAGTCGGATCTGAAATGGTAGCCTGATCCGCCGCTTTCCCGGGCATTTTCCCACCATCACACCACAGCGGCACCAGTCCGTCCATAATTAGGGAGGGGCCCCCTCCTGTTCCGGATTTTGGCTGTTTATCCCCCCTGGTAAATGTCGCCCCCGTTTTGAGATGGCCGCAGGTCCGCGGATTCCGGAGAAAAGGATACCGGGGCGGCCATCCCTCAGCGTGGTGCCCGGTATTGCCTCACCAGGATAGGTTTGAAGTTCTCACAGCCCATTATAAACTTTCCCTGTTGATAAATTATCCTGCATCCGTTCCGCGAAACCCCAAAAGTATGCGTAAATTGAAATCCTGTTGCGGCAGGTTGCCCGGAGGAGCAGTCTGTCGTGTAGTTGTATTGTATACCGGCCTCCCGGTGGAAGAATCCGATGGCGGTATCCCCGGTTTATAATAAGCGATTGTCCGGTGACCGCAATCTGCGTATCAGGCAGGATGGAGGGCTTCCCCGGCTTGGTTTTGTTGAACAGCATAAACATTAATAACATAATACTTTGTGTCATGAGAAAGCATTGCATTCTTTTCCTGATCCTGGCGTGGAGCTTATCACTTCATGCCCAGCCGCCACAGGCATTCCGGTACCAGGCGGTGGCGCGCGATGCGATGGGCGGCATTTTGCCGAACAGGAATGTCACCTTCCGGATCAGCGTGATCCTTGGTTCCCCGTCGGGAAGCGTTGTCTACAGTGAGATCCATGAAAAAATTACGAATGATTTCGGTTTGGTGGACATGGCCATCGGAAACGGGGTTTTCCAGAGCGGCACCTTTGGTACGATAAACTGGGGAAGCGGTTCCCACTACATAAAGGTGGAGCTTGATCCGGCCGGGGGGACCTCTTTTCAGGCCATGGGAACGGTCCAGCTGTTGAGCGTGCCCTATGCCCTCTATGCCGGCGAGGTCAGGAACCGGGAGGATGGCGATGCCAACCCTTTCAATGAAATCCAGAAACTGTCGCTTGCCGGGAATATCCTGACCCTGGATAGTGGCGGGGGCTCCGTGGTGCTTCCCTCGGCCGGGGGGGGCGACAACTGGGGCAGCCAGGTGGTTCGCACCAATGCAACCCTTGCGGGTGAGGGCACGTTGGCCAGTCCCCTGGGGGTGGTCAACAGCCAGCTGCTGCCTTCGTGGGCCAATGTCCAGGGTAAGCCGGCCGGCTTTGAAGACGGCATCGACGATGTGAACGACGCGGATGCCGACATTTTGAATGAAATCCAATCCGTCAGCCTCAGCGGAATGAACCTTTCGCTCAGCAAAGGAGGGGGCACCGTGGCCATCCCGGGCGACAACTGGGGCAGCCAGACGGTGAAGATCAACTCCACGCTGACGGGCGAAGGGACGGCTGCCAGCCCGCTGGGGGTATCGCAGATACAGCTACAGCCCACCTGGAGCAACATCCTGGGCAAGCCGGCCGGCTTCCTCGACGGCATTGACGATGTGAACGATGCGGACGCCGATCCGGCCAATGAAATCCAGTCGGTAAGCATGAGCGGTTCGAACCTTAGCCTCAGCAAGGGCGGGGGCACCGTGGCCATCCCGGGCGACAACTGGGGCAGCCAGACGGTGAAGATCAACTCCACGCTGACGGGCGAAGGAACGGCTGCCAGCCCGCTGGGGGTATCGCAGATACAGCTCCAGCCCACCTGGAGCAACATTCAGGGTAAGCCGGCCGGCTTTCTGGACGGTATAGACAACGTCGACGACAACGACGCCAATCCCCTCAACGAAATTCAGCGGCTTTCCATCTCCGGGACGGTCCTCACCCTTGACAACAACGGGGGCTCCGTGGTGCTTCCCTCGGCCGGGGGGGGCGACAACTGGGGAACCCAGACGGTGAAAACCAATACGACGCTCCTTGGAGAGGGTACGACAACTTCACCCCTGGGGGTGGTGAACAGCCAGCTGCTGCCTTCGTGGGCCAATGTCCAGGGGAAGCCGGCCGGCTTCCTCGACGGCATCGACGATGTGAACGACGCGGATGCCGACATTTCAAACGAAATCCAATCCATCAGTCTCAGCGGAATGAACCTTTTGCTCAGCAAGGGGGGGGGTACCGTGGCCATCCCGGGCGACAACTGGGGCAGCCAGACGGTGAAGATCAACTCCACACTGACGGGCGAAGGGACGGCTGCCAGCCCGCTGGGAGTCGCTGACAGCCAGGTGAAACCTGCCTGGGCCAACATCGAAGGCAAACCTGCCGGTTTTGCCGACAACACAGACAACGTAGACGACGCCGACAACGACGCCCAGAACGAGATCCAGCAGATTTACAAGGTTGACAACACGATTGTCCTTTCCAAAGGCGGGGGAAGCATCCCGGATGCCGTCAACGACGCGGATGCCGATCCGGTGAATGAGCTCCAGAAGCTCACCATCAGCGGGACGACCCTGACGCTCGACAAGCAGGGAGGGTCGGTGACCCTGCCGACGGCGGTGACCGGCGGCGACAACTGGGGCAGCCAGGTGGTGAAAACCAACAATACCCTGACAGGCCTGGGAACGGATGCCAGTCCGCTGGCTGTGGCAGGCCAGAATATACAGCCGTTGTGGGGCAATATTCTGAACATGCCCGCCTCCTTTGCCGATGGCACCGATCATGTCGAAGATGCCGACAGCAATCCCCTGAATGAGATACAAAACCTTTCGCTCAGCGGGTCTGTCCTGAGCATCAGCGGAGGCAACTCAGTGACCCTGCCCACAGGGGTGACCGGGGGCGACGACTGGGGTGGACAAACCGTGCAGACCGATGCCACCCTGAGCGGAAACGGCACCACCCTATCGCCGCTGAAAATCGCCCAGCAGCTTGCCGTGACGGGCCATGTGCTGAAATGGAACGGCATTTCGTGGGCTCCTGCGGTGGATGAGACGGGAATTGCAGGCAGCAATCCCATCGGCCCGGCGGGGGGAGATCTTTCCGGCACCTTCCCCAATCCGCTCATCGGAGAGGGTAAGGTAACCACGGTAAAGATTTTGGACGGGACCATCACTGCCGATGACCTGGCCAACAATGCGGTGATTTCGGCACGCATTGCCGATAATACGATTCAGGCGTCCGATCTGGCCGACCTGGCGGTCACCGGGCCCAAGATTACCGATCAGGCGGTAACGTCCGCCAAGATCGCCAACCTGGCGGTGGCCACCGACAAGCTGGCCGACGGGGCCGTCACTTCCGATAAACTGGGGCCTGAATCGGTCGTTGCCGGCAAGATAGCGGCCGGAGCGGTAACCGGCTCTAAAATTGCCCAGGCGGGCGCGGTGGCCGGGCAAACGCTGAAATGGAACGGCACCACCTGGGCGCCGGCCGAAGACCTCACCGGAGGAGGAGGTTTTTCGCTTCCCTATGAAGGATTTGCAACCTCTTCGCCCTATGCATTCACTGTTTTCAACACCCTCTCCTCCTCGATCAGGGGGGTGGCCTCCGGCACGGGAAACGGGGTCACCGGTGAAGCCGGAAGCGCTACCGGTTCCGGGGTTATGGGTATTGCCACCTCCGGAGCGGGCGACAATGCGGGGGTAACCGGCAGTTCCTCCTCTTCTGCCGGAACCGGCGTGGTGGGTTTCGTGGGGCATGCCTCCGGGGCAACCACCGGGGTGAAAGGAGTTTCCTCCTCTCTTGCGGGCAGGGGGGTTTCCGGAACGGCCACCTCCCTGGCAGGAATCAACTATGGCGTTCACGGGCAGACCTCCTCACCCGAAGGGTTCGGGTTGTACGGGAAAGCCCCTGTGACCGCCATTTATGGTGAGGCCACCAACGCCATCGGCAATACCTTCGGGGTTGCCGGTATTTCCCAGTCGCCGAACGGATACGGCGTCTACGGTCGCGGCCTGGCTGCCGGTGTGGGCGGTGAATCCTCATCGCCGGCCGGTGCCGGCGTGGTGGGCCAGAGTACCTCGGCCAGCGGCTCCACTTTCGGGGTCTACGGAATTTCCTTTTCCACCGGCGGCACCGGCGTCTATGGCGGAGGAGCCACCGGAGTCCGCGGAGCCAGCGCGGCTGCGGGCGGCCGGGGGGTTACCGGGGAGGCGACCGCCGCCACCGGGCTTTCGGCAGGACTGTATGGAACCACAGCCTCCAACGGCGGATACGGGGTGGCCGGGTTGGCCACCTCCGGAACAGGCACCACCTATGGGGTGTACGGCGAATCGGCATCCCCGTCGGGATATGGCGTGGCGGGAAAGGCTACGGCTTCCGGCGCAGGAACCACATTCGGGGTATATGGCGAATCGGCTGCCGCCTCCGGCAGGGGAATCTACGGATTGGCCTCCTCCGCCGAAGGCTACAACAGTGGCGTAAGGGGTGAATCCTTCTCAACCGAAGGACAGGGTGTTTCGGGGGCTGCCTTGTCTGCCACCGGAAAAACCACCGGAGTCTCGGGTACGGTAGTTTCCCCCGAAGGTATTGGCGTTTACGGTTACGGAAATTCCGGAACGGGTGCCAGCACCGGGGTGTTGGGTGAAACAAACTCTTCAGGCGGCAGGGGAGTGGCCGGAATGGCCAGGGCCGCCACCGGCACCACGGCAGGGGTTATGGGTGAGTCGGCCTCCGCGGCTGGCATGGGGGTGTACGGGACAGCCACCGCCCTTACGGGAACCACCTACGGGGTTTATGGAGAGGCTAAGTCGTCGGCCGCCACTGCCGCCGGTATGTATGGTACCGGCACCATCGGTGTGCAGGGCAGCTCGGCCGCAGCTGCCGGCCGGGGGGTATGGGGAACGGCGACCTCGGCGACCGGACAGGCCTACGGGGTGGGAGGAAGCTCTTCTTCCGACCAGGGCCGGGGGCTGTATGGCGCTGCCACGGCTGCCACGGGCATCACCTACGGTGTCTTCGGAACGGCAATTTCCGACGGCGGATATGGTATTTACGGGGAGGCCCCCCTGCATGCCGTCAAAGGATTCTCCACCGGCACCGCTGCAGGTTCCGGTGTTGCCGGCGAATCGGGTTCTTCGCAGGGTACCGGGGTTCTCGGCGAAGCCTCTTCCACCACAGGCACCAATTACGGGGTTCGCGGAACCTCAAGGTCGGCAGGGGGATTCGGCGTTTACGGCGAAGCCCCGGGCCAGGGAGTACGGGGAGTAGCCTCTTCCGTCACGGGGCTGACCTATGGCCTCTACGGCGATTCCAAATCAAACGGCGGTTACGGAGTTTTCGGTGCCGGCCATACCGGTGTGAGCGGGGTGACCACTTCGGTGACCGGAGCCGGCGTGTCGGGAACGGGTCCCGACCTGGGAGTCAGCGGTGAAGCAACCTCAGCCGGCGGTACCGCCTACGGAGTGCATGGCTCCGCCACTTCGCCCGGCGGGGCGGGTGTCTACGGCACAGCCCCGGCACTTGGCCTTCACGGCGTGGCATCGTCAGCCAGCGCAACCGCCTACGGCGTCTACGGGGAAACACCCTCCACCCTGGGCACCGGACTCTATGGAAAGGCTTCCTCCGCAACGGGCACTACCTACGGTGTCGCCGGATTCAGCAATTCCACCGACGGATCCGGGATTTACGGCACAGGCAAAAGATATGGGCTCTTCGGGCAAACGGAATCCGGCTATGGATGCGGCGTCTATGCCATTTCGCTGGGCGAAACCGGGACTACCTTTGGTGTGAAAACTTTCGTGCGCTCTCCGGATGGCTTCTCCGGCTATTTCGAAGGGGGGAAGGTGTTCGTGTCGGGTCCCCTGGGCATCGGTACCGCCGCCCCGGAATATGCCCTCCATGTGGCGGGATCCGCCTTTAAGACCGACGGAAGCACTGCCTGGCTCACCTCCTCCGACCTGCGGCTTAAAAACCTGAAGGAAAGCTATGGGAAGGGACTGGCTGAAATTGCCGCCCTCCGTCCCGTGGTCTTCCGTTACAAGTCCGGCAATCCGAGGAATCTTCCCTCCGACAGGGAGCAGGTGGGGCTTGTGGCCCAGGAGGTGCAACCCCTGTTCCCGGAGGCGGTCACCCGGGGAGCCGACGGTTTCCTCCAACTGGACATGCATCCGGTGAACATTGCATTGATCAACGCCATCAGGGAGCTGAAGTCGGAGAACGACAGACTGAAAAGTGAGAATGACCGGTTGAGCGGCGAGATGAAAAGCATATTCCTCCGTCTGGAAAGGATGGAGGCGGCCATGGGGCTGAAAGTTTTGGCGGAATAGGGCAGGGCGATGCCCAGGGCGCAACGCCCTGGTGTTTCCGTTCCGGAAGCCAGCTTACTCCAGACGGACTGTTTTTTTGCCGGAGAGATAACTGCCCGCCCTCATCTGGTACAGGTATAACCCGGGCCGGCAACGGCAGCCCTGCGAAGCCGCCCCATCCCAGAGCACCTCATGCCATCCGGGGCCGTACCGGCGGTGCGTGAGGATGCTGACCCGCCGGCCTGTCATGTCGTAAACGGATATGTCGACCAGGTTTTCTCCGGGTGTGTAAAACCGGATGGAGGTGGATGTACGAAAGGGGTTCGGGAAATTCTGACCCAGTTCGAAGGAGGAGGGCGTGACGTTAAAACCATTGCTGCCTGACAGCTGGCTTCTGTTTTTCAGCTGAAGCGGTTCCAATGTCCACAATTGCAGTCCTGACAACCAGTCCATGTTGTTCCCGGGGATGGTGTCGTGTTCTCTGGCGTATTGTCCCGCAAGGTCCGTTATGGGAATGACCCCCGAAGGAAGGATATACACCTTCAAGGGGGCAATCCCGCTTCGCAGCTGCAGGAAATAGGTGCACATCCCTTTCAGCATGTCGCCGGCATTGGCGATATAGGGATTCTTACCCGGCAATTCCGACGGAATGGAAACCAGAAGAGGGATTATGTCCTCCTTGTCAAGCTGAAGGATGGCAGTATTGAAAAGGTGGCTCTCCAGTCCCTCTATCAGGCGGCGGTCGACGATTAGCGACGATTCCGGTCCGTCGGGCGGGCGGATAAAGGCAGGCACTGTCACGCTGAGCGGCCATTGATGTAGCTGGGACCCGGGCCCCAGGAAAAAACACAGGGTCTCCTGTAAGGCCTTGAAGAGCGATGCCAGCGACAGATAACGGTTTCCGCCACAGGCTGCAAAGGCGGGAGGCCTTCCGTGCCAGTTGAAAAGAACTGTCCGGCAGGCTTCTTCCAGTTCAGGCATGGTGAACTCCCGCGGATTCGGCAGGGTAACCTCCGGAATGGCGGCCGTCGAGATAAACTGGGATCCCGGATTGGCGGGGATGAATTCCCGGGTAAGATAGGTAAGCAGCTCCTTCAGCGACTGGTCGCCCTCCGGGGGTGTGGAAAGATGGATGGCAAAGAAGTGGGGGATGTCACGCCGCAAACTTCCCAGCACCTGTTTGAGGAGCGGCACGCTGAACAATCCTTCAACCCAGGCTTCGGAACGGTTCTGAACATAGTAGTTCCCCATCAGTTTGTATGCGTAGACCCACGGCTCCGGCGAAAGACCCCAGTCGCTGATCCACAGGTTCTTGCTGCTGTTGGTGGTGTAGTAGGAATGGGGATTCCCCGTCTGGCCGACAACGGGGGTAACCTGACCGAATTTCTGCCTGATCACCTGTCCGGCCGCCGGATTGATCAGGGTCAGGTTCTCATTCACCAACGGTTTTTTGAAATAATTCAGCATCAGTTGGATCCCTCCCAGCCGGGCGGTATCGAGAAAACCAACGGAACGCATGGTGTCGGCGGGTTTCAGGTATTCTGACCAGTCGTAGTAAGCGCTTTCCCATTTTTCATACTCGCGGATCCCTTCTTCCAGTCCCATATCCCTGATCTTTTCCAGCCGGATGTTGATATCCCAGGTGCTGGGATGAAAATGGTAACCCAGGTTTTGCCTGCTGTTGTTGAACCAATCGAAAATCTGCATGGCACCGGGATCTTTGCCGGTATCTTTCATGTGGAGGATCACCGACACCATGAAGTCACTGAAGCACTGGTCGGACACTACGTTGAAACTGTCGAGGAGATGTAACTCTTCCCTGAGGTTTTTTTTGAATCTTTCATACGCGGGGAATCCCCTGGAGGGATGGCCGACATCTTCCTGGTGGTGGCTGATGTGAAAATAGATGGGTTCCGGCTGTCCGGAACCGGGAGGAACAACCTGCTGTCCACCGGCAAAACCGGAGGAGGCGGCGAATTGGAAAGCAGCAAGCAGCAAAACCGGTTTCATAGTCATGAAAATTTTCGGTTAAAAAGTCTATTCTAAGAATAAGACGCCCGGGGCGACGATATGCATCGGTATCCCACCCGCGGGCACCAATCCAAACGGGTTGAAAATCCATTATAAGTCAGCCCGGGGCAACGCCCCGGGATAAAAGTGGCGACTTTGGCCATACGCCCTGTCATGGCAGGTAAAACAGATCATTTGATTAGCTGCCAAATCGATGCGGATGTGTCTGCCGGACCTCCCGGAATGAACGGCCGGTTCCGGCTTTCAGAAGATATAATATACGAAAAAAAACGATCACTGCGGCTGCCTGACACCCATACCCCTCTCTGATCAGCCTTCCGTCCGGAAAAGGCCTGCGGGAGGGGCTGCCGTCAACTTTTATATTGCAAATGTGGGGCGCTGCGGAAGTTTGACTCACAGTCCGGTGTCATACTATTGAAAATATGTTCTACATTGCATAATAAAGTTAAGATAACGTTTTATATAAACAGCGGCATGCGGGAGGTGAAGCTGATGGCTGAGGAGGGAATATCTGGTAAGGTACGGAAGGCGGATCCCTCTGGTTGCGGGGGATTCTTCCGGTTGATGGAGGACAGAATTGCTATCTGCAGATAGCAATTTGCAGCGTGCCGGATGTAAGCGCAGTGATTTGCCGGATTTCTCACTGTTCTATGGCCTGCCAGGGAACCTCCCTGGTTCAGGAAAAAGCAGGGGGCAGAAGAAAACATGTTTGAAACGGATAATGAATAGCCGGACGGGGTATGTCCGACAAAGGAAGAGCAAATTAAAAGGATCGGGGGGGGCCGGGCGACCGGCATCACCCGTTTATTGAACCGGAATATTTAATAAATGCCACATGAAGATAAAGGCGGCGATAGCCATCAATGAGAATGGCTTCATGTTTGATCCGAACAGCGGCGAGTCCTATACCACCAACCCTGTGGGGCGGGAGATAATTTTCATGCTGAAGCAGCAGATGCCGGCGGAAGAAATCAAGGCTAAGATCCTCGAAAAGTACGATGTGGATGAGATCACCCTGGAAAAGAACCTGATCGATTTCTTTGCCATGCTGCGTCATTTTGATTTGTGCGATACGGAAGGGGTATGAAAGGAAAGACATACCATATTGCAGTGACCGGGTTGAACAATACCGACAATCCGGGGCCCGGGGTGCCGGTCATCCGGGGTATCCGTGATTCGGGCGACCTGGAGGTCAGGATCATCGGGCTGGCCTACGAAAACCTGGAGCCGGGGATTTACATGCCCGGGATTTGCGACCGGACCTATCTGATTCCCTATCCTTCTGCGGGTTCCAGGGTGTTTCTCAACCGGATTCTCGAGATACACCGCAAGGAGCGGATCGACCTGATCATCCCCAATTTCGATGCGGAACTGTACACCTTTATCAAGTTCCGTGATTTATTGGAACGGGAGGGAATCCGTACCTATCTGCCGGCGCTGGATCAGTTTGAGGAAAGGAGCAAGGCGTTGCTGCCGGCCTATGGTAAAAAATACGGGGTCAAGGTGCCTGATTCAAAGGAGATCGTCAATGCCTCCGATATTCCGGCTGTTCTTGAGGATTTTGATTTTCCTGTTCTGGTGAAGGGGAAGTTTTACGATGCCTATTTTGCCGGAAACACGGAGCAGGTATCGGCCCATTTTTACAAGATAGCTGCCAGGTGGGGTTTGCCGGTCATTGTCCAGGAATATGTCAAAGGCACGGAGGTGAATGTGGTGGCGTTGGGTGACGGGGAGGGCAGAACGGTAGCCTCGGTGTCGATGCGCAAACAATATATCACCGACAAGGGAAAAGCCTGGGGCGGAATTACCATCGATGACCCCCGGTTGACGGAGATTACCCGGAGACTCATCGGAGCAAGCCGCTGGAAAGGGGGAATGGAGCTGGAAATGATCCGGACCTCTTCGGCGGAGTATTACCTGATTGAAATCAATCCGCGGATTCCGGCCTGGGTATACCTGGCGGTGGGGGCGGGTCAGAATATCCCCGCTGCCCTGGTGAAACTGGCTCTCGGTATGGAGGTGCCATCCATGGAACATTACCAGACCGGGAAGATGTTTATCCGCTATTCCTGGGACATGCTGGGCGATATCAGCCAGTTTGAAAAAATAACCATGAACGGGGAAATATGAGCAGGCAATGTGCATAAAGACGCATGGCTGGGTTGAATGTCCGGAGGCGGCTCCGGCAGCCATACCTATGCCCGCCACAGGCCCTTCCGGAGGGCCGGATACAGGAAAGGCTCTTCAAATAATTCAAGTTTGACACAAAACCGAGCGTACCATGCAGAAAAAAATTCTTACAGCCTTTACGTTGTTGCTGGCGGCCCAGGTGGGAAGGGCTCAGTTTGCGCAGGAAAAGGTGTACAATTATTCGCTTACCACCACACGCATCAACCAGACGGAATACAAATACTTCCTGATGGATGTGCCGGGAGCCCAATGCCGGATTTATAACACCGATCACACTCTGTGGAAGACCATCCCCATTTCTCTTCCCGCAGGGTATTACCTGTATGATATCAAGTTCGTTACGCAGAATCTCTTTAACAGCGATGCCACGGTCGAGTTGTGGTATTCGGCTTATGAATGGGTTTCGACCGGGGCTTCGGACGGGTATTACAGGTATGTTTCAAAGGTCATCACGGAAACGGGAGCGGTGCTGGCGAACATCCCGGGGGGAGCTTATGCCTATGTCGTGGCGGCAGGCAGCGACAATTACAAACTTTTAGTCTATGCCTACGACAATTCCATGACGCCGGGTGCGGTGGCCACCTATGTTTTTGGTTTGCCCAACTCCTCCTCTGCGGCCGGATTTGTTGCTGCTTCCCCGGAAGATCCCTATCCCAATCCGGCCGGGGATTATGTCAACCTGCCCCTGTCGCAGGGACAGAGGGGTCTGCTGCAGGTATCCTCGGCATCGGGGCAGATCCTGTCTGAGGTGCAGACGATGGGAGAGCGGCTTTACCGGCTGGACACCCGGGGCTGGCCGCCGGGCGTCTATGCCTACCGGATGATAGTGAATGGCATCCCGTCAGAAGCAAAATCATTTGCAATACATTGAATATGGATAAAATACTGTATGAAAGGCCGGTGATCAACCGGGTGCAGAGCGGGCTGCCCGACAAATTCGGGGCCCGGTTCCGGATCGAACCCAGGACCGAAATCGAAGGACATTTGGTTACTGAGCTGTTGAAGGAATTTGGTTCCCCTCTTTTTGTTTTGTCAGAAAAGGTGATGCGCGAAACCTACCGGGATTTGACGCATGCCTTTTCCTCCCGCTATCCGAAGGTGCAGATGGCCTGGTCGTACAAGACCAACTACCTGGATGCGGTATGCAGGTTGTTCCACCAGGAGGGGGCCTGGGCGGAGGTGGTTTCCTGGTTCGAATATGAAAAAGCCCTGCAAAACGGAGTGGAGCCGCGGAAGATCATCTTCAACGGGCCTTATAAGACGGAATCCCAGCTCCGGCAGTCGATATTGAATGGATCGCTGATCCACATAGACCATTTTGATGAGTTGTATCAGATTGCAGCCATGGCCGCAGGATTGCCGGTGAAAGCCAAGGTGGCCATACGGATCAACATGGATACGGGCATCTTCCCTCATTGGGAGAGGTTCGGCTTCAATTACGAAAACGGGGAGGCCTGGAATGCGGTCAACCGGATCATGACCAGCCCGAATCTGGAACTGGTGGGGTTGCACACCCACATCGGGACCTACATCATGAGTGCACAGGCCTACGGGGTGGCAGCCGGCAAGATGGCCGAGCTGGCCGTCCGCACCGATCGTAAATTCGGCCATACCCTGAAATACCTGGATCTGGGAGGAGGCTTTGCCACCCGCAACACCCTGAAGGGAGCCTATCTTCCCGGCAGCGACACCTGTCCGGCGTTTGACGAGTATGCCGCGGCCATCTCTGCCGCTATCCTCAATTCGGAGATCCGGCCCGGGGAGCTGCCTTTATTGATCCTTGAAACCGGCAGGGCCCTGATCGACGATGCGGGATTTCTTTTGGGAACCGTGGTGGCCAACAAACGGATGCCCAGCGGCCGCAGGGGCATGATCATCGATGCGGGTATCAACAATCTGTTTACCTCTTTCTGGTATGAGCACACCATTCTTCCCGGCATACCGGTCAATCCCGATGTGGAAGACACCCAGATCAACGGCCCGCTGTGCATGAACATCGATGTGGTCCGGCAGGCGGTCCGTTTCCCCCTCCTGAAGCCCGGCGACCCGGTCGTTATTGAAAGGGTAGGGGCTTATAACATGACCCAATGGATGCAGTTTATCACCTACCGTCCCCGCGTGGTGATGGCCGGTATCAACGGTGAACTGGATGTTATCCGTGAGAATGAGACACTCGCCACCTTCTCTTCGCTTGAAAACGTACCCCCAAGGCTTCGCTCATGACCGTACAACTTCCCGGATGGTTCAGGAGCCAGATCGAAGGGTTCCGGAATAGTTACACGCAGGTTTTTTTCTCCGTAAATCCCTGGTTTGCCCTGTTGCTGATCCTGGTCAGCTTCATGGATCTGTATGCAGGAATCAGCGGCGCCCTGATGGTGATGATCAGCAACCTCCTGGCGCGAAGCATGGGATTCAACGACTGGCTCATCCGGAAAGGCTACTACGGATACAATAGCCTCCTGGTCGGTCTGGGCTTCGGACTGACCTTCGACCCGGGGAGCGTCTTTTTCCTGCTCATCCCCGTGGCGGCCCTGCTTACCTTCCTTTTTACTGTGGCCTTCCAGGGCTTTTTCTATAAATATGCCCTGCCTTACCTGAGCATTCCCTTCCTGCTGGTGATCTGGATACTTATGCTCTCGGCAGGACAATTTTCTGAACTGGGGCTCAGCGTTCGGGGCATCTACACCATCAACGAACTCTATGCGCTGGGAGGAAAATGGCTGGTCGACCTGGTGGAGCAATTCGATCACGGGTTGGTGAACCCCTTCGTGCGAACCTACCTTTTTTCGCTGGGCGCCATCTTTTTCCAGCAGAACCTGCTGGCAGGCACCCTCATCGCGCTGGGGGTCCTGATTTATTCACGCATCGCCTTTTCCCTTTCCCTCTTCGGCTTTATGTTGGCATGGCTGTTTTACCGGCTCACCGGGGCTGATATCACCTCTCTGGGATACAGCTATATCGGCTTCAACTACATTCTTACCAGCCTTGCCCTGGGCGGTTTTTTCCTCCTTCCTTCCCGCTGGTCCTATCTTTGGCTTGTCTGGCTGCTGCCTTTGGTGATCGTGGTGACCATCAGCCTGCAGCGGCTCTTCGGCCTGTTCCAACTGGGGGTGTATGCCCTGCCCTTTAACCTGGTGGTTCTGACCTTTCTTTATGCATTGAAGATCAGGGAGAAACCGGGTAAACGGCTTACGGAAACGGCCGTACAGCATTTCAGTCCCGAGAAAAACCTGTATACCCTCCGCATCAACAACGAAAGGTTTTTCTCGCCTCATTACCAACCGGTGGCGCTACCCGTGCTGGGGTTCTGGAAAATCAGCCAGGCTTACGACGGGAGCCTGACCCACCAGGGTGAATGGGCGCACGGACTGGACCTGGTCATGGTGGGGGCCGATGGAAAACAGTACCGGGATGAGGGGATGGCCCTTCGCGATTACTGGTGTTACGACAAACCGGTGCTTGCCGTTGCCGACGGCATTGTGGCCGATGCTACCGATGGCATTCCCGACAATCCCCCGGGCGAAAACAACATCCGGCAGAACTGGGGAAATACGTTGGTTGTCAAACACAATGACCATCTCTATTCCCAGCTGAGCCACCTGAAGCCCGGTTCCCTGAAGGTGAAAAAGGGAGATCCCGTCAGACGCGGAGAACCCCTGGGCTTATGCGGAAATTCCGGTCGCTCGCCCTATCCCCATCTCCATTTCCAGATGCAGGCAACCCCCCATATCGGCAGTAAAACGATTCCTTACCCTTTGGCAGCCTATCTGTCCGGTTCGTCCCGTCAGCCGGTACTGATGACCCATTCGGTGCCGGGGGAGGGAGATATGGTGGCAGCCGTGCAAAACCACCCCCTGCTGGAGAAATCGTTTGATTTTACCCCTGGCCGTACCTATGTTTTTGAGGTGAAAGAAAGCAACCGGGAATGGCTCCTGGGCAGGCACGGATGGGAGGTGAAAACCGATGAATACAACAACGGATATTTTGAGTGTTTGCGGACCGGTGCGAAGGCCTATTTTTACAACAGCGGAAATATCCATTATTTCATCAATTATCTGGGAAGCCGCCGTTCGCTGCTTTACTATTTTTATCTGGGGTTATATGAGGTGGTCACCGGTTATTACGAAGGTCTTATGCTAAACGACACTTTTCCGCCCGATCAGGTCTACCGGGGGGTTCCCCTTTTCCTGCAGGACCTGGCAGCCCCCTTTCATCTTTTTCTGAGAAGCAGCTATGCTCTTACCTACATTCAGTTAGAAGAGGATTTTCACGCCTCTCGTGTGTTTATGAAGAGTGAGGTCAGGGCGGGACAAAGGCAATTGGCAGCTTTCGAATTCGTTATTGCGAACGATTGTATTGCCGGGTTCGGTGGCCGGAATGGGAAAACAGCTTTTAAAGCCTTATGCGCAGGTACCTTTTGATTTTTTGCCTGTTATGTTTTTGCCGGGGCATCGCCGGTGGCCAGCCCGGGATTGCTGAAACTGACTCTGTGACGTGGCAGCTTTATCTCAGCCAGTCGTGGGAGCCTCTGCTTGATACGGCCGACAAGGCTTTCAAACAGGGAATTGACTTCTTCTATCTGCGTGTGAGGGCCGGAGTGGCGGCTTATCTGCTGAAGCGTTACCGCGAGTCGGCCGCCCATTTCAGAAAAGCCTATGGCATAACACAGCAGGATGATTTCTTAAACGGCCATTATTACTGGGCCCTGGTGATGGCCGGATGGGAGGATGAAGCCGGCTGGCTGGCCGGCCGTCTTACTCCGGAATTCAGGCTCAGGCAGCAGATTCCCCGGAAAGGTGAAGTCAATGCTCTCGAAGCTGATTTTTATTATTCGTACAATACCGGCTATAAGGCGCTGAGTTCCCATGATTTTGAGGTGCCCGGCAGTTACAGCAACTACCGCGCCCTGCTGAAAAGCCAGACCTATGCCGGGGCGGCTCTCGACCATCCCCTGTTACCCCGTCTGACCCTGTACCATTCCCTCAGCCACACCGGCATTGAACGCACCGAACAGTACCGGTCCACGCAAAACAGGCTTGACACAGCCACCGAAACATCGGCTTCACAATTCCAGTATTATCTTCACGGCCGCTGGCTCACGGGAGGAGGATGGACTATCTCGGCAGCCGTCACTCACCTTTGGGGAAAAAGCGGGTATCATCTTCCGGAGTATGTTTCACCGGGTTTATACAATCTGCGGGAGGAACAATTCCTTATCCGCGACTACCTGCTTTGTTCAGGCGTGGCAAAGGATTTGCCCCGTTTCAGACCCGGGCTGGATGCGGGATTCGGGAAAATCAACCGGGCCCTGCAATTCCAGGGCAACCTCGGGGTGACCTGGTATCCCTATGCAAACAGTTCATTATGGCTCACTCCAATGGCCTCCCTGCATTGGGACGGGAGCACAGGGGCTGCGGCGCTGATAACCCTTCTGTCGGCGGGTGTGAAAGCAGGGCCCATCTGGCTCTCCGCAGACTATGCGTCAGGCCCGATGCGGAATTATTACACGGGCGAAGGACTGGTGGTGTACAACCAGCCTGAGATGATCCGCCGAAAGGCAGGAATTACACTTTGGGCGCCTTTGTTACGCCACCGGGCGGATGCCACCCTTCGCTGGACGCTGTCTGAAAAGGAGGGCACGACATTTGTGTATTCCAATCCGACCGATTTTGTAACCGACCCATACCGGTTTAAGGATCTGGGTTTCTTAATCTCCTTGAAATGGAATCTTTGAAACGTTGGATGACTTTTGTTTTCCTCTGTCTGGTTGTAACTGCACAGGCCCAGTACAATGACAAAGTATTGAAGGCCTTTGAAAACAGCTATGCAGCCGAAAAAGCAGGCGAGTTCAAACAATCAGCCTCCTTTTTGAGGGAGACCTACCTGGCTGATTCCTATGAATTCAATCTCCGGCTGGGATGGCTCTGTTATAAAGCCGGACAGCATAGCGAATCGGAAAGTTATTACAGGAAAGCCCTGTCTTTACTGCCCTATTCGGAGGAGGCGAAGTTCGGGCTTGTTTTGCCTTTGGCCGCCCGGGGGGACTGGAATGGGGTAATCGGTCTCTACAACCAGATCCTGGTAAACAATCCCGGGAACACCGTAGCCCTTTACCGCCTGGGGCTGGTTTATTATGAACGGAAAGAGTGGCCACAGGCTGCCCGCTGCTTTCAGAAGGTGGTCGACCTGTATCCCTTCGGATACGATGGTTTGTTGATGCTGGCCTGGACCCATCTTCAACAGGGGAAGAGCCGGGAGGCTAAGATATTGTTTAACAAGGTGATTCTCTGGTCACCGGGCGATTCCTCCGCTCTTGAGGGACTAAAGCTCCTGAAGTAGCGCAACCTTTTACTGTGTGCCGCACTTCCGGCTGCCAACTCTTGGAAAAGAACCGCGTGCGAATAAGGGCGCATTTCCTCTGCTGCGCCGGCGGATTGTTCTCCCGTGCAGGTTAAGCACCGGGGTTTTTTTGACAGGCCCCCTTTTTTTCCGATGCCTCCTCCCTTTTCTGCTTCTTCCTGATGCCATGTTTTGCCCGTTCTTTAAGGTTCCGGGGAATAATAAGCCTTAATGGATGGGAAGAGTTGCAAATAAGAATATTCTCATTAATTTTACGCCGAAAAAATAAGGTAATGCCGAGAACCCATCGCTTCAGGAAAATTGTAAGTCCGCCTCATTACAGGGGGTTTAAGCCGTTAGGGATTCCGGAGCAGGGGCAGGTGGTAACGCTGAACCTGGAGGAGTATGAGGCCATCCGGTTGTGTGATTTTGATTTTTACAATCATCTGGAAGCTTCCCGCTTGATGGATGTATCAAGGCCGACCTTTGCCCGGATATACGACAAGGCCCGGCAGAAGGTGGCCTATGCCTTTGTCATGGGTTATCCCATTGTTTTTGAGGGGGGGAAGGTCTATTATGACAGTGAGTGGTATGGTTGCAGGGCGTGCGGCTGCCGTTTCAACCAGCCGGACAGGGCGGTCCCGGTGACGCGCTGCGCCCTGTGCGGTTCCCCGGAGATCGGTCCTGTGCAGGGTGAGGCCGGTCCGCCAGGAAGGAATCATGTCTGCCTTTGCCCGGTGTGCGGCCACGAAAAGGAGGTCGATTTCGGCATACCCTGCAGTCATGTCATTTGTGAGAAATGCAGCGCCCGCATGCGCAGAAAAAGATACGACCTGCAGTAACCCGGGGAGCCGAAGGATGAAGTGTTCCTCCCAAGCAGTTTTGAACCGGCAGTGTCGGGCAGCACCCATCCGGTTGGCTTTTGAAAAAAGAACTTGATTAATGACCAACATGAAAGCAGCCATCGCATCGGTGGGAGAAAGTACGGAGTCGAAGATGGACCAAAGGTTCGGACGGGCACCCTTTTTCATTGTGTACGATACGGGAGAGGGGAGCCGGGAGGTTCTTTCCAACCCCTATGCCAGTATGATGGAGGGGGCGGGGGTTGCCGCTGCCCGACTGCTGGCAGGGAAGGGGGTCGGAATGGTAATTTCCGGTGATTTTGGTCAAAAGGTTAAAACCTACTTCGACCAGCAAAAGATCGGAATGGTATCCCTGCCCGATGGAAGCAAAACCGTCCGACAGGTCATTGGTTTACTGAAAAGGAACTATCCCTGAGAAGGGGTGGATTTTTCGGGCAGGCAGGGGGCCCGGCCGGGGTTGCGGGATGTCCGGCCATCTTCAGTAAAGGGAGTGATATCCGGTTATGCACGGCACTGCCGCCCATTGAAAAGAGTATGAATGTTGAAAAATAGAAGTAATGAGTGATGTGTTTGAGAAGATCCCCATGGAGGGGGTCAGGAATGTAATTGTGATTGCTTCGGGCAAGGGAGGCGTTGGTAAATCGACTGTGGCTGCCAACCTGGCCATTGCATTGTCCCGGAACGGCGTGCGTACCGCCCTGGTCGATGCCGACGTTTACGGACCGTCGATACCTAAAATGCTGGGAATCGAGGATGGCCGGCCGGCCATGACGGCCATCGGCGACAAGCATGTGATGTTTCCGGTCGAAAGATTCGGGGTAGGGGTGATGTCGATCGGCTTTTTCGTGGAACGCAGCCAGTCGGTGATCTGGCGGGGTCCCCTGGCTTCTCACGCCCTGACACAGCTTTTCGGAGATACGGTTTGGGGAGATGTGGATTACATGATTGTGGACTTTCCTCCGGGAACCGGGGATATTCAGCTGACAACCATGCAAAAGCTAAAGCTTGCCGGTGCCATTATGGTGACAACCCCTCAGGAGGTAGCCCTGAATGACGCAAGGAAGGCTGCTTCGATGTTTACCAATACGGATCTGAAGGTTCCTATCCTGGGCGTGGTGGAGAATTTTTCATGGTTTACACCGGCAGCCCATCCCGGTGAAAGATACCATATTTTCGGAAAAGGAGGCGGACAGACCCTGGCCAATGAATTCAACACCCGGTTGCTGGGGCAGATTCCCCTGGTAATCGATGTCGGGGAAGCCGCCGATCAGGGAAGAAGTGTGTTTAACCAGGCAGACACTACGGTTGCAGGAATCTTTGAAAACATAGCCGGTGAATTGCTGGCAATGACTTCTTAGGATTCTGTTTCCGGCCGGGATTGCTGTCCATGGTTTACCGCTCCTTTGATCCGGAGCACCCCGGCAACGCCCGGTGGTCCCAGACTCGCCGGTATGAACCGCAACATCAGGAAATCTTGAAGAAAATGAGTAAATTATCGGAATACTGCAAGGACAAAGCCAGACTGAACCTGATCATCGATGGGGTGCTGCTTCTATTGCTGCTGGCCATGGCTGGCATCGGATTCCTTATCAAGTATGTCCTTTTACCCGGTGTACAGCGGAATCTCAGATACGGGAGCGACGTTGACCTGGTATTTGCGGGGATGGACCGCCATCAGTGGGGGACGGTCCATCTGATCATCAGTCTACTGTTTGTTTCATTGGTGATACTGCATATCATCCTTCACTGGAAGCTGGTGGTTTCCCTATTCAGGAGGATGGTTCCGGGCAGGGGTGCCCGCATCGCGGTTGTTGTCCTGTTGTTGATTTCCTTTATGGTTCTGGCGGCATTTCCTTTGGTGGTCAATCCTGTCAAAGTGCCGCACGAACCTTTGCATCACGGTCGTACGGATCATGGAAGGCCGGAGGAGCCACAGGGGATGAGGGGCAGGGATTTCCGGACCCCGGCGGGAAATGAGGGTATCTCTGGCTCAGAGATAGGGCCGGCAGGGGGGCATGGGCATTCGGTTTCCGGCGAAGGCAAAGCCGATGGGCATCCTGCAGCGGCTGATACCTTTGAGGTGACCGGCAGTCAGACCCTCCGGGAAGTAGCCCTCCGGTATGGCGTTCCCGCAGAGGCACTCTGCAGAGACCTGAATATTCCGGAGGAAAGCGCGGACATTCGGCTGGGCCATCTGAGAAAAAGGCATGGCTTTACCATGACCGACGTGCGTGTCAGCCTCCAGTCCCGTCTGGAAAAACAAAATGCAGATAGCGCCCCTGACAGTGGGGAGCCCGACAGATAAAGTTAAGTCCTGTGCAAATAGTGATTAGAAACCAACAACCTGCAAGTTATGGCTCCTTTTGAGACGAAGGTCAGGATTTCCTATGCCGACACCGACCAGATGGGATTTATGCATCATTCCGGTTACCTGCGTTACTACGAATCGGCGCGGTGGGAGCTTTTCCGGCACGCCGGGATGCCATATCCTGACATCGAAAGGGAGGGTCTGTTATTGCCTGTCATCGCCGTTGCCATCCGCTACCTGAAACCGGCCCGCTTTGACCAAATGGTTTTGATACACACAACTCTGCGGTCCTTCTCCGGAGCCAGGATAATTTTTGATTACAGGATGGCAGCCGAGACAGGTGAGGTGTTGAACGAAGCCCAGATCAAACTGGGTTGCATAAGGAAAGGCAACGGAAAGGCCTGTGCCCTTCCGGAACATCTGATCCGTTTGTTGCAGGAAATAATGAAAAGCCAGGAGAGGTAATGAAAGATGGAATCACCTGCGGAGGCAGCGAAGGGGGAGGCTGTCGTTTGACAGCCCTGCAGGAGCGGCCTTTTTTTGCGGACTGTTTGCCAAGAAATGGATCGTTGAAAAGGACAGCAAATGGATGGTGCCTTTGAGTATAATGGATGGTGCCTTTGAGTATAAATAGAAGAACAGGATTATGGGCGAGCCTTTGAAAATTGCGATTGCCAGCGGCAAGGGTGGGACGGGGAAAACCCTTCTCTCAACCAACCTTGCGGCATGGCTGGCCTTGTCGCAGCCGGTTCTTCTGGTGGATTTGGATGTGGAGGAGCCCAACGATTCGATCTTTATTAACGGTAAGGAGGAATCTGTGACCTCCTTTTATACGATGGTTCCTGAGTGGAAGCCCCGGCAGTGCACCTTATGCGGTTTGTGCAGTGAAGTTTGCAAGTTTCATGCAGTGATACAGCTGGGTGACCGGATTGCCGTTTTTGATGATTTATGCCACAGTTGCTATGCCTGCTCGGAGCTTTGTCCGACGGGGGCTTTGCCCATGCGGAAGTTTAAATCGGGAGAGGTGAGGAGCTTGTCAAGCGGAAATCTGCGATTTGTGGAAAGCCGTCTGGAGGTTGGCCGGGAGCAGCCGGTGCCACTGATCCGCTATACCCATGAGCTGGTTGACAGCCGGTACTCCGATGTCGTCATTCAGATTTTCGACTGTCCTCCCGGTACGTCATGCCCGGTGGTGGCTGCCGTCGGCAGGGCGGACCTGGTGATTCTGGTTACCGAACCCACGCCGTTCGGATTGAACGATCTGAAACTGGCTGTCGACACCATGAGAATCCTCGGGAAGCGTTGCGGGGTGGTGATCAACCGGCAGGGCGTCGGCAACGACTCGGTGATTGAATATTGTAAACAGGAGCGTTTGCCGGTTATAGCCGGGATTTCTTTCAACAGGGATATTGCCGGGTATTATGCCCGTGGAGAATTGGCATTTGATAAGATCGGAACGGTGGCGGAAGCCCTGCGGCAGATAATGGAATTTGCCTTAACCCCGGTGAATGATGGTATATGAGGTGGTAATATTATCAGGAAAAGGAGGTACGGGGAAAACCTCCGTTGCCGCTTCCCTGGCTGTTCTGGCCGGGAGCAGCGCTGTTGTTGCCGATTGCGACGTAGATGCTGCCAACATGCACCTGTTGCTTCGTCCTGATTTTGGCCGTCGTTACCCGTTTTACGGCGGAGAGCTGGCCGTCATCGACCAGGAAAGGTGTAACCGGTGCGGCTTGTGTGCCGACGTTTGCCGTTTCCGGGCAATTTCCCTGGTGAATGGCCGCTACACCATACAGGAACCTGACTGCGAGGGATGCGGATATTGTGCGAGGGTCTGTCCGGAACAGGCCATAGCCATGCGGGACAGGCTGTCCGGTACGGTTTTCGTTTCCGCGATCCGGAGCGGCAGCACCATGGTGCATGCCCGTCTGGCCGCCGGGGCTGAAAATTCCGGGAAACTGGTGGCCCGGGTCAGGCAGGAGGCCCGGGAGGTTGCTGATTTGTCGGGACTGCGGCTCATGCTCATAGATGGAGCCCCCGGGATTGGATGCCCGGTTATTTCATCGCTGTCGGGGGCCCATTATGTCATTCTGGTTACCGAACCCAGCCAGCCGGCGCTTCATGACCTGGAACGCATTCACCGGCTGATCCGCAATTTCCGGATACCGGCCGGCTGTATCATCAACAAACATGACCTTGACCGGGAGAAAACCGCCCAAATAAGAGATTTTCTATCCCTTAACCAAATAGATCATCTGGCCGATATTCCCTATGATGAGCGGTTCACCGGCGCCATGATTGAAGAAAAAACCATTGTGGAAACGGAATCCCCGGCCGGTCAGCTGCTATCCCGGGTTTGGGATCTCCTTCAAATGAAAATTATTAATAAAACATAACCGATGAGAATAGCTTTTACGGCAGGAGGGAGTACCTGGGATGCCCCCATGGACCCGCGTTTTGGACGTACCGAATACCTGGTGGTATTTGATCAGGAAACCGGACAACTGGAGGTAGTCGATAACCGGGAGGTAAAACAGGAAGCCCACGGGGCGGGGACTGCCACTGCACAAAAATTGTTTGCTCTCCGTCCGGATGTGCTGGTGACAGGCAACGGACCCGGAGGGAATGCGGCTGCAGCCCTTGGACATCTGAAAATAAAAATCTTTACCGGAGCGCAGGGAATGACCCTTCGGGAGGCCTACGAGCAATACACGGCGGGGAAGCTTCCGGAGTTCTGAATCTCTTGCATTCCGGCATGAAAGGGTATGTCCATCTGTATACCGGCAACGGGAAGGGTAAAACAAC
>JAEAME010000171.1_pt1 | contig 85814 bp, 76 predicted proteins | sample 8958731 | NCBI WGS metagenome assembly JAEAME01 (sample SAMN16933194, study PRJNA681113) | bioreactor sludge metagenome | isolation source: anerobic bioreactor sludge (Control) | place: India:Bengaluru | collected 2018-10-24
CGACCTGCTGATTACAAATCAGCTGCTCTGACCAACTGAGCTACATCGGCAAAAATATCCCGTCATTTTGGAGCCGCAAAGATAAACGATTTCTACAAACTACCAAAAAAAAACGCCAAAATACTAGTGTCACCGCAATGATTCCTAAGCTTTAAAATGTTTGCGCAAGGTTTAGGATGGCTTCTGTAATGCTATCGGTGTCGTAGCCGCACTCGCGGTAAAGTTGCCTGGTTTTTCCCTGTTCAATAAAACGGTCAGGGACACCTAGTCCCGTAACCTTGCTTACAGCTCCGGGATGATTTGCTATATAGGTGGAAACCGTGCTGTTCAATCCGCCTATAAGACACCCGTCTTCCAGTGTGATCACTTTTTTAAAATTACGTGCAATATAATCTAAAACCTCTTGATCTAAAGGTTTTAAAAAACGCATGTCATAATGTTGCACGGATACTCCTTCTTCCGCGGCACGGGACACGGCCTGGGCCCCCATAATCCCTGCTGTCCCCAGGCTTAGCAGTGCAATATCTTTTCCTTCGTGCAAAAGACGTGCCTTTCCGGGTTCCAGGAACTGAAAAGGCCTTCTCCAGTCTTTCATACCTGCTCCGGTTCCCCTGGGATAGCGGATGCTAATGGCCTTGTACCTTTTATCCTGGGCCGAGTATAACATGTTCCGCAATTCCACTTCGTCCATAGGTGCAGCAACAAACATTTCCGGGATACAATTAAAATAAGCCAGGTCAAAAGCACCCTGGTGCGTGGCTCCATCTTCGCCAACCAGACCTCCCCGGTCCAGGCAAAAAACCACTTTTAATTTCTGAACCGCTACATCATGAATCACCGAATCATAGGCTCTTTGCATGAAAGTAGAATAAATGTTGCAATAGGGAAGGAATCCGGCAGCAGCCAGACCTGCAGAAAAAGTAACGGCATGTTGTTCTGCAATTCCTACGTCAAAACACCTTTCAGGCATTACTTCCATCATGATGTTCAGGGAACAGCCGCCGGGCATAGCAGGTGTTATTCCTACAATGTCGGGGTTGGCACGTGCCAGTTCCAAAAGCGTATGTCCGAAAACATCCTGAAACCGTATCTTTTTGGGGATCTCGGGATCCTGGTCTGACAGGCGATTCCCAGTTTGTGCATCGAATAAACCCGGGGCGTGCCAGGTTGCCTGATCCATCTCGGCCGGAGCATACCCTTTTCCCTTGATGGTAAGTGTGTGGAGGAGTCTGGGGCCTTTCAATTTTTTCAGTCTGTTTAAGGTGTTGACCAATTGTATGATATCATGCCCGTCTACCGGACCGAAATAACGGATCCCCAGGGGCTGGAACAACGTACTGTTCCTTACAACGAGTCGTTTCCCGGCTTGTACCAATCGCTGAACAGTGTCACGCAAAGCTCCCGATCCGAGTGCTTTCCAGGTTTTAATCTTCAGTTTATTATACCTCCGGGATGTGGTCAGTTTAAGCAGGGAATTATGAAGGCCTCCCACGTTGGGTTCTATTGCCATTTTGTTGTCATTCAGGACAATGAGCATATCGGCAGATCTGCCCCCTGCGTTGTTAAGCCCTTCGAAGGCCAATCCCGCCGTCATAGATCCGTCACCGATTACGGCAACAATTTTTTCCCGGCTTTTCTTTAATTCAGCGGCGGTGGCATAACCAAGCGCTGCCGAGATGGAAGTTGAAGAATGACCCGTTCCGAAAGCATCGTAAGGACTTTCTTCCATTTTGGGAAATCCGCTCAATCCTTTATAACAACGGTTTTTGGAAAATGATTTCCGGCGTCCGGTCAGGATCTTGTGTGCATAGGCCTGGTGTCCCACATCCCAGATAATTTTATCTTTAGGAGCGTCGTAAACGTAATGAAGTGCCACAGTAAGCTCAACGGCACCCAGACTGGCACCCAGGTGTCCGGGATTTCGGGAACAGCTTTCTGTAATGAACTGCCTCAACTCTTCACACAATTGCGGTAATTGATGAATATTCAGTTTTTTCAGATCTTCCGGACTGTCTATTCTTTCCAGTAGTTTGTCCATAATGCTTTATTACTCTCTGATAATAGTCTGTTCCCGGTCCGGCCCCAAAGAAATGATTCTGACAGGTACTCCGGTCTCGTTTTCAATGAAACGGACGTAGGATGTAAATTCTGCGGGCAGATCTCTTTCAAGACGAATCCCCGTAAGGTCTTTTTTCCAGCCCCCGAATTCTTTATATACCGGAACGACAGGGGAATGAATATCGTAAGGGACACGTTCGGTCAGGATGTCATTTACCTTGTATGCAGTTGCAATTTTTATCGTATCAAATTCGTCCAGCACATCCGATTTCATCATGATCAGATCTGTTACTCCGTTCAGGATCACGGCGTATTTCAGTGCCACCAGATCCAGCCATCCGGTACGCCTGGGCCTTCCGGTGGTGGCTCCGAATTCTTTACCGCGTTCCCTGAGCCGTTCGCTTTCCCGGTCAAAGAGCTCAGTTGGAAAAGGGCCGCTTCCCACACGCGTACAATAGGCTTTGAATATTCCGTATACCCGGCCAACCCTGGAAGGTGGGAATCCCAGTCCTATACACGCTCCTGCGCATGTGGTAGAAGAAGAGGTAACGTACGGGTATGATCCAAAATCAATGTCCAGCAATGCTCCCTGTGCACCTTCGGCCAGAACAGGCTTTTCCTTTTGCAGGCAATCATTGATGTAATACTCGGCATCTATCAACTTGAACTGCCTGAGATAGTCAATGGCCTGCATCCATTTATCCTGATCCTGGTCCGGATGGTATTTGTAATCGAATTGTTGCAGGAAAACAAGGTGCTTTGACTTCAAGGCATAAAAACGTTCCTCAAAGTCCGGGGCGAGAATATCTCCCACACGGATCCCGTTACGACCTGTCTTATCCATATAAGTAGGTGAGATGCCTTTCAGGGTAGAACCTATCCGGGAGGTTCCCTTGGCCTGTTCACTGGCTGCGTCAATGATCCGGTGTGTCGGCAGGATAAGATGTGCCCGTTTTGAGATCATCAGACGCTCCCTTACCGGTACACCCAGTATCTCTATGGCACGACATTCTTCTTCAAAAATAACAGGGTCAATGACCACACCGTTCCCTATAACATTCACAGTGTCTTTACGGAATATTCCCGATGGGACAGAATGAAGGACAAAGGAAGTATCTTCAAAATGGAGGGAGTGACCTGCGTTCGGCCCTCCCTGGAAACGGGCGATTACGGGATATTTCTGTGCCAGATAATCAACGATCTTGCCTTTTCCCTCGTCACCCCACTGAAGTCCAAGAACTACGTCTACATTCATAATAAAACAAAAGTACGACAAATTTTGCAGACTTGACTTATTATTCTATCTTAGATTTTCTTTTTCGGACAATTGACGGAATCAATCTAAAACCTGCATATGAACAAAGTTTCTATTTTATTGAAGGACAAAGCTGTAGTCAGATGGAGTATGCTTGTCCTCCTGTCATCTATGATGTTTTTTGCCTACATGTTCGTAGATGTTTTATCTCCCCTGAAAAGCATGTTGGAAACCACAAGAGGCTGGACTTCCGAAAATTTTGGAACGGTAACCGGAGCGGAATATTTTTTGAATGTTTTTGTTCTGTTCCTGATCTTTGCAGGTATCATTCTGGACAAAATGGGCGTTCGTTTTACGGCCATTCTTTCGGCACTGGTAATGATCGTAGGAGCCGGGATCAAGTATTACGCCCTGACTGATGCCTTCGCCGGATCCGGGTTGGAAATATGGCTCAACTCCTGGTGGGTATCATTGCCTGCTTCGGCCAAACTGGCTTCACTGGGATTCATGATATTCGGCTGTGGGGTGGAAATGGCAGGAGTCACCGTATCCAAAGGCATTGTCAAATGGTTTAAGGGCAAGGAACTGGCGCTGGCCATGGGCCTGGAAATGGCTATAGCCAGGCTGGGAGTTTTTGCCATCTTCAGGATGTCTCCCCGGGTAGCGGAGAACATGTCCAATGTCAGTGCCCCGGTATTGATCAGTTTAATACTGCTTCTAATTGGACTTTTGGCTTTTTCCGTTTACTTTTTCTTTGACAGGAAATTGGAGCGTCAGTTGGGAGAATCCGGGGAGGAACCGGAGGAAGAATTCAAAGTAAAAGATCTTGGAATTCTTTTTACCAATAAGGCGTTTCTGATTGTTTCCGGCTTGTGTGTATTGTACTATTCGGCCATTTTCCCATTCCAGAAGTACGCCGCCAATATGCTGGAATGCCGGTTGCAGACTACGGCCACTGATGCAAGTGATATATTTTCCTGGTTCCCCATCGGAGCCATGATCCTGACCCCTTTGTTGGGCGCATACCTGGATAACAAGGGAAAAGGGGCCTCCATGCTCATTATCGGTGCTGTGCTGATGTGCTTGTGCCATTTGACGTTTGCCCTGGTTCCTGAAGCTTATTTCACAAAAGGGGTAGCCTACACAGCTATTATTATATTAGGTATAAGTTTTTCACTGGTGCCTGCCGCGTTGTGGCCTTCAGTACCAAAACTGGTGAAAGACAGATACCTGGGGTCTGCTTACTCGGTCATCTTCTGGATCCAGAACATAGGCCTGTGGGCACTGCCTTTACTCATTGGTGTTGTTTTGGATCGGACCAACCAGGGAGTTACCAATCCGCTGGAATACAATTATACCGTCCCCATGCTCATATTTGCCTCACTTGGGGTACTTGCCTTTTTCCTGGGGATATGGCTTAAAGCGGAAGACCGTTTAAAAGGGTACGGACTGGAATTGCCAAACATAACCAAGAAAATAAAAACAGATGATTAAAAAAGATCTTTTGCTTAAAAATTCAAAATGGGCCAGATGGATGGTACTCTTGTGTCTGTCCCTGGTAATGTTCGCTTCTTACTTTTTTGACGACCAGTTTACCACCATTAGTCATATATTCAAAAATCCTGAAATATTGGATCTCTCCTGGTCATCAGGCGATTACGGCATGTATGGGGGAGCATATTCCCTGCTGTGCGTCTGGGGCGGGCTGATCATATGTGGTATGTTGCTGGACAAATGGGGAGTGCGGGTTACGGGCACCCTCTTTGTGCTGTTAATGATAGGAGGGGCTGCCCTGGTTATGTACGGGATATCTGAATCCTTCAATAACAGCGGTTTATACTCCTTTATGGCACGTACTTTTGAGAAACCTTCATTGGCTTTTGCCTATGCCGGATGTGCCCTGTTCGGTTTAGGAAGCGAAATTGCCGGTGTGGCAGTTACCCGTTCCATTGCAAAGTGGTTCCGGGGAAAAGAAATGGCCCTGGCCATGGGATTGCAGCTGGCTCTGGCCAGACTGGGAACGGCAACGGCATTGATCATTGTCCCCCGGATCGTGAGTCTGAATGAAACGTATATTCCTTTTTCCGAGACAAGCAAACCGGCCCTGGTCGGGTTTATCCTGTTGTTATGCGGACTCATAGTGTGGGCTGTTTTCCTGATCTTTGACAGGAACCTGGATAGCCAGACTGCAGCAGAAGCCTTGAGAAATAAAGAAACAGTAAAAAAAGAAGACAAATTCCGGTTTTCAGACATATTCAGGGTGTTGGGAAACAAGCATTATATCCTCATATCCCTGTTGTGCGTATTCTTTTATGCCTGTATCATATCTTTCAGAAGGTTTGCCACCTCCATCATTATACCGCGGTTTGAAATCGAGAGTGATATCGCTTCCCTGATGGTATCGCTTATTCCATTTACCACCATGATCTTTACACCCATTTTCGGATCATTGGTTGACATACGGGGAAAAGCAACCCGGTGGATGATAGTGGGTTCTTTCCTGGTACTGATATCACACCTGATCATTGGTTTTGCTCCGGGAGGCATTCCCTTTTTCGGTTATCTGGGAATAGCCATACTCGGGGTAGGGTATTCACTGGTGCCCGCGGCTATGTGGCCCTCCGTACCCAAAGTGATTCCGGACAAAAATCTGGGTACAGCTTATTCGCTGATATACTGGATACAGAATATGGGAATGCTTTTGGTCCCGATTTTCGTGGGACAGATCATAGAAAGGAACATTGACGATGAGATCCGTGCAGCAGTTCATTCCGAATACCTGTTCATAGGATTGTCCCTGGTGGCCATAGCCGTATCATTCATCCTGGCCAGATCCTCGGACAAGAATCCCGGATTGCAACTGGATGTTCCCAATAAAGCTAAAAAGATCAAAAGCTGATCAGAAAGGCAGATCGTCCACTTCTTCCGGAGAGAAATCCGCAGCTCCGTTATCAAGCGAAGACTGATCATTCCGGGCAGGCCGGGCAGAAGCGTTGGCAGGGTTGTCACTTCTTCTGCCCAGTAACTGCATGTTATCGGCTACGATCTCGGTAGTATATCTTTTCTGCCCGGACTGGTCTTCCCAGCTGCGGGTACGAATTTTGCCTTCTATGAAGATTTGTGAACCTTTTCGAACAAAGCGTTCGGTCACATCGGCCAATCCGCGCCACAATACCACGTTGTGCCATTCAGTCTGTTCCTGCATTTCCCCGTTCCTGTCTTTATACCTTTCTGTTGTAGCCAGTGTTAAGTTCGCTACTGCCGTACCGCTTTCCAGATGACGGATATCGGGATCCTTTCCCACATTTCCTATTAACATTACTTTATTCAACATAGTAACTATTGATTTGATTGATTTCCCGTAAAGTTACGATCTTTTTTTACAAACCCAGAAAATTGCGCATAGCCTTTTTATCAGGTTCCGTACCGGTCAGGAGTTTAAAACCTTGAACAGCCTGATGGTACAACCAATGGTATCCGTTCAGGTAAATGGATCCTGCCTGTATAGCGACCTCTTTCAGGGGAGCCTCGGCATAAGAAGCATCCAGGATCACATGGTTGGATGTAAACCGCATTGTTGCCGCCTGTCCGGAATTCCAGGGTATGGTGTTGACCACCAGGGAACAACGTTTCAACAGATCCGGAACCGATGACAAGGGAAATACCCCTTCCCTGAGCGTCCGGTTGGCCATATACACCAGGGCACCTTCCCGTTCCAGACCATGGGCTGCCGCGCGGCCTGCACCGCCTGCTCCTATGACCAGGGCGTGCTTTCCTCTGAGCATCGTGCCGGAATCTATAAAACTGTTTACCACTCCATTTACATCTGTATTGCAGGCAATCCAGATCCCGTTCTTAAGGTATATCAGGTTGGTGGCATTGATTTCTCTGACAGGAGTTACCGTATGCTCAACTAATTGTATGAAATCTGCTTTAAAGGGCATAGTCACATTGACGCCCTGAATGCAAAGACGCTGCATCTCTTTCCAGCCGGTGAAGGCATCGGGGACCTCAAGTGTCCGGTAGGTATCCGGGGGCAATTCCGGATATGCAGCCCGGAAAAGGGCCGGACTCATGCTGGATCTTACAGGATTTCCTATGATGGCAAAAGGTCCCATACGTTCTATGTATTTCTCTGCCTGATTGCCTCAAAACAAAGCACGGCGGTTGCCACAGAGACATTCAGGGAATCGATCCTGCCTTTCATTGGAATCTTTACTTTCACGTGAGCTCGTTCATTCCAGAAAGAACTCAGCCCCTTGTCTTCGGTCCCCATGGCCAGGGCGGTAGGTTTGAAAAGATCCTGCAGGTGGTAGGGAACAGCGGATTGGCAACTGGCAGCAATAATCTGTATGTTGTTTTCTGTCAACCACCTGTAAGCTTCTTCAGAAGAGCAGGTCAGGGTGGGTACGCTGAACAAGCAGCCCAGGGATGCCCTTATGGTATTGGGATTGTAAAGATCTGTCAACGGATCGCATACCAGCACAGCATCAGCTCCACAGGCATCAGCCGTACGTAAAACCGCACCCAGGTTTCCGGGTTTCTCCACAGATTCCAGAACGATGATCAGTGGGGTTGTGGAAAGTGTGATATCGTTCAGTGTCCGGTAGCGACTGTAGATCAGTGCCAAAACCCCTTCCGTACTTCCCCGGTAAGCCAGTTTCTCATATAACACGGGATCGATCTCTTCCACTACCGGTGCTTTAGCCGTAAAATAAGCTGCCTTGTCCGGATCCGAAAGAATGGGAGAGCAAATAAACAAACTGTGAATGGAAAACCCGCTTAGCAATGCTATTTCCAGCTCACGAACCCCTTCGATCACAAACAACCCTTCCTCCCGCCGTTCGCGGGATTTTTCCATCAGCAAACGGATTTGTTTTATCCTGGGATTATGAGCCGAGGAGATCATTTTTACTCCGGTCTCATTTGCGGGAAGAACAGCACGTCCTGGATACTTGCCGAGTCGGTCATCAGCATGCAAAGACGGTCAACACCTATGCCCATTCCCGAGGTGGGTGGCATTCCGAACTCCAAGGCCCGAATAAAATCCATATCTATGAACATGGCTTCGTCATCTCCTTTTTCTTTGAGCTTCAATTGATCCCTGAAACGTTCCAGCTGATCCAGCGGATCATTCAGTTCCGAATAGGCATTGGCCAGTTCTTTTCCATTGACAAACAATTCAAACCTTTCTGTCAGCTGCGGATCCTCACGGTGTTTTTTTGTAAGGGGAGAAGTCGCTTTTGGATAATCGGTAACAAAAGTAGGCTGGATCAGATGTTTTTCACAATACTCCCCAAAAACAGCATCTATCAGCTTCCCTATTCCCATTGAAGGAGTAACGGGAACATTCAGATCACGGCATGTTTTCCGGAGTGTTTCTTCGTCCATGCCGGACACATCCACTCCCGCATATTCCTTTATGGCTCCGAGCATGGTAACCCGGCGAAAAGGCCTTTTCCAGTCAATAACCCGGTCCCCCAAAGGCACCCGGGTGGTCCCGTGAAGTTCAAGTGCGACCTTTTCTACCAGTTTCTCGGTAAATTCCATCATCCAGAAATAATCCTTGTACGCCACGTATATCTCCAAAACGGTAAATTCCGGATTGTGGGTACGATCCATTCCTTCATTCCGGAAATCTTTCGAAAATTCATAGACACCGGGAAATCCTCCCACGATCAGTTTCTTCAGGTACAATTCATTGGCGATCCTCATGTACAGGGGAATATCAAGTGCGTTGTGATGTGTTACAAAAGGACGTGCGTTGGCGCCTCCCGGTATCGGTTGCAATATGGGTGTTTCCACCTCCAGGTATCCATGGCTGTTGAAGAATTCACGCATCACATTGACCATCTTTGTTCTTTTCACGAAGGTTTCCCTGACTTCCGTGTTCACTATAAGGTCCACATACCGCATTCTGTACCGTTGTTCGGGATCGGTAAAAGCATCGTAAAGCCGGCCTTCTTTTTCCTTCACTATGGGCAGTACCCTCAGGGATTTGCTCAACAGAACCAGCTCTTTGGCGTGTATGGATATTTCTCCGGTTTTAGTAATAAAGGCAAACCCTTTAATTCCCACAATATCACCTATGTCGAGCAATTTTTTAAAAACGGTGTTATATAAGGTTTTGTCTTCACCGGGACATATGTCATCTCTTTTCAAATACACCTGAATGCGCCCGGTATAATCCTGAATAACCATAAAAGAGGCGGCTCCCATAATCCTGCGGCTCATGATCCTTCCGGCAAGCGTTACCTCCTGAAAATTCTTCTTTTCATCATTATAGCCGGAAAGAATTTCCCGTGCGGTGGTATCTACGGGATATTCAGCTGCGGGATAAGGTTCAACACCCAGCTTTTCCAGTTCTTGTAATGCCTGGCGACGGATCTGTTCTTGTTCACTGATATGAGGATTCTCCATAGAATTTGATTTTATCAACCTGCAAAAGTAAGCATTTTTTTACAGGCATAAGGATTATATTCTTACCTTTGTAAGATTAATATGGCTTTGGACAAAAAATGGATTGTTAAAGAGCCCGGGAACCCGGCTCTGGTTAGGCAGCTGGCCTCCGATCTGGGAGTAGATCAGGCCTTAGCAAACTTATTGGTTCAAAGAAATATTAAATCTCTCTCACAAGCTAAAACCTTTTTCCGTCCCCAGCTGGAAGACCTTCATGATCCTTACCTGATGAAAGACATGGACAAAGCGGTCAAAAGGCTTGACAGGGCTATTCGGGAAAGTGAAAAAATACTGGTATACGGGGATTACGATGTGGACGGCACAACCGCCGTATCGTTGGTGTATTCTTTCCTGCGTAAAGAAACGCCAATGGTCTCTTATTACATACCTGACCGCTATACGGAAGGATACGGAATATCACGGATAGGAATCGATGCCGCGGCTGATGAAGGATGTACCCTCATCATTGCCCTGGATTGCGGGATCAAGGCAAACGACAAAGTGGAATATGCCAGGCAAAAGGGTATTGATTTCATAATTTGTGATCACCACCTGCCAGCAGAAGAATTACCACAGGCTACTGCCGTACTGGATCCCAAAAGGCCTGATTGCCATTATCCTTTTGATGAGCTGAGCGGTTGCGGAGTGGGATTCAAGCTTATGCAGGCCTATTGTATCCGTAAGAACATCCCCCTGACAGAACTGTATCCGTTCCTGGATCTGTTGGTTGTCAGTATAGCCTCTGACCTGGTGTCCATAACGGGAGAGAATCGCATCCTGGCCCATTACGGATTGAAACAATTGAATGAAGCGCCGCGTAAAGGGTTGCTTTCCATTATCAAACTGGGAGGACTTGAAAAACACCAGATCACCATTGACGACATTGTTTTTAAGATTGGGCCACGCATCAATGCCGCAGGAAGGATGGAATCCGGAAAAATGGCCGTAGACCTGCTCATTTCCCGCACCGATGACGATGCTTCGCAGATAGGACATACCATAAACGATCATAACGACGACAGAAAGAACATAGACCGGAAGATTACGCAGGAGGCACTGGCTATGGTCAGGGATATGCCCGGTCTGGAGAATAAAAAATCCACAGTAGTCTATAATCCCAAATGGCACAAGGGTGTCGTGGGGATAGTAGCTTCACGTCTTGTAGAAAATTATTACCGTCCCACTATTGTTCTGACACGTTCCAATGGTTTTATTACCGGATCAGCCCGAAGCATCCCCGGATTTGACCTTTATGAAGCCATAGAAAGTTGCAGTGATCTGCTGGAAAATTTCGGAGGTCATATGTATGCGGCAGGACTGACCATGAGTGAAAAGCATTACCAGGAATTTTGCCACCGGTTTGAATCCCTGGTAGCGGAAAAAGTAACGGATGAAATGCTCACGCCACTGGTTAATATTGATACTTATCTGGACTTTAAGCAAATAACTCCAAAATTCTTCCGACTGTTAAAACAGTTCCAGCCTTTCGGCCCCGGGAACCTTTCTCCTGTATTTGTGACTGAAAATGTGTACGATAACGGGAACGGACGCCTTGTGGGATCGGATTCGGGTCACTTAAAACTGGAACTGATCCAGGAAGAAGAACCTTACCGTCCCATATCTGCCATTGCATTCAATCAAAGCCTGCATTTTGAGCATATGCATAACGGGAATCCCGTTGATGTATGTTATTCTGTCGCCGAGAATTATTACCGGGGTATAGCCAACATACAGTTGCGCATTAAAGACATTAAAGACAGGGAAGTGATCGTCTAAGGCACTACTGTTTCATCAGCCTTTTTATACCATTTTATACGGGAATTGTATAGTTTACCGGCATCTGTATGTTGTAGCAAAGGCCATCTGTCGGGCTCTTGTGAAAGTCTTTTAAGGATAATTTCCAAAGGAGTATCAATAAATACCACATGCCCGTGGGTTTTCATAAAATCCAGGTTATCATAAAAACAAGGCGTTCCTCCTCCGCAGGCAACTATGGTTGAGGGTTTTCCAAGATCAATCCAATTCTGAACAATTTCATGCAAGGCATCTCTTTCCATTTCCCGGAAAGCTTTTTCTCCCTTTCTGCCCAGAATCTCCCGTGGACTGATCCCGGTTCTGTCAAAAATAACCTTGTCCATGTCCACAAAACGGGCCCCCTTCTCCTGTGCATGGCGGGCCCCCAGAGTGGTTTTTCCACTACCCATAAAACCGATGTAGAAAACAAGTTTCATAGGTATAGAATTATAGTAATGTCATTTGGTATGCATCCTCATCATTAAAATTGGCGGATGGTTTTTCTCCTGCTACAGGAGCAGGTGGTGTTTTACCCTGTGAAACAGGTCCATCCAGCTCAAAATCCATCTCGTCGTCTTTTCCGTTATTGTCGTGTTTTCCGGGATCGGCACCCGGTTCAATGAATTCGATCTTTCCTACTTCGAATGTAGTGATACGTTTGCCTTTGGCCCGGAAACTTTTATCGTTGATAAACTCAACGGCATCAATAATCTCGGACGGCCTTTTTGCATGCTTTCCGGAAAATGTGACCTGTATCCTGGGGAATGTGTCTTCTGAAATATCAACAAGGTAAGAGCCTTCGGCTTCGCTGATAAATGACTGGAGCAAATTTTCAGAAACTTCAAAACGGAAGCGCTTCAGGTAAAAATACCCTGAACCCCCATCGAAATAGATAGCTGTAAAGATCTTCCCGGTGTCCAGTTTTTCTATCAGCCGGATCTCCTGCTGATAGCGGTTACTCAGATCGAAGTTGGTGGTATAGAACGAACCGTTCCGGTTTACGGCCAAAAGACTTTCGTCGGTAAGAAACTCGCCCAGATAAAGGCCTCTGCCGTCGTTGTTTAGTCTTTGAATGTCTGTGTCGAACCATATTTTCCGGCCACCCATAGTGGCAATTCCCTTGTCCTTGAGAGTAATTTTCTGAACCGCATAACGACTAAGAATATTTCCCCGGCTGTTGCGTCCTTTTATGGCCAGATCCAGGAAGGAGTATTCAAATATAAGCTTCTTAAGCTTGGGTCTTGCTTTCAGGTATATCTTAATGCTTTCGGCTTCCCCGTTGGGATTGGCTGAGAACCACAGGATCTGCGATCCGGGTTTTCCCTGGGTCAGGTTGTATTCTTTGTCCCGGGTGATACCGCTTACAGAAAAGCGTTTTACGAATACCTTCCCGTTTTTACCGTCCCTGTAGGCTACGTTGTACACCGTGCGGGTGTCTTTCTTTCTGAATATTCCGGTGTAGATAATGTCTTTACCGAAGTAAACCTTTTCGGCCACTTTTTTTACCGAATACGAACCGTCTTTCAGGAACACGATCACTTCGTCCAGGTTGGAACAATCGCAAACAAATACGGCTTTGTCGTCTTTTTTCATCTCGGTTCCCACAAACCCGGATTCACTGTTGACGTATAGTTTGCAATTTGCAAGGATCACTTTGGACGCTTCTATGGTTTCAAAATCGGAGATCTCGGTCCTGCGGGGGAAACGGTTCCCGTATTTTTTCTTAAGGTTTTCAAAATAATCTATGGCATATTGGGTCAGGTGTTCCAGGTTATTTCTGACCCGGGCCATTTCCTGATCCAGCGATTGGATGTGCTCTTCGGCTTTTTTAATGTCAAAGCGGGATATCTTCCGCACCGGCTTTTCTACCAGTTTCCTTATCTCGGCCGATGTTACGGGCCGGCGCAAACGATCCTTGAAACGAAGCATTTCCGTTTCCACATCCTGCAATTGTTTTTCCCACGTACGGGCATCGTTTTCCAAAACCCGGAAGACTTTTTCCTGGAAAAATATTTTTTCCAGGGAAGAGAAATGCCAATCTTCTTCCAACTCGGCCATACGGATCTCCAACTCGGCTTTTAAAAGATTCCGGGTGCGGTCCGTGCAGTAACGCAACATATCTTCCACACTCAAGACTAACGGTTTTCCGTCCATGATCACACAGGCATCCGGAGACACGGATACTTCGCATTTTGTGAAAGCGTACAGGGCGTCAATGGTCTTATCGGGAGAAACATCATTGGCCAAATGGATCAGGATTTCCACCTGTTCTGCCGTGTTGTCATCTATTTTGCGGATGCGGATCTTCCCTTTGTCATTGGCTGTTATTATGGAACGGATCAGGCTTTCGGTAGTTTGTCCGTAAGGAATCTCGGTAATCGCAAGGGTCTTTTTATCTACTTTAATGATCCGTGCCCTGACCTTTACGCGGCTTACTTTACTGCCTATGCCTCCGTTGTAGTTACTGCAATCTATAAGGCCTCCTGTGAGAAAGTCGGGATACAACGTAAAAGGTTCATCCTTAAGATGTGCAACTGAAGCATCCAGTAATTCATTAAAATTGTGAGGCAGTATGCGGGTGGCCAGTCCAACGGCAATGCCTTCTGCCCCCTGGGCCAGTAAAAGCGGAAACTTAACCGGTAACGATTCAGGTTCCTGGTTCCTGCCATCGTAGGAAGGTGTCCAGACCGTGGTTTTGGGATTGAATACCACATCTATGGCAAATTTGCTCAGACGGGCTTCTATGTATCGGGGAGCTGCCGAGGAATCACCTGTAAGTATATTGCCCCAGTTACCCTGGGTATCCACTAAAAGGTCTTTTTGTCCCAACTGTACCAGGGCATCTCCAATGGAAGCATCACCATGAGGGTGGAATTGCATGGTGTGTCCTATGATATTGGCTACTTTATTGTAACGCCCGTCTTCCATTCTTTTCATGGAATGCAGGATACGGCGCTGTACGGGTTTCAGCCCGTCTGTGATGTGGGGAACAGCCCGTTCCAGGATCACATAGGAAGAGTATTCCAGGAACCAGTCTTTGAACATACCGGTTAAACGGTATTTCTTGTCTCCTTCTTCACTCAGGATACGTAAATACTTCAGTTGGTCTTCGCTCATCATGGCTTAATCTCCCACCATCCTTAAGTTGTTGACAATAAATTCCCTGCGCTGAGGCGAGTTTTCTCCCATATAAAATCTCAGCAGTTCCGGGAGCCTGTCGTCCTTATCCAGCCGGACCATATCAAGGCGAATATTCTCTCCAATAAATTCTTTGAATTCATCTGGAGATATCTCACCCAGGCCTTTAAAACGGGTAATCTCGGGATCCGGTCCCAGTTCCTTTACGGCTTTCTCTCTCTCCTGTTCGGTATAACAATAACGTGTTTCTTTTTTGTTCCTGACACGGAACAGGGGAGTTTGCAATATATAAATGTGTCCGTGCCGAACCAGTTCCGGGAAAAATTGCAGGAAGAAGCTCAACAGCAACATGCGGATATGCATTCCGTCCGGGTCGGCATCGGTGGCAATAATGATCTTATTGTAGCGCAGATCGTCCAGGTCTTCTTCTATGTTCAGGGCAGCTTGCAACAGGTTGAACTCGTCATTGGTATAGACAACCTGTTTGGACATGCCGTATGTGTTCTCTGGTTTTCCCCTAAGACTGAAGACCGCCTGGATGTTTGGATTTCTGCTTTTGGTTATGGATCCGCTGGCAGAATCACCTTCAGTTATGAACAGCATGGTCTGTTCTGCTTTGTCGCTTTTATCCGTGAAATGAACACGGCAATCCCGGAGCTTGCGGTTGTGAAGGCTTATCTTACGGGCGTTTTCCTTTGCTTTTTTGCGCACTGCACCAACGGCTTTCCTTTCTTTTTCGTTTTCTATGATCTTTTTCAACAGGATATCCGCTGTTTCCGGATTTTTGTGCAGGTAATTGTCCAGGTGTTCTTTTACAAAATCACTTATAAAGCTGCGCAGGGTAGGGCCGTCGGGCCCCATATCTTTTGAATCCAGAATGGTTTTTGTCTGGTTAGCGAATTTGGGCTCAATAAGGCGAATGCTTATGGCCCCAACTATGGATTGCCGGATGTCGGAAGGCTCAAAGTCCTTTTTATAAAACTCTTTAATGGTACGTGCCACTGCCTCTCTGAAAACCGACAAGTGGGTTCCTCCCTGGGATGTGTTCTGGCCGTTGGCAAAGGACATGATGCTTTCCCCGGTTTCGTTGGCGTGGGTTATAACCATTTCAATATCCTGTCCCGTCAAATGAATGGGCGGATAGAGCGTTTCTTCGGCCATACTTTCCAGGACAAGGTCCAGCAGCCCGTTTTTGGAAACGTATTCATTTCCGTTAAGCTGCATTTTCAACCCTTTGTTCAGGTAGGCATAATGCCGCATCATCTCCTGAACGAATTCCAGGTTAATGGTGTAATTTGGAAACAATACAGGGTCTGGGGAAAATTTGACCAACGTCCCGTCTTTTTCTTCCGTTTGGGTATTTCCTTCTTCCAGCAAAACACCTTTGGAAAATTTACCGAAACGGCTCTTGCCTTCCCGGAAAGATTCTATGTAGAACGTGGTGGAAGTCGCATTAACGGCTTTCAGTCCCACCCCGTTAAGGCCCACGGCCTTTTGAAAGGATTTGTTATCGTATTTTGCGCCGGTGTTCATTTTGTTTGCGGCCTCAATAACTTTTCCGAAAGGAATGCCCCTTCCGTAATCACGGACCGAGATCTCTTTATCACGGATGGTAACCGAAATAACTTTTCCGTTTCCCATGGCATACTCGTCTACCGAGTTGTCAATGACTTCTTTAATCAGCACATAAAGCCCGTCATCGGGGGTGCTTCCGTCACCCGATTTTCCAATGTACATACCCGGCCTCAGGCGGATATGCTCGTTCCATTCCAGGGTTTTGAAACTCGCTTCTGAGTAAGATGATAATGGGTTCGACATACGGGGCACAAAGATAAAAAAAACTGGTAGAAGTAGTCTAATTAATGATTACATTTGCGGCTGGTTCTATTAATAAAATAATTCATTATGTCAGCTATGAAGGGATGCATCTCACAAATTATCGGGCCGGTAGTAGACGTAGTCTTTACTCCGGCAGAAACCGGAAAAGTGAGGTTGCCTTCAATACATCATGCACTTGAAGTAAAGCGTAACGACGGCAAAGAAATTGTGCTGGAAGTTCAGCAGCATATAGGAGATAATACAGTTCGTACAGTAGCCATGGATTCTACAGACGGTCTTTCGCGCGGGACGGAAATCAGGATTACGGACGGTCCTATTACCATGCCTGTAGGGGAACCGGTAAAAGGAAGGCTGATGAATGTAACCGGGGAAACCATAGACGGGCTGACACCGTTGGACAAAAGCCTGGGATCGTCTCCCATACACAAAACACCCCCCAAATTTGAGGATCTGACAACTTCAAGCGAAGTATTGTTTACGGGTATTAAGGTCATTGACCTGCTGGAACCTTACCTGAAAGGAGGAAAGATAGGCTTGTTCGGAGGGGCAGGTGTAGGCAAGACCGTGATTATTATGGAACTGATAAACAATATTGCCAAAAAGCACAGCGGTTTTTCGGTTTTTGCCGGCGTAGGAGAACGTACGCGTGAAGGGAACGACCTGTTGCGCGAAATGATACAGTCCGGAGTGATCCGCTACGGGGAAGCTTTTCGTGAAAGCATGGAAAAAGGGGAATGGGATTTAACAAAAGTAGATTACACAGAGCTGGCAAAATCCCAGGCCACACTGGTGTTCGGACAGATGAACGAACCTCCCGGTGCCCGTGCATCGGTGGCCCTGAGCGGACTTACCATTGCCGAGTCCATTCGGGATGACGACGGGAGTATAAAAGATATTTTGTTGTTTATAGACAATATTTTTCGCTTTACGCAAGCCGGCTCCGAAGTCTCTGCTTTATTGGGGCGGATGCCTTCTGCTGTTGGTTACCAACCGACCCTGGCTACAGAGATGGGTATCATGCAGGAGCGGATCGCTTCTACACGAAACGGTTCCATAACGTCTATACAGGCCGTTTACGTTCCTGCAGACGATTTGACCGACCCGGCTCCCGCGACTACATTCTCCCACTTGGATGCGACTACCGTTTTATCCCGGAAAATCACAGAGATGGGGATTTACCCCGCGGTGGACCCACTGGAGTCCACCTCCCGGATACTGGATCCTGCGATCGTGGGACAGGAGCATTACAATACGGCCCAGAAAGTAAAACAGATATTGCAACGCAATAAGGAATTGCAGGATATCATTTCCATCCTGGGTATGGAAGAACTTTCCCGTGAAGACCAATTGACGGTTAACCGGGCCAGAAAAGTTCAGCGGTTTCTCTCACAACCTTTTACTGTTGCCCAGAAATTTACGGGAATCAAAGGTGTGATGGTACCCATAGAAGAGTGTATCAAAGGGTTTAATATGATCATAGACGGAGAAGTGGATAATATACCCGAAAATGCTTTTCTGAATGTGGGCACCATAGAGGATGCCATAGAAAAAAGCAAACGAACAATGATATAATTACAATGAGAGCACCGGTATATCTTCAGATCATGTCACCGGAAAAGGTTCTTTACGAAGGAAACGTATGTTTGGTAAGATTTCCCGGTAAAAAGTCTTCTTTTGTAGTTATGAAGGATCATGCTCCCATAATGTCGCTGCTTAACAGGGGATTGATCACCTACGAAGGAGAAATGGGAAACGGAGAGATTCCGGTCAGCAGCGGATTCGTTCAGGTAAGAAACAACAAGGTGTACGCCTGTATTTTACAGAAATTGTTATGATAAAAAAAATGATCACGGTACATACAGTCACCATTCTCCTGATTGGAGGGATATGGGGCCTGATCATGTACCTTTTTATGCCTGAGTGGTGGTTCCCTGTCTATCCAGTCATTCCCGCTACTTTTTTGCTGGTAGGTTTGCTGGAGATCCTGATGATGAAAAAAAGCAAAACCCAGAATACAAAAATGCTTAACAGTATGCTGATCCAGCGTATTGTACGCTGGGGTATCGTCCTGGTAATATTGGTGGTGTTAATAGGGGTGGCACATCCGCCGAAAGCTTCCTTTATTATTAGTTTTATGGGTATGTTCATTACCTACAGTTTTTTGTCTATCTGGTTCCTTCTGGTTGATTGTAAGGAACAGAAAAAGATCAAGGAGAAAGAATCGTAATTTGTCATGCCGGTATCCCGCAGGTCCATATTGATCATTTTGTTTTTTGCTATCGTAATGATGGCATACAGGACACCGTTGTATGCTGTCCCGGATCCGGAGAGACCTCCTGTAGATGTCAAGCATTTGATTTTGGAACACCTGAAAGACTCCTATCACTGGCATCTTTTTTCCACCGAAAACAAAGAGATTAGTATACCCTTACCGGTGATCGTTCATAGCCGGGAAAGGGGTTGGTTTTTCTTTCTTTCTTCCCACCTGGTTGAAAAAGAGGAGTACGAAGGTTTTTGCATAGCCGAAGAAGGCAGGTACAAAGGAAAACTGGTAGAAACGAATACACAGGGTCAACAGGTCCGGCCTTTTGATATTTCTATTACTAAAGATGTGCTGGCTCTGTTCTTTTCCTGTGGATTATTGATGTTACTGGTGCTGCGTCTGGCTAAGTGGTATAAAAAAAAGGAAATGCGAGGCAAATCAGATGCCGTTCCCACCGGAATCATGGGAGTTATGGAGTGGTTTATAATGAGCATTCACGACGGGATGATCAAAAAATGCGTGGGAAAGGATTACAAACGTTATGCTCCCTATTTACTGACTGCTTTTTTCTTCATATTCCTGAACAATGTCTTGGGGCTGATCCCGCTTTTTCCCGGGGGAGCAAACCTGACAGGCAATATTACCATCACATTCGGACTGGCTTTTTTTACCATGGTAGCCGTCAATCTGTTCGGAAACAAAGAATACTGGAAAGAAATCCTGTGGCCCGATGTACCGGTATTTATGAAAGTTCCGGTCCCCATTATGCAGATTATTGAATTTTTCGGGATACTGACCAAACCCATGGCCCTGATGATCCGTCTCTTTGCCAATATTTTTGCCGGCCATATAATCATTCTGGCCCTGACTTCGCTGGTGTTCCTTACCGTGGCAATGGGCCCGGTAATCAATGTTTCCATGAGTGCCGTATCGGTGCTCTTTTCGGTGTTTATGCTGGGCCTTGAATTACTTGTAGCATACATACAGGCGTATGTATTTACTATGCTTTCATCCATATTTATTGGACTTTCCCGTCAGGCTGCGCATAAGATAAAACCGGCCTGTGCCGTAGAAACGAATAAAAAATGAAAATTAAATTTTAAACCATATTGTTATGTTACTTTTTACTGTATTGCAAGCCGCTGTGGCAACTGGCGAAATTGCAAAATTGGGAGCTGTTATTGCTGCTGCCATTGTAGTTCTGGGAGCCTCTTTTGGTATTGGAAAAATCGGAAGTGCCGCTATGGAAGCCATTGCGCGTCAACCGGAAGCCGCTGACGGTATCAGGATGTCCATGATTATCATTGGTGCCTTGGTGGAAGGCGTTTCCCTGTTTGCCATTATTGTCTGCCTTTTGGTAGCCTTGTAATTTTTTTGTGTTATGGATTTGATGATCCCCGATTCCGGATTGTTGTTCTGGATGTTCATTGCTTTTAGCATCCTGTTCCTGGTGCTGGCCCGTTTCGGCTGGCCTCTGATCACCGGTGTGGTGGAACGTCGTAATGAAAAGATTGAAAGGGCACTGGCCGATGCGGCGGCTGCCCGGAAACTGCTGGCCACCCTGAAGCAACAGGAGGAAAAAATATTGCAACAATCCCGCGACGAGCAGGCAAAAGTCATAGAACAGACATCCTTACTGCGTCAACAACTCCTGGATGAAGCCCGGGAAGCAGCCCGTCACGAAAGCCGCCTTATGCTGGACCGGGCAAGAAAACAAATAGAGAAAGAAAGGGATATGGCCCTACGGGAGGTAAGGGCTTATGTAGCTACACTATCGGTTGAGGTAGCTGAGAAATTACTGAAAAAACAATTGGATCCCGGAGTCAGGCAAATGGACCTTATAAACAGCCTGCTGGAGGAATCCTCAAAACCGGAGGCATAATCCCATGAACACAGGACTGATCGTATCCCGTTATGCCGCAGCGTTGTTGTGTTACGCAACCGACACAGGAGCAGAACACGACGTGTACCGCATGATGAAACGATTGTCGGAATATTTCGCTGAACTTCCCGGCCTTGAAACAACGTTCTGTGACCGTATGGCACCTGAGAGCAAGCGAAAAAATATGTTTCTGAATCTATTCCGGGATTATCCGCAGCATTCCTTACAGGTCTTGTCGGGATTCCTGGACCTGTTAATACGGCACCGCAGAGAAAATGTGATTCGGTCGGTCAGCCTGCAGTATCTGGACAAATACAGGAAAGAACAGGGCCTTACCTATGGAGTGCTGACCACTGTCGTCCCGGTTGACCAGGCGACAACAGAAAAAATTAAGAAAGTCCTGGATCCGGAACATCCCCAAAAGGTTGAGCTGGAACTGAAACAGGACAAGCAATTGATAGGGGGCTTCTCGCTCAGGGTAGGTATGAAGGTCTGGGACGTTTCCCTGGCCGGCCGTATGAGAGAAGTGAGAAAAGCCTTTGGAATTAACGATAAACAGTAGACGTATATGTCAGATGTGATAAAACCTGCCGAAGTTACCGAAATATTGCGTATGCAATTGGAAGGACTTGACAACCGTCCCATTTATGAGGAAAAGGGTATGGTACTTCAGGTAAGTGACGGCGTGGTCCGTATTTACGGTCTGTACCAGGCCGAGTCCAATGAATTGCTGGAATTCGACAACGGTATGATGGCCATAGTGATGAATCTGGAAGAAGATAACGTGGGTGCCGTGTTGCTGGGACCTACGGATCTGATAAGGGAAGGAGATATGGTCAAACGAACGGGACGCATTGCATCGGTCCCCGTTAGTGAGAAATTGTTGGGCAGGGTGGTAGATCCCCTGGGTAATCCTTTGGACGGAAGGGGAGAGATACCGGGTCCTTATACTTCCATGCCACTGGAAAGAAAAGCCCCCGGAGTGATCTTTCGTGAACCGGTATCCGAACCGCTTCAGACAGGTATTAAATCCATCGATGCCATGATTCCAATTGGAAGGGGTCAGAGGGAATTGATCATTGGAGACAGGCAGACCGGTAAAACAGCCATAGCCATTGATACGATCATCAATCAGCGATCCAATTTTCTTGCCGGAGATCCTGTATATTGTATATATGTAGCCATAGGCCAGAAAGGATCCACCGTGGCATCCATTGTCAACACGTTGGAAAAATACGGGGCTATGGAATACACAACGGTTATCTCGGCAACAGCGGGAGATCCTGCTGCCATGCAATATTTTGCACCTTTTGCCGGAGCCGCAGTAGGTGAATATTTCCGCGACACCGGGCGCCATGCCCTGGTGGTATACGATGACCTGTCCAAGCAGGCAGTTTCATACAGGGAAGTTTCCCTGATCTTGCGGAGGCCGTCAGGACGGGAAGCCTATCCGGGGGATGTCTTCTACCTCCATTCACGTCTTTTGGAACGGGCCGCCAAGATCATTTCTCAGGATGAAGTGGCCTCGCGCATGAACGACTTGCCCGATTCGCTGAAAGATAAAGTCAAAGGAGGCGGTTCGCTGACGGCCCTTCCCATCATTGAGACCCAGGCGGGAGACGTCTCGGCATACATTCCCACGAATGTAATATCCATTACGGACGGACAGATATTCCTGGATACAGACCTTTTCAACCAGGGGAATCGTCCTGCCGTAAATGTGGGCATTTCCGTATCCCGTGTGGGGGGCAATGCTCAGTTAAAAGCCATGAAGAAAGTGGCCGGAACGCTCAAGATCGACCAGGCCCAATACCGTGAACTGGAATCATTTTCCCGTTTTGGGGGAGATATGGATCCCTACACCGCGCGCATTCTGGATAAAGGACAGAAGAATTCGCAACTTCTTATACAGAAACAATACAGTCCGCTGGAAGTCGGAAAACAGATAGCGTTGCTTTATTGCGGTACGCATGGTCTTTTGAGCAGGGTTCCCCTGGATAAGATCGTCGTATTTGAAGAAAAATTCCTGCATGTACTGGAAAGCAGTCACCGTACAACCATACTTGAACCCCTTAACAAGGGCGTTATAAACGAAGAAATAGCCTCGTTAATAGAAACAGTAGCAGAACAAATTGCCGGATAACCATGCCGTCTTTAAGGGAAATAAAAAGAAGGATCAACTCCATCAAAAAAACACAGAAGATCACCGAAGCCATGCAGCGGGTATCTTCTGCTAAACTCCACAAGGCACAGACAGCCCTGGGGTATATGCTTCCCTACGAAGAACGGTTGCATTATATGCTGCTGTCGTTCATTCATGAGGAACGTTACATGCATGAGCACGGGTATCCAAAGGGAATGCATTCACTCCGTCAAACTCCCTTTGCCATAGCACGGCCCATTAATTACGTATCCATTGTATTTATGGCTTCTGACACCGGGCTCTGTGGGGCGTATAACGCCAATATGGAGAAAAAGCTTCACGAGGTGCTGGACGAATACGCACACCTGCCCCGCCGGAACATAACTTTATATCCGGTAGGAATAAAAATGCTGGAAGCTGCCAAAAAAACAGGTTGTGTTGTGTGTGACAATTTTACGAACCTGATATCACGCCCTGATTACTTGTCGTGCGAACGTCTTTCTAAAAGACTGGGGATCGGATACATGCGTGGAAGGGTAGACAAAGCCGAGTTGATCTTTTACCATTTCAAAAGCATGGCCGTGCAAATCCTTCAAAGGGATACCTTCCTCCCTTTTCAGTCCGAGCTGGTGAAAAGTTCCAATCCTTCCTTCGGACGCGAATTAAGAGGAAAACAGGGATTGATCATTCCACAGGAATACCCTATTGAGGAATTGAATCCTGAATATTTCGAGAATTATATCATTGAGCCTTCCCGCCAGGAACTCATAGACAATCTGTTGCCCAAGGTGCTCCGTTTTCAGCTTTACCGATCCGTTCTGGATGCAAATGCCTCTGAGCACGCTGCCAGAACCATGGCAATGAAAGCAGCATCTGAAAATGCGAAAGATCTGATAAGGGACCTCACACTTCAGTACAATAAAAGCCGCCAGCAGGCCATTACTTCAGAAATTCTTGATATTTTGTCCGGGTCACTCAGGTAGGAACTATACCCCCCGCATTTTCTCTTTTGTTTTAACCAGGTTTTCTTTTAATATATCTACACCTGTTGCGATGGCTTCCTCAAAAGTCGGACAAGTGCGTTCGGCGATCAGATCGTTTCCGGGTACTTTTACACGAATGATGGCTTTTTTGTTGTCGTGACCGGGTACCAGGGAGAGCGTCACCTCTGTTTTCATAATGGCATCAAAGAATCTATCCAGTTTCCCTACTTTTTCATGTATAAAATCAAGCAGTTTCCTGTCAGCATCAAATTTGACGGATTCAACCTTAATGTCCATGATATACCTCCATTTTATATTGTTAATAAATAGGCTTCCGGGACTTTATGCCCTTGGATGAGCCTTTCTGTATGCTTTTTTCAATACTTCAAACGAATTGTGTGTGTACACTTGAGTCGCAGCAAGAGATGTGTGACCCAGCAACTCCTTGATGCTGTTCAGATCGGCACCCCGGTTTAGCAAATGAGTCGCCAGGGAATGCCTCAGCACATGCGGGCTTTTTTTCCCTGTAAATGCGGGCTCTCGCGATAATTCTTTGTGTACCATTTTGCTAACGGTTGTCAGGGCCAGTTGATCTCCGTTCTTGCGGCTGAAAAGCCATGGAGACGGCACCTCTCTTTCTTCCAGGAAGCGTTGCAAATCCCGGACCATATCTGCACTTAGGGGAACATCCCTTTCTTTATTTCCTTTGCCCCGAACACGAAGCAGGGAACGTTCAAAATCCAGGTCCCGAACACGTATGCCAGTCAGTTCCGCACGCCGGATGCCTGTGGCATACAATAAATGTATCATAACAGATACAGGAGTAGGAGACGCTTCCTTATGATCTATCCAGGCATTGATACTATTCTGGGAATAAAATTCCGGGATCCTGCGTCCTTTTTTTGGACGGATAAGCAATTTCAGGGGATTGTCGGCGAGTTTTCCTTTTTTGACCAGGTAGTTGCAGAAAGAGCTTAATGCAGACAGCCGCTGATATACGGTGGAAGGACTCAGACCCTGCTCCAGCAATGACCCTGTATAGGCCCTTAGGGAGGTTAGCGTCACAAGTTCCATGGGATTGTCTTCATCTTTAAAATCCATGAATTTGTAGAAGTCCCTGATTGATTGATCATAAATGGATTGGGTGCGTTCGGAATAACGTTTTTGTACCCTCAGGAATTCTATGAATTCACTCCTTTCCATCATACACAAATATACAAAAAAAAACGAGGATTAATCCTCGTTATTCTGTAAGCGTTCTTTATATATCGCTTTCTTTTTTTGTTCTCTTTTGGTAACAGAAGGTTTGGTGAAAGACTGACGGCCTCTGAGCTCGCGCACGATCCCGGTTTTTTCAAATTTGCGTTTGAATTTCTTTAAAGCACGTTCTATGTTTTCGCCTTCTTTAATCGGTACAATGATCATATTTACAGACACCTCCTTTTGTTACGGGGTGCAAAAGTAGATAAAAAAATGGGAAATCAAAGCGTAACCTGTATATTTGTGAGCAAATTTTTAACATTTCTTTCAAATCATGAGAATTGAAGGTATTCCTTCCAGGATTCCGCCGGCAAAACCCATGGATGAGCGTGTCAGTCATGCCCCCGTAAGGAAAGACATACTTACCCCGGAAGAGAAAAAACTGGCGCTGGCCAATGCCCTGCGTTATTTTCCAAAAGAACAGCATGCCGTGTTGGCTCCCGAATTTGCCCGGGAACTGAAACAATACGGACGCATATATATGTATCGCTACAGGCCGGAGGAGCCCCTCTCGGCAAAAAGCATAAACGATTATCCTGCAAGATGCCTGCAGGCTGCAGCCATAATGCTGATGATCAACAACAACCTGGATGTAGCTGTGGCACAGCATCCCCACGAACTTATTACTTACGGGGGAAACGGGGCCGTATTTCAGAATTGGGCCCAATACCGCCTTACCATGAAGTATCTGTCCCAGATGACGGAAGAACAAACGCTGGTTCTTTATTCGGGTCATCCCCTGGGTCTGTTCCCTTCTGCAAAGGAAGCACCCAGGCTGGTAATCACAAACGGTATGGTCATTCCCAATTATTCATCCAGGGATCACTGGGAAAAACTAAATGCGTTGGGGGTGTCCCAATACGGACAAATGACGGCCGGTTCTTTTATGTATATAGGTCCGCAGGGAATTGTCCACGGAACAACCATAACCATATTGAATGCTGCCAGAATGCGCAATGTCCTCCACAAAGGATCTCTGCTTTTTGTGTCCAGCGGCCTGGGAGGTATGTCTGGTGCCCAGCCTAAAGCAGCGCGGATAGCCGGGGTTGTGGGCGTTGTTGCCGAGATTGATCCAAAGGCTACCCAAAAGAGATACAGTCAGGGATGGGTGGATGAAGTGTACGAGAACCTGGAAACACTGAGCACCCGTATCCGTAAAGCAAAAGAGAATGGCGAAGCCGTTTCCCTGGCATACCAGGGCAACGTGGTAGATCTGTGGGAACACCTGGAGAGATCCGGTATATCTGTAGAACTTGGATCCGACCAGACCAGTCTGCACAATCCATATTCGGGCGGGTATTATCCTGCGGGTTATTCCCTGGAAGAATCCGCAGATATGATAGCTCACGATCCAAAACGTTTTGAAGAAGCCGTAAGAAAAAGTCTCATTCGCCAGGTCACTGCCATAAACAAGTTGGCTCAAAGGGGGATGTATTTCTTTGATTATGGCAACGCTTTCCTGCTGGAAGCTTCACGGGCTGGAGCCGATGTGATGGATGAAAGCGGCAAATTCAGATATCCTTCTTATGTACAGGACATCATGGGGCCGTTGTTTTTTGATTACGGGTTCGGTCCTTTTCGCTGGGTATGTACCTCTTCGTTACCTGAAGATTTACGCGTAAGTGATGAGATAGCCGCTCAGGTGCTGGAGGAATTGGCACGTCAGGCACCGGAAAATATCCGTAACCAGATGCTTGACAACCTTCATTGGATTCAACAAGCAGAAAAAAATAACCTGGTGGTAGGATCCCAGGCTCGTATCCTGTATGCAGATGCCCGGGGACGCATTCGTATTGCCCTGGAAATGAACCGGGCGATCCGGGATGGGCGCATAAAAGCACCCATTGTACTGGGGCGTGACCACCACGATGTTTCCGGCACCGATTCCCCGTTCCGGGAAACATCCAATATTTATGACGGGTCAAACCTTACCTCTGATATGGCAGTACACAATGTAATAGGAGACGCTTTCCGCGGAGCTACGTGGGTGTCCCTGCATAACGGCGGTGGCGTTGGCTGGGGTGAGGTTATTAACGGCGGCTTTGGACTGGTCATCGACGGAAGTCCGGATGCCGACAGACGTATCAAAAACATGCTTTACTGGGACGTACACAACGGTATTGCCAGAAGGGCCTGGGCCAGAAACCAGGGTGCCCTGGCTGCCCTGGAAAGGGCAATGCAGGACGAACCTTTACTGAAGGTTACCGTGCCTTCTTTGGCTGATCCCGGTGTCTTGAATGAATTTGACTGATATTTATCCAAAATGCATAATATGACAGAAAGATTGTTCGATGATTTTCCACCGGTCTCTACCCGGCAGTGGGAAGAACAGATCCTTAAGGATCTAAAAGGGGCCGATTACGAAAAAAAACTGGTCTGGAGGACTTCCGAGGGATTTTCCGTCCGGCCGTATTTCAGGGATGAGGATCTGAAAGAGATTCCATATCTGGATACAACTCCCGGGCAGCATCCGTTTCTTCGCGGGACCCGCCCGGAGAATAACTGGCTCATCCGGCAAGGATTTACAGTCGACGGATCCCTGGAGAAACTCAATGAACGGGTGCTTAATGCGTTGAACCGGGGTGTGGAATCCATAGGATTCCGCATGGACAAAAAGAAGGATTATTCGGAAAAAGACCTGGAAGTAATGCTGAAAGGCGTCTTTCTACCAGCCGTAGAGATATCTTTTGAAGGGGTTTCCTGTAAAAATACGCAGTTTCCGGATGCTTTTCTGAACTATATTAAAGCCACAGGGACTAATTCTTCTCAGGTCAGGGCGCGTTTTGAGTATAATCCGCTGGGAGAAGCTTATACAGGTGCAAAGAACCCGTCCGGTGATGCATTGGATGTTTTAAAAACAATTATTGAAAAATGCAGTGAATACAAGCACATCCGTGTCACGTGTGTAAGGGGGTACGACTTCAGGAACAACGGTGCCGGGATTGTTCAGGAACTGGCTTTTTCCATGGCTATGGGTAGTGAGTACCTGCGCCTGTTAAAGGACAAAGGTCTGGATCCTTCCCTGACGGCACGTTCCATTCATTTTCACACAGGCATAGGATCCCATTATTTCCTGGAAATCGCAAAATTCAGGGCTGCCAGGGTCTTCTGGAGCAGGATCGTGAAAGAGCAGGGGGTCAAAGATCCGGAAGATCAAAAACTCCGGTTGCATGCCACAACCAATTTCCGGAACCAGACGGCTTATGATATGTACGTGAACCTGCTCAGGGGAACGACACAGGCCATGTCTGCAGCCATTGCCGGGGTGGATTCCCTGGAGGTGATCCCGTTTGACCGTGTGATCAGGGACGGAAGCGATTTTAGCGACCGCCTGGCAAGGAACATTCAGATCATTTTAAAAGAGGAAGCACATTTTGACCGGGTTACCGATCCCGCCGGGGGATCATATTATGTTGAAAACCTGACACGTTCTATTTTAGCAGAATCTGAAAAAATCTATCACCAACTATTGGAAAAAGGAGGTTTTTCTTCTGCAACCGGCAGGGAATGGGTGGCTGAAACGATCCGTGCCGCCCGGGAACGTTCTTTGAAAAGCCTGGCTTCCCGCAAAGAGATACTGGTGGGAATCAACCAGTACCCGGATTCCGGGACGAAAGCTCCTAAGGGATTGTCAGAAGCGACAGAAGAAAAATGGATGCGCGCAGCAGCTCCGTTTGAAAAATTACGGTTACAAACTGAAAAAGCCTCTGAAATTCCGCAGGTTTTCCTGCTTACGTTCGGGAACCTGGCCATGTGTAGGGCAAGGGCTCAGTTTTCTGCGAATTTCTTTGGAGTTGCCGGTTTCAGGATCACAGACAACAATCATTTTTCCTCCGTGGAGGAAGGCATTCAGACTGCTGTTCGTTCCGGTGCACGTATAGTGGTGGCCTGCTCTTCCGACGATGAATATTGCGAGGCGGTCCCACGGATAGCCCGGGGTCTGGGGAAAGACATAATACTGACCGTTGCCGGGGACCCGGAATGCAAAGATGCACTCATTAAAGAAGGGGTCACTCATTTCATCAGTCTTAGAAGCAATGTTCTTGACACGCTTCTTCAATACCAAAAAGAACTGGAATTATGAAACAATATTATACAGCCGAAGATCTTGAAAACATGGAGCACCTGCAATATGCCGCAGGGATCCCTCCTTACCTAAGGGGACCTTACAGTACCATGTATGTGCAAAAACCCTGGACAATCAGACAATATGCCGGTTTTTCCACAGCTGAAGAATCAAATGCTTTCTATCGCAGGAACCTGGCTGCAGGCCAAAAAGGCCTTTCCGTAGCTTTTGACCTGGCCACGCACCGCGGGTATGATGCTGATCATCCCCGTGTGGTGGGAGATGTGGGTAAAGCAGGGGTGAGTATCTGTTCGGTCGAGGATATGAAAGTACTTTTTGACCAGATCCCGCTTAACAAAATGTCCGTATCCATGACTATGAACGGGGCGGTTCTGCCCATCCTGGCTTTTTACATTGTGGCCGGGCAGGAACAGGGTGCCGGTCTTACCGAATTGACGGGAACTATACAAAATGATATTCTGAAAGAATTTATGGTCCGTAACACCTATATCTATCCGCCTGACTTTTCCATGCGTATCATAGGTGATATTTTTGCATACACTTCCCGCAATATGCCCCGTTTCAATTCCATTTCCATATCGGGGTACCATATGCAGGAAGCCGGCGCTACCAGTGAAATTGAAATGGCTTACACCCTGGCTGACGGATTGGAATACCTGCGTACCGGGGTTAAGGCAGGTATGGATATTGACGAATTTGCGCCCAGGATCTCTTTCTTTTGGGCCATTGGAATGGACCACTTCAAGGAAATTGCCAAAATGCGCGCTGCCCGCATGATCTGGGCAAAGATCGTCAAAGGATTCAACCCTAAAAATCCCAAATCGTTATCTTTGAGAACGCATTGCCAGACCTCGGGTTGGTCCCTGACAGAACAGGATCCCTTTAACAATGTCTCCCGGACCTGCATCGAGGCGATGGCAGCTGCCCTGGGACATACGCAGAGTCTGCATACCAATGCACTTGACGAAGCCATTGCTTTGCCCACGGACTTCTCGGCAAGAATCGCCCGGAATACCCAGTTGTACCTGCAGGACGAAACTGAAATATGCCGCAGTATTGATCCCTGGGCCGGTTCTTATTACGTGGAATCCCTGACTCACAAGATTGCACACGATGCCTGGGAACTCATAAAGGAGATCGAAGACCTGGGCGGTATGGCCAAAGCCATAGAGACAGGGATCCCCAAACTCAGGATTGAAGAGGCTGCAGCCCGTACCCAGGCACGTATTGATTCCGGGATGGATGTTTTGGTGGGTGTTAACAAATACCGTTTGGAGAAAGAAGATCCCATTGAAATACTGGACGTGGACAATACCAAGGTCCGTCTTTCCCAGATTGCCCGGCTGGAAACATTGCGAAAGAACAGGGATTCCGCAAAAGTGGAAGCTTCCCTGGAAGCGATCACCCGTGCAGCCAGTGAAAAATCCGGAAATTTACTGGAACTGGCTGTTGAAGCAGCCCGTAACAGGGCCACTTTAGGCGAAATTTCTGACGCCTGCGAAAAAGTGGCGGGACGTTATAAAGCAGTAATACGTATGAACAAGGGAGTTTATTTATCTGAAGTAAAAGACGATGCCCAATTTGCCAAAGCCAGGGAAATGGCTGCCCGTTTTGCTGAACGGGAAGGACGCCAACCGCGCATCATGATAGCCAAATTGGGACAGGACGGACATGACCGCGGGGCTAAGGTGGTGGCTACCGGTTACGCCGATATTGGTTTTGACGTAGATATGGGACCTTTGTTCCAGACACCGGAAGAAGCTGCCCGGCAGGCTGTTGAAAATGATGTCCACATACTGGGCGTTTCTTCACTGGCTGCAGGTCACAAGACGCTGGTACCGCAGGTAGTTAACGCATTGAAAGAACTGGGACGGGAAGATATACTGGTTATCGTAGGCGGTGTTATACCGGCCCAGGATTATCGGGACTTGTACGATGCGGGAGCTGTGGCTGTATTTGGACCGGGAACCCCGGTATCTGTATGTGCCGTAAGAATGTTGGAACTTCTGGAACAGCAATCAGAGCAGTAATTCTATGAAATCTTCCGGAGGGATGTTGCGAAAGTAATCTTCCATCCGGAAGTTCTTTAGCTTTTCCCGGATGGCTTCTCTTGTATGCGGGCAGCCTTTCAGGGCTTCTTCAATATCCCTTGTGGGAGCCAGGAAAAAATAATCCCCGTATATATTTGCTTCTTCTATTAATCCATTGTGTATATTTAAAAGTACTTCCATATTGCCTCCGGGAAACCGGTTTTTTCGTACCGTGCTGTATTCAGTCTCTTTCCCGTAATTCCACACATACGTTCTGTATTTGACATCGCACAGTTCATCAATGACCATTTTTTCCTTTTCGTTCAACGGTTCATCTTTGTATGTCTTATCCGGATTTCCGGCAATATGTTTTTTTAGAATATCCAGAAATTGAGTGGCGTTCATTTCTTGCTTCAGGTATTCAGAAATGTTACACACGGCACGGGGATTGCTCGGTACCCCGCGTGATTTTTCACGTACTTTTGTTTTCAAGGCAAGAGAAAGGTCTTTCATGGAAGCACTGAAGAGCAGGGTTCCGTGCATCAGGATGCGGTTTTTGTGGAGCGCAATGGCATTGCCGGAGAATTTTCGACCATCTATAACCAGATCGTTTCTTCCCTCCAGGCTGGCATTTACTCCCAGAGTATGCAGAACATCCAGTATGGGGCGGGTAAACCGGGCAAAGATTTCCGATGTGTCTGTTCCAGGAGGATAGCGGTCAACGAAGGTATAATTGATATTGCCCAGATCATGAAATACCGCACCCCCTCCACTGAGTCTGCGCACCACGGCGATATTGTTTTCACGGGCATACTCGCTGTTGATCTCTGACCGGGTATGTTGGTTGCGTCCTACAATAATGGCAGAAGAATTTCTCCACAGTCTGAAAACGGGCATGTGCAAACGGGTCAGTAAATATTCCTCAACGGCCAGATTCCAGTACGGATCTGTTGTTTTATCTATCAGGCAGCGCATGTTTGTCCATTTTTAAAATGATGAAAGCATAGATCTTGTATACGAGCCATCCCAGCAACATTCCGGCAAGCGCTCCGCATACAACATCCGCAGGAAAATGTTTACCAACGTAGATACGGCTGTATCCCACCAGGAAAGCCCACAGGAACAGGAGTATTGTATACCATTTTTTCCTGTAAACCAGGCTCGTAAAAGCAGCCAGCCCAAAAACATTAGCCGCATGAGACGAAACGAAAGAGAAGAGTCCTCCTTTTCCTTCAAGCAAATGGATCCGGTCTTCCCATCCGGGAACGTGGCAGGGTCTTATCCTTTGGACCCATTCCTTGATCAGGGAAGAGGATATCTGGTCTGTTAATAAAAAAGTCAGCAATATGCCCCCGATGGCCACCAAGGCCTTTTTCCACGGAAGCACCAGAAAAAAACCTCCCGCAATCAACAGGTACAATGGTATCCATACGGGGATATTTGAAAGGACCTTCATTACCGGGTCCAACAAAGGACAATGCGCTCCGTTAATGATGAAAAACAGATCCTGATCCAGCCGGATTATTGATTCCACAATACGTTCCATACCTGCTCCTTGAGTTGGTCTATGTTTTTTCCGGTAACAGATGAGATCAACAATACAGGGAGTGAGCGCGGAACACGTCTTTTGAGAGCCTTCTGCTGTTGTTCGTCCAGAAGATCCGCCTTGGTTACGGCCAACATCTTCTGTTTATCCATGAGTTCGGCTTTGTATTGACTCAATTCCCGGAGTAATATTTTGTATTCGGCTGTAATGTCCGGACTGTCTGCAGGTACCAGGAACAAGAGTATGGAATTTCGTTCAATGTGACGCAGGAAGCGGAGTCCCAGGCCCCTGCCTTCGTGCGCTCCCTCAATAATGCCGGGTATGTCTGCCATAACAAAAGAACGGTTATCGGACAGGGATACGATCCCCAGTTGAGGGACAAGCGTGGTAAAGGGATAATCCGCGATCTTGGGCCTGGCTGCCGAGACAGCTGTTAAAAGCGTGGATTTTCCGGCGTTGGGAAATCCTACAAGTCCCACATCGGCAAGTAGTTTCAATTCCAGGATAAACCAGTTTTCTTCACCCGGCAGTCCCGGCTGGGCGTACCGTGGTGTCTGGCGGGTGGGGGATTTGAAATGGTTGTTCCCCAAGCCGCCTTTACCTCCCCTGCATAATATAAATTCCTCTCCCGGAGAGGTGAGTTCAGTCAGGATTTCTTCCGTGTCTGCTCGTCTGATTACAGTGCCCTGAGGTACGTCTATATAGACATCTTTTCCATCCGCTCCGTGGGCCAGGCTTCCCCTTCCCGGTTCGCCGTTCCCGGCACGGATGTGTTTTCGGTATTTTAGGTGTATCAACGTCCAGAATTGCGGATTGACTTTCAGAATAATATGACCTCCCCGTCCTCCGTCACCCCCGTCGGGGCCTCCTTTGGGGACGTATTTGGCCCGTAGCAAATGCACTGAGCCGGCACCTCCGTTGCCGGAAGCGCAAAAAAGTTTTACATAGTCTACAAAATTGGTTTCAGACATTCACTTACCTGGTTGAACGTGTAATCCGGAGTTTTGGAACTGTCGACGGAAACAAATTTATCTTGTTTTTTATAATGATCTATGATTGGTTCGGTCTGGGCATGGTACGTTGCCAGACGGTGACGTACCCTGTCTGTATCCGTGTCATCAGGCCTGTTTTCAATGGAGGCTCGCCGTAAAAGACGCATTTCGCAGATGGAATCTTCAATGTCCAGCAGTATGAGTAGCTTCAGAGGATGGCCCTTAGTTTCAAGGAACTCATCCAACGCCTGAGCCTGGGGCAATGTTCTGGGGAATCCGTCAAAAAGGAAACCGCGTGCGTTGGGATGTGCTTCCAGATTGTTCGAGATCAGGGATATGACAATCTTGTCCGAAACCAAATCGCCCCTGGAGAGGATGGATTCTACTTCCTTTCCCAGTGGGGAGCCTTGTTCAATCTCGTTTCGCAGCATATCTCCCGTTGAAAGATGCACAAATCCGAATGCGTCCACCATCAATTTAGCCAGTGTCCCTTTACCCGATCCGGGAGGGCCTGCAATAATAATATTTACCATGTTTCAATCTATTACGTAAAGGTCTTTGTATTGTCTTCCCAGATTGTTGTAATCCAGTCCGTATCCAACAACAAAGTCGTTGGGTATCTCTATGCACGCATAATCTATGGGAATATCAGCCTTGTAGGCGGCAGGCTTGAACAGAAGGGTGCATATTTTTATTTGTTTGGGATTTTTTTTCTTCAGATCGTCCAGCAGGTTGGCAATGGTAGTACCGCTGTCCACAATATCTTCCAGCACTACAACTGTCCGGCCTGTAATATCGTCGCATAAACCCAGTACTTCTTTTACAGTTCCGGTGCTGCGGGTTCCGCTGTAGGAAGCAAGCTTTACGAACGTGATCTCGCAATTCAGATCTATTTTCTTCATCAGATCTGCAGTAAACATAAATGATCCGTTAAGAATGCTCAGGAATACAGGCCTGTCTTCTTCTTTAAGATCCCGGTTTAATTGTACTGCTATCCGGGAGATAGCTTTGTCTATTTCCGTGTACGGGATATATGTGCGGAAATTTTTGTCTTGAAGGGTTATGCGTTCCATGGAACAAAAATAATGATTAAATTTGAACTTTTAACAGCAATAGATCATGAATCCTCAAGTCAGTATAATTATGGGCAGTTTATCGGATATGCCGGTAATGGAAGAAGCCGCCCGTTTCCTGGAACAAATGGAGATCCCTTTTGAGATCAATGCTTTGTCTGCGCACAGGACGCCGGATAAGGTGGCTGATTTTGCCCGGAATGCATCCAAAAGAGGCGTACGTGTGATTATTGCCGGGGCAGGCGGAGCGGCCCACCTTCCCGGAGTGATTGCCGCCTATGCCGATGTTCCCGTTATAGGGGTACCCGTCAAGTCTTCGAATTCACTGGCCGGACTGGATTCCATCTTATCCATTCTGCAGATGCCTTCAGGTATACCTGTTGCGACCATGGCATTAGACGGAGCACGTAATGCAGCCATTTTTGCTGCCGGTATCCTGGCATTGGGAAATGAAGAACTGGCCGGTAGGATGAAAACCTTTCGCAGTTCGCTCACACGTAAAGTAGAAGAAGCGAACGAATCCATCAAAAAGATCCAATACAGGTTTAAAATCTGAATAATTAGATAACAACAACGCTCATCAGAGGGGAGCGAAAGAGGGGAAAGCATTATGAGAAAAGTTTGTTGTGTGCTCTTTTGCAGCACCGTTTGGAGTTTGTCCTTTGGTCAGAACCGGGAATTCTTAATGGAAGAACTGGCGCAAAACGGCAGTTTTAACCCGGATGACTGCGAGGAAATCCTTGGATCACGGATAAATCTGAACACAGCTTCGGAGGAAGAGCTGCAAATGACCGGATTTCTTTCTTTGTACCAGGTTCGCTCTCTGCTGGATTACAGAAAACGTTACGGGGATTTTTTTACCTGGGCTGAGATTGCCATTATCCCCGGCTTTACTGAAAAAGATACGCAATGGCTCGCCTTGTTTTTCACATTGGCACCAAAACCGCGATCCATGCCTGTCAATCTACGTGCGCTTGTCCGGAACAGCAAACGTTCTCTTATGCTCCAGACACGCACCTTTCTTCCCCGGGGAGAGCCCTACAGTTCCATTACAGAACAGGAATACCTTCAGCGTCCCAATTCCCGTTACCTTGGGATTCCCTGGTACCGTTATGCCCGTTACAATTACAGTTATTACGGAAAATTGGAGTGGGGATTCACCCTGGAAAGCGATCCCGGAGAACGGCCATTGGCTGACTTTGTCTCATGCCATATGAGTCTGAAAAACAGAGGATCTCTGAAATCTTTGGTTGTGGGGGATTTCCGGGCACGTTTTGGACAGGGGCTGTTGGTATGGAACGGGACACATTTTGGTGCTTCGTTATCCCCGTCTGCTTTATTCAACAAGGAAATGGGGTTAACCTCATATGCATCCCGGGACGAAAACAGATCATTCAGGGGAGCCGGGGCCACCTTCTCCCTGAGGGATTTTGACGTATCGATGTTCGGATCGTATCGCCGTCTGGATGCGCGCATAATCCCGGAAGGATTCACCTCACTGGTAAAAACCGGTTACCACCGCACACCCCTTGAAACGGAAAAGAAAAATACACTCCGGGCATGGGCAAGCGGGGTGAATTTGTCCTATAAGGGAAAAGGGTGGAAAATGGGGACTACGGTTTTGGGATACGGTTACGACAAACCGGATGCAGGAAAAATCACATATTACAACCAGTTTAAAAACAGGACGTTGCCTTTCGGCGGAGTTGCCCTGGATTACTCTGGAAGGTATGGTCCCTGGCTTGTGTTTGCAGAAATGGCAATGGATGCGGGATTATCACCTGCCTTTTTGGGCGGGGTGATCCGCTATGGCAGGGACGGTGCCAGGGATGCACTGGTTCTCAGGCTTTTTTCGCCTTCTTTCACCTCGGCTTACGGAACGGACGCCGGCAAAAATTCTACCTCTTCCAATGAAATCAGCGTTCAATTTTCCGCTTGCCGGAATGTTTTCGAAAAATGGACCCTGACAGGGAATGCCTGGTTTTATTATTTTCCTGTTTCCAGGTATCTGTGTCACGACAAATCGTACGGATGGGATTACCGCGTACAACTCCATCATGACAACCACCGGTTTTCGGTACGTCAGCAAAGGTCTATCCTGGATAAAGGGATCACGGACAAACAATCATTGCGTATGCAAACGACGCTGTCCCTTTCAGAAACCCTTTCCCTTGGATTACGTACAGATGTGGTTAACAGTATCTTAAAGGGAACGAAAAATGAGTGGGGAGCGGCCGCCTATATTCAATTGGCCTACCGGGGTAAGAAAGAGCAATTTGCAGGATCCTTCCGGGTGAGTGTCTTTAATACCCGTTCCTGGGATAGTCGCATATACGTCTATGAATCGGATGTGCTTTATGGTTTTTCCGTTCCTGCACTTTACGGAAAAGGGATCAGGAGTTACCTGAATATAAAGTATACACCGCTGTCTTATATGGATTTATGGTTCAGGATATCCTGTACTTATAAGGACAAACCGGATGTGGATGCTAAGCTTCAGGTCCGGGTTCGCTTTTGACAAAAGGCACAAAATCTTCACCTACCAGCAGACGCAGGGAGGAAGGGATGATCTTGAACATATAGGGAGGCGTTCCCATAGGTTCCCCGTCGGTTTCCAGAAACCCGGTATTCTTGCTGTTTGGGAGGATTTCTACCGTTTTTCCTCGGCCGTGAAGCGATTCTTTAAAGGAATATACCTCCCCGGCAATAAAATGTTTGATCCTCAGAGCCAGAGAAGCCTTATTCATAGGTCCCACCAGGGTAACGTCAAACAATCCGTCATCGGGAATTGCCAGGGGCAACGCTTTCATACCGCTGCCAATAAATTTTCCAATCCCTACACTGCAGGTTAGCACGGGTCCTTCGTAAAACATTTGTCCGTCAATCAGTATGCGAAGGTCTTTGCACCGGTAAAACATAAACTGGTGGAGCAGACTGTTCAAATATTGTGTTTTGCCCCGTTTGTTCTCCTGTTCTACTTTCTTTTCGTAATGCCTTATCACGGCGGCATCCAGTCCCATGCCGGCGGCATTGGAGAAATAACGTGTTCGTTCAATCCCGAAATCCTGGAAAGAAACCCAGCCCACATCCGTCAGTATGCTTTTCCCTTTGATGATCGTTTCCATAGCTTTCTGGTAATCGGTGGGAATGTGGTAGGAGGAAACCATGTCATTGCCGGTCCCTATGGGTATGATCCCCATGGTTATGGAATCCGTGGGAACATCCTGTTGGTAAAAAATCCCGTTTATCACTTCGTGAAAAGTCCCGTCTCCGCCTATGACAATAAAATGCCGGATACCTTCACGTATAGCTTCAATGGTAATGGTAACGGCATGATACTTGTGCTTTGTGAAAACGCATTCAAAATTCAGGTTGTGCTTAAGAAAAAAATTGGAGATACGAGGCCACATAACGGCTGTTTTCCCCCCGCCGGCTATGGGGTTAAGTATAATCATCCAGGGAGTAGAGGTCATAATACCAGGCATTGAATTGAAAGTTCAAAAATAAGAATAATTGTGGTATTTGTAGTATATTTGTCAAATTGAAATCATATCAGCAAGACTCATGGGTAAAGTAATCGCCATTGCAAATCAGAAAGGAGGAGTAGGAAAAACGACCACGGCCATCAATTTGGCTGCCTCACTGGCCGTTATGGAAAAAAATGTTTTATTGGTTGATGCAGATCCGCAAGCGAATACCACTTCCGGGCTTTGTTTTGACCCGAATTCCGGTAGCGGTGATACACTTTATGAATGCCTGATAGGGAATGTCCCTGTTGAAAAAACCATTATACAGACGGAAATTGACGGCCTCAAACTGATCCCATCGCACATTGATCTGGTGGGAGCGGAAATTGAATTGCTTTCTGTCCCGGATCGTGAACAGGTTATGAAACAAAACCTGGATTCCATCCGGCAACATTTTGATTATATCTTTATAGACTGTTCACCGTCTTTGGGACTTATTACGGTCAATGCTCTAACGGCTGCAGATTCGGTGATCATACCGGTTCAGTGTGAATTCTTTTCACTGGAAGGTTTGGGGAAATTGCTCAACACCATCAAGATAGTGCAAAACCGTCTGAATACCAACCTGGCGATTGAAGGGTTTTTACTGACCATGTACGATGTGCGTCTTCGTTCCCACAACCAGATAGTGGAAGAAGTCAGGCACCATTTTCAGGATATGGTCTTTCAAACCGTGATCCAGCGCAATGTCCGCCTGAGTGAATCACCTTCGCACGGAAAACCTGTGATATTGTACGATGCCGCATCCGTAGGCAGTAATAATTATCTGAATCTGGCCAGGGAATTTTTAAAGAAAAATAAGAATGACTAAGAAACCGGCTTTAGGAAAAGGTTTGGGAGCCCTGATCTCGGAATCACCTTCGCTGGGAGACTGGAAACCACGGAATCCCGTTGTGCTTCCTCAAATGGAAGGCACTTCCATGGTAGAGATCGCGCATATAGAAGTAAATCCTGAACAGCCCAGAAAAGAATTTAATGAAGAATCCCTTGCCGAGTTGGCTGCTTCCATCAAAACCCTCGGTCTGATCCAGCCCATCACGCTCCGCAAACTTGCTGCAAACCGTTACCAGGTAGTAAGCGGCGAGCGGAGGCTCAGGGCAGCAGGGATGGCCGGTCTGACGAAAGTCCCTGCATATATTCGTCAGGTTGAGGATGGGGAATTGCTGGAAATGGCACTGGTTGAAAACATACAGCGCGAGAACCTGGATGCTATGGAAATTGCATTCGGATTCCAGCGTTTAATAGAAGAATGCAGCCTGACCCAGGAAAAATTGGCTGACCGGGTGGGGAAGAAGCGTGCTACTGTTGCCAATTATCTGAGATTATTACAATTACCAGCCCAGATCCAGTTGCTTTTAAGAGCCGGGGCTTTGACCATGGGACATGCTCGTGCGTTGTTATCCGTGGAAGATGATGAAACCCGTTTGGCACTGGCCCGGAAAATAGTAGATAAAGATCTGTCTGTTAGGAAAGTGGAAGAGATGGTGCGTCCGCGGGATGCTGCCCCTGCCAGATCCGAACCCAAAGAAACCGAATTGCCCGATATCTATTACCGGGTTCTGGAAAAAATCGGCAGGTATTTCAATCACAATATCAGCGTGAAAAGGAATCCGAAAGGAGAAGGGATCTTGTCCATTCATTGCTCCAGTGACTCGGAAATGGAAGCTTTCCTGGATGCATTAGAAAAGAACAATATATAGCCGGTCCCGTATTTGTGAAACGTTGTCTGTTCATCTTTCTATACCTGTTTGTATCCGTGACTTTTGTCTACGGTCAGTTTGCCGTGGATATGGGAGATCAGGATGCGCGATCCCGCAATGATACCACGGTACAGGCAAAAGAGCCTTTTAAACTGAAAACATATTTTACCGCTTTGGCAGGTAAGGATTCCTTAAAACTGAGCAGGGTTTTTTCCGGGGCAGTAATCCTTCCGGGTTATTCCCAGGCTTATAACCGCCAGTACTGGAAGATCCCGGTAGTATATGCCGGAATGGGCGCAGGTATTTATATGGGGTATCGATACAATATGAAATTCCTGGATACGGAAAATGACACGTATGCTTTGTACCGGAACTTGTGTTATGTGGGAGCAGGATTGTTTTACTGGAGCAGTTTGCTGGACGGTGTTGTAAAGTTTAAACACGACAAAGAAGTGTTACCCGCCAGGGCCACGCTGTATTCGGTGCTGTTGCCCGGTCTTGGACAGATCTATAACAGGGACTATTGGAAAATTCCCGTCATCTACGGAGGCCTTATTGCCTGCGGATACTTCTGGCAATACAACGGGATGCAATACCAACGTTACAAGACCATGTATAATCACGCAACGGCCACTCCTTCCAGGTACGACGGATGGATGACTCCGGAAAATATTAAATGGTACCGTGACTCTTTCAGGCGGTACAGGGATTATTCCATAATTGCCACTGTCCTGGTATACGCGCTTAACATCATTGATGCGAATGTTTTTGCCCATTTCCAGGATTTTGATATCAGTGATGACCTGACCTTGCGGATTGAGCCGGGGATCATTCCCCAGGCTATGTATGCATCCACATCATTCCCGGGGGCAGGAATACAAATGAGATTTACTTTTTAAAAAATGAATATTTTATGAGATCCAGATGCCTCTTTCTACTGATAATTTCCATGACTTTGTTTTCCCAGAGTTCAGAAGCCCAGGTGTTTCGTAAACCCACAAAAAAACAACTGACCCAACAAGTAGATTCCCTGCTGCAATTGACCGATTCCCTGCAACAGGTTATTTTGACCATGGAACTCCCGGCAGCTGATACCCTGTCAACGGAAAACGAGATCAATGAGGGCGGATTTGACAACCCTCCGGTGGATCTGACCTTTGAATTCGATTCGCTCACTACCGAACAAAGGCTGAGTCTTTATTATCATCAGAATGTTTTAAACCAGATGCCGGATCCCATGACACTGGAAAACCTGGATACCGCCTCATTACGATCCGATATACCCGATTCGGTCTATATTGACAGGTTAACCCGGATGAATTGTTTTATAAAATTGCCTTACAACAACATCGTTAAGAACCATATAATCCACTATACGCAAAAAATGCCGGACCGTATACCCACCATCCTGGGACTGGCCCAGTATTATATGCCGTTGTTCGAAGAGATTTTCGATTCTTATGAGATGCCACTGGAACTCAAAGCCATGGCAGTAATTGAATCGGCACTGAATCCCAGGGCAGTTTCAAGGGCACGTGCTAAAGGAATGTGGCAGTTCATGTACCGGACCGCCCTGAGTTACAACCTGACCATCAATTCTTATGTGGACGAGCGACTGGATCCTATTGTGTCCGGGGATGCAGCGGCACGTTACTTGCTGGATTCCTACAGGATCTACGATGATTGGGTTTTGGCCATTGCCTCGTACAACTGCGGAATAGGCAATGTCAACAAAGCCATCCGCAGGGCCGGCGGGTCGCGGGAATTCTGGGATATCTATCCCTTCCTTCCCCGAGAAACCCGTGGTTACGTGCCGGCTTTTGTTGCAGCCCTCTATACCATGCGTTATTATAATGAACACAATATCAAACCCCTTCCTGTTGAAATGCCGGCGCATGTAGACACTTTTGAAGTGAATAAAATGTTGCACTTTGAACAGGTAACATCATTTCTGGATATTTCCATAGACCAGCTGCGCGATCTGAACCCGCAATACGTTAAAGACATAGTTCCCGGAGTGGAGCGTCCTTATATACTGCGTGTGCCTTTTGAATACAGTGGAGAATTTGCGTCGTTGCAGGATTCCATTTTTTCTTATAAGGACAGTGTGTATTTCAACCCGCTTATTTTAAATACACGTGCCAAATCTACAGACACCCAGATAACCCACCGGGTAACCAGCGGACAGACCTTAAGCCATATTGCTTACCGCTACGGGGTAAGAATAGCAGATATAAAATACTGGAACGGGCTCCGTTCAGACAGGATCATGCCCAACCAGCGGCTGATCATATATACTGACAGAAATGCGGCTCCAAGGGCTTCAGCACAAAACGCCGGAACTGCCGCGGCACAGGGAAATTTGATCACCCACAAAGTCAGAAAAGGGGAGACATTGGGAGGCATTGCCGAAAAGTACGGTGTAAGTGCAGCAAATATCCGTTCCTGGAACAACATGAGAAATAGCACAATTTATGCCGGAGGTACTCTTAAGATCTATACATCGGCCACTCTTGCCACCTCTCATGATGGTGAGTTTGAGTATTATACGGTAAAATCAGGAGACAGCCTCTGGGATATTGCCAACAAACTTGGTATAACAGTACAAAATATACGTTCGCTGAACGGCCTGGGAGACCGTTCCAGGATCTATCCGGGTCAAAAGCTGAAAGTACGGAAAATGTGATCTAGGCAGGATCCACATCTATCCTGCATTGTGCGGGAGAACAGGGGTTCTGTGCAAGGATAGCTGAAAGTTTATTTTTGACATCCTCCAGTTTTACCCTTCGTGGGATAATGAGCTGTATCCGGTACATAAAAAGTATCTTCCCTGTTCCGGCAGGTGAAAAAGGTCCCTCCATACGGGCCGGAAAATTTTCTTTTATAAGCAGATCAATGAACTCTGACGCTTTTATACGGGCTGTATTTTTTCTGTAATGAGAAACCGTTACAGCGATCATACGCGTATAAGGCGGGTAACCGTAACGGATCCGTTCTTCCATTAATTGTGATAAAGCATCCGGAAGGTTTCCCTCCTTTAGCCACATATAAAATGGGTGATCTGTGTCTGTAGTTTGAAGAAATACGTGAACTGCCTGGTTTTGTAAAGTGGCCCGCATCAGCGCATGAACGGTCAACTGAAGGGCCTGTTCGGTAGCCCGGAAATGTTTTCGGGATAAAAGTTTTTCACAATGCAAAAAACAGATCATACCCGTTTTGTCATTCAGGAAATGATGCATCCGGTAGGGTCTGCATATTTTTGTTGCGGGATCCTGCGGGGCATCTTCCAGGTAATCGGGATCGGATTCCACAAGAAGCACTTCTTTTCCGCCGGCAATAACCTCTTCGGCCGCACGTAAGCTTTTTATGTGCAGTGTGCCTTTCATTGCATTGCTTTTCAGGGCTTTGAGCGTGTCAATTATTGTGAGGTGGTCACCGGGAAAATTTTTATTGGGAATTGCGAGAATTTGTTGAAATTTTCCTTTTTCAAGGTTGTAATACGTTTCAAGAGAGGGGACAACAGATCCTAAAAGAATCTGTGCCCGAAACATTTGTCCCATCATCAATGCCGTATCCCTGGAGTGTATATGTGGTGCTGCGTCTTGTTTTTTGTGACCGGGATGTTCCTCCATATCCACAATGATCATTCCCAAACGGGTATAGGGAAGAAATAAGGCATGGTGCATTCCGCATACAATACATGGATTGCCGGCGTAAAGTTCCTTTTGGGCACGGCTTTGTTCTTTCTGAGGTCTTTTTGAATGAAAACAGAGCAGAATTTCTCCAAATGCAGGCAACAAAGCTTCATACATCTTTTCACAGGCTACTCTGTCCGGTCCCAGCACCAGGCATTGCCCGCCTGCTAAAATGATTTTCTGCAGGTGTTCCCTGTAAATTTCAATTCTTTCTACACCGTTGATGTATAGTGGTTTGTCGGATTCCTGAATCAAATATGATTCTTTTCCGGTAAAAGCGCTACGCCTTTTAAATTTCCACAGACTTAATGCCGTTTTTGCAACAGTCCCCAAGGGACACATATAATAACGTGCGATCCATTCCCAAAACCGTAAAATTTCCTCCGGGATAACAGGCAACGCTTTTTCCACCCCGTCAATCTCTTTATAAGCTTCCCCTAATACCGGTTTAAAACCATTTTTGTGTATATGCCATACTATTCCGGTAATAATTTTTTGACCTACAGGAGCCTTAACCTGCATCCCTGTAATTACTACACCGGCAAGATCTCCGGGTATTCTGTAAGTAAGAGGGCTTTCCAGAGCGAGGGGAAACAGTATATCGGCATACGTTTCCATTACAGATCGCGGACTTTTTCGGCTACCTGTTCCATAAGCCAATAGGGAGTAGAAGTAGCACCGCATATTCCTACTGTATCTCCCGGCTTGAACCATCCTGGATCAATATCTCCCGGGTTCTCTATGGAATAACTGCGTGGATTGGCCTCTTTGCATGTACGGTAAAGTACTTTTCCGTTGGAGCTCTCTCTGCCTGCCACAAAAAGTATCAGGGATTTGCCTGCGGCAAAACGCGTGAGCTTTTCCTGCCTGCCGTCAACCTGGGCACAAATGGTGTTGAAGATTTTCAAAAATTTCGGGTCAATGCCTTTTTCATCCATTAGAAGGCGTAATTTTTCCGCCGTTTTTTTATACTCTCCCGGATTTTTGGTTGTTTGAGAAAAAAAGGAAACCGGTCCGCCTGAAAAACAAATCTGATCAAGATCTTTCAAAGTCTCAATTACTATGGCATCCCCGGAAACCTGTCCAAGCAATCCCACCACCTCTGCATGTCCTTTTTTTCCATAGATCAGGATCTGTCCCCCAAGGGGTTTGATCCTGTCGTACTCTTTCAGTATTTTTTTCTGCAGTTGCAATACCACGGGACAGGTACATTCCAACAGGGATATATGATTGGAACGGGCCAGTTCATAGGTGAGAGGCGGCTCTCCGTGTGCGCGGATCAATACCGTTGACCCCTCAGGAAGGCCACTCATGTTCTCCCGGCTTATAACGCGCAATCCTTTGGATTCAAGGCGATGCAATTCCTCGTTATTATGTACGATGGCTCCCAGTGAATATACTGTTTTCTTTTTGTCAAGTGCTTTTTCGGTACATTGGATGGCACGTATGACTCCTGAACAAAAACCGGACTGTTTATCTATTTCAACCTGATATCCCATTTTTCCTCCATGATTTTTTTGAACCAATACATCTGTTCTTCTACGCTCATTTGACCGTTGTCCAGCAATAACGCATCCGGGGCTTTAACCAGCGGGTGTGTTTTCCGGTGGGAGTCCAGATAATCCCGCTGACGCACATTGGCCAACACCTCGGCAAATGTGGCATCCATTCCTTTTGCCTGCAGTTCCCGGAGTCTGCGGTCGGCCCGTATTTCTGCAGGGGCGGTCATAAAGATCTTTAACTCGGCCTGTGGAAACACGGCTGTACCTATATCCCTGCCGTCCATAACGATCCCTTTTTTCTTTCCCCATTTTCTAAGTTGCAAATCCACGAAATCCCTGACACGCGGAATTTCAGAAACGGGGCTTACATGACGCGAAACTTCCATGCTGCGGATTCGTTCTTCTACGTTTTCCCCGTTCATATAGGTCAGGTTCTGACCTGTGACAGGATCCTTTTTAAATGTTAACCGGATATCCTTAAGATGGTCAATGATGGCCTGTCCATTCGGGCTCCCTTTTGGATCCGTCCATCCGTGATCCAGGGCGTACAATGTTATTGCGCGGTACAACGCTCCTGAATCCAGGTATGTATAATCCATCACCTTGGCAATTGCTTTGGCAAAAGTACTTTTTCCCGTAGAAGAATGGCCGTCTATAGCTATGATGATCTTCTTCATAATATGATTCAAATGTAGATGAAAATCTCCTATTTGTGAAATTCCCACTATCTTTGTAGCCGATAAAAGAGGGATGTATGAGAATTTTGATCGTTGATGATGAGAAAAGTATAAGGAATACCCTGAAAGAGATCCTGGAGTACGAAGATCACGAGGTGGTGCTTGCCGAAAACGGAGAACAGGCACTATCTGTCCTGGAGCAAGGCAAATTGCAGATAGATACGATTTTTTGCGATATAAAAATGCCGGGTATTGACGGTATTGAAGTTTTGGAAAAAATACAGGAAATGGACCTGGATGCACCCGTTATCATGATCTCGGGACACGGCAATATTGATACAGCGGTAGAGTGCATTAAAAAGGGCGCATACGATTTTATTGAAAAACCCCTGGACCTGAACCGCATCCTGATCACTTTGCGAAACGCCAACGACAAAACCTCTTTGGTGCAGGAAAACAAAAAACTAAAAAAGAAAGATTCCAAAGTTCCCCCGCTCATTGGTCAGTCTCCCGCAATCATGCGTATTTGGGATATCATAGACAAGGTGGCAGCTACCGATGCCCGTGTTCTAATTACCGGGTCCAACGGAACGGGAAAAGAACTGGTCGCACGCTGGCTGCATGAAAAAAGCACCCGTTCCAAAATGCCGTTTATTGAAGTCAATTGTGCCGCTATTCCAAGTGAACTTATTGAAAGCGAGCTTTTTGGACATGAAAAGGGGTCGTTTACATCGGCCATAAGGCAACACAAAGGCAAATTTGAACAGGCGGACGGAGGGACCTTGTTCCTGGATGAGATCGGGGATATGTCGTTGGCTGCCCAGGCAAAAGTGTTGCGCGTATTGCAGGAAAACAAGATCACCAGGGTGGGCTCGGACAAGGATATCAACGTGAGTGTAAGGGTCATTGCAGCCACCAATAAAGATCTGGTTGAAGAGATCAGTAAAGGGACATTCCGGGAAGACCTGTACCACAGGCTGAGTGTTATTATCATCCACGTGCCTCCGCTGGCCGAACGTAAAGAAGACATTCCCCTTTTGTCCGAGTATTTCCTGGAGCAGATATGTGCCGAGTACGGCATGACAAAAAGAATGATCTCACCTCGCGCCATTGAAGAACTCCAGACACTCAGTTGGACAGGAAATGTACGGGAACTGAGAAACGTCATTGAACGCCTGATCATCCTTTCCCCGGAAAGGATAGAAGAAGAAGACGTGAAGGCTTATGCAGATCCTTTGTTTAAATGACGGGATGTTTTGGGATCCTCACATTGAAACAGGCCCCTCCCCATTCGGAAGAAGTATAAAATATTTCCCCCCTGTATTGTTCCACAATGCCCCGGCAAATGGCCAGACCCAGTCCGGTTCCTTTACTCTTTGTGGTAAAATTGGGTTTGAAGAGTTTATGGTGGTTTTCCGGAGAGACTCCGGGTCCGTTGTCCGCAACACTTATCAGGTAGTTTTTTCCTTCGTCTTTCAATTGTACGCTGATCACTCCTATTGCCTGTCCCTGAACTGATTGAACAGCATTAGACAATAAATTAACCAGGACACTGACCCATTGTGTACGGCGCACTCTGACAGGTGCCTGACGAATGTTTGACTCAAAATGTATGCGAATATTCTCAAAAGTCGAAAAAAGAACCATTTGTTCTCTTATCAATGCGTTGAGATCCACTTCTACCGGGTCTTCTGTATTGAATCTTGAAAAATTGGAAAACTCGGAAGCAGCATTGGATAATATGTCTATTTGTTCCAGCAGAGAAGCAACGATCTTGTCAAAATGCTCCAGCCATTTTGGTGAACCTTCCTGTTTCAGCCGGATCAGGTGCTGAATACTCAAACGCATGGGAGTGAGAGGATTTTTGATCTCATGCGCTATCTGCCGTGCCATTTCCCTCCAGGCCTGTTCGCGTTCAGATTGTGCCAGTCGTTTGGTGCTTTCATTCAGGTCGTCAGCCATCTTATTGTATGCGTTGACCAATACCCCCAATTCGTCATCGGAATTGTAATGAATGTGTTCGGGTTGCCGGGTTACGTCCAGACGACTTATTTTTTCTTCCAGCTCTGCCAGGGGCCGGGTGATCTGGTTGGAAAATGTGAAACTGACAAAAACAGCCCCAAGTAATAAAAGCAGGTAAAGGTTCACGACGGCCGCTACAATGGAAGAGGTGTCCTTGGTAACGTCTGTCTGTCCTGAAAGATAAGGGATGTTGATATATGCCACCAGATCTCCTCGCGTATTGTACAATGGGGCATACATAGAAAAATAAGTCAGGGAGCCGATCCGTTCCTTTTGAATGAATTGTGGCCTCTCTTCCAGGTGCATCTCCCGGAAAGCTTCCCAGTTCATACGTGCACTTACAAGATGCCGCTCAAAGATCTCGGGCTGGGATGAACGCATAAGTCTTCCGTGAGGATCGTACAGGTTAACATGGATCTGTACATTGGAAGAAAGGCGGTTGATCGTATTCATCAATTCAACAACACTTTCCATGGGATCGGGTGTCCGGTCGGCAAAACGGACATATTCTTCCAAAGAAGCCCTGGCCGCATCCATCTGATCCTGCATTTGCCGGCTGTTGGTTTCTTCGTACAGTTTCAGTCCGAATCCTATGCTGCCCACTGCCATAAGAACAAGCGCCACCACCAGTAGCCCTACCAGCAAAAACGTGATTTTGCGGCGGAAGGAATTCCTGGGTAGATTAATACTCAAGTCGTTTTCCTTCATCAATCCAAGGGCCAGGGCAAATATCAATCCGTAAAAAAGAAAAAGGTACGAAAGAGAAACCAGGTAAGGAACAGGAGACCGTAATGGCCGTGAAATGATCAGCACTTTATTGCCAGTTTTGTACATGAAGTGAAAACTCCTGCCTTCCTTACGGGAACTGAATCCTTCCCGGGGCGGTTCGGTTAGTTTGCTGGGATATACATATTTACCGCTGTTTGAAACCAGTCTGTCGTCAATATACTTTGCGTACGAATGATCGTAAGGCAATTTGAAACGGTCCAGCTGCGAACGATCCGATAACAACGAAGGGTATCCCAAGGCATCTTTTATATATCTTGAATCCAGTTCAATATACAGATCCTGGGACCCGCTGTAACTGTAATAGGTGAAAACACCAATATAGCTGATATTGCCCAGTTTGTTGTCTATGTTGTAGAATTTTGAATTTTCTGCCAGAGGTGTTCCGTTGCGTAACAATTCGCTGTGAAAAAACTGGTAGCAGGAAACGGGACGGGGTAATCCGGCAACTATCAGTACGTCGCCCGGTTCACAAATGGTTATCTGGATTTGGTATTTTTGAAGAAAATCCTGGAAATAAGTCTCCCTGATCCTGGACAATATCAGATCGTGATCCTGTTCCATCTGTATCATGACCGAAAGAATGGGATCTATGGCGATACGTTCTTCCACCCTCCTTAGTTGCATCTCAAGTTCCAGATCCCTTTCGATTGACATTTTCTGCGTCCAGACTTTGTAGAGGTTCAGCTCTTTTTCTTTTCCATACAGACTGACCGTCACAAGGCTGTACAAAGCAGCAATGAAAACGAACAGGTAAGTTAAGCGGTTTCCTGCAAAAAAAGATTTTTCGGATACCCTGTTAACGGATATCAACGTACGGATCAACAGGAAAAATGAAAGAAAAAGCATCGCCACCAGCACATAGGCCACAATAGTGTATCCGGAGAGCTCGTCCAGTTTGAAGAGTTCCAGGACGATATTGGAATCCATGGTGACGACTCTAAGGGTATGATGCGTCAGCAAGATAACACCTGAAGCAAACAATACTATAAGTCCGTTTGTCAGAATACGGAAAGGCTTTTTAAAATTATGTCTTATGGTATCCAGATCCCCGCGGGCCAGGTATATGGCCCAGGCTCCTATCAACACACAAATGGTGTTCAGGATCATGGCTGCCAGGGAATTTTCCATAGGGCCGCCGGCAAAAAGCAGGGGCGAGAAGAATAGAATATCCAGTTGCAGGTAAGATGAATACACATAGGTCAGGAAACGGAGCATGCAAAGGCCGGCTATAAGGGCCATAGCAAAAACAACCTGTCTGTTCCTGATATAAAACATCAGCATAGCCAGTAAGGCCATTGCTATTGCGATCCAACGGAGGAACACCCCTTCTGAATAGGATTGCATAGATGTGTCGCTCAAGATGGTAAATAAAACACCATCGTCCTTTCCGAAGACTATAAAACCTTCGTCCAGATTCAACGGAACGATGGAACAATGAGCGGGTAATCCCAGTGACCTGTTAACCCGGGATTCCACAAAATTGTTACTGAAAGGAAAATCGGTCCGGATCAGGATACCGGTAATGATCGTTACCTCTTCTTTAGTGTAAGCCCTTACCACGTACCAGGCACTTCCCAGGTTCAGATACTGTTCTGTCAGATCCACTCCCGAGAGCGGCTGATGCATACTGGTATTCCTGGAAAAAAATGAAAAATTGGGGAACATGGCCCCGGGACTGTAACTGTCATTAATAATGGGGAAAGTATTAATCCAGGAAATGAGACTGTCCCGGTAATACTTGTAGACGATCATGTCCTGATCCACATCTTTGCCGGAAAGATCGGCAACAGGCTCCTTTTCCAGTTCCCTCACAGCCACTTCCTCAATAGCGTTTTGTTTGCGGTGAATGACTTTTTCCACATTAACCAGTCGCTTCATGCGGTGGTTGTGGGAGGTTAGTTCAAAAAAAGACAAAACCAGGCATATCACTGCAATGATCAGTGGTATAAGGAATTTTCTCTTCCGTATTTTTTCCGGTAATGTCGGTTTCTTCATTGGTGGTGGTAGGCTTCTCCCTTAATGATGGTAAAACATCGGTAAATTTGTTCCATGCACAATAAACGTACCAGTTGGTGCGGAAAGGTCAAAGAGGACAAAGACCATGTTTCCTGTGCCCTGTCCCTGACCTGTTCTGAAAAACCATACGGTCCTCCCAGGGCAAAAACAAGCGTACGTGTCCCTTTTTGCATATGTTGTTCAATTTGGAACGACATTTGCTTGGATGTATAGGTGCTGCCATTCTCATCAAAAAGGACCAGATGGTCTCCCGGTTTGATGTTCTTTAACAGCAAACGGCCTTCTTTCTCTTTGATCTGATTGCAGGACAATGAAGAAGTGTTCTTAATATCGGGCAATTCCAGACGTGTGAAACGAATGTAGTGACCCAAACGTTTTTCATAATCACGGATGCCTTCCAGCAGGTACTTTTCCTGCGTTTTGCCGATGCAAAGCAACACCATATTCATTGGGCAAAAGTAAGAAATTATGTGTAACTTGCCGTTGAATTAAGTTATTGTTATGATTAGGAAGACCATCTTTTCCCTCTTGCTGGCATGTATTTACGCGATCATTCCCTCTACTGCGTATTCCCAGGATGATGAGTCAAAAGTACTTTTCACTTCCATAGGGGATGACCTTAAGAGCGGGGATGCAGCAACTTTTGCTCAATGGTTTGCCGAAGACATGGAAGTAGATGTGATGGGTAATGCGGGTGTATGCAGTCGCAGCCAGGCCAGGCAGCTTATGAAAAATTTCTACGAAAGATATACTCCCAAATCATTTTCCATAGTACATATGAGCGGGTCTCTTCCCATGCGCTATTGCATTGGCAATCTGATCGCAGGAGGGGAGCGCTTCCGGGTGACCCTTTTTGTTAAAACCCAAAGAGAAACCCATCAGCTCCAGCAAATTCGTATAGAAAAGGACTGAGTTATTTCTGCCTCATATAAATCTGTAGGGGAGTTCCGGAAAAATCAAAATGCGATCTGAGTTTATTTTCCAGGAAACGCTTGTAATTTTCACGAACGTATTGCGGTAAATTGCAGAAAAACGCAAACGACGGGCATACAGTGGGCAACTGTGTAACGTATTTGATCTTGACGAATTTTCCTTTGTACGCGGGCGGCGGATAATTCTCAATTTCGGGCAGCATCACTTCATTGAGCCGGGAGGTGGGAATACGCCGGGATCTGTTTTCAAATACTTTGGCGGCAGCATCCAGCACGTTCATGATCCGTTGTTTTTTTACCACAGACGAAAAAATCACCGGAACATCATTGAAAGGAGCCAGGCGCTCCCGGATGTTTTTTTCGTATTCTTTTAATGTATTGGTCTCTTTTTCAACCAGATCCCATTTGTTGACTACAATGACACATCCTTTTTTGTTCCGGATGATAAGCTGAAAAATGTTCATATCCTGGGATTCCACTCCCAAGGTGGCGTCTAGCATAAGGATGCATACATCCGAATATTCAATGGCCCTTACTGCTCTCATAGAAGAATAAAACTCAAGATCTTCCTTTGTCTTGGTTTTTTTCCTCAGACCTGCCGTATCGACCAGCATGAAATCATGCCCGTATTTATTGTACCGGGTGGTTATGGCATCCCGGGTAGTCCCGGCCAGCGGGGTCACGATATTTCTTTCTTCTCCCAGAAAAGCATTGGTCAGGGATGATTTTCCCACATTAGGCCTTCCCACGATGGCAATATGCGGTATTTCGTGTTCTTCTTCTGAAGAGCCTTCCTGTGGAAGCATTTCCAGCACTTTATCCAGAAGATCTCCCGTCCCGCTTCCGCTTACGGCCGCAATGGAAACAGGATCTCCCAATCCCAGTGCATGAAACTCAAAGGAGTCGTATATTTTCCCCCCGTGATCCACCTTGTTCACGGCCACAAGTACCGGTTTTTCAGATCTCCTGAGTATCCGGGCAATGCTCTGGTCGTAATCGGTTATGCCGGTTTGAACATCTACCACAAAAATCACGGCATCCGACTCTTCTATGGCAAGTATTACCTGTTTGCGGATCTGTTCTTCAAAGATATCGTCTGTATTGTCGGCATAACCTCCCGTGTCAATAACGGAAAACTCCCTGCCGTTCCAGTCTGTTTTACCGTAATGGCGGTCGCGGGTTACCCCCGCAGTCTGATCCACGATGGCCTGGCGTTTTCCCACCAGTCTGTTAAATAAAGTGGATTTTCCCACATTAGGCCTGCCTACAATCGCAACAATGCTCATTTTTGTTTCTTTTCAGGAGGGTTCGTTCTTCGTGGTTGGGACACATTATTCCCCGTTCTTTCATTTTTATATTTCTGCCGATAGAAGAATCCGGGAATGTTTTGTTTTTGCTAATGATCAGGGCAATACACATCCCTGTGATCCCAAGGGTCAGTAGTATAAGAGTTAACAGGAAAACGGTCATGAGTTATACCTTAAACACTTGTATTCAGGGAGCAATGGATGATCAGTGACGGCCAAAAGCGGAGGTAGCTGATGTCCTTTGTAAGAGGTTTGTTTCATTTTTTGTGCGACCCACGCTGCTTTTTCCGTTCCTCCGCCACCCAGTGTGGTGTCGTCGGCAGACCTGGCTTCTTCAATTAGTCCGTAAAGGATGGGGTCCAATTCCTCGTATTCCGGCATGTTGTCACTGTCTTTCTGGTCTATGTGCAATTCGGCAGACGGTTCTTTTTTTATAGTATGGTCCGGAATACGTTCCCCGTTTCTGTTCAGGTATGCTGCCAGATCGTACACATCCGTTTTGTATATATCCCCAATGACCATCAGGGCTCCAGTCAGGTCTCCGTACAAAGTCCCGTAACCCATGGCAAGTTCGCTTTTATTGCTGGTATTGAGAACCAGATGCCCTTTTTTGTTTGAATAGGCCATCAGAAGTACCGCGCGGATCCTTGCCTGAATGTTTTCCTCTGTAACATCATGTGGTGCGTGTTCAAAAACAGGGGATAATTCACGTAAGAATTTATGAAATATGGGATCTATGGGTATAATATGATAAGCGATCTCACTAAGAGTGCATAATTTCAGTGCGTCTGTCAGGGAATGAACAGTCGAATAGGGTCCGGGCATCATCAAGCCGTGAACATTCTCTTTTCCCAGGGCATCCTGTGCCAGACAGGCCACAACGGCAGAGTCAATACCTCCTGAGAGCCCCACCACTGCTTGTTTTTTTCCTGTTTCATTAAAAAATTGCCTGATGCCATGGATCAGGATCCTGTAAATTTCTTCTGACGTTTTCATTACAGTGTGAATTTACTGCTGATTGATTGGTAATTGTAAACCTTGTTGATAATATCGGCAAATTCACGTGCTATGGATAACACTTTAATTTTGCTCTTGTCTACGTTTGGATCCGAACATAAAGGGATGGTATCGGTTACAATAACCTCTTCCAGTGCAGAATTGGCTATAGTATTGTATGCCAGTCCGGAAAGGACGGGATGGGTGGCCATGGCCCTTACACTTCTGGCACCTTTTGACATCATCATTTCCGAAGCCCTGGCGATCGTACCTGCCGTATCTATCATATCGTCCAGGATGATGATATTCCTGTCTTTTACGTCTCCTATAGCGGTCATGCTTCCCACTACATTGGCTTTTTCCCGGGATTTATGACAGATGATCAGCGGACATTCCAGTTTCCGGGAATAGGCGTTGGCCCTTTTGGCACCACCCATATCCGGTGCTGCTACCGACAGATTCTTAAGATTCAGGTTTTTGATGTAAGGCACAAAAACAGAGCTTGAATACACATGGTCTACAGGGAAATCAAAAAATCCCTGGATCTGGTCTGCATGCAGGTCCATTGTCATAACCCTGTCGCAGCCTGCGGCTTCCAGCAGATTGGCTACCATTTTGGCCCCGATCGAGACTCTTGGCCTGTCTTTGCGATCCTGCCTTGCCCAACCGAAATAAGGTATTACGGCTATCACTTTATAGGCCGAGGCTCGTTTTGCCGCATCGATGGTCAGCAATAATTCAAAGAGGTTGTCAACCGGGGGAAACGTGGATTGGATGATAAAAATGGTGGAACCTCTGACGCTTTCGTCAAAAGCCGGTTGAAATTCTCCATCGCTGAACACCGTTACCGATGACAGACCCAGGGGCATACCCAGGTGAGAACCAATACGTTCGGCAAGATATCGGGATCCGCGGCAGGAGAAGATTTTAAATAAATGCAGATGATCCATTGTCCCTTAGGTTAGATGGGGCAAAGATAATAAGAAAATGGACAATCACCCGTTTTCCTCAAGCACAGATCCCATATAATCCAGAAGATCTTGTCTGCCAGACGCTGTTTTTGAAGATACGGCAAATAACGGTGGAAGGGGCTCCCAGTATTGGGAAAGAGCTTCTTGAAACAACTCAGTTTGTTTTTGGAGAGCCGTTTTGGACAATTTATCGGATTTAGTAAGTACCAGTGCAAAAGGGATCTGCCACGATCCCAGTTTTAAAAGAAATTCCAGGTCAATTTTCTGTAACGGATGCCTGCAATCCAAAAGTACGAACAGCAGGACCATTTGAGGCGTGCGCTGAATGTAGTTTTGGATCATAATTTCCAGGCGTGCCCTGAGCGTTTTGGACACTTTGGCAAATCCGTATCCGGGAAGATCTGTTATGATCCATTTTCCGTTAATTAGAAATTTGTTGATTAATTGTGTCTTTCCGGGAGTGGAGGAAGTATGTGCCAGTCCTTTCGTTCTGCACAGCATGTTGATAAGGGATGACTTTCCCACATTTGACCTGCCGATAAAAGCAAATTCAACCGGTGCGTCTCCAACAGGTACTTCGGTATTGGTGAAGCTCCCCTGGAATATGGCCTGATTTATTTCCATGAAGCTAAGGTAACGTTTTTCTGAGATTTTAACGTAAATTTGTAACATGGAGAGACTGGATCTGATAGATTTACAAAAACGGTTGGAATGTGTTGTTAGTGAAGCTTTTAAGGAACCCTGCTGGGTGCGTGCAGAAATCAGCCGGCTGGATGTACGTAACGGTCATTGCCATTTGGAGCTGGTACAGAAAGAACCCCAAACAGACAGGCTGATAGCCAAAGCCCAGGCAGTCATATGGGCAGGTGTATTTTCCATGCTCGGTCCCTTCTTCAGAACTACTGCGGGAATGGAACTTCATGCCGGGTTACAGGTGCTGCTTTGTGTAGAGCCACGCTTTCATGCCCTTTATGGGCTGAGTCTTGTTGTGAGCGATATAGATCCTTCATATACCCTTGGAGGGTTGGAGCTGGAAAGAAGAAAAACCCTGGAACGGTTGGAACGTGAAGGGATCCTGAATATGAACAGGGAATTGCCTTTTCCCCGAATTCCACTGCGTCTGGCTGTAATTTCTTCGCCGGCTGCTGCCGGCTACCAGGATTTTACCGATCATCTTGGGGCTTCCCGTTTTGGATTCAGAGTAGAGTTGTTTCCGGCACTTATGCAGGGAATGGATGCTCCCGAAAGTATCATAAGGGCGATGGAACAGGTAGCCAACGCCTCAATTCCCTTTGATCTGCTCATTATGATACGTGGAGGAGGAGCCGTTGCAGACCTGCATTGTTACGACAATTACGACCTGGCTGCAAACATAGCCCAGTTTCCCCTGCCTGTGATAACAGGTATTGGTCACCAAAGGGATACACACATTGCAGACAGGGTTGCCGCTATGTCGCTGAAAACACCTACTGCCGTAGCTGATTTTTTGGCAGGTTTGCTGGAAGAGGAAGAAGACAGCCTGATCCAATTGTCCCACCGGCTGGAACGTTCAGTTCACAACCGGATTAGTCGGGAAAAACAAGATCTGGGGCATATGATAAAAGATATGAAAGGTGCCGTAAAGTGGCTTGTTCAGCAACACGCCCACACACTCGATATCCTTGAACAACGCATACGCAAGAACAATCCGCTTGCATTACTGGAAAAAGGTTACTCCCTGACATTGTACGACGGAAAAACGGTAAGGGATGTTTCCATACTCAAATCCGGGTACAAAGTCCATACTGTATTGCGCAAAGGGGCTTTTGATGCAATAGTGGAAAACGTTGAACAATAATTCTATTATGAAAAAGAAAACAGAGCTGACTTACGAACAGGCAAGAGAAGAACTAGATACACTGGTGACATCATTGGAGCAACCCGATGCAGACCTGGGTATGATCTCGGCAAAAGTAAAAAGGGCCCTGAAGCTGATCGCTTATTGCAAGGATTATCTGCATCAGGTTCAGGAAGATGCAGAAAAAACGCTCGATTCTTATGAAAAAGAATAACGTTCGTTTGCTGATCCCGGCAACAATACTGCTGCTTGTGGCAACCTTTCAGCCGTTGGAGGGACAAACACGACTGAAACTATCCAAAACCGATACACTTTCCAATCCGCTTATAAGGTTACTTACAGAATCTGCCTCCCAGGTATTTCACGATCCTTCACCTCCTCGTTTTGTAATGATTGACAGCACCGGAAATTTTCTTTTTGGAATGGGAGGATATGTTTCCTGTTATGCTTATTACGACGGAACAGGCTTCCTGTCCAGAGATATGATCACTGCATTGATTCCTATGGACCATTCTTCCCTCAGGAGTGGTCGCTTCAGCCTGGATGCCAGTAATTCCCGAATTTTCTTTCAGCTGATAGGCGATACTCGATTAGGGAAAGTTCAGGCGTATATTGAAGGAGGTTTTTCAGCCCAGGGAAACACCTTTTCCATGAAGCATGCCTACCTGTCCGTAAAACATTTTTTAATTGGACAGACCTGGAGCAATATCATGGACCTGAAGGCTTCCCCCGCGACCGTAGACGGGGAAGGTCCATCCGGTCTGAACGGGTTGCGACAGCCCCAGATAAGGTACGGATGGATGTGGACCAACGGGTTCAGATTTTTTGCATCACTTGAGGATCCGGAAGTGACCATGCTGGATATACCTGAAAATACGGTTCTGGATGATGTCCAAATAATGGGACAGCGTTTCCCGGATCTGATTGTTTCCACAGGGTATGACAGGCCAAAATGGCATATGCAACTGGCCGGGGTTCTGCGTTTCATGGAGAAACAGAGGGGATACGGACTTGCCCTGTCAGGCCATTTGGACCTGACCCGCCGTGATGTCCTTATGTTCCAGGCCACAGGCGGAGCCGGTATAGGGCATTATATCCAGGACCTGGGAGGCCTGGGATATGATGTTTTCATCAACAGCCAGGGAGATTTAGATAAAATTCGCGCCTTAGGTTATTATGCTGCCTGGGAACACCATTGGAATGAAAAATGTTTTACGGGACTGGTTTATTCCGCTGTCCATGTTGAACCGTATGAAAATGCACCGGATTATTTTTACAGGAAAACCAATTATGCTGCAATTAATACTTTCTGGACAGTTTACCAGCACGGGATGCTGGGAGTTGAAGCCATTTACGGCGACCGGAAAGATCATGATGGAAGGAAAGGATATACTTGGCGACTGAATTGTATGTTGCGTTATAATTTTTAAAGATGGAAAATCTGGAAATATGGGAATTGGACCCGTACCTGAAACCCTTTAAACCCGTTATATGGCGTCGGCATCAGATGCGTCTGGAGAAAGCACTGGAATTACAGGGTTCACAGGAGAGGTACGGCGATGTTTTTAACAATCATCTCTATTACGGACTTCATAAAACAAGGGGTAAATGGATCTGCCGCGAATGGGCTCCCAACGCAGCGGCAATATACCTGACAGGGGAATGTAACGGATGGAAAAAGGATCCGGACTATGCCTTCAGACCTGTTGGCATGGGAAACTGGGAACTGGAACTTCCCGGGGAAACATTGCAGCACGGACAGCTGTATAAATGGCTTATTGAGTGGCCCGGCGGATCCGGAGAAAGATTGCCTGCTTATGCCAGGCGTTGTGTCCAGGATCCGGAAACCAAGATATTCAGCGCCCAGGTATGGGATCCTCCTGTACCCTATAAATGGAAACATAAAAACCCTTCACGGGTAAAAAACCCGCTCATATACGAAGCCCATATTGGCATGAGCGGTGAAGATCCCGGGGTCGCGGACTTTGACTGGTTCCGGAAAAAGGTCTTGCCCCGTATAGCACGGCTCGGATACAATACCCTCCAGCTTATGGCCATTCAGGAACATCCGTATTACGGTTCTTTCGGATACCAGGTTTCCAATTTTTATGCGGTCAGTTCCCGGTTTGGGACACCGGAAGGATTAAAAAAACTGATAGACGAAGCACATTCCCTGGGTATTGCGGTCATCCTGGATTTGGTACATTCACATGCAGTAAAAAATGAAATAGAAGGGCTTAGTCGTTTTGACGGTTCCTACGATCTTTATTTTCATGCGGGGCCGCGAGGGGAACACACTTTATGGTCTTCCCGCTGTTTCGATTACGGCAAGGGCGCTGTCATGCATTTTCTTCTATCCAATGTGAAATACTGGTTGGAAGAATACCACCTGGACGGGTTCCGCTTTGACGGAGTCACTTCCATGATGTATTACGACCACGGGCTGGGCAGGGCATTTACCGAATACGGACACTACTTTGACGGGACCCAGGACGAAGATGCCATAACTTACCTTGGTCTGGCCAATAAGCTTATACACGAATGCAATCCCAATGCAATTACCGTAGCTGAAGACGTGAGCGGTATGCCTACTTTGGCTTATCCTTTTGAAAAAGGAGGCATCGGTTTTGACTTTCGCATGAGTATGGGGGTTGCAGATAACTGGATAAAATGGATCAAGGAAGTCAAAGACGAAGACTGGCATGTAGGAGACATCTTTTACGAGTTGACAAACAAACGCAGGGACGAACATACCATATCGTATGCCGAATGTCACGACCAGGCTTTGGTTGGGGATAAAACCGTTATTTTCAGGCTTATAGATAAGGAAATGTATACATCTATGAGCAAAGACATACAATCCCTTGTTGTAGACAGGGGAATGGCACTGCACAAGATCATCCGCCTGCTTTCCCTGGCCACATCAGGGGACGGGTACCTCAACTTTATGGGGAACGAATTCGGGCATCCCGAATGGATAGATTTTCCCAGGGAAGGTAACGGGTGGAGCTATCATTATGCCCGCAGGCAATGGTCTCTTGCCGACAACGGATTGTTGCGCTATGGACAACTCGAACTTTTTGACCGGGATATGATCACCATGGCAGGGGCACAAAATTTGTACGGTAATGCTCCGCGTCCCGTTGTTCAGGATATCGGATCGCAGGTATTGGCTTTTGAACGGGGCAGGTTGCTCTTTGTTTTTAACCTGAATCCGGCCAAATCTTACAAGGATTACGGGATGGAAGTGTATCCCGGAACATACCGTTGCTTACTGGATACGGATGATCCGTTGTATGGAGGCTTTGGAAGAAATGACAAAGGAACTGTTCATTTAACACTTCCCCAGAGAGGTACCAATGTCCTTTTTCTGTACCTGCCGGCACGCAGTGCAATGGTATTTAATAGAGAATAAATTAGTATCTTGCAAGGTTATGCAATAACAAAAAAACTATGGCATATTTACAGTTCAACAAACACGAATTGGGAAACCTGGAGTATTCCCTGCCACGGGAGATACTGGTTACAAACCGGGCCGGAGGATACCTCAATACAACGCTGGTGGGATGCAATACCCGGAAATATCACGGATTGTTCGTAGTGCCCATTGACGAACTGGGAGGCAACAGTTATGTCCTCTTGTCTACTCTGGATGAAACACTCATTCAGCATAATCAGGCTTTTAACCTGGGTATTCACCGGTACCCCGGAATATATGAACCCAGGGGGCATAAATATATTATTGATTTTGAGATAGATAAGAACATTGTCCTGACTTACAGGATAGGGGGCATGATCTTTCGCAAAGAGATTGTTTTCCTACACAACAAAGAACAATTACTGATACGGTATACACTCCTGGAAGCCCATTCACCTACAACCTTAAGGCTCAAACCTTTTCTGGCTTTTCGCAACATTCATGAGTTAACTCATGCCAATATGACAGCAGACATATTTCACGCCAATGTGGAAAAAGGGGTAGGATACCGTTTGTACGAAGGATTCCCCCGTCTGTATATGCAGTTGAACGTTCAAAATGAATTTGTAAGGTATCCCGACTGGTATAAAAACATTGAATACCTCCAGGAAAGTGTTCGTGGTTATGAACATCACGAGGACCTGTTTGTCCCTGGGTATTTTGAATGTCCCATACGCAAAGAGCAAAGCATAGTCTTTTCCGCTTCACTGGTCCCGGCCAATCCTTCCCGGCTTAAAACAATATTTACCAATGAAGTTGCAAAAAGGCCTTCCCGGGACTCCTTTAAAAATTGCCTGAAATTATCGGCTTCCCAATTTTTGATCAGCAGGCACGGAAAAACCCGGGTTATAGCGGGCTATCCCTGGCTCGGGAAATGTCCCCGGGACACGGCTATGGCTCTGCCCGGACTGACTTTGGCCGCAGAAAACGCAGATAACAGCGTGTTTATATCGGCTCTGGACACCCTGATAGCCGACAAAAGCAATTTGTACCAGTCTGCAGATGCTCCTTTATGGGTGTTCTGGACATTACAGCAATACCTGCAGGAAACGGGTGACAGGAAGTCATTGTGGCACTCCTACGGACCCTTCCTGAAAGACGTCTTGCGTAATTATAAAAACGGAACGCAAATAGTGCAAATGCATCCAAACGGATTGATCTGGGCAGAAAAAGAAGGTACTCCGCTTACCTGGATGGATGCCGATATTGATGGCAAACCAATAACTCCCAGGGCCGGATACGATGTTGAAGTATGTGCCTTATGGTACAATGCCGTATGTTTTGCATTGGAACTGGCGCGGGATAGCGGGGATAAGGAATTTGAAAATGAATTCAATGACATTCCCGACCTGGTCAAAGAAAACTTTCTACCCACATTCTGGTGTGAATCTCTTTCACAATTGGCGGATTATGTGGACCGGGATGGTCAGAATATTTATACAAGACCAAACCAATTGTTTGCCTGTTCCTTACCCTACACACCTCTCAACGACGAAATCATAAATTCCGTACTCGAGATCTGTACCAAAGAATTGCTTACCACACGTGGTTTAAGGACATTGTCCCCCAAGAATCCTTTGTTTGAAGGGCATTACGAAGGGAATCCCCAAAAAAGGAATACCGCTTACCATCAGGGCTCCGTATTTCCTTGGTTGCTGGGTCATTATATAGATGCGCAATTCCGTATTCACGGAAAATCCTTCGCCTCCTGTGCCCGGGATATCATACTTGTTTTTGAAGAAGACATTGCCGAGCACGGTGTGGGATCCATTGCCGAGTTATACGATGGGAATCCGCCTCACCGTCCTCACGGATGCATATCCAATGCACGCAGCGTTGCTGAATTGTTGCGTATAATCAAACTCATAGAAAAATACAGAAAACTATGAAAGTATTAATGTTCGGATGGGAGTTCCCGCCCCATATAGCCGGTGGACTGGGTACTGCCTGTGACGGTCTTACCCGGGGACTGGCCAAGCAACAGGTTGAAGTGCTTTTTGTAATGCCCTCAGCTTCGGGAGATGAGGATCAGACAGCCGTACGTATTATCAATGCCAGTGATGTAGCTGCTTTTCATACAAAGAAGGAAGCCCGGCAGATCTTTGACAAAGTACAGTTCCTGAAAGTAACCTCCAATCTGATTCCATACCTGGGACCCGATGAGTTTGAAGAAAAAGTAGATCTGGAAAGGGAAAAAGAATGGAATGAATTCAGGATCTCATTCGGACAGAAATATAAATTTTCAGGCAAATACGGGACAACCCTGATGGAAGAAGTCATGAGGTATTCTCTTGTAGCAGCAGCCATTGCCCGTCAAAATCAATTTGACGTGATCCATGCCCACGACTGGCTTACCTATATGGCGGGGATCGCAGCAAAACGTGTATCGGGAAAACCATTGGTCATCCATGTGCACGCTACAGAATTTGACCGCTCCGGGGAGAACGTCAATACGCAGGTTTACGACCTGGAAAAAAGGGGTATGGAAGCCGCAGACAAGGTCATAGCCGTTAGCCATCTGACCCGCAATACAATCATCAACCGTTACCATATTGATCCGGAAAAAGTGGTGACCGTTCACAATGCTGTAGATTTCAGTTCCCGCGAACACCGGGAGATTACGCGCGGAGTACCTGAAAAAATTGTCACATTCCTGGGAAGGATCACTTTCCAGAAAGGCCCTGAATATTTTATTGAAGCGGCCTACAAGGTACTTCAGAAAACCAAAGATGTCCGGTTTGTCATGGCCGGCAGTGGAGACATGTTCAACCGCGCTGTCCGGCGGGTGGCTAAGTTGGGAATCTCCCCGAACTTTCATTTTACCGGTTTTTTAAAGGGAGAAGACGTCAAAAATATGTTCGCCTATTCGGATGTCTACGTAATGCCCTCGGTATCTGAACCGTTTGGGATATCGCCTCTGGAAGCCATGCGGGCCAACGTACCAACCATTATATCCAAACAATCGGGAGTAGCCGAAGTGCTGCACCATGCCATAAAAGTAGATTTCTGGGATGTCAATGCCCTTGCCGATGCCATATACGGACTACTTACCTATCCTGCGTTGACAGCCATGACTGTACGGTGTGGCCTGGAAGAGGTAAATGCCCTCAAATGGGACAATGCCGCACTCAAAGTCAGGGATATCTACGAATCTGTTATCCGGGAAAAATCAAAAATCCAATAATATGAAAAAGACACTCTGTTTGTACTTTCAGGTGCATCAACCTTACAGGTTACGTCAATACCGGTTCTTTGATATAGGTAAAAACCACGATTATTTTGATGAATTTGCCAACAAGACAATTATGTCACGGGTGGCAGAGCGGTGCTACATACCCGCCAACCGTCTGATGCTGGATCTGATAAAGAAATATGACGGTGCTTTTCGGATTGCATTTTCCGTGAGCGGAATCGCCCTGGAACAAATGGAGCAATTCGCTCCGCAGGCCCTGGACTCCTTCCGGGAACTGGCAAAGACCGGTTGTGTGGAATTTCTTGCCGAGACGTATTCCCATTCTCTTTCCGCGCTGATCTCGCCCAAAAAATTCAGGGATCAGACGACCATGCACGTCAAGGCAGTGGAAAAATATTTTGGACAAAAACCGACCGCTTTCAGGAATACGGAACTGATCTATTCAGACACCATTGGTGAAATGGTATCCGGAATGGGCTTCAGTGCCATGTTGACAGAAGGTGCGCGGCACATTATGGGATGGAAGAGCCCAAATTACCTCTATGTTAATGCTCTGAACCCCAAATTGAAACTGCTGCTGAGGAATTTCAGGCTTAGTGACGACATCGCCTTTCGTTTTTCGGACAAGAACTGGGGAGACTGGCCTCTGACTGCCGAAAAATACGCATCCTGGGTTGCCGGAGCACTGGAAAAAGATGATATTCTGAACATATTTATGGATTACGAAAGCTTTGGTGAACACCAAAAGGCTTCTTCCGGGATATTTGACTTCCTGAGGGCATTACCGGGTATGGTTCTCAATCATTCGGGTATTGAAATGCTCACTCCCACACAAGCTGCCATAAAACACCAGCCAATCGCACCATTGAATGTTCCCTATGCCATTTCGTGGGCAGACGAAGAAAGAGATATCAGCGCCTGGCTGGGGAATGAATTGCAAAAAGAAGCATTTGAAAATCTTTACAAGATAGAAAACCTGGTCAGGGAAAGCAACGATACCCGGTTACAGCGGGATTTTCGCAGGCTGCAGGCCAGCGATCATTTTTATTACATGTGTACCAAATTCTTTTCGGACGGGGATGTACATAAATATTTCAATCCCTACGACACCCCGTACGAGGCATTTATTAATTATATGAACGTGCTGAGCGATATTACGCTACGCACCACTAAAAAGAAAGTATGAAGAGTGAATTGAATCTTAGTCCCGATTATTTGTTTGAAGTGAGTTGGGAAGTCTGCAACAAGGTAGGAGGGATCCATACCGTAATTGCGACCAAGGCTTTGAATATGTCAAAAGAAATGGAAAACAGGCATATTCTCATAGGCCCTGATGTATGGAGAGAAACAAAACAAAACCCCGAGTTCCTGGAAGACCCCCGGTTGTTGCGTTCCTGGAGGGACCGTGCCGCACAGGACGGACTCAGGATACGGGTTGGACGTTGGAATGTCCCGGGAAATCCCATAGCCGTGCTGGTGGATTTCTCATCCTATATATCTAAAAAAGACGAAATTTTTACCGAGTTTTGGAAAAAATACAAACTGGATTCCATCAGCGGTCAATGGGATTACATTGAACCCGCCCTGTTTGGGTATGCATCAGGGATCGTAATAGAAAGTTTCGTTCGTTTTAACCTGGCCCCCCATCACAAGAGTGTGGCCCAGTTCCACGAATGGATGACAGGTATGGGCCTGTTGTATCTGAAATCCGTAAAAATCCCGGTCGCCACAACTTTTACCACCCATGCAACTGTAGTGGGACGTTCCATTGCAGGAAACATGCTTCCCCTGTACAATAATATGGAATTGTACAATCCGGTTGACAAGGCCCGTGAATACAATATCATTGCCAAACATTCTTTGGAAAAAACGGCGGCTTCCTATGCCGATGCCTTTACTACAGTAAGCGACATTACGGCCAGGGAATGCAGTCATTTTCTGGAAAAGAAAGTAGACATAGTAACACCCAACGGCTTTGAAAACAGCATAACGCCCAAAGAGGAACAATTTGAAGAAACCCGCCAACAGGGAAGGCAAAAGTTACTGGAAACAGCTTCCCGTATGCTTCATAGGGAAGTGGACCAGAACGCCTTTTTAGTTGGAATAAGCGGACGTTATGAATACAAAAACAAAGGAATAGACGTATTTCTGGAGGCTATGGCCATGCTGGACAGGGAAAGAGGATCCGCTGACCGCGAAATTCTGGCATTTCTTATGATCCCGGCTTACCATAAAGGACCCAGGAAAAACTACGACGACCCGTTTACTACACATATTTTAAACGAACCGGAATACGATCCGGTACTCAATGTGATGCGGGAGCAAAATTTGCAGAACTCGGAAAAGAACCATGTGAAAGTGTTTTTTATTCCCAGTTACCTGAACGGGGATGACGGACTTATAGGAAAATCCTATTACGAATTGCTCATTGGTCTGGACCTATCCATATTTCCTTCGTATTATGAGCCCTGGGGATATACTCCTTTGGAAAGCCTTGCCTTTCGCGTACCCACTGTTACTACTTCCCTGGCCGGATTCGGACTCTGGGTTGACAAAAAGTACAAGCAGGACCATCCGGCTATTGAGATAATACACCGGGACGACAATAACCACGAATCCGTTGTCAAAGATGTAGCTGCCGTGGTACGGAAAATGAGCCTGTTGACACCGCAGGAAGCAGAAAAGGTGAAAGAAAATGCAAGGGAGGTTTCTACAATTGCCTTATGGGACAACCAATTGAAATATTACAGGAAAGCCTATGCCATCGCTCTGGAAAAAATAGTGGAGAACATGGGCGCGTTTCCTGTCAAAAGGGATGAATGTTCAACCCTTCACAAGGATTTACTCAGTTCCACGCCTTCCTGGTCCCCCGTTACCATACAAAAACAATTGCCACAGAGGTTGCTTTTCCTGGAAGTGTTGTCCAGAAATTTATGGTGGTCCTGGAACCAGGATGCCCGAAAACTTTTTTCGGGCATAGATCCGGAATTATGGCGCCTGGTGGAAAAGAACCCCATTGTTTTATTGGATAAAATACCTTATAAAAAATACAAAGCCCTGGAAAAGAACAAGGCGTTCCTGGAACAATTGGACAGCGTGGAAACACGTTTCCGGGAATACATGAACGCACGTAAGGAAATGAAGGGACCCCGCATTGCCTATTTCAGTATGGAATACGGCCTGGACTGGACCCTGAAGATCTATTCCGGAGGGTTGGGTATCCTGGCCGGGGATTACCTGAAAGAATCTTCAGACAAGGAAGTTCCCATAACCGGCATTGGATTGTTATACAGGTACGGTTATTTCAGGCAATTCCTGTCTGCTCATGGAGATCAGGTAAGCGACAGGGAAGTGATAGATTTCCAGAAAATACCTGTAATACCTGTCCGTGACAGCCAGGACAACTGGACTACCATCAGCATCGCTTTTCCCGGAAGGAATGTGTATGCCAGGATATGGCGGGTTGATATAGGGAAAACAGCATTATACCTGTTGGATACCGATTTTGAAGACAACCTGCCCGAAGACCGTCCCATTACCCACCAGCTCTACGGGGGAGATTGGGAAAACAGGCTAAAACAGGAGTTGTTGCTGGGAGTAGGAGGTATACGCGCATTACGTGCCTTGGGTATCGATTCAGATATCTACCATTGCAATGAAGGACACGCTGCTTTTACCGGATTGGAACGCATCAGAGAATACGTTATAGAAGAAAACCTTTCTTTTGAAGAAGCCAAAGAAGTAGTAAGGGCATCATCGCTTTTTACCACACACACACCGGTTCCTGCCGGACACGATGCCTTTACGGAAGATATGTTGCGCCCCTATTTCTCTCATTACCCGGACCGGCTTAAAACATCCTGGGAAACACTTATGGCACTTGGTAAATCCGTCGCATGTGATGTGCATGAAAAATTTTCAATGAGCTTTCTGGCAGCGAACCTGTCTCAGGAGATCAACGGAGTGAGCAAGCTGCACGGCCAGGTAAGCCGCGAGATTCTCAATCCTCTTTGGCCGGGATACCTGCCGCAGGAATCCCATGTGGATTATGTAACCAACGGGGTGCATTACCACACCTGGACGGCTTCTGAATGGAAACAGGTGCATTCCCGTGTTTTTGGTCCGGACTTCGGTACCCATCATTATGACAAAGACTGTTTCAAAGAATTCCTGAACGTTGATGACCAAGAAATATGGGAAGTCCGCAATAAGCTAAGATCCAAACTTATGGACAGGATAATCACGGCTTTGTCCAGTACTGAAAAAGCACCGGAATTTTATTCTCCCCGGGATGTCGTATCTATCCGTGCGGCTCTGAGTAAAGATATTCTTACCATAGGTTTTGCCCGGCGCTTTGCCACCTATAAAAGGGCACACCTGTTGTTCACAAACCTGGAACGTCTGGATGCTCTTGTAAACAATCCAAAACGTCCCGTACAGTTCCTCTTTGCAGGTAAAGCACATCCACACGACAAAGCCGGTCAGGACCTGATTAAACGTATTGTAGAGGTTTCCCGTATGCCCCGCTTTATGGGTAAGGTGCTTTTCCTTCCCAATTACAATATGGAAATGGCCAAGCGCCTGGTTCAGGGAGTAGATGTTTGGATGAACACGCCCACGCGTCCCCTGGAAGCTTCAGGCACCAGCGGGGAAAAAGCTTCATTGAACGGAGTAATGCATTTCAGCGTTCTGGATGGTTGGTGGGTAGAAGGATACAAACCGGGAGCCGGTTGGGCATTGTCAGAGGAAAGAACCTATGAGAACCAGGAATACCAGGACGAGATGGATGCTGCAGTGATATATAATATGCTTGAAAATGAGATAGTTCCTCTTTTTTACAAACGTAACAAAGAAGGGATTCCTGTAGAATGGATCCGGCATATAAAAAACACAGTGGCATACGTGGCAGGTAATTATACAACCAACCGTATGATGGAAGATTACGAAGTAAAATTTTACAAGCCGCTCCAACTGCGGAATGCTCAAATGGTAAAAGACAATTATGCCCTGGCACGGGAAACAGCTTTCTGGAAACGCAAACTGGAAAGGGAATGGAATTCTCTGGAAGTGTTATCCTACACGCATCCCAACGACAGCAAAGACATCCTGACTCTGGGAAGTGAAAGCGAATCCCGTGTAAAGATTTACCTGGGAGCGCTTTCGGCAGATGACATAGGAGTTGAGATGGTCATTACTACCCGGGGAAAAGACGGAGAGGTCATTATAGACGATATCATTCCATACAAACTGGAAGAAGTCAATAACGGGGAAGCCGTATATGTATGCAAACTGATACCCCAATCGGCAGGTTCCTATTACATAGCCTCCCGGATTTATGCAAATAACCCCAAAATGCCACACCGGCAGGATTTTCCTTTGGTAAAATGGTTGTAGCGGCAACAGGTTTTTTTGACGGAGTCCATCTGGGACATAAAGCCGTTTTGTCTGCGCTGGTAGAAACAGCACGGCAACAAGGCGGCAAGAGCCTGGTGGTTTCTTTTTGGCCCCATCCCAGGGCTGTTCTGCAACAGGATGCCCAAAGATTCCGGTTGCTTACTACCCTGGAAGAGAAAAAGAAAATGATCCTGGATATTGGGGTGGATGACTTTCATATCATTCCTTTTACCCGGGATTTTTCGGCACTTCCGGCCGGATCTTTTTTCAGGGATTACCTTTTGGATCATTACGGAGTGCAGATCCTGGTTGCCGGGTACAACCACAGGCTGGGTTGTGACGGTGTTTACGATCCTTCCAAAATGGATCTTCAGGCCGGGCAAATGGGGCTTCAAATCATCAGGGTTCCCGAATTTGTTACCCCCGAAAAGGAACACATCAGCTCCACAAAGATCCGGGCAGCCATTGCTGCCGGGAACATGGAATCTGCAAACAGGTGGCTGGGCTATCCGTATACCTTACACGGTGTTGTAGTGGAAGGAAACCGCATTGGAAGGACACTGGGTTTTCCCACTGCCAACATGCAACTTTACGAACCATTGAAACAAGTCCCTGCCAACGGCGTATACAAGGTAGAAGCCCAGGTCAACGGCCGGTGGTACCACGGTATGATGAACATTGGATTCCGGCCTACTGTCGCCAATAATTTGGAACATACCATTGAAACCCATATCTTTGAATTTGATGATGATATTTACGGGCTGGACATTACAGTCCGGGTACTGAAGCACCACAGGCAGGAAATCGCATTTCCTTCACTGGATGCCCTAAAAGAACAACTTAACAAAGACAAACAAGCATTGCTATGAATTCCGAAACCCTGGTAACCTTGTTGTTGAGCGTACTGGCCATAACCTTCGGGATCATCAACGCCCGGCAAAAAAAGCGGAACGCCTCTGCTGCACCTCCCGTACGCCGTGATCAAAAATATGCCGAGGAATCCGAATTACCCCGGGAATACACGTTCCAGGCCTCCAGACCCACCATTGAAGGCAACGCAATCCCCGAGGAAGGCATACCGGCCACCTCTTCAGACGAGGTAACCCAGCCTCACGTTCATAAAAAGACCGTAAAAGATCCAAAAAAATACGGGTTCAACGCAAAAGAAGCAGTCCTTTATTCGGAGATCCTGAAACCGAAGTTCGACGAATTTGGTTGATTCATAAAGAAGTATTATATTTGTCAGAAGAAGAGTCCTGCATGTGCAGGATTCTTCTTCTGCTTTAATTAACAAGAACGTTATGACCAAGACTCATTATCTCACAGCCGAAGGACTGGAGAAATTAAAAGAAGAATTGCACCGTTTGACTTCCGTGGAACGTGAAGCCGCTGCCCGTGCTATTGCCGAGGCCCGGGACAAGGGAGACTTGTCCGAGAATGCCGAGTATGATGCGGCAAAAGACGCACAGGGATTGCTGGAGCTGAAAATCTCGAAATTGCAGAATCTGATCGCAAACGCCAGGGTAGTGGATGAATCCCGGCTCAATACTCATACCGTGCAGATTATGAACAAGGTCAAGATTAGAAATATGAAAGACAAATCGATCTTGGAAGTTACGCTGGTCGGGGAAAGTGAAGCCAACCTGGAAGAGCGCAAACTTGCTGTTTCTTCCCCTATCGGGAAAGGCCTGCTGGGTAAAAAGAAAGGTGAAATTGCGCAGGTACAGACTCCTTCCGGGATCATTGAATTTGAAGTTCTTGAAATATCCCTCTGATATGGCCAGTATATTTACACGAATAATTGCCGGAGAAATTCCTTCCTACAAAGTAGCTGAGGACGATCGTTTCTATGCATTCCTGGATATAAACCCGAAACAGCCGGGGCATACATTGGTCGTTCCCAAACAGGAAACAGATTATATATTTGATCTGGATCCGGACCAGTTGGGAGACCTGTTCCGTTTTGCCCAGCGGGTAGCACGTGCCATAGCACAGGCCATCCCCTGCAAAAGGGTAGGAGTAGGTGTGTTGGGGCTGGAAGTACCGCATGCTCATATACATCTGATCCCCATGCAGTCTGAAAAAGACATGAACCTAAGCAACCCGGTATGCTCTGTTCCTGAAGAAGAAATGCAGCGTATCTGCCGTTCCATTGCCGCAAAATTCGAATAATACCACTATGAAATATTTTACAATCTTTTTTGCCGCCGCCGTTTTAGGAGCGGTGCTGCTTACATCGTGCAACGAAGGCAAGATCATCCGGATTAAAGGAACTGTTAAGGATCTTCCGCAGGAGGCATCCCTGGTCCTGAAACGCCTGGACTTTACTACGGAAGTTGTACTGGACACTCTCGCAGTCCAGGAAGACGGAAGTTTCAGTTATCGTTTTGACGCGGGAAACGACATGCCCGGTTACTATTACCTTTATAACGGCAATAAAAGGATTGCAGGATTTATACTTCAAAATGGAACGGAAGTAACTCTGGAAGCTACACTTGATGGGAAAACACTTAAACTGGAAGGATCCCCGGAATCGCTCCTGCTACAGGAAGTAAATAAGAATCTGGAAAAAACAGCCGTAAGATTCGATTCCCTTTACACACGGTACGAAAATGCTCCTGAAAAGGAAAAGGAAGCACTTAGCCTTGAATTGGGACGTCTTTTTGTGAAATACAAACAGGAAACCATACGGTTTTTATACGAACATCCGCGTTCTTTTGTAAACACTTCCGTAGTATTTCAGTCTTTGCCGCGTCAGGTATATGTTTTTTCGGATACCCGGGACGCTGCCTTATTGCAGCGCGTTTACGATTCCCTATACGTGGATTACCCGCTCTCACCCTATGTGAACGCCGTTAGAGACCGTTACGAAAGCATGCAGAAGGCAATGCAGATGGAAGAGGCCTTTTTAAATGCAGATGTCGCCGATTTTCCGAATATTTGTTTACCGGGATTAGACGGGCAAAACGTATGTTTATCTTCTTTGCAGGGAAAAACCATAATACTTTCTTTCTGGCATTCAGGCAATGTGGAGATGAGACTGGACAACCCGGAATTGCAGGAAATTTATGACAGGTATGCCCCGCGTGGCCTGGAGATCTACCAGGTTGCCCTGGATACGGATAAAACCGCCTGGGCTACCGCGGTAAGGGAACAATCTTTGCCCTGGATCAGCGTGTGCGACGGGTTGGGTATCTATTCACCTGCCGTGACAACGTACAATGTGGTGGAAATACCCACTTTCTTTATTATTGACAAGGAAGGCAATATCCTTCAAAGATTGAGCAATGTACAGGAAGTAATCCGGAATGTCAGAAACCTGTTTTAGGTAGGATGGCCTTAAATTCTTTCAGATAAAAGGGAGTGTAATAAGCGACGTCTTCAAATGTTTGTTCCCGGAAAGCTTTCAGGGCTGCTTTTGCCATACCGTCTGCATGAGATAGAACGGGAATAAAACGAGCATTTGGATGTACTATAACATCCCGGGATTTTAATGCCCCGTCACCTGAAAATACTACGGGACCGGCATCCAGGGTTTCCCTGAAACTCTCTTTGGTTACCTCTGTGGCAACTACAGGCCCTTCCCGTTGAACCACCTTCCCCATATCTTTAGTATCTGTTACAGAATAAGGAGCCGTATAGACCTCCATCCTGCGGGCATCGATCATGGGAAAGACACGGTATGGTTGTTCAAAGTGATCATTCTCAACGGTCAGTTGTGCGATCAGATCCAGGGAATTTACCGCTATCAATGGCAATGAAGAAGCAAAACACAATCCTTTTGCCGTAGATACCCCAACCCGCAATCCGGTGTATGACCCCGGTCCGCCGCTGACGGCTACCGCCTGGCAATCCTTCAAAGCTATGTGATGTTCTTTTAAGACCTCGTCTATGAAAACAGCCAAAAGGGAAGCATGGGCCTTCGGTACGGAAGACTGTCTGCGGGCAATGATATCTGTTCCCCGTGCCAGGGAAACAGAACAGACCGCAGTGCTTGTATCCAGTAAAAGCAAGACCGGTTGCACGGATCTGTTATTCACTTTCCGGTTCCACTTTATCCCCGTTGTTCAGCGTTCTGGAAATAGCTGAATATGGGCCGGTAATTACTTGATCTTCAATTGTTAGCCCTTCTGTGATTTCAATATGCATATGATCCTGCAAACCGGATTTTACGGTCACCGCTTCCACGGTGTTATCGGAACGCAGGACAAAGACCTGTTCTACCAGTTCGTTGGGTCCTAACTGAACACGGACGCTGTCAGGCAGCAATTCGGTACGCGTGGTGATGCATTGAATGGGGATGGCCACCACGTTGCGGCGGGTTTCCGTCTGAATGGACACCGATGCCGACATACCCGGTCTGAATGGGGTGCTGAAACCTTCTCTCACCAGATCGCTGTAGGATTCGGGAAGAATAAAGACCTTAACTTCAAAATTGGTCACTTGTTCCAGGGCAGAACCGATGTTTTTTGCCGAGTTGGCGATCTGCGTCACCACTCCGGTGAACTGACGTCCCGGATAGGCATCCACTTCCACCAGGGCGGTATCCTGCTGCCTGATGCGGACAATATCGTTTTCATTCACGTCCACCAAAACTTCCATTTCCCGGAAGTTGGCGATGCGAAGCATTTCCGTTCCGGCCATCTGGCTTGTTCCCACAACGCGTTCCCCTCTTTCCACGTCCAGTTTGGATACGATCCCGTTCATGGGGGAGAGGATGGTGGTTTTGGTCAGACTTTCTTCCGCCTCGGCAAGTCCCGCCTGGGAGCTCTCCACGTGGAAACGCGCCGCGTTCAGCTGTTCTTCCGCAATGGCGTATTCAGAGGAAGATGCCTCGAACTCGGCTTCGGATATCGCGCCTTGCTCGTGCAAGGAAAGATTTCTTTGATAAGACAATTTTACCTGCGCGTATTGTGCTTCCTGCTGGGCTAGCTGTGCCTTGGCCTGGTTCAGGGCTGCTTTCATCCTGTCACGTGCCGAAATGTACTGATCCTGCTTAATCTGCAGCAAAACCTGTCCGGCTTGCACCTGATCTCCTTCTTCCACGTTCAGGGTGATGATCTCACCCGATACGTCCGGACTGATCTTCACCTCGGTTACCGGCTGGATTTTCCCGTTGGCCGGAATGATCTCGGTTATGTTTTTAACAATCGGGTTTTCCACGGTTACGGGTACACCCTTGCCCGAGCGGCTTCTTCCTACAATGATTAAAATGACAATAAGTACAACGGCACTTATGATAATCCACAATATTGATTTCTTCATGGGATGATGATAATTATTATAACGTTATGGGAATGCCTTTATAAAAGTCCAGTATCTTGAGTTTGAAGACGTGCTCGTATTTGGCTTGTAAATAATTGCTTTCTGCTTTGAATAAATTCGTTTTGGATACTATGTAATCCGTTCCGTTAAGCATTCCGATGTCAAATTTCTGTTGCACGTAACGGAAGGATTCTTCCATAGCTTTTACGTTCCTTTCGGTTGCCTGAACCCTCAGATAAGTGGATGTGGCATCGTTGGCGGCCTGTTGCACTTCTTTCATAAGCAACTGCTGCGCATTCTTCATCTCGAGTTCTGCCATTTCAACACCCAGGCTGGCGTTCTTTACGTTGGTGCTGACCTGCCATTTGTTAAAAATGGGAATGGTAAGCGACAATCCTATGGAAGGGTTGTTATTGTTTTTCAACTGATCCCAGAATCCGGCTGAAGAACCTCCCAACAGATCATCTATTGAGCCTGATCCGTTATCTTCTGTTGGTTCCTCATCTTTTTTCCGGTTTGCATCTGAATAAAAAGATGCATACCCTAATGAAAGAGAAAGCCGGGGGTAACGTCCGCCCTGAGCTATGGCCAGTTCATGTTGACGCTGTTCCAGGGTATACTCGGTTTTTTTAATCTGGGGTAGGTCACGCGATGCATAAAAAAGTTCATCCACAGAAACGGGGTCCATTTCATGCAGGTCCCCAATTTGCGGTTTTACTATCTGGAAATTGGCATCTGTGGGAAGGTCCAGCAATTGCTGCAGAACCAAGTTATACGTACGCAGGTTGTTCTGAGCCTCCACCACCTGCAAGTCTTCGGTGGCCAGTTGCGATTCCACTTCCAGCAGGGCACTCAGCGGCTGGCTTCCGGCGTCTACCAATTTGCGCGTCCTCTCACATTGTTCGGCAACGCTTTCACGGCTTTGACGCGCCGCATCAAGAATTTCTCCGGCCAGCAAAACGTTCAGGTAACTACGGGTGATCTCTATGGATATCTCGTTACGCAGTTTTTGCACTTCCTGGATAGCAATACTGAGTTTGGATTTTTCCTGTTTGACGGTGTTGAGTCTCTGAAGGCCGGTAAACAAGTCCATATCGGCATAAATGCCCATGCCTGTATTGGAGCTCCGTACGTGATTCAATATGGTCAGGGTTGACAGGTCTACAGACTGTCCCCAGTTTACATTTTCACTGATACGTGCGCTGACCGAAGGTCCGAAAGCCATTTTTGACTGGAACAGGGTGTTCTCTGTCTGAGCTACGCCCAGTTCCTGCTGTTTAATGGTCAGGTTGTTCTCCCAGGCATAACGAATGCATTCTTCCAGGGACCAGGTTTGCTGGCCCGTAGCAGATAAGGGAAGAAGCAAGACCAATAGCAACAAATAAAAGGAACGGTATTTCATAATTATAACTAAGTATATCTTGCAAATTTACTTTTATTTATAGAATATGCAACAACGATGCCTAAAAGAGAAAGCAGGCACAGCAATACATTCAGGGCGGCTCGCGCCGGAGAATAAATGGTGCTAACTTCTTGAAAAGTACAATGAAAGGTATAGATCACAATATTGTACACCCAATGGGTTGCCGTGCATAGAGCCAGGTCTTTTGTTTTCAAAAACAAGACCCCCAATCCGGCTCCCAGCATAAAACGCTGAATAAGCATAGAAAAGGATTCCGGACGGTGACACAGGGAAAACATCAAAGCCGGCAGCAACAGTATCAGCCAGCGGGGCATGCCGGTCTTTTGCATACGGCAGATAAGAAATTCCCGGAACAGCAATTCTTCGCTCAGGGAAGCCCAGAAAAACGTTCCCAGGATTATGAAAGGGAAAGATCCCGTTACTGTGTTGAAAAAAGCCTTTCCCGTAAGACTCAGTGTAAGCGTTACCACAGGAATTATCATTATACCCGCAAGAGAAAATATCTGTTTCCAGGGCAGCTTACCCGGGTCTGTCATTTTTTTACGTTTGACCATGATGTGGCTTAGAGCCATTCCCATTGCTCCAAGAGCATGTGTTAAGAGGTGGTCAATTCCGAATACTGCTTTAAGTGTGGCGGACAGAAACAGGACCGGTAACGAAAAAATAACATAGAGCCCGACGGGATAGGCTAAAAATAAATACTTACGCATCAGGCCGGTACGGCCGCTTTTGTAAGTTTACCGAATAGGTTGCATCCCATATCGTACAGGGCACGGAATGCCTGTCCCAGGATCTCTCCGAATTTGTATGCCAGGTCGGCATCAAAATCGGACATACCTCCGGTGACGGCACAGCAGGCGTTGTCGCTCAGCGATACAAAGCCCGGCATGTATTGAGGGCAGTCTGACGTCTTCATTTGTTCCATCCCGCTTTGAAACCGTCAATAAAACTGTCAATGTTTTTGGCAAGTGTGGTAACCAGTATCCCTGCTTTACCCATTTTTCCCGCCAATCCGTTGAGAAGGTCTTCCAGGATATCTCCCAGGACACCGTAATCGGATTCTCCTCCGGTAACCACGCACCGGGCCGTTTGGTCCAGTGGAGTGAACCCAAAATTCCGCATCACATAATCACTCATACTTTTAGGTTTTAATAAATTAGTTCTCACCGTTCAGGCGCGTGAGATTCCGCCGGCAATCGCGCGTTTGCTTTTATAATCCCTGCTGTTTGCACCAAACAGCGTATTTCCCGTTTTTATCCATCAACTCCCGGTGACCGCCCCGTTCCGCTATTCGCCCGTCATCCAGCAACAAAATTGTCCCGGCCACAGACAAAGTAGACATCCTGTGTCCAATAATTATAATCCCTGTACCGTCTTTTTTCCAACATCGCAACGCTTCCATTACATACGTTTCCGAGGTGCTGTCCAGGGAGGATGTGGCTTCGTCCAATATAAGCCAGCGGGGTTTACGGTAAGCGGCACGTGCCAGTGCTATGCGTTGACGCTGCCCCCCGGAAAGCTGGACACCCTGTTCTCCAACCGGAGTCAGGATTCCCCGTGGCAGTGCGTCCAAAAAGGAATCCAGTCCCAATTGCCGGCAAAGAGCAAGCACCCGGTCCATGTCCGGGGTTGGGTCTCCCAGGGCTATGTTATCCAGAATGTTACCACGGAAAAGATCGGCTTTCTGAGGCACAATGCCCACCATTTTTCTCCATGTATTCAACGAAATATCACCGGCAGGTGTATTTCCCAACAGGATGGAACCCCTGTCGGGGGTGTACATCCTGAGCAGCAATTGTCCCAGGGTGCTTTTTCCGGAGCCGCTTTCCCCGGCAATTCCCGTGATGCTCCCGGCGGGAAATACATAACTGAAATCCCGGAACAAGACCATACGGCCGGGGTAATGGAATTGCAGCCGGTCAATTACCAGGTCTCCTTCACTTATTTTTGAAAGAATTTTTTCCCTGCATTGCTGTCCCGTTGCGCTTGGATCCTGTTCCGTTTCCAGTTCCATGATCTCGAAAAGACGTTCCCCTGCGATCCGGGCATCCCGGTACTTTTGGCTGAATCCAATTATCTCGCTTACGGGAGCAGAGAAATATGCGGTCAGGGCATAGAAAGAGAGCAGTTCGCCAAAGCTCATAATATCCTTTGTAACAAGCGTTGCTCCCAGCCACAAAATGGCCAGTCCCGATCCGCGGTTGATAACTTCTCCCCCGGTTGCGGCCCGCAACTGATTCATTCCGCCACGATAGGCGTGTTTAATGTAAAGGCCAAAGTGTTCCCGGGTTTTACGTATAATGTGTTCCTGGGCAGCACTGTATTTTATCTGGGCTACTCCGTGCAGGGAATCCACCAGCTCCGATTCCAGGGCGGCCCGGGAAGTCATGATCAAACGTTGTGTTTTTTTATTACGGCGGTCAAAAAGGTAATATATACCTGCGTAAAGTGGCAGGCAGGACAGGCAGATTAGGGTGAGTTTCCGGTTGAACAACCACATGATCCCGAAAGAGAAAAACAACGTAAAAACACTCAGGGCAATGTTCATCAAGCCGTTGCTCAGAAAATTGCTGACCTTGAAAGCATCGTTCATACGGGCTACCAGCTCACCGGAGGGCCTTTGATCAAAAAACCGTTGGGGCAGGTACATCAGGTGCCGGTAAAACCCCGTTGCCAGGCGCATGGCTGTTTTGAACCCTGTACGTAAAAGATAACGCACCCTGAAAACATTTAAAGCCATTGCGCAAACGGCAATGTATACCATTGAAAATCCCAATATCTGCAACACATTTCCCTGTCCCCCGGGTATGACCTTGTCTGCGATTTGTTGCAGAAACAAGGCAGAAGCAATACCTGTAAAAGTATACAGAAAGGAAGCAACCAGTCCGTTGAAGAACAACCGCTTCTGTCCTTTCATCAGCACTGTCACTCGGTGTAAAAAACCTGGTATAAAGTTTCCTTTTTCAAAGTCCGGACCGGGTCTGAGTGTCACAACCACCCCGGTCCACAGGGAAAGAATTTCCTGTCTGGATATACGGTGTATCCTGCCGTCTTCGGGATCCATTATACGGCATTTTCTGTTTCTGCCAAAACGGCCCCGGGTCAATCCGTAATACACTACAAAATGTGTGTACCCGTTTGGTTTCAGAAAATGAAAAACCGAAGGAAAAGGAATTTGCATCAAGGTCGTTTCATCTGCCGGTGCAGCCTGTCCCGGTCGCCCGTAGGCTTCTGCAATCAGATGCAAAGCCCCGGCCCCTTCCCGGATCCCCTGAACAGAAATGCCGTGCGTCTGCGTGCCGCTCATTTGCCGGATCTGCTCCAGAGGAAAGCGTAACCCGAACCAGGCGGCAGCAGACGCCAGGCATGCCGCTCCGCAATCACTTATATGATGTTGCCTGAATTTTATCTTTCTCATCCCCTCTATCTTTGAAATACGGAGCTGTCCCTTCTTTCTGCACCGGTCCGCATGCCGAAAACAGAGCCCGCACTCCCCCGTTTACGACACTTCCCGAACCCTTCACGCCGGACAACTCCGTGGTTACGAACAACAGAAAGGCAACCATTCCCGTCACGGTAGCTACGATAATCGCTATGAAAAAAATGAAAAACCCCTTCTTATCTTTCCTATCAAAGATTTCCTCGCTGATTGACGTATCTGCTAAAGCGGGATAGGACGGTTTTTTGATTGCCTTCATGTTGCAAACCTAACCCTACGGAATCAAAATCCAGGGACAAAAAAAATAAAAGAATCAAATCAAAAACTTGGGAAAAGGACAATTATGATCCCAGGAAGGGCAGGTACGGCATTAAAATGGAAGAAAATTTCTCTACTACGGGATAAAGGCGTGAAGCCTCAAAAGCTTCTGTAGGCAAAAACGGGGCGTAGTCGTTGATCAGGGTCAAAACATAGGATAAAATGACAAGTAAAATATTCCATTTAATCCACCCGAATATGGCTCCTGTCAGACGGTTAAGCCATCCCAGAAGGACAATTTTCAGAAGCCGGTCCAGAAGCCGGCCCAATAATGCGACAACTATGACCACAATAACAAATGTTGCCACGAAGGCCACGATTTTCAGACCGTCTCCGTTCCATCCGAACCATTCAACTATACGGTCGGCGGCAAATCCGGAAAAATGAAATGAAAAATAACAGGCCAGGATCAGTGCCAGAATACCAAAAACCTGTTTTATGAGCCCTTTGCTCAGGCCTTCGATGATGGCCAGTATCCATACTATTAAAAGTATGATATCTATGTAATTGAGTGAAAGTTTCGCTAACATGTTTCCAAAGATAGCTAAGATTCGTATCTTTGCAAACTATTTTTTACCCCGTTTTGTTATGAAGTTCCCTGAATATAAGAACCTTGACCTGCCTTCGGTACAGGAAAAAATTGTTGAATCCTGGAATAACGGCAATACTTTTGCCCGTAGCATTGACGAGCGTCCCGGTGCTCCCGCCTTTATTTTCTTTGAAGGCCCCCCCTCGGCAAACGGAAAACCCGGCATCCATCACGTTATTTCGCGCACCATCAAGGATGTGGTCTGCAGGTACAAGACTCAGCGGGGCTTCCGGGTGGAAAGAAGAGCCGGCTGGGATACCCACGGATTGCCCGTAGAACTGAGCGTGGAAAAGATGCTGGGCATTACCAAGGAAGACATAGGCAAAACCATTTCTGTTGAAGAATACAACGCTGTATGTCGCAAGGAAGTAATGCGTTATACCCGTGAATGGGAAACCCTGACCCAAAAGATGGCTTATTGGGTGGACATGAGCCGTCCATATGTCACCTATCACAATTCCTATATTGAAACAGTCTGGTACCTGTTGAAGGAGATCCATAAAAAGGGTTTGCTTTACAAAGGATATTCCATCCAACCTTATTCTCCGGCTGCCGGATCGGGACTCAGCTCCCATGAACTGAACCAGCCCGGCTGTTACAAAGACGTAAAAGATACAACGTGCACCGCACAATTTGCCGTCATCCCTGATGAAAAAAGCAAGTCTCTTTTTACAAGGGAAGGGGAGCAGGTATATTTCCTTGCCTGGACTACCACTCCGTGGACTTTGCCTTCAAATACGGCGCTCTGTGTGGGTCCCGGCATCCGCTATATCAAGTTGCGTACGTTCAATCCGTATACCGGTGATCCCATATCCGTAATAATGGCCGAAGACCTGAAGGAGACCCTCTTTCCTGCCAAAAACGCGGAAATTCCTATGGATTCCTACAAAACCGGGGACAAAGCCGTCCCTTACGTGCAGGAACCCGGAATATATACCGGGAAAGACCTGGAAGGTATCCGTTACAACCAGCTTCTGCCCTGGGTCAATCCGGGGGATGGGGCTTTCAGGGTAATCCTTGGAGATTTTGTTACCACGGAAGAAGGGACCGGGATTGTGCACATTGCCCCTACATTCGGGGATGATGACAACAAGGTTGCCAAAAAATACGATATTCCCGCATTGCTTTTGACAGATAAGAACGGCGCATTGTGCCCTATGGTAGATAAAACCGGAAAATTTTACCTGCCTGAAGAGCTGGATCCTGCTTTTGTAGCTTCCAGTGTGAATGTGGAACAGTACAGTCCCTTTGCCGGACGTTTCGTAAAAAACGTTTACGATCCCCAATGGACTGAAGAAAAAGAACAGAATGGCGAATTTGATTCGCTGGATGTTGATATTTGCATGTGGCTGAAAAAGCACGGGCTGGTTTTTCGCATAGAAAAAATGGTTCACAATTATCCCCATTGCTGGCGGACCGACAAGCCCGTACTTTACTACCCGCTGGATTCGTGGTTCATCCGTACTACTGCCGTTAAGGAACGCATGATGGAGCTAAACGACACCATCAACTGGAAGCCCGCTTCCACCGGAACGGGCCGGTTTGGAAAATGGCTGGAAAATCTGCAGGACTGGAACCTTTCCCGCAGCCGTTTCTGGGGCACTCCGCTTCCCGTGTGGCGCACCGAAGACGGTAGCGAAGAATGCTGCATCGGGTCGTTACAGGAGTTGTACGATGCATTGGAAGGATCCGTCAAACAAGGATTCATGAAGTCCAATCCCTTGAAAGACAAAGGTTTTGTTCCGGGCGATTTCACACCGCAGAATTACGAAAAAATTGATCTGCACCGTCCTTTTGTGGACGAATGGATCCTTGCCTCGGCAAAAGGAAAACCCATGCGCCGCGAATCCGATCTGATAGACGTCTGGTTTGACTCGGGCTCCATGCCTTTTTCGCAGGAAGGCCTGGAAAAACTCGGCACTCCGGCTTTCGGACAGGTAGCCGATTTCATTGCCGAGGGGGTGGATCAGACCCGCGGATGGTTCTTTACCCTTCATGCCATCGCAACCATGATCAACGACCGTGTATGTTTTCGCAATGTGCTGTCCAACGGGCTGATCCTGGACAAGAACGGCAACAAGATGAGCAAACGCCTGGGCAACACCGTGGATCCTTTCACCATGCTGGACAAATACGGAGCCGATCCCTTGCGTTGGTACATGATGACCAATGCACAACCCTGGGACAATTTGCGCTTTGACGAGGGTGGAGTTGATGAAGTCCGGCGCAAATTCTTTGGAACCCTCTATAACACGTATTCCTTCTTTGCGCTTTATGCCAATGTGGACGGTTTCACCTCTGCCCGGGCCTGTCCCGATAGTTCTGCCCGGGCCTGTCCCGATAGTGATGAATGGGTTCCTGTTGCGCAGCGGCCGGAAATTGACCGCTGGATTATGTCGTTGCTCAATTCCTTAACCTTTAAGGTATTGGCTGCTTACGACGATTACGATATAACTACTGCCGGACGTTTAATCCAGGACTTTGTATGCGACCAGTTGAGCAATTGGTACGTACGCCTGAACCGCAAACGTTTCTGGGGTGGAGAGATGGACAGCCAGAAAGCGGCCGCTTACCAGACTTTGTTCGCCTGCCTGAAAACAGTTGCCTTGCTGGGAGCACCCCTGGCACCTGTTTATATGGAACGGCTCTTTATGGATTTGACGGGAAACGATTCGGTACACCTGGAATTGATGCCCACAGCTGATGAAACCCTCATAGATACTGCCCTGGAAGAACGTATGGATATGGCTCAGCGATGTACATCCCTGGTACTGGCCTTGCGCCGTAAAGTGAACATAAAAGTCCGCCAACCTCTGCACAAGATTCTCATCCCCGTACTGGACCCCTCACTTGCCGGCAAGCTGGAACAGGTACGTCCGATTATTCTGAGTGAGGTCAACGTCAAGGACATGGAATTCATACACGATACAGCGGGGCTGATCCACAAAGGCATCAAACCCAACTTCAAAGTACTGGGGAAAAAATACGGACCTCAAATGAAAGAGATCACCGCTGCCCTGAACGGTTTTTCACAGCAAGAGATCAATGATCTTGAAAAAGCCACTGAGAACGGTGCGTATACACTGGTCCTTGCTTCCGGTCCCGTATCCCTGGAACGTGACGACGTTACCATCACTTCACAGGATATGCCCGGCTGGCTTATTGCTGCCGACGGACCTTTGACCGTTGCCCTGGATGTTACCATTACCGATGAGCTGCGCAGGGAGGGAATTGCCCGCGAACTGGTGAACCGGATACAGAACCTGCGCAAAGACACAGGACTGGACGTTACCGACAAGATCCGTGTGATCCTGGAAGACCGCAGTGATGTTGCCGAGGCCTTGCAGGATTTCTCTCAATATATTGCCCAACAGGTACTTGCGACTCAAATCACACTGTCTGCGACACCCCCTGCAGCCCATGCTGTAGAATGGGAAGAGGGTACATTGAACATACATATTGACAAATCATAATTAAATACTACATTTGTGTTTCCCAAAAAACTAGAACCATGACTAAAAAACAAACTACAACCGCTCCAAAAGCGACGGAAGAGGTAAAAGAAAAGGTTCGTTATTCAGATGAGGAACTCCAGGAATTCAAAGCCCTGATCAACGAAAAATTGGCACAGGCCCGTGCCGATTATGAAGAACTGAAAGCCATCGTAACCCATAGCCAGAGTAACGACACAGAAGATACATCTCCCACTTTTAAGGTATTGGAAGAAGGTGCCTCCGCACTCTCCAAGGAAGAAGCCGGCCAGTTGGCCCTGCGCCAGCACAAATTTATCCAGTCCATGGAAATGGCACTGATAAGAATAGAAAACAAAACCTATGGTATTTGCCGTGAAACAGGAAAGCTCATACCCAAAGAACGCCTTCGCCTGGTACCTCACGCCACCCTGTCAGTAGAAGCGAAGAACAACAGAGAATAAAAGTTCCATGGGGAAAAGCAGGTTATCCAAAGGCAAAATCATAGCCATCATTATCAGCACCATTCTTATCCTGGATCAGATATCAAAGATCTGGATAAAAACCCACTTTACCCTTCACCAAAGCGTTCCCGTTTTGGGTAGATGGTTCCAGCTGTTTTTTGTGGAAAATGAAGGCATGGCCTTTGGGATGGTCTTTGGCGGAGAAGCCGGAAAACTCATTCTGAGCCTGTTCCGCATAGGGCTGAGTATTTTCATCATGTGGTACATTGTCAGGTTACTGAAAAAGCCGGACACTCCCATGGGCGTCCTTGTAGGCCTCTCCCTGGTATTTGTGGGTGCTGTGGGAAACATCATTGACTGTGCTTTCTACGGACTGATCTTCAATGAATCCGGAGTCACCCAGGTAGCCCAGATGTTCCCTCCCGAAGGCGGCTACGCCACCTTCCTGCACGGCAAAGTCGTAGACATGCTCTACTTCCCCTTGATTGACACCGTCCTGCCCGAAAACTTCCCCATCTGGGGCGGCCGCCGCTTTGTATTCTTCCAATTCATCTTCAACATAGCCGACTCTGCCATCACCTGCGGTGCCCTCTACCTGCTAATCTTCAAGTACAAATTTTTCTCCAAAAAAGAAAAAGAATAATTACCTTTGCCGGCCCCATTACCGGGCCCATAGCCAGCCCCATAGCCGGCCCCATTGCGGGCCCCATTGTCAGCCATAAAAAGGAACAGGGAAAGTAATGTTGCTTTTGCACCAAAATAAACGGAGAGATGCCGGAGCGGTCGAACGGGGCGGTCTCGAAAACCGTTGAACCCTTATGGGTTCCGGGGGTTCGAATCCCCCTCTCTCCGCCAGATCCAAAAACGCAAAGACACGGACAACGTCCGTGTCTTTTTTTTATGGCGCCCCTGAAAAAACAAATGCATTTGTTTTTTCCAGTGGTGCCATAAAAAAAGCTGCGCCTTGCTGCTTTGCGTTTTTGGATCTGAAGCCTCCCCCTCGGGGAACACCGAGCGCCACCGGCGCGAAGGTAATCCCCCGGGGGAGGTGGTAAGTACCCGTTATAGCAAGAATGTACGTAACAGACATAAAGACAGTAATATACGGCTCTGAAAGGAAAAACACGCACTTACTACCTCCCCCCACAAAAGCAGGAATTCGCAGGAATTCCGGGGGAGGTGGTAAGTACCCGTTATAGTAAAAATGTACGTAACAGACACAAATACAATGACATACGCCTCTGAAAGAAAAAACACGTACTTACTACCTCCCCCCCCAAAACACAGGAATTCGCAGGAATTCCGGGGGAGGTGGTAAGTACCAGTTATAGCAAAAATGTACGTAACAGACACAAAGCCAGTAATATACGGCTCTGAAAGGAAAAGCACGTACTTACTACCTCCCCCCAGCAACATATTATAGCATCACCGCATAAGTCACGGAAAGAAATATCTAAGAAGAGAATAGGGGCAGCCAAAATTAAAAACGCTCCTCAAGTATGCTGTCTTTCGACTCGCCTGAGAAGCTTATTGGCACAAATATACAGTAATAAATCAGATATATGCAAATTATCACATTACCTCTCCAGTACGCAAATGATCCTTCGGGTAGCTACGTCATACTTTGGCGTACTCACCATATATATTTGTGGAAAAATAAAAATGAACATGAATATAGATTTACATTTTGGCCATCCGGATTCATACGACTACGAAACCCTGATAGATCAATTTTCCGGCACAAAGATCAATTCAATAAGGACCTCCAGTGTTCCATTAGTCCAATTTTGGAAGAATACGAAAAAGCACTTGTACTTGCTTTTCGACACGTTGCGCCTGCAGGCGCAAGATGTTGCATTATGTTTTGAGTACCCGACAAAACCCCTGAAAGGAAAGGGCAAATCTTCCATGACAGACCTGATGATCATTGGTCATGACTTCAAAATAGCCATAGAAGCGAAATTCACGGAATATGTAAAAATGAACAGTGAACCTATAAGCAAATGGC
>JAEAME010000172.1_pt1 | contig 85634 bp, 83 predicted proteins | sample 8958731 | NCBI WGS metagenome assembly JAEAME01 (sample SAMN16933194, study PRJNA681113) | bioreactor sludge metagenome | isolation source: anerobic bioreactor sludge (Control) | place: India:Bengaluru | collected 2018-10-24
TTCCAGTTGAAGTACAATCTTACTACAACGAACACCTCAGCGCCTGCGCTCCGGGCGGCAATCAGTATTTCTGGAAAAACGTCAATGTGAATATGCCGTCTGCCGACCGGGTAACTGTTTTTATCACGGGCATGGCTGAGTATAGATCGCCCGGCGGAGATGATTCAAACTTGAAGCTAGTGATCAACGGTTCTGACCTGGGTTGGTATTCAGACAAGGCGCTTATCGGCAATGAATTGGGCCGGGACATCAAGACGATTGCCACGACCCATGACTTTAGCCAGGGTAACAATACGATCAGGATCTACGCCGATGAAAAACCCTGTCTGTACAACATCCTGGTCGTGCCGTACCGGCCGTACTTGCTGGTTGATTCAAAAGCCGAGTGGCGGGCGCCCGGAGGAACAGGCAACTACATCTGGTTTACCTACCATTTCTACGTCCATACGTCTGATACCTACACAGTCACTATCAAAGGCAAAGCCGGCTACTTTGAAACGCCGTCTGATGATGACGATGCCAGATTTGTGCTGGATGGCCATAACTACGGCTGGAACAATGGCAACGCGCTGGACGGAAACGCTCAGAACGGCCAAACCAGGACAGTCACTTTAAATCGGCAGTTGGGAAGCGGCTGGCGCACCTTGATTGTCCACGCCGACCGTAAACCAAGGATTACTGCTTTGCACATCGAACGTGGCCCTGGCGGACAGTACAAACTGGGACCGCCTGGTGACGATGAAGGGACGTTTGATGAGGAGCCGGATCCGGTTGAACCTGACATTGCCAGACTGACTATGTCGATTTCACCCAATCCAGCCAATCACACCACGGTAATTGCTTACGCCTTGCCGCAAGCCGGCCAGGTTAACCTCAGTGTTTACAACGTAGCCGGACGGCTGGTTGAAACGTTGGTCAACGGACAGAAGCCGGCCGGCGAGTACAGCGTTACTTGGGACTCAAAACAGGAGGGCTTTGGGATCTACTTCTGCCGTCTCAGTCTGGGGAGCGATATTTCCTCTCGAAAAATCGTTCTTCTGAAGTGAGGATGGCGATTAGCTTTTTTCTGCGTATTGACGGGATACACGGGTATCTTGTTATTTAGGCAGATACCCGTTTTTTATTTGCGGTTTTTTTAAAAAACGAGCAGTTATAAAAAGCTGGCTGAGACGTTAATTTTGTATTATACTTATAATATATGATATATACCGCGTCAATCCTATTAAGGAAATTTATCCGCGATGTAATAGTCATTGTGATTATTTCGTCTTTGATTGTTTCCTATTATGTTTTTTACACAAAGATACATCCAAGTAATGTTTCTGACGATCGGGATCCAAGCCACTTTCAGCTTGATTATGAAAATGTGATTTTTAGCAGTACTGACGACTTGTCGCTGAAAGGCTGGTTTATTTCAGCTCAGAATAAATCACGCGAAGATCCGCGGCCGGTGATTATACTGGCCCATGGTCTGAATTTATCCAAAGCCCAGGCTATGGACTGGGGATATTATCTGTCTGATCATTATAATTTGTTTATATTTGACTTCCGGGCGCACGGCGCGAGCGAGGGCAAACTGACGACTTACGGTGGCAGTGAAACCAAAGATATGCTGGGCGCGATCGAATATTTAAAAACCAGAAAAGATGTTGATTTGGATAATATAGGCATCCTTGGTTATGATTTGGGCGCCAACACCGGCATTATGACTGCCCAGATTACGGCTGACATCAAAGCCATCGTGGCCGACTCAGCCTTTGCCAGCTTAAGCGATGAATTATCCGAGCACTATGATCAGTATTGGATTATGCAGAAGCCCTTGGCTTGGTTGACCAGCCTGTGTTTCCAGCTGTTTGCCCGAACCAATCCAAAAAATGTCGCGCCGGTGGAAAGCGTAAAATTCACTACAGCACCGATATTGCTGATCGCGCCGGAAAATGATAATAAAAATTCCGCGGTTAAAGCTAATCAGATTTATGAAAACGCGCTCAGTGAAAAGTCGGAGATTTGGACATTAGCCGGCTCTCACCTGGATGTTTTCGCCGGACACCGCGAAGAATATAAAGAAAAAGTGAGAGCTTTCTTCGACAAGGCACTGTAAAACGGCAGTTTTTAATTAAATGTTCTATAATAATTAGAACGTTTTTGTTTTTATTCAAAATATGGTATAATTAAAGACGTGGATAAAAGTCTAAAGAACATAAATATAAAAAATAAATCGGTTTTGTATCGAGCCGCCTATGATGTTCCGCTTAGAAAAACCGCTGCCGGTTATCAAGTGCGCGATGCCACGCGGATTGAAGCAACACTGCCTACGCTTAAGTTTTTAATAAAACAGCGCTGTCGTATAGCAATTTTGACTTGGTGCGGACGTCCGAACGGCAGAAAAATCACGAAATACAAACTTGATCCCGTAGCTAAATCGCTCAGCCGGCTGATCGGTCAGCGGGTAAAAAAACTGGATGATTGCGTTGGATCATTGGTTGAAAAAGCTGTTTCAATGCTGAAGCCTGGCGAGATAGCGATGCTCGAAAATGTCCGCTTTCATCCCGAAGAAGAAACAAAAAACGTTAATTTTATGAAACAACTGGCGGCTTCAGGCGAGATTCAGGTTTTTGACGCGTTTGCCCAGGCTCACCGCAGCGTGGCCTCGATCATCGGCCCTCAAAAATACCTTCCCACCGTGTCTGGTCTGCTGCTTGAGCGAGAAATCAAAGAGCTTGAAAAGCTGCGTCAGAGTCCAAAAAGACCCTATGTCGCTGTCATTGGCGGAGCTAAAATTGAAGACAAGGTTGAGTTGCTCAAGCATCTTATAAAACAAGCCGACTATGTTTTGCTCGGCGGAGTTTCGGCTAACGCTATCCTGCAAGCCAAGGGCGTGCAAGTCGGCAAGTCGAGATTAAAGTCAAAAGCGCTGTCAGTGGCGCGTCAGCTGGATTTAACCAGCCCTAAATTGAAAATACCCGTTGACGTGGTGACTGCCAAAAAAATATCCGGCCACGCGCCCATAACCTACCGGCCGGTTGGCCAAGTGCAAATCGGGGAATTAATACTTGATATCGGGCCGGATACGATTAAACTTTATCAGACAATTATTAAAAGCGCTAAAACTGTTATGTGGAGCGGTCCGATGGGTTATTTCGAAATACCGCAATTTGCCGATGGTACTTTTTCAGTGGCTCGCGCTATATCGAAAATAAACGGCCGGAGCATAGTTGGCGGCGGTGATACTGAATCAGCTTTGGATTTATCAGGCTATGAAAAAAAAATTGATTATGTTTCAACCGGCGGCGGCGCCATGCTTGAATACTTAGCCGGACAAAAATTACCCGGTTTAAAATTTCTAGATTGAAATAACCTTTAAGAAAATAATCATGTCGACTAAAATTGAAAAAATGCACGCGCGTGAAATTTTAGATTCGCGTGGAAATCCAACAGTTGAAATCCGCGTCTATTTGGAAAACGGCGAACGCGGCCGGGCTTCAGTGCCGGCCGGAGCCTCTAAGGGCACTAAAGAAGCGGTTGAACTCCGGGATAATGATAAAAAAAGATATCAGGGTTTAGGCGTTCTTAAAGCCTGCAGTATTATTAATAGCCAGCTGAATAAGGAGCTTAAAGGCTTGGATGCTGTTGATCAATCAGCAGTTGATAAAAAGCTTATAGAAATTGATGGTACTGCCAATAAATCAAAACTGGGATCAAATACCACCTTGGCCGTATCGCTGGGCGCACTGCGGGCGGCTACCAAATCGCTGAAACTCCCGCTTTATAAATATTTGCGTCAGCTGTCGTCTCTTTCCTCATCAAAAGATTACTTATTGCCGACGCCGGTAATGAATATATTTAACGGGGGCAAGCACGCTGACACTAATCTTGATTTTCAGGAATTTTGGATTATTCCCGAGTCGCCCAAAACTATCAAAGAAAAAATCAGAGTCGGCGTAGAAATTTTCCATAAGCTCAAGGACGTTTTACGGGCCGAGGGTTTGGATACCGATGTCGGCAACGAAGGCGGTTACGCGCCGGACATCAATTCCAGCATTGACGCGATTGAATGGATTCTCCGGTCGATTAAAGAATGCAAATACAAGGCGGGCCAAGACATCTTTTTAGGCATAGATGCCGGCGCCAGCACTTTTTATGATCGTGAAAGGAATATGTATTTCATTGAGGTTGAGGATGCCGCTTTTGACACTGATAAACTGATTGATCTCTATGAGCGCTGGTCAAACGAGTACCCGCTGAAATTATTGGAGGATGGTTTGCGGGAGGATGATATTGCCGGCTGGCAGAAACTAACAAAGAAATTATCGGATAAATTAACGATTATCGGGGACGACATTTTCTGCACCAATCTTGATTTATTGAAAGAAGCGGTTAAAAAGAAAGTTGGCACTGGCGTGCTGATTAAGCCCAATCAGGTCGGTACGATAAGTGAGACGCTGGCGGCATTGGAATTTGCCAAGAAAAATGGTTATAAAACGATCATCTCGCACCGTTCCGGTGAAACAACCGATACAACCATTGTTGATCTGGCGGTCGGCCTGAATGCTGACTACCTGAAAGCCGGTTCGGTTTCACGGGGGGAGCGTGTTGTCAAATATAATCGCTTAATGGAGATAGAAGACGAGATTTCAGCTTAAAATACCTAGCAAAAATAATGACTAGAAAGTCAAAAATCAGACCAGTTATATTAATGATTATCGACGGGTACGGCATAGCGCCTCCCAGCAAAGGCAACGCGATTAATCTTGCGAAGAAGCCCACTATTGATAAATTAGCTGAGTATCCAAATACACAACTAAGAGCTTTTAGTAATTATGTGGGTTTGCCGATTGGACAGGACGGCAATTCTGAAGCTGGTCATATGAATATCGGAGCCGGTCGAGTGGTTGAACAGGATTCGGTAATTATATCCAAGGCCATCAGCGATGGAACATTTTTTAAGAATCCGGCTTTTCACGAAGCCATTGATCATGTCCGGCGCAATGACTCAGCTCTGCATCTTATGGGTCTGCTGACTGGCGAACAAAGCGCCCACGCCGACCCGGACCATCTTTTGGCTTTAGTCACCTTGGCGCATGGTGAGGGTTTGCGGAAAATATATCTGCATCTTTTTACCGACGGCCGTGATTCGCCGCAATATTCTTCCATAGAATATCTCAAGGATCTCAAGCGCGGCCTGATAAGATTTCCCGAGATCAAGATTGCTAGTATTCATGGACGTTTTTACGCGATGGATCGAAAAAAGGTCTGGCCAAGAACGGAAAAATCATATAACGCAATTGTACTGGGCCGTGGCTTTAAATGCACTGACGCGGAAAAAGCAATCGTCACCGCCTATAATCGCGGCGAAAGCGATGAATTTATTAGACCATCGGTAATAACTAATAATGATCAGCCGGTCGGCTTGGTCCAAAATAACGACTCGATAATCTTTTTTAACTTAAGGTCTGACAGAACTCGTCAATTAACCAAAACATTTGTCCAGCCTGATTTTGCCGGTTTCAAGCGGAAAAAAATAATTAAAGGTCTGCGTTTTATCGCCATGACTGATTTCGGACCGGATTTAGCTGGTATTTTAACGGCCTACCCGAGCATTGATTTAAAGGGGACTCTGCCCATGGCATTAAGAGACCTGCGCCAGCTGTATATTGCTGAATCTGAAAAATACGCTCATGTTACTTATTTTATGAACGGCGGCTATGCCGATCCGGTTGTTGGAGAAGACAGAATAATGATTCCTTCGCCGGATGTCAGATCTTACGCGGAAAAGCCGGAAATGGGCGCCTACGAAATAACCGATGTTTTAGAGAAAAACATTCGGAACGACGTCTATGATTTTTATTGCGTAAATTATGCTAATCCTGATATGGTTGGGCATACGGGCGATCTGAAAGCGACTATTAAAGCGGTTGAAGTGGTTGATAGTTGTATTGGCCAGCTGTTAAAACCAGTTTTGCTTAAAAAAGGAGTAATTTTTATTACAGCGGATCACGGGAATGCTGAAGAAATGTATGATTTATCGACCGGCGAAGTCCACACAAATCATACATCGAATCCAGTGCCTTTTTATGTTGTCTCCGAACAATATCGGAAATTGAGATTTCGCAAAGACGGAGTGAGCGGTGATATTGCGCCGACGATTTTAGATCTTTATGGGATCAAGAAACCGAAAGAAATGACTGGAAAAGCTCTGTGTCATTTTCCCGAGAAAATAATAAAAAAATAATAACATGTTCAAATTATCTCATGACATTGTAACGATCGGCGGTGCCACTCGCGATATTATGTTTTATACCGACGAAGGCCGCCTAGTTGGCAACCAAGCTGATCCGTTGAGGCAGAAGCTGATCGGCTTTGAATACGGAGCCAAAATAAAACCAGTAGCCCTCTATCAGGTTTTGGGCGGTGGCGGCTGCAATACCGCTGTTTGTTTTGCCCGCTTGGGCTTGAAAACAGCCACTTTTATCAGGCTGGGTCTTGACCGTGATGGTGATGCGATCAGGGCTGATCTCGTGTCGGAAAAAGTAATACCGCGTTTTATCGAGCGTGACAAGAATTATCGAACAGGAATGTCTTTTATCGTTATCCAGCCAAAGAGCGGAGAACACGTGGCTTTTCTGAATCGCGGAGCTAATGATCAGATGCTAATTACCCAGTCTGAATTGCGCCGCGCGAGAACCAAATGGTTTTATGTTTGTTCATTGACTGGAAAATACTGGCAAAAAAGCGTTCAGAATATATGCCGTTATCTGGAATATCATAAAAAGATCAAACTGGCCTGGAATCCGGGATCCACGCAAATCCAAAAAGGGCATGCCGGCTTAGCCAGACTGCTTAGGCGGACTGCTGTTTTTATTCTCAATCAGGATGAAGCCACAGAGCTGGTTGCGTCGGCCAAGCATAAAGGCGTTAGAAAGGATGTTTGGCAACTGGCCAGGATTATTAAAGGCTGGGGGCCTGACATTGTCGCCATTACCCGTGGCGACAAAGGAGCGTGCGTATATGATGGCAAAAACAGGTTTTTTGAAAAAGCCATCAGCGTCCGAGACGTGGACACTACTGGAGCGGGTGACGCTTTTGGTTCTACTTTTGTTGCCGGAATAATTAAATATAAAAAAAATCTTAAAAGGGCCCTGCGAATGGCCGCAGTCAACAGTGCTTCAGTAGTTGGGGCAGTCGGCGCCCAGACTGATCTTCTATATTTGAAGGAATTAACCCAGCGTGCTAAACAATATTATAAAAAAGATTGGTAATATGGAAAAAAAATTTCAAACTTTAATTGAAGTTTCAGCCAGGCATGTACATTTGTCAGCGCCAGATTTAAAAAAATTGTTTGGACCGAAGCGCGAGCTGAAAGCTCTTCGGCCGGTTTCCCAGCCTGGGCAGTATGCCGCGGTCGAAACGCTCAAGGTTGTCGGGCCCAAGGGCGCTTTTTCTAAGGTGCGCGTGGTCGGTCCGTTGCGCGATAAAACCCAATTAGAAATTGCTCAGACCGACGCTTATCTGCTGGGCATCAAGCCAAAAATCAGAGTATCGGGAGATCTTTCCGGGACTACTGGCGGCGTGAAGCTGATCGGACCGCGCGGTCAGATAGCGCTTAAGACCGGCGTCATTATTCCCCAGCGCCATTTGCATATAGAGCCGGCATTGGCCAAAAAATACGGGCTTAAGCACCGCGGCCTGATTAGCGTAAAAGTGCTTGGCAAAAAATCGCTGACATTTCATCAGGTGATTGTCAGAAGCCGTCCCGGGATTGATAAACTGTCTTGCCAGCTTGATACTGATGAGGGTAATGCCGCCGGAATATCGGGTCGGGGTTATGGCCAGGTTATTATTGAGAAATGAAGCTGACTTATAACAGAACATTTCGGGAGAATGACAGGATGCTGATGCGGCGTTGCGGCTATTTTGAAAATTACGATCGGCGGACGAGGCAAACTAGTTATATCCGGCAGCTTCACCGGACACCCTATCCGCGGTTCCACGTCTATATTAATAAATCTACCTCGCAGTCGATTGAAATAAACCTTCACTTGGATGCCAAAAAGCCGATCTATGAAGGCTTTCACGCCCACGCCGGCGAATATGATTCAGAAGTGGTGATGGCGGAAGCCGAACGGATAACTGGATTAATAAGAACAATATGAATAAAAAGCGGCGCAATATTTTGGTAATAAATTCGGGCAGCGCAACTTTAAAATTTGCGCTGTACACATATCCCAAGCTGACAAAAGCAGTCAGTGGCATTGTCGAGCGTATTGGATTACCCGACTCTTTCTTTGAATATAGTGAGGCGCGAAAAGACATCGTTCATATCAGCTATCCGCAAGGTGTAAAAAATCATAGCGAAGCTTTGGCATTGGTGATCGGTGGAATTGAGTTTACCGGCCAGACGATTGACTTTATTGGTCATCGGGTAGTCCATGGAGGGGAAAAATACAGTCATTTGACAGAGGTAACCGACGATATGATCCGTGAGCTGGAAAAAATCAGTAATCTGGCGCCATTGCATAATCCGGCAAATGTTGCCGGGATTAAAGCTTGTCGCCGTTTGCTGCCGGCAGTTCGGAATTTCGCCCATTTTGATACGGCTTTTTACAGGACATTAAAACCAGCGCAATATCTTTACGCGTTACCTTATAAATATTACAGGCAATATAAAATAAGACGTTACGGATTTCACGGTCTTTCGCATAATTATATAGCTGAGGAGGCGGCGCGGAAATTGAAAAAGCCTCTTAATAAATTAAACGCCGTATCTTGCCATCTGGGTAGCGGCTGCAGTTTGACAGCCATTAAATCAGGCAAAGCCTTTGATACCACCATGGGTTTTACGCCTCTGGAAGGATTAGTGATGGCGACTCGTTCAGGTGATCTAGATCCGGCGGTGGTAAATTATTTGGCCAAACGGTTAAAAATCAATACTGCAGCCGTGATCAAAATCCTAAACCGGCAATCAGGCTGGCTGGGCCTCAGCGGCATCAGTTCAGATTTGCGCGATGTTTTAATAGCTGCCGGCAGAACCGTTCCCGGGTATAAACTTTCAAAAAGATTCAACCGAGCCGAAAAACAGCGGTCAAAAATTGCCATCGATGTATTTGTCTACCGTGTTCAGCGCTTTTTATCGGCCTATCTGGGACTTTTGCCAAGCGTTGATGCGGTAATATTTACAGCTGGCGTGGGTGAAAGAAATGCGCTTATCAGACGGATGATTTTATCGGGCGTAAAATTGGATAAAAAAACAAAAATATTGGTGATTCCGGCCGACGAAGAGTTTTTTATCGCCCGTTCTCTAAAATCAGTAATAAAAGATATTAAATGAAAAAGAAGTATAATCGTGCAGCCGGCATATTGTTGTTAAAGCCCGATGCTCAGAAAATATTAATCCTTTTAAAAAGAAAATACCGCCATTGGGAGTATCCAAAAGGAAAGATTGAGGCGGGTGAAACGCCGATCGCCGCCGCCAAAAGGGAGTTGTATGAAGAAGTTAATGTCAGGCATTTGAAAATCGACAAAAAGTTCAAAGCAGTTATTAAATATAAATTTCGGGCTGAAGGCTATATGATTTACAGAAGCGTGATTTTTTTTCTAGCGTATTCATCTGACCGGGTGAAATTATCAGCCGAACATAGCGCGTATAGATGGTGCACCTTTGCTGCTGCCCGAAGAAAATTCAGGCACCGCAATTATAAATATCTGCTTCAAAGAGTGGAAGCCCATCTAGCTAAATAGATAACGATTACGCTAGAATTTTGTTAAAATAAAAAATTATGTCCAGAAAATCAGCCGAACAACAAGGCATCGCCATTATAATGATTTTAATAATCTGTTTGATAATATTTTTAGGCACTACGCTCTGGCTCTATTATTACCAGCAGAAAAAATCTTTTGAGCGCGATCAGATCAGAAAAGATGATTTGGCCAAAATTACCCAGGCGCTTGAGGCGTATCATAAAAAATACGGCCAGTATCCTGAGGGTGAAGCCGTCAGCATTGATACAGGGTGGAAGAGCGGAAATTATGATGAACTAGGCAGTCCCTTGGCGCTGTTGGTGGAGGAGGGTTTGCTTGATGCGCTGCCGGCAGACCCGATCAACAAGAATTCCGGCTGTAATTGCGGATCGGGCTATTTTTACTATTATTGTTATTATGACGATCAGCACGATGATGAGGGTTGCGTGCGCGGTTTCCAGAACGGAAGTATCAGCGGTAAATACCATTTAAGCGTCTGTCTTGAAAATACTCAAAATAGCTGTGGCCAGACGTGCAGCGGTATCAGCTCATATGCAGGCAATTATTGTCAGCCGAACAATAAAAAATAATTGTCTTGAAAGGTCAGTCTGAGAAGCCTGTCAGTATTTTTTATTCTTTACCGCGGGCGGAAAAACTGATAAAGTATTAGGTATGGAACATCAATGGTTAGTGGCGTCTGAGGTGCCGGAAACAGTGATAAATAAATTCCCGGAGTTACATCCGGTTGTTTTGCAATTATTATATAATCGCGGCTTAAAAACGCAGTCGCAAATTGATGAATTCACCAATCCGGATTACGGACAAGATATCCATGACCCGTTTTTATTTCGCGATATGGCAAAAGCCAGGCAAAGAATAATTAACGCCATTAAAGAAAAGGAACGAATAATTGTCCATGGTGATTATGACGCTGATGGTGTTTGCAGTGCCGCGGTTATAGTCAGTGCGCTTAAAATCATTGATCCGGACTGTCGGGTAAATACCTATTTACCGCACCGAGAGATTGAAGGTTATGGCATTAATATGGACGCCGTTGACAATTTTTCTAAAAACAAGACCAAGCTTATTATTACGACCGATTGCGGTACCAGCAATATAGAGGAAATTAAAAAGGCCAACCGGTTAGGTATTGACGTTATTGTCACTGATCATCATTCGCCGCATTCAGAATTGCCGCCAGCCTATGCCATTATCAACCCCTGGCTTGATGATGAAACCTACCCGTTCAAAAATTTATCTGGCACAGGCGTCGCTTTTAAACTGGCCCAGGCTTTGTTAAAAAATAGCCAGGCAGCCGAAGCGCAGGAAAAATGGCTGCTGGATTTGGTTGCACTGGGCACTATTGCGGATTATGTTCCGTTGCTGGGTGAGAATAGAACGTTAGTAAAATACGGCCTGATCGTATTAAAAAAGACTCGTCGAGTAGGCTTGCAGAAATTATTCGAGATTTTAAGAATAAAACCTGAGAAGCTTGATGCCAGGACAATCGCTTTTCAGATTATCCCAAAACTTAATGCGGCTGGAAGGGTTGATCATGCGAATACGGCCTATGAACTGATTACAACCGGACTTAAGGAGGAAGCGGCTGAGTTGGCTTTTAACCTTAATCAATTAAATCAAGAACGCCAGAGAATTACCGATCGGATAACTCAGGAAGCGCTTGTTCAGATTGGACAGGTAAGCCGCGAGCAGTATATATTATTTGCTGAAGGTCGTGATTGGCCGGCTGGGCTGGTTGGTTTGGTAGCTTCAAAGATAATGGACCAACACAATCGGCCGGCATTTGTTATCGGCCGGCGCCAGGATTTAATCATTGGCTCTGGCCGCAGTCTGCCGGAATTTCATTTGGCTAATTCTCTGAAAATATTGGAAAAATATTTTTCACATTACGGCGGCCACCGCCAAGCCTGCGGATTTACTTTGAAGAAAGATGCTGATCTGACGGCTTTGAAGCATGAGTTAAATAATCTGGCGGCAGCAGCGCTCAAAAACAAGGATTTAAGGCCGAAAATAAATTTGGACGCGGAAATAGGCTTTGAAAAAATTGACTGGGATTTGGTCGAAGCGCTTGAAAAATTTCAGCCGTTTGGTGAAGGCAATCCAACGCCGCGATTTTTAACTCGGCGGTTGCAGATTCTGGACTGGGAAACGGTCGGCAATGATAAAAAGCATTTAAGGCTGGTGGTTCGCGATCGATCAATGATCACTCGCCGTCTGATCGGCTTTGGTTTCGGTAACTGGTCGGATAAACTGACTAGCCAGGATACGCTTGACGCGGTTTATGAAGTCGGTGTTAACGAGTGGAACGGCACGAGAGAATTGCAGATGAAACTGATAGATTTAAAATTTTCAAAATGAGTAAATTTCAGCATTTATTTTTGCGGATATTTGTTTTTTGGACGGGCATGATCGTCCTGGTTTTGGAGTTGACTGCTTCGCGTCTGCTCGCGCCTTATTTTGGTTCGAGTATTTTTGTCTGGGCGAATATTATCGGTATTATACTATTGGCCTTGTCGCTTGGTTACTGGGTTGGCGGCAAATTAGCCGACCGCTGGCCTGAATATGCGTTGTTGATGAAAATAGTCTTTTTTTCCGGCCTGCTGGTTGCTCTTATACCGTTGCTATTCAGGTTGGTCGCACCCGTCCTAATATTAAGTTTTGCTGATTTGAACACAGCTGTTATTATAGCTTCTTTTTTGTCGGTATTAATTTTGTTTTTTGGGCCGGCATTCTTATTAGCCATGGTTAGTCCCTTTGGCGTCAGGCTGGCGACGAAGAGTGTGGCCACAACTGGCCAGGCGGCTGGTTCGTTGTACGCTTGGTCAACTGCGGGCAGCATTTTAGGCACATTTATAACAGCTTTTTTAGCCGTTCCTTATATCGGTACAATCAAGACTATTTTGCTTTGTTCGGTTATTCTGATTATTTTGTCGGCTGTTGGTCTTAGGCGTTTTGTTTATCTGTCTGGTTTGTTATTGCCGCTGCTGATTTATTTAATCTTAAGCGGCAGTTGGATACATCCGCGGTCCGGCGCAGTCTATGAAAAAGAAAGTCCGTATCAATATATACAGGTAGTAGATACGGCAGAGGAGCGGCAGCTGATTACTGACAGCGGATTTGGGGTTCAGTCGCTAATTAATAAAAAAAACCTGCTGACCGGGCATTATTATGATTTATATGCTTTGCTTCCGCCGAATATTAAACAACCTGGCGGCAAGCTGGACGTTCTTATTTTGGGTCTGGGCGGAGGCGTAATTAGCCATTTATACGATCAGATATATAGCGATGAATATAACATCAGTTTGACCGGGGTTGATATCGATTCTGATTTGATAGAAGCCGGCAAAGATTTTTTTGGATTATCAAACCAGCCGGTTGATATAGTTATCGCCGATGCCCGAGTATTTTTAAATCAAAATTCAGAAGTATACGACGTTATAATTATTGACGCTTATCAAAATCAGCTTAATATACCTTTTCATCTGGCGACTGAAGAATTCTTTGAAGAAGTCATCAGCCACCTTACGCCAACCGGGATAGCGGCAGTTAATTTTCACGCTCCGGAAAAAAAATCAGCGTATCTTAAAATGTTTTCCAATACCTTAGCCTCAGTTTTTGAGCGCGTCTATCGGCTGCAGAGACCGGATTCTTTTAATTATATGCTGGTGGGCAGCCGGCGCGAACTGGATTTTGGCAAAACTCGCTATCCAAACGAGATTAACAACTTAGCCACCGCTGTTATACCGCAAATAGAGTTATATCGGTCCGATGGTCCAACAAAACTGACTGATGATTTGGCGCCGGTTGAATTATTAACCGAATCAGAATATATTTCATATATATGGCGTACAAGAAATTAATTATTTATTCAGACGGCGGAGCCAGGGGTAATCCCGGTCCGGCAGCGGCTGGAGTTATAATTCTGGATCAGGCCGGTCAAACAGTAGGCTCAATTTCTGAATATCTTGGGGAATTAACAAACAATCAGGCTGAATATCGAGCCCTTTTTCTAGGATTAAAAAAAGCAAAAGAATTAAACGCTGAGGAATTAGAGTGCTATCTTGACAGTGAATTGGTCGTTAATCAGTTAAATTTGAAATACAGGGTCAAAAACGGAAATATCGCCCCTGAATTTCTTAAAGTATGGAATCTGGCTCAGCAGTTTAAAAAAATCGTTTATAATGCTATACCCAGAGAAAAAAATAAGACCGCTGATCGTCTGGTTAATATAGCCTTAGATAAGCGGGCCAAGATTAATACTTAGATTAAAAAATTTATGAAGGAAAAAAATACCCAGGGTTCTAAAGAAGAATTTTCCGTTTCGGGAGAAAAGGTCGTAGAAAAAGTCAAAGAACTGATTGCCGAAGGCAATGCCCGGAGGATAATCATCAAAAATGAAAAGGGTGATGTTATACTCGAGGTGCCGCTGACAATCGGTGCCGTTGGAGCGATTATTGCTCCGGTTCTGGCCGCTCTTGGCGCCATGGCCGCCTTGCTGACTAAATGCACAATTGTCGTACTAAAAAAATAATTAAGGATGTCTTCAGAGATATTGTAATAAATGCGAAAAAAAACAGTTTGATAATCAACCCAGACACGTTAGAACATGTTGTCAATGCGCTGTTTTTTTGTCTGACTGATGCATATTACCTGGTTATTTATCCAGTTCCCAGGCGTGCCAAATGACTGGCGGATTGGAAAAGGTTTAAAATCATGATTTTTGGTTTTTAAAAAGTAAAGACGGCTAGTTAGGCTTTTGACGATGAAATGTCTCAGGTCTTTTAAGAGAGAAATCCCAAGACTGTATTAATATCTAAAAACATGAACCAAAACTTTGCATTTATGGTGAAGCGGGCTAAGCGAGGGTTCAAATAAAAGCAACCAGGGTGGTTTTAAAAAGTAATATTAAAGAATTTATAATTACTAAGTTAAAAAAATGAAAAAATTTCTCATCATAGCGATAATCCCGCTGGTTTTAGTCGCTGGAGCATATTTTATTTATAATCGGTTTTTTGATGAAAAAGAGGAGAGCGCCCAGCTTGAAACCAGAACCTACGATCAACTTGGTTTTTTAATCGGACCATCGGCTAAGGAAATGAATGAAGCGAAGAAGCTTGGTGCCGGCTGGATCAGACCGCATCCCGGACCTTTTATTTGGGGCGGTATGCAAAAAAGTGAAGGCGGTAAAATAGATTTCTCCGAAACAGATAATCTGGTTGATGAAGCCAGCGATAATGACATTCAGATTTTAGCTACTATCTGGCCGTATGCGGTCTGGGATCAGAGAAACCGGACGGATTATAACAATTGCCGGGTGTCTGGCAGTGAATTCGTGAATGAATTCGGCTGGTATCGGTGCAATCCCAATGATTGGGAGGCTTATGAGAAATGGGTGACCGCGTTCGTAGAGCGTTATGACGGAGATGGAGTGGATGATATGCCCGGTTTGAAACAGCCGATTAAGTATTGGGAGGTATTTAACGAACCGGATCTTCAGCCTCCGTCAGAAGAGCCAGCGGGACTGCAATTTTATATCGGAGAGCCAAAAGACTATGTTGATTTGTTGTATGCTACCAGCCTGACGATCAAAAAAATAGATCCGTCTGCTCAGGTTTTGATTGCGGGAGCGGCCGGCGGCGACTATCAATTCCTGGATTTTTACCGGGAAGTTTTTGAACGGATGAGCATTGACAGCCGATATCCGTACATTGACGTATTCGACATAGCCAATGTTCACTGCATTTCCAGCGGCGACATCGAAAGCTTTAATGTTCAGCCATATAAAGAATTATTGGATAAAAACGGATTGGGTAATAAGCCAATATGGGTGACTGAGGCTGAAGCCTTTATCAGCTCTGATCCGGCGGCGGTGGTTACTCAAACGAAATTAAGCACATTAGCGGCTTTCAATTCGGGGGCCGAAAAGATATTTTATACTAGCCGGGATTTTGAACATCAGCCAGGCGGCGGCAAGATGCCGGAAAAAAATACCAACCTAGTTATTGACGATAGTCTTGATCCGTCAGATCCCGGAAGTGTATTCCGGTCGATATTTGATACAGTGAATAAATAAAAAATAGCTGACAGAGTTTTTATTTTTTATCATAATAGTATTCAGTATTTTAGCCATGGCCGGATTAATTGCTTATCGTCGTTATATAAAAAACCCGAACAGAACTTTTCGTACTTTTCTGGTTGAATAGCCCGGCAGGGTTTTGATCGATTCAGCTGAGTTGGATGACTGGTCATGATTCATAGCCAGTGATGTCGTTTCGCTCGTCGTTACTTTGCCGGCGTAGGAATCGGGTTGGGCTTGCTTCACCGTCTTCTTCGTGACAATGCTGTTGGAGCCGGCGAGTGGAAGCTGGCCAACAATTTTACCATCAAAATTATAGCGGTTTTATTTTATTAAAAAACGTTTGACAAAAATAGGCAATTACGGTATGGTATTAGCGTCCTAAGAGGACCGGATGACTGCCCGGTCATTATGACTGGGAGGAAAGTCCGAACACCCGAACCCCGCGTCAGCGGGAGGAAAACGGCACCTTTGAAATAAAGGCGGGAATAAAAAGGATTTAAAAAGCTCTATAGACTTTTTTGATTCTTGGAAGCCTAGGGAAAGTGTCACAGAGACTATACCGCTCTCCTTTTCGTTAAAGACTTGGCGGATTGGACAGCAAGGGTGAAAAGAGTGGGCCCACCTATGTGTGGGATAACCCGCTTCGGCGGGTAAAGTAAGAGCCCACAGATCCGGTTAGTAATAGCCGGGTGTGACAAACCCTGCCAGGTGCAAGACCGAGTAGGCCCTGTATTGATCCAAATGGTCTGTTATAGGGCGGGTTGGTTGCTTGAGCCCAAGCGGCAACGCTGGGCCTAGATAGATGGTCATCTCTCGCTTTGCGAGAACAGAATTCGGCTTATAGGTCTTCTTAGGACGTTTATTAAGATGAATATGAAGCGGGCTGAATTACTTTTCAGTGCTATTTTAGTACCCGTCGATTATCTGATGGTAATTGCGGCGGGATTACTGGCTTATCGTCTGCGGTTTTGGGAAATTGCGGCGCTGCGGCCGGTAGTTTATGAATTACCATTCCAGGAATATCTTTTCTATATTTTAGGAGTGGGCTTTGTTTGGGTTATTGTTTTTGTATTCAGCGGTTTGTATACGATTCGCAGCACCAGAAAATTTTTGGACGAATTTGTAAAAATATTTTTAGCGTGTTCGACCGGCGTATTGCTCATTATCATCATTATTTTCTTTCAGCGTGAGTTGTTTTCTTCCCGTTTCATTATTTTAGCTGGTTGGGTGCTGACCGTGATAATGGTTGGTTTAGGCCGTTTCATCGTCAGGGCTATCCAGCACTCATCGTTTAAAAGAGGCTATGGGGTCAGGCAGATCATCATTGTCGGTTCGGGCGAAACTGCTAATTATCTTAAGAAATACTTTTTAGAAACGCCGAAAGCCGGTTATCGCATTGTCGGGTATTTCGACAAAATCAACGATGAAATAATGCAAAATATTGACAGTCTGATTTCTGAAAAAAACATTGATGAAATAGTTTTGGCTGACCCCGATGTTGGACGAACTGATCGTCAAAAAATACTTGATCTTTGCATTAAATACAGCAAGGGTTTCAAATACGCGGCTGACATGCTAGATGCAAAAATAACTAATTTTAACATCGAGACTATTGCTGGCCGGCCGCTAATCGAGATTAAGCGTACGCCACTTGATGGCTGGGGACGGATTATCAAACGCATCACTGATACCCTGATTGCTTTAATTGGATTAATTTTGCTGCTGCCGTTTTTTGCCTTGATGGCCGTTATTATAAAGATAGATTCCGTCGGTAGTGTATTTGCTCGCTTGGAAAGGGTGGGAGAAGGTAGCCGGCATTTTCGACTGTATAAATTTCGTTCTATGGTGCAGAATGCCCACGCGATGAAAAGAGAGCTGTTGCGGTACAATGAGCGTTCTGACGGTCCGCTATTTAAAATTAAAAACGACCCAAGAGTGACAAAAGTCGGCCGGTTTATAAGACGGGCTAGCATTGATGAACTGCCGCAATTAATAAACGTTATTAAGGGTGAGATGAGTTTGGTCGGACCCAGGCCGCACGAGCCGGAAGAAGTAAGTCAATACCAGAAAGAATATCGAAAATTGCTTGCTATTAAGCCGGGTATGACTGGTTTGGCGCAAATATCAGGACGCTCAGATTTAAGTTTTCAGGAAGAAGCCAGGCTGGATATATATTATATTGAAAATTGGTCACCGCTCCTGGATTTAAAAATATTGTTAAGAACCCCCTTGGTCGTATTAAGCACTAAATCAGCTAGTTGAATCTATGAAGATTGCGTTAATCCACGAACATCTCGCCCAGGACGGCGGCGCCGAAAGAGTCCTGCGGGCGTTTCATGAAATTTACCCTGAAGCGCCGATTTTCACATTAGTTTATAACAAAAAACAAGCTAATAAATTTTTTCATGATAAGGATATCCGGACTTCTTTTATACAGAAAATACCTTTTGGCGTCAGGCATTATCAGTGGTTTTTGCCCTGGATGCCGACAGCTGTCGAGAAATATGATTTGACTGATTACGACGTTGTGCTTTCATCGTGTTCGGCCTTTGCCAAAGGAGTGATTACTCGTCCTGAGACAAAGCATATCTGCTACTGTCATTCGCCTACAAGATATCTTTGGAGCGACACTTACCGTTATATCGATGAACTCCACTATCCAAAATTTGTCAAAAACTTGGTGTCTTTATTTTTGCCAAGAATCAGGCTCTGGGATCAATTAGCTGCGCAACGCGTAGATAAATTTATTGCCAATTCTGACGCTGTCCGGCAGCGCATTGAGAAATATTACCGCCAGCCGAGCGAAATTATCTATCCGCCGGTGGAAATAGAGAAATTTTCCATCTCAGACAAGGTTTATAATTACTACATAACCGGCGGACGTCTGGTGCCCTACAAACGATTTGATTTGGCGATAATGGCTTTTAACAAATTGGGCATGCCGCTTAAAATATTTGGTTCCGGGCCAGAAGAAAAAAGATTGAAAAAAAAGGCTAAAATGAATATTGAATTTCTGGGGCCAGTGACTGATGAAAAGAAAGCCGGTTTATTAAAGCACGCCAAAGCATTCATTAACCCACAGGAAGAAGATTTTGGAATTACTGTAATCGAGGCCATGGCCTCTGGCCGGCCGGTTATCGCCTACGCTAAAGGCGGCGCCTTGGAAACGGTTATCAATGGTGAAACAGGAGTTCATTTCCAGGATCAAAACTGGGCGGCTTTGGCCGATACGGTGATTCGTTTCAAAACCGACTCATTGGATGCAAACAAAATCCGAGCTCAAGCGGAAAATTTCAGGCTGGAAAAGTTTAAAGAAAAAATTAAATCTTTCATAAATAATAATATTAAATAATAAAATTATGGAATTTAACGAACATAAAAAACTAGTCAGAAGAAATCTGGCCATTCTTATTGTCTTTCCTGTTATTTTCGCAGCGGCGTCATTTCTTTTCAGCTATTATCAACCGAAGCAGTTTAAAACGTCAATTTCTTTTGCGGTTAACCGAATTAATAAACAGACGACCGCTGATTATCAATATGACGGTTATTACGCTATCCAGGCCAGCGATCTTTTTTCACAGACTGTAGTCAGCTGGTTTTTTACGCCGTCCGTTTTGCTGGAAATATATGAGGATGCCGGAGTCGAGCCGAACATAACTTCTCTGGAACGGTTTACCAATCGTTTTAAGGCTAAAAAATATTCTTCCCAGAACATAGTTGTTGCTTACAAAGAGCGTGATCATGAAACAGCCGAAAAACTTGCTGCCTCAATAATAAACACGGTCCAAGAACGAGGCTCTGAACTTAATCAGTCGGCCGAGCAAGAAGCGCTGTTTGAAATTGTCGGTTCTACTCCAGTAATAGATGAACAAGAACCAAACTTAATATTAAATTCGCTCATCGGATTAATTTTTGGGTTTTGCGCCGGTCTCGGTTTGGTCTATTTGGTGAGATATTTTAAAGCTCCATAGGCTGATGAGGATCGGAGTAGACATTCGATCTCTGGCCGAGCCTCAGCCAGGAGGCGTGACTTCTTATAGCGGTCAATTGCTGAAAAATATGTTAGCTATAGACCACGATAATAAATACATTTTTTTTGCCAATTCCTGGAAAAATCGAATCAACCAAGCCCGATTCCCCAAGGCGATTATAAAAACCTATCACTGGCCAAATAAAATTTATAATCTTTCGCTCAATCTGCTCAACTGGCCAAAGATTGATAAACGAATCGGGCCGCTTGATCTTTTTTTTATGCCTAATGCAAATTTTATCAGCTTGTCTGAAAAAATGCCTCTAGTGCTGACTGTTCATGATTTGTCGTTTGAAGTATTTCCTCAACACCTATCAGCTAAAAGGCGTTTGTGGCACCAGGCGGCATCGCCTCGTAAATTGTCACAACGGGCTAACAAAATAATTGCCGTCTCAGAAAACACTAAACGTGATCTGATTGATATTTATCATATTCCGGCAGATAAAATCGCCATCGTTCATTCGGGAATAGAAACAGGAGATTATGAAACCATTAACCAGCCGGCTATTGATCTTTGTTTAAAAAAGTATCGCCTTAAAAAACCGTATATACTAACCGTTAGCTTTTTGGAACCGAGAAAAAATATCACTGCCTTAATGGCCGCTTTTGATGCATTAAAGAAAAAACTGAATCAGCCATGCGGTTTAGTGATAGTTGGGCAGAAAGCATGGCGGCACGAAGATCTCACGGCATATCAGGCTCGTTTAAAATACGGTTCAGAAATTGTATTTATCGGTTATGCTCCAGAGCAGGATAAAAAACTTTTGATTAAGGGCGCTCATGCATTTGTTTATCCATCGGTTTATGAGGGTTTTGGTTTCCCGCCCCTGGAAAGCATGGCGGCCGGCGTACCGGTTGTTGCTTCAGCCGCCTCAGCCCTGCCGGAAATTATAGGCAAGTCGGCCATACTGGTCCAGCCGTATAATACGGCTGAAATTACTGAAGCGTTGTATCAGCTGATTATTGATGATAATCTAAGGAAAAAATTAATAAACCAACATCAGCAAATTCTCCAAAAATACACCTGGAGGAACTGCGCCGAAAAAACACTCTCGGTTTTTAATAGCCTTTTAATGAATAAAATATGATTATCGGGATTGACGCCCGTTTTTATGGTTCAGCCGGCAAAGGCTTGGGTCGGTATACGGAAAAACTAATTATCAACCTTGAGAAAATCGACAAAGATAATCAATATTTTATATTTATCCGCCAGGAGAATCAAAATAATTACCAGCCGGTAAATAAGAATTTTACTAAAGTAATCGCGCCGTACAAATGGTATTCTTGGGAGGAGCAGATATTATTGCCCAGACTTCTCAGAAAATATCAGATTGATTTAATGCATTTTCCACACTTTAACGTTCCTCTTCTATATCGTCAGCCGTTTGTGGTGACTATACATGATTTGATTATCACTCATTTTCCAACTACCCGGGCCACTACCCTTGGGCCGATAAAGTACGCCGTCAAGCGCTTCGGTTATCAGACCGCTATTTCTTCGGCCGTTAAAAGATCAAAAAAGGTGATAACCGTATCAAATTATACGAAACACGAACTTGTTAAATATTTTAATCTGCCTGATGAAAAAATAGCCGTCACCTACGAAGCAGCTGACCGTTTTCCCGAATCTGATACGGATGATGCCCAGATTGTCAAAAAATACGGCATAAGCAAGCCTTATCTTTTGTACGTTGGCAATGCCTACCCTCATAAAAATTTAGAATTGTTGCTTAAATCGTTTAAACTCATACTTCAATCCAAAAAAGATATCAGACTGGTATTGGTTGGTCGCGATGATTATTTCTTTAAAAGGCTAAAAGACTATAGTTGCCAGCTTGGTTTTTCGAAAGAAGTCATTTTTACGGGTTATGTACCCGATCAAGAACTGCCCAGTCTCTATCGTCAGGCGCTGATCTATGTGTTTCCGTCATTGGCCGAAGGATTTGGTTTGCCGCCGCTTGAAGCAATGCAGTATCAAACTGCCGTGGCTGCTTCATCTTATACCTGCTTGCCGGAAATACTCGGAGACGGCGCTGCCTACTTTAATCCAAAAAATAAACATGCTATAGTGGATGTATTGCTGGATTTAATTCAAGACAGTAATAAAAGGCAGATATTGAAAAATAAGGGGTTGGTGCAGGTGGCAAAATACCAGTGGACGGACATGGCCAGCCAGACGCTAAGGCTTTATCAAAAAGTAACCAATGGCAAATAAGAAAAAGAAACAAGATATCGACCGTTTGGTAAAATATCATCAGGCGCAGGAATCTGATGACTCGGTTCCCGAATCGAATATTATTAATTTACGCGAAGTCATGCTGCAGCGTGAAGTGGAAAGATTGCGCCGTGAATTGGAAAAAAGACAGCGTGCCACTGGTTTGGGCAGAGTAAAATATATGTTTAGCAGTGGACAGACTCGCGCTAAAAAAAAGGCTGTTCCGAAAGAAATCGAGCCGCCGACGCTGATGGAAACCCAGATACCCAAGCAGTCGGAACGTAGAGCGGCGCCAGCTTTACGTATTAAATTTTCCAGATCAAAACTTAATTTTAAGAAAGCGTACGTCAAGTCCATTTTGTCTTTTATAGTTGTTTGTGTGATTTTGCTGGTACCTATTTTCGGTTTTTGGGGTTACCAGTATCTGGTGGAAATGAGAAGCCGGATTATTGATATCTCGATGCAGGCGTTTGACCAGCTAGTGCTGGCTGGACAAGCGGCGACCGAGAGTGACTACGTAATTGCCCAGGAGAAGTTTTCTGAAGCCTCAGACACATTTATTCTGGCCCAGAAAGAGCTCGACAAAATAGGCGGTACGCTGTTTAATGTCCTTAAATATGTGCCATTTAAAGGTCAAGTGCTGACATCGGGTCAGAACCTCCTTGAGGCCGGGCAGTCGATTGCCCTGGCTGGTCAGGAAATTACAGAATTAATCAAGATATTTAATCCAGGAATCGGTCAATCCGATGAATTTTTAAGCCAAAACAACATTACTGATTTGTTATTGGCCAGTAGTACCCAGCTGGTGCCGGCGGAGAAATATATAAGCCAAGCCGTAAAAAATCTGGAAAAAGTAGATGCCAATATCCTGCCGGCAGAATACCGTGATAGCCTCGGCAGCATCAAGGAGAACTTGCCGGTTATAGAAGAGGACTTTAAGAGATTCAATATATTCAGCGACTTGTTTTACAAGATACTTGGCGGTGAATCATCGCGGCGTTATCTTATGATTTTTCAGAATAATCATGAAATGAGAGCGACCGGCGGTTTTATCGGAAGTCTGGCGCTGGTAGATATTGATCGTGGAAATATTACCAGATTGGAAGTTCCGGGCGGCGGTCCATATGATTTCCAAGGTCAGTTAAAAGAGCAGGTGATATCACCGTCGCCGCTTCATTTGGTTAATCCGCACTGGTATCTGCAGGACGCTAACTGGTTTCCTGATTTTCCGACTTCGGCTAAAAAAATAATGTGGTTTTATGAAAAAAGTGGCGGCCCCACTGTCGACGGCGTTATCAGTCTGACACCGGATATTATTATTGATCTGCTTAAAATTATCGGTTCAATCGATCTGCAGGCTACCTACGGCGTAACTATAAACAGCGAGAATTTTATAAAAGAGACCCTAAACCAGGTGGAAAACGAATACGATAAAGACGCCAACAAGCCAAAACAGTTTATCGCAGATTTGATGCCGCAAATACTCCAGTACGTTTTTGAAAGCGATCAGAATCAATTTTTAACAATTGTCGGCGCCTTAAGTGACGCTTTATTGGATCGGCAATTGCTATTTTACTTGTCTGACCAGGAAGTACAGGGACAGATTAGCCAGCTTGATTGGGGCGGTGAAATAAAAAAGACATCGGGTGATTATCTGATGATTGTAAACAGCAATATTGCCGGCGGGAAAACGGACGGGGTGATTGATCAGTCAATTAAGCATCAGGTTTCAATTGCCGCCGATGGTGAAGCGACAACCACGGTTGAGATAACGCGCCTGCATAACGGCATTGTCGGCGAACAGTTTACCGGTGTTAAAAATATTGATTTTATGAGGCTATATGTTCCGTATGGCAGCGAATTGATCGAGGCCTCGGGATTTGAACAGCCAGATCCCAAATTAATTAAGTGGCCTGAGCAGCAATACCAAGATGACAGTGATTTGGCCGCTATTGAAGGAGCGGCAATTATCGATGAACGGACCAATACGCGGATAAATAATGAGTTTGGCAAAACTGTTTTTGGCAACTGGGTGCAAGTGGAGCCTGGTGAGAGCGTTACCGTAAAATTTATTTACAAGCTGCCGTTTAAAATATCGGCCGATAAATTAATTAACGCCTCGGTGCCGTATAGTCTTTTGGTCCAGAAACAAGCCGGCAGTTTCGACAGCATATTTCATTCCAGCCTGGCTTACCCTGATTATTATCGGGCCGTCTGGCAATGGCCTGACGAATCTGAACTCAGCCGGACTGATCATGCATTTAATCTTGAAAAAATATTAGGCCGAGATATTTATTACAGTATAGTATTCGAAAAGTAATTATACTCAGAAGCAAATGCGGCTTTATTTGGCCGTTTTTTGTTATTTATTAGCAAGAGGGTCTTGACAAAGCCGGAAAAATGATATATACTACCAGGTTATTTTGGTCATTTATAATATCCCGCAGAAGAGAGTATTTGCATTTTTAAAATCGGCTTTTGAAAAATGGGTGCCAGCGGTTTCTTAATTTGAGTCTCTCTTCTAAAAAAAGACCACTGAAGACGAGATAGAGAAGCCTTTTAATCAGCACCCATTTTTCAGAGGCTAATTAAGCATATTAACAATTTACCCGGAACGCATTTGGAGGGGTGGCAGAATACGGCAAGACAATACTTTCGGGTTTCGACTCGAAGCATCCTGTCGTTCTGTCAGGCCCTGTTTCCGTCTTTTATTGTCGGAAAAAGCAGGGCTAACACCTCCAAATGCGTTCCGCGTATGCACGCTCCAAAGACTGATCCGAAGGCTTGAGCCGCTAAAAGCTCTTTTTAATTATCAGCTCAAGTCTTCAGATTGGTCTTTAGAAACAAGCTGTCGTGATCCATAAACAAGAGGGCTAGCGGAAAGGAGTAGGCTATGGACAGTATAAGGTTTTTTGGTCGGACATTCGGAATCATGCTTGTCATGGTTACGATATGTCTGGCTACGAAGATGTTTAGCGGCAATGAAACCACTCTCTATTTGCTTGTCGGAGGCCTGAGCGGCAGCCTTGGCCTTTCTCTGATCAGAGCCTGTATCAGATGGTGATTGCCGTCTTCTTGGAGAAGGGGGGTGATTCGGATGTCATGGAAGGCGCGAATCGCTTTCGGATTGCTGGTCGTCGCTGTGGTTGTGATCGCCTACACTTACTGGTTCAACCCGCCGGTGTGGGCCTACTTCTTTGGCCAGCGCTGAAAAACGCAGGGGGTGTTAGTTGTCTGACAACGCACCCCCTGATTTTTTTATCTGAGCATGATCCGCAATTTAACATTTTAAATAAATAGAGTATAATTTGAAGTTGAATAGAGATTATGCACAATGGTGGCAGATTTATTTCTGCCGATGATGGGGGAAATGATGCAGACAGACCGTAGATTTGAAGTCCTTGCCAGGCGGAGCCTGACAGATACATTCTTATCAGGATTATCAAACTGCAGTTTGATTAACCAATCACTCTCTCAGAGCTCGGCAGAAATAAGTTTATCACCATCTTTAGGCAAGCTTTTTTTATTGTTATTTAGCGAAAAAAATGATACAATGCCAGCGAAATATATGGCTAATAGTTTCTTAAACAAATTTCAGGCAACCATTATGGGCGGCGCCATAATTGTCGGAACGGCCTCTGTGATTAGTCGTCTAGTCGGTTTGTTGCGCGATCGTCTGCTGGCTTCCACGTTTGGGGCTGGCGACACCCTTGATGTCTACTATGCCGCTTTTAGACTGCCTGATTTTATATTTAATATATTGGTGTTGGGGGCGCTGTCATCCTCCTTTATCCCGGTATTTCTTGACTATTGGTGTAGAGAAAATGATAGCTTAGGTCGGGATCGTCAAGCCTGGAAAATAACAAACTCCGTGCTTAATCTGATGCTGATCAGCCTGATCTGCATCGGCGGCCTGCTTTTTATATTGGCGCCGCAACTGATTGATTTTATCGCTCCTGGTTTTGAGCCTGAAAAGCAGGCGCAAACCGCGGTTTTGACCAGGATAATGCTGTTGAGCATTGTATTTTTTGGTCTGAGCAATGTTGTTAGTGGCGTTCTGAATTCATTCCGTAAGTTCATTGCTTACTCGCTGGCTCCAATCATGTATAATTTTGGGATAATTTTCGGTATCTGGGTCTTGGTACCCAAGCTGGGAATCAGCGGTTTGGCCTATGGCGTGGTTATTGGTTCGTTGGCGCATTTACTTATCCAGTTGCCGTCGGTTTTTAAAACCGGTTATCATTATCGCTGGATTTTGGACACAGTTAACAGCGGAGTCAGAACAATCGGGAAATTAATGATTCCCAGGGCTATCGGTCTGGCGGTGGTTCAGATTAATCAATTGGTAATAAATATCATTGCTTCAACTCTCCGAACCGGCAGCGTGGCTGTTTTTAATTTAGCCAATAATCTCCAAAGTTTTCCGATCAGCGTATTTGGAATATCTTTGGCCATTTCTTCGTTTCCCGTATTCAGCAAGGCTTTCGCGCAGAAAGATACTGCCGGTTTTGTTAAGCATTTTTCAAATACTTTCCGGCGCGTGCTTTTTATGATAATACCGGTCTCCGTATTAATATTGCTGTTGCGGGCCCAACTGGTCAGGTTGATATTAGGAGCCGGACGATTTGACTGGACAGATACGATTTTAACCGCCCAGACGTTGGGGCTTTTTTCCATATCGTTATTTGCCCAAAGTTTGATACCGATGCTGGCCCGATCGTTTTTTGCTTTTCAAAATACCAAAACTCCGGTGATAATCAGCATTATTTCAATGATATTTAACGTGGTTTTAGGAATTTTGTTCAGCCAACGTTGGGGAATATCAGGATTGGCGCTAGCCTTTTCATTGGCCAGTATTGTTAATATGCTGATGTTGCTGGCCGCCTTGCGTCTAAAGATAGGTGATTTAGACGATCAGAATATTTTGCGGTCAACATTTAAAATTTTGGTTAGTTCGGCAGCTCTTGGTCTGGTGGTGCAAAGAATGAAATATTTCATCGCTCCGTTAGTCGACATGCAAACTTTCTGGGGAGTTTTTTTACAGACAGCCATGGCCGGACTGGTGGGCGCAATGGTTTATTTTGTCATTACTTTGATTCTCCAAGCTCCGGAAATAGAGAATATCAGACAATGGTTGATTAATGCCCGAAATCAGCTTTTCAGCCAACGTAAAAAAAACATCGATGTTAGAGATTGAGTTAATAAGAAATTTTTGCGTCATTGCCCATATAGATCATGGTAAATCGACGTTAGCCGATCGATTTTTAGAATTAACGCATACTATTGCCCGCCGTCAGATGAAAAATCAGCTGTTAGATCAGATGGAGATTGAACGTGAACGCGGCATAACAATAAAGCTCCAACCGGTCAGAATGTTTTACCAGGGTCAGAGCGGACAAAAATATCAGCTTAATCTGATAGACACTCCGGGCCATGTTGATTTTTCCTATGAGGTGTCTAGAACATTGGCGGCGGTGGAAGGAGCTATTTTGCTGGTTGATGCTACACAGGGGATAGAAGCCCAGACGCTTTCACATTTATACTTAGCGTTGGCGGAGGACCTGGTAATAATACCAGTGATCAATAAAATCGACCTGCCGAATGCCAACGTCGAGAAAGTCAAAAATGAAATAAGAAAATTATTGGGAGTTGAGACGGAAAAGATAACAGCCGTTTCAGCCAAAACGGGTGAGAACGTTGAAAGTGTACTCGAAGAAATAATAAAAAAGGTGCCACCGCCGTCCGGCAGACTTAACAGCGATCTGCGGTCACTAATATTTGATTCAGAGTACGATGAATACCGTGGTGTGGTCGCTTATGTCAGAGTTGTTGACGGTGAGATAAAAAGTGGCGATAAAATCAGTTTTTTCGAAACGAAAAAAACTACCGAAGTGCTGGAGGTGGGCACATTTACTCCGGAGTACAAAAAACAAGAAATTCTAACCGCCGGCATGATCGGCTATGTGGTAACCGGTCTGAAGGAAATATCGCACTGCCGGGTAGGTGATACAATCATTCACGCATCAGCTAAGAACATAAAGCCGTTGCCCGGATACCAGGTGGTTAAACCCATGGTTTATGCCGGTCTCTATGCTCAAGATGCGGCTGAATATCCGAAGCTGAGAGAAGCGGTTGAAAAACTTCGTTTAAATGACGCGGCTTTTACATTTGAGCCGGAAAACATCCCGGCTTTAGGCTTTGGTTTCCGGGCGGGTTTTTTAGGCTTGCTGCATCTTGAAATCGTGCAGGAGCGTCTGCGGCGCGAATACGGAGTCAATCTAGTGGTGACAGCCCCGGGAGTCGCCTATCGCTTAAAAACTATCAATCAACAAGAAATGGTTATCCTAAGAAGCACTCAAGAATTGCCGGATCCGGACCAGATCGAGAGAATAGAAGAGCCCTGGTTAAAAGTTGATATCGTCAGTCCGTCAGAATATATCGGTTCAGTCATGCATCTGGTTGAGGAGCAGCATGGAGAATACAAATCAATGGAATACCTTGATATAGCCAGGGTAGTAATACGCTATGAGATGCCGCTGGCTAGCGTTATTGTGGATTTTTATGATAAACTAAAAAGCGCAACTCGCGGTTATGCTTCTTTAAATTATGAGTTTATTGATTATCGTCAGGCTGATTTAGTCAAGCTTGATATGGTTATTTCGGGGGAGAAAGTAGAATCGCTGGCGACTATCGTCAGGCGATCAGCGGCTTATCAGCAAGGACGGCTGGCAGTAGAAAATCTGAGAAAAATACTGCCCCGCCAGCTCTTTGAAATTAAAATTCAAGCGGCCATCGGCGGCAAAATAATTGCCGCTTCCAGGCTGGCTGCGATGCGCAAAGACGTTACCGCAAAATTATACGGCGGCGATGTAACCAGAAAGAAAAAACTACTGGAAAAACAAAAAAAAGGCAAAAAACGCATGCGCGCCTCGGGTCGCGTGGAAATCCCAGCCGAAGCCTATCTGTCTCTGCTGAAAAAACAATAAATGCGGTCTGTTAGCGCAACGCCGGCGCGATCGTAAAAGCAACCATTGCCAGTATGCCAATGAAGGTAATGACCAGCCAGATAATCCTAATTCTTTTTCGGTGTCTCTTAACTAACATATTATCATAGATGTTCGAAAGTTATTTTATCAAAAATTTAAAAGAAGGGGAAGAGGCGATTAAAATAGTCAGGCGTTTTTATTTTACTTACGCCTTCCATTTAACCGTATCAATAATGATAATTCTGCTGGCGTTTTTTTTCATGTTTCCGCTATTTCGTTTGGGCGGCTGGGGAGTGCTTGGATTTTTTTTAATCATTACTCTCGGTATTTTTTATGGAATTCGACAGACTATCATTTATTTCATGAATGGTCTGGTCATCACGAATGAGCGGATAATCGATTTTGACCAGCGGGGATTATTCGATCGGGTGGTTTCTGAATCAAACTATGAAAAGATCCAGGACGTTAGCTTTAAGGTCAAGGGTGTCTGGCAGACAGTTTTTAACTTTGGCGATATTGAGATACAGACGGCCGCTACTCAAGCTAATCTGGAAATTAAAGACGTGGCTCAGCCTCAGAAAATTCAGGATATAATCGTTAAAACGCAGCGGGAAAGAAGCCGGCCGCCACAGGACTTAACCGCCAGCGAGTTAATTAGCATGGTGTCTAAAATAAAAAAGAGTTTAGGCGAGGAAAAGTTCAGCCAGCTGATGGTAGATAATGAAAAAAAGACCGAAAATAAAAAGTAAATTTACAGATTTGCCAAAAAACCGGCTCCTTGTTATACTCAGCCTATGAAATCCAAGAATAATAACAGTGCTTGGAAGAGTGTTTTATCGTCCAGATTGCTCCTGGTATTTGAAATAGCGATAGTCTTACTTTTTTCTTTCGCCTTGGTTAAAGAAGTTGTCAGGCGCTGGGAAGTGCGGCAGGAAATAAAGCGTCTGGAAGATCAGATTGCCGAGCTTAATACTCAGAATTCTGAGCTATCGGGATTGATTGACTATTTTCAATCTGACTATTACAAGGAACGCGAGGCACGTTTAAAACTTGGTTTGCAAAAAGAAGGAGAGTCGGCGCTAAGCCTGCCTGTTATCAGCAACGTGGGCGGCGGTAATGCTTCAGAAACAACTGCCAAAATATCAAGTAATGCCGGTAACGAATCAATTCCGCAAAAATGGTGGAACTATTTCTTTGCCAAATAAATAATAATTAATAATTTCCAATAAATTTATGCCTAAATCAGAATCAATCAAAAAGAACACGAAGCGTGTTTCAAAAAAAGTGAACAATGGAAATGCCGTGGTCGAAAAGACTGAGAAGATATTAGATGAACAGGAAGCAACCGAGGCGCGCAAGGAGATTTTAAATATTATTAAAAATGATAATCGGGAGAACTCCGACCTGCCGCCGAAGACGCAACAAAAAAAACCCGTTGCTCCGGTAGAAACAGAATCAAGGGTCAAAGTATCAACCGGACGTCAAATCAGCGTCTTTGCCTTAGCTATTTTAATCGTTATAATTTTGACTTTGGGTGTTTTTGGCGTCGGTATCTACGCCTTTGGCTGGGATGATAAGATGATAACTCAAAATGTAGTCAAAGTGATTCCGTATCCTGTAGCCATAGTTCATAACAATCCAGTAACATACAGTAAATTTTATCACGATCTGTCGGCTATCCAGCAGTATTATAATAAGCAAAAGGAATTAAATCCCGAAGCGGTGACCGTGCCAACAACCGACGAACTAAAAGAAACAATCATCGAAAAATTAATCCGTGATAAAATGCTGATGCGGGAGGCGAAGCTGGCCGGAGTTAATGTTTCTGATTCGGAGATTGAAACTGAACTGAACAATATAATTGCCGAAAGCGGCGGCCGGGAAGAATTGGAGCAATCGTTAAACGACCTTTATGGCTGGACGATTGGTGATTTTACCGACAGCATACTGAAGATATATTTGCTTAGGGAAAAAATGCAGCGTTATTTATCTTTCGACAATAGCTTGGCTTATAACCAGGAAGCGCGCACCCGGATTGATGAAGCTTACAATAAATTAGTAGACGGCGAGCTGGATTTCCAAGAAGCCGCTACCCAGTACAGCGAAGATGTGACTGCTTCACAGGGCGGCAGCTTGGGTTTTATGACTAAAGAGGACCTAGATCAGGATTTTGGGCAAGCAGCTTTTAATTTAGGCGAAGGTGAAGTCAGCGGCATTGTCCAGACTATTTACGGATATCACATAATCAAGGTTGATGAAGTGATTATGGGAGTTGATTCCGAGGATGATGTCAGCAGCAACGGTGAAGAACGCAGAAATTTATCCCATATTTTGGTAAAAACGATAAGTCTGGATCAGTGGTTGAGCGACAAGTTAAATGACGCAAAAGTCTATAATTTTGTTAAGTAACTGCGCAAAAAACAGCCTTCTGTAAATCGGACGGTTGTTTTTGTCGTAAAAAAGTGGAGCCGAAGGTGGGAATCGAACCCACGACCTCTGCTTTACGAAAGCATTGCTCTACCAGCTGAGCTACTTCGGCTAACTAACACTGATTGTAACAAAAAACTATGGATATTCCAAACGCATCTCAGGGTTTGTATCAGCGCGGTCGGGCCAGCCAGCCAGCTGTCATGCTAGTACATGGGTTTACGGGCAGCCCGTATGAATTATCTGACCTAAACAATTTTTTGTTTAAGCACGGTTATACCGTATTGTCTACCACGCTGGCTGGGCATGCCTCGACGCCAAATGATTTGAATCGCTGTCTGGCCAAAGACTGGTTGCGCGGCATCATGGAAGATTACCAAAGTCTTAAGGAGCAAAATAAAGATGTTTTTATCGTTGGCGTGTCATTCGGCGGTGTTTTGGCTTTATTTTCAACTATAAAGGGAATAATAGATCCCAAAGCGGTAGTGGCCGTCAGCACACCTCTGTTTTTACCCAAGAGATTTATAAACCTCTGGCTGTTGCCGTTTATCAGCTGGTTTCAACCGACCACAAAAAAGTATTGGATCAAACCGGAACATTATGAATTGTACAAAGAATGTAAAATATATACGGAGATACCTCTGAAAGCCCTCTATCGAAGCAATCAACTGGTTGAAAAGAACAGAAAGCTGGTGAAAAATTTCCGACAGCCGATAATGATAATCCATTCGCGAAACGATGAGGTGATTAAGCCGTCAAATGCCGAATTGCTTCACGAAGCAGTCGGTTCAGCTGATAAGGCAATATATTGGACAGATGATCCGGGCCATAGCTTCTGGAAAATGAACCAGTCAAAACTCTATCCAAAGATATTAGAATTTATACAAAAACACCATGACTAAAACAATATTATTGGTCGAAGATGAACAGCAGTTAATCGACATGTATAATGAGATTTTTAAAAGGCATTCTAATTTTAGACTGTTGACGGCCAATACCAAAGAAGATGGCTTAAAAATGGCTGTGGAAAATAAGCCGGCAGTGCTTCTTCTAGATCTGATCATTCCAGAGAAAAACGGGGAAATGGTTGCTTATGATCAGCGAGTAGGTTTTGATTTGCTGAGAGAATTAAAGCAACGACCCGCAGCCGAATATATTAAGGTTTTTGTGTTCAGTAATATTGACACGCATGAAGATAGGGAATTATCGGATGAATTGGGGGCAGTGGAATATTTATTGAAAGCTGATTATACACCGGTAAGTTTGATTGAAAAAATAAAAAAATACGTTTGAAGATAATTGGAGCGGGTGAGCGGACTCGAACCGCCGACTTTCTGCTTGGGAAGCAGACGTTCTACCACTGAACTACACCCGCCCGAATTGACACATTAACTTAAAACTTTTAGTATTATTAATGTTCATGGCTATTATACATATGAAGATATTTATGCGTCAAACCATATTTTTAAGCCTGCTGGTTTTCGGGCTTTTTTTCGTGATGGCAAAACCAGCAGCGGCGTCTGAAAGACTTATTGCGGTGTATCTTGACGCTGAAACGATAAATCGTGGTTATACAGTGGCGACGCCGAATGAAATATTCAGACTGGGCGTATTTCCCGGCGTGGTTAACCAAGCAACTCACGTAATATTGAAATCATTTAATCAGACAGAAATAGAATTGCCGCAAAACCTGAATTTGGTCAGCCCGATTTATGAGTATGATATGCGTGGTCAAGAAAATCCGCTTCTGCTTCATCAGCCATTGGCGATAACACTGTCGTATGATTCTGATAATTATCGTCCTAAAAATGTGTATTATTGGAATGCCGTAAGCAATATCTGGCAGCCTTTGCCGAGCAAAACGATCTGGGCCGGTGATTATGTTCAGGCTATCAGCCATTTGCCGTATTCAAAAGTGGCTGTATTTGAGGAGCCACTGCCGTCTCATGAACGAAAATCGTTTGATTTTCTAGCTGATGATGCTGCTTTGGGACAGACAGTCGGTTTTGAAGACGGAACCATCTATGTTGAAATGACGGAAAATTCAGTTGATAGCAGAACCTTAGTAACTTTAAAAGATGTTGATACGTTGCCCGGAGAAATACCGGCTGGACATCGCCTTGTTTCGCAGGTTTTCGCTTTTCACATTTACACGGAAAGACAGCCAATTTTGCTCAGACCGATCAACGTAAATATCAGTTATTATTCACCAAACTTAAACGCCAAATGCTTGAAGTACTGGGATGGAAACAAACAAGAATGGGTCAGTTTGCCATCGGCAGTCGATTATGATAATTGGCGAGTGCGGGGCGCTATTCATTTGTCTTACGCGATAGTGGCTGTTTTTGAATCTGACGAGTTTCAAGCCCAGGAGGGAATCGCCAGCTGGTACTATATTTCTGAGCATCCCTACGGTGCGGCGAATAATGATTTCGATTTTGATACCCGGCTTTTGGTTACCAATTTGGAAAATAACAGAACAGTTATCGTGACAGTAGTTGATCGCGGACCATTTGTTCCGGGCCGGATAATCGATCTGTCAAAAAAAGCTTTCGGTGATTTGGCTAATACAAGTCAAGGCGTAATTCGCGTACGGGTTGAAAAAATAAACACTAATTAGCATGATTAAATTTAAAAGCGTTTCAAAAATATACAAGCCGAATACTGCCGCCCTGCAGAATGTCAGTTTGCACATCAGACCGGGCGAATTCGTTTCGATTGTCGGTCAATCCGGCACTGGCAAGACAACGCTGGCCCGATTGGTAATCGCTGAGGAAAAGGCGACTAAAGGCAAGATCGTAGTCGGTAGCTGGGACATAACCAATATCAGGCAATCAGAGGTGCCGATATTGCGCCGCCAAATCGGCGTGGTGTTTCAGGACTTCAAGCTGTTGCCGAGAAAAACAGTTTATGAAAATGTTGCTTTTGCTTTGGAAGTAGCCGGCGCTTCACCCGGTAAAATAAGCAGTATTGTGCCTCAGGCGCTGAAAATCGTCAATCTGGAAAAGAAGATGGAAAGATTTCCCAATCAGCTTTCAGGCGGTGAACAGCAGCGGGTGGTGATTGCTAGATCGCTGGTCCATCGCCCAAAAATTATATTGGCTGATGAGCCGACCGGCAATCTTGATTCTATTAATGTCCAGGAAATAATCGACCTGCTTTTAAAAATTAATAAATTTGGCACCACCGTAGTCCTAGTTACTCATAATCGTGATATAGTAAACGCCTTGAGAAAACGAGTGATTACGCTGGACCAGGGGCAGGTGATATCTGACCAGGAAGCCGGTAGATATATTTTATAAACCATGATTTCATTTTTACGTGCTTTAAAATTCGCTTTTCAAAGCTTTTATAGGAACGTTTGGCTGTCTATTGCCACCATCCTTATTTTAGTGCTGACGCTTTTTTCAGTCAGCTTGGTCGGTACTGTAAACTTCATCGGCGACCGAGCGATTAAATCAGTTAAAGACAAGGTTGATCTGAGCGTGTATTTTTATCCTGACGTGGGTGAAAAGGAGATACAGGCGATACAGGCCAAGCTCCAGACGCTGCCCAGCGTAAAAGAAATTGACTATATACCTAAGGATGAAGCTTTAGAGCAATTTAAAGAGCGGCACAAAGATGATCCGGTTATACAAGAAACACTTGAAATTCTAGAGGATAATCCGCTCGGCGCTACTTTGATAATACAAGCTAGGGATATAGAAAAATATGCCGACATATCGGCGGCTTTGGCCGATGCCGAATATGCTGATTTAATATACGACAAAGATATTGAGGATTATCAGGCGATAATTACGCGTTTAAGCAATTTAACCGACCGTATTTACAACATTGCGTTTATTCTGACCTTGGTTTTTATCATTATCGCCATATTGGTCATTTTCAACACGATTCGAATTACGATTTACACGCACCGCGAGGAAATAGGCATTATGAGGCTGGTCGGCGCCACCAATTGGTTTATCCGCGGACCTTTTATTCTTGAAAGCGTTATCTACGCGATTATCAGTACTTTCGTGACAATGGGGCTTCTCTATCCGCTGATAAACTTGGCATCGCCGCAAGTCAATAATTTCTTTGAAGGATATGATCTGAACCTGTCTAGCTACTTTATCACTCATTTTATCGAGATATTCGCTCTCCAGCTTATCGTGGCCGTGCTTATTTCAGTAATCTCTTCAATGATCGCAGTCGGCCGGCACTTAAGGGTATAAGCATTGAAAAAAAAGTAGCTTTAAGTATAATGAAAGAAATGTCAGGCTTTCTTTTTTAATTTAAATTGGCTTAATAGTGTGCATTATTCCGGGGTCGTCTAATGGTAGCCGCCTCTCCGGCGGCCTGCCGGTGAGGCAGGGAGGAATTTGGTACTTAAAAGACAATAATAATCTTCTTCCAAGCTCGGGGATCGTCTAATGGTAGGACATGGGCCTTTGAAGCCCAGTATCCAGGTTCGAATCCTGGTCCCCGAGCTTGGAAGAGGACAAAAAGAAGGCAGGGGATGTGTGGGAATAAATATTTATTATGTTTATGTACTGCAGAGCATAAAAACAAAAAACTTCTTCGAATCACGAAGGAGTTTTTTGTTATTCTATAATTCCTCGAGTTTTAAATCTGGCAATTCAGCCGGCTTTTTTCCCCAAGCGTGATGAGTTTCCGGCTGGCCAATAATTATTTTCTGGCCGTAGATTGATTTGCCTTCAGCGTTATGATATTCAACTTTTATGGTTCTTTTTTGCTGGCCATCATGTTGCTCGCTGATGTTTACACAGGTTATTTTTGTGAACTCACCGATACTTTCGTAAGTTTTTGTCTCCTTCCATTTTTCGCCCCTTTTTTCGCCTTCAGTCACTTCACCGTAAAACCTGGTGCAGTTTCCAGCCTCGTCGTATTCGTAATTATTAATCCAAGCGTGTTCTCTGGCTAAATGCTGGCCGGTTTCCCGAGTAGGCTTGGTTGGATGTCTTTGATTTTTATAATCCAAACGGCGCTCGGAAACTGATTTTAATTCCAAACCATCTTCCCAGTCGCCTGATTCATTCTGGCGGCGGTGGTAATCCCAGCGTTTTTCATATAACGGCCGGCCTTCAGGATCTTCTGGGTCATGGATAATTTCGCGGCTTGGATTGCCGTTTTTGTTATCCGCACGGTCCTTGTCCAGCATAGCCAGTTCGCGATATTTTTCCAGCATACTTCGGCCGGGAATTTCTTCGATTACCGTACGCGCCTGTTCCGGATTAAAGCTTTGTTTTTCTCTTATCATAATTAATATACTTATTTATTTAATAATAATCCAAATGCGGCAGGTGAGTCAATAAGCCGACAAAGATTGTATTTGAGAAAAAACCGATAAGATAGTAATATTAAGGTATTGTTGATAAAAACTTGGATTAATATGCATCAAATTAATCAGAAATCTAATAAAACAGGGTTGCCGCCGGGAACCATAGTGCTTTCAACCGGACCCAAAGTCAAAAAGACGCAGTTAAAGTATTTTAGTTATTCGGAAAATAGTTATACTGAAAAAGCCATAAAATCAGTTGATAAGCTATCAGGTCCGGCAGATGGTAAAAACACGCTCTGGATTGATGTCAGCGGTCTCAAAAATATGCGCATTCTTGAACAAGTCGGCCAGATTTTTAATCTCCACCCCCTGCTTCTTGAAGATGTCGCTCATACTGCCCAGCGTCCTAAGTTTGAAGATTATGAAAATATTCTCTACATTGTTGTTCGTATGTTTACCTTGACCCCAGGGGACAAAAAGATCGATTCAGAGCAGGTTAGTATAATAATGGGCAATAACTATATTATTTCTTTTCAGGAAAAAAGAGGCGATGTTTTTCACCCGATTCGGGAACAGATTAGAAGCGGTAAAACCCGTTTGAGGAAAATGGGCGCCGACTACCTGGCCTATGCGTTAATTGACTTGATGGTTGACCATTATTTCACCGTGCTTGAACAAGTCGGTGAAGAGATTAACTCTTTAGAACAAGAATTACTCAATGCGCCGTCGCCCCGGACTCTTCAAAGAATTAATAAATTGCGTCAGGAGGTAATGTTTCTTAGGCGTTCAGTCTGGCCACTGCGCGATGTAATCAATAGATTTCAGCATGACGAAAACAAGCTGGTCAGGAAACAAACGCATATTTATCTTCGCGATCTGTATGACCATACTATTCAGGTTATTGAGTCTACTGAAACGGATCGTGATATTCTATCTGGCATGGTTGATCTTTATCTTTCTAGCGTCAGTAATCGTCTGAATTCAATCATGAAAGTTCTGACTATCATTGCGACTATATTTATTCCTTTGACTTTCATTACCGGCATCTACGGAATGAATTTTAAATATATGCCGGAGATAAACTGGCTGTATGGCTACCCTTTTTCATTGTCAATTATGGCTGGCGTAGCATTTCTGATGCTCTGGTATTTCAGGAAGAAAAATTGGCTGTAGCTTGACGCGAACTGAAAATTATTATATCATATAGAATATGATCAGAAAGACAAACAACCAAGCCAATAATAATAACCAGTCCTGACTGGCTTGAGTTAATTTTGCTTGATAAGAAGCCAGTCACAAGAAGACTGGTCATTTTGTTTATTGGTTTAGATTTTCCGGGATAGTTTAACTGGTAAAACCCTGCACTGTTAATGCAGTGATTCCAGGTTCAAATCCTGGTCCCGGAGCCAAATTGAATTATTCTGTCTGCTTTAAAAAATACGTTAAGCATACGAATTTGCAATATAAATAATTATACGAAAAGTATTAATAGCGCACTTATTGCAATTTTTTAAAAAATATGCTATAATAATATTGTAAACAATAATAAAAATAAAAATGCTGATTTTTTTTCAAATTGTTTTGTTGGTTTGCATATTTGCGGTTTTGGGAATAGGGGCTGATTTAGCAGTCAGAAACATCAAATATCTGGCCTCGATTGTGAAGATGCGCTTATTTGCCCTTGGTATTTTGCTTGGAATTATTACCACTTTGCCGGAATTGTCAGTTGGGATTAACGCTACTATCGAAGGCGTTGCCTCTGTATCAGTCGGAAATATCTTGGGCGGCATCATAGTTATTATCGGATTGATTATCGGCATCAGCCTGGTCTTGAACCGCAGGATCGATACCGACGGCAATAGAAAAGCTCTTCTGCCCACCGCGGCTCTGATATTGACGCCGCTGATTTTGGGTGCGGACGGCCGTTATGGAATTGCGGACGGTCTAATTATTATCGCGTTGTACGTTGGACTGGTTTATTATCTGTGGCGGATTAATAAATCATTTAATCTGGAGCAAATAGCGTTTATAGATAAAAGGCGGATTACCAGGTCGTTTTTTCTGGCAGTAGCCGGCGTTATCACGGTCATGCAGGCTTCTCATTGGATAGTCCAGATTACTGTTGAGATGCTTGAAAATACGGCTATCAGCAAGCTGGCCATTGGTCTGCTTATTTTTTCCATCGGTACGAACCTGCCGGAAATAACCATTGCCCTGACTTCATGGAAGCAAAAAGCCTCGCAGCTTTCTCTGAGCCATCTGATCAGTTCTGCCTATACCAATGTGCTTATTCTCGGACTGCTGGCTGTCATGAAACCGATAGATTTCAAAGTTAACGGGACTTATTTTATAATAACAGTTTTTCTTGTTCTGATTGTGGGACTATTCCTGTATTTCAGCCACAGTCAGAAACGGCTTGATCGCCGGGAAGGCTATGTTTTATTCTCGGTTTATATTCTTTTTTTGCTGAGTAATATTGTTTGGACGGTCGTTTAACTAAATATTCAAATCGCTCTATCATCATAATATGATGATTAAAACAAGCAACCAAGCCAATAATAATAACTAGTCCTGACCGGCTTGAGTTAGTTTTGCTTGATAAAAAGCCAGTCATAAGAGGACTGGTTATTATTTATTTTCCTGCGTTAAAGCTTCGACGGACAGATAAAAGAAAAACGAAACATTTCGTTGTTGGTGCGAGCATTGGCGAGCGTCGGCGGGGCACGCCTGCCCGGTCTTGCGTTCAAAACTCAAGTTTGATATAATATAAGAGCGATATAAAGAATTTTTATAAAAAACTATGAAAAAAGAGACTTGGTTAAAAATTATTCCAACCGCCGCCGCAATCGCCCTAGTGGCGCTGTTTTTTTATTATTATGAGCCGGACGTCAAAAACGTTAATGTGAAATCCGATGAAAAACCCTATATTCCGGTGAGTATTGATAACGCCGAAGGTAATTTTAAGCTTACCGCTGAGCTTCAGGACAGCCTGGGCATAGCGCCAGAAACGAAGTTTATCTTAACCAGCCAAGAAGATATTTCGGAGAAAGAGATCAAGGAGAGCCTGGCGGTTGATCCGGCGATCAATTTCGATGTCAAAGAAATGGAACAAAAAAAGTTTGAGGTGATACCCGTCGAGACTTTGACTGAAAATCAGATATATAAATTTGTGATACGGACGGCGATAAAAAATTCGGCGTCAGTGGCTTTGGCGGCTGAAAAAACGGATGTGACCGAATACCGGTGGGCTTATCAGGTCAGGCAGTCCGTAAAAATCACCGGCACGCTGCCGCGAGATCAAGGAACCGGCGTGCCGACCAACTCAGGAATTGAAGTAACTTTTTCTAATGACGCTTATTATAACTTTGATCAGTATTTTGAAATATCGCCGTCAGTCAGCGGTATTTTTGAAAAGCACAAGCGGACGGCGGTGTTTGTGCCTGAAACACTGCGGGCCGGAACTCTTTACACAGTAACGATTAAGGCTGGTTTGCCGTTTGAGGGAACCGAAGAGATGCTGGCTGAGGATTACTCATTTAAATTTGAGACAGCCTCCGGCCGGCAATCAAGCTCTGATTATGATTACTTTTCTTTTCGGGATTCAGTCTATGATTATACGGATCGATCAGAGCCGGTGTTGGAAGTTTATAATTATCCAAAAGATACTGAGAGAGAGTTCACCGTCTATCAGTATCTTGATTATGATACTTTTGCCGCCGCCCTGTCCGACTACAGCCAGTATCCGGCTTGGGCTTATTATGCCCGCAATAATTTTACTACTTCAACGGACGGTCTGAACGAAGTACTAAAATTTAGAGCTGTGCCGGAGAGTTTTGAGTATCGCTACTATGTCATCTTGCCTAGCGCGCTGGATCACGGGTATTACTTGATAGAAACGAAAACAGCGGATCGCACGATCCAGTCGTGGATACAGATCAGCGATCAGGCAGCCTATTTGAGCGTCAGTACAACAAATACATTAATCTGGTTGAATGATCTAGACGGGCAGGCACCGATTGACGGAGCAACCGTAACTCTGCCCGGGATTAATCTGGAAGAAAAAACGAATGAATATGGCATAGCGTTTTTTGAAACTCCCGATGAACTTTCAGACGAAAGCCCTGACCATTCATATCTGTTTACTATCACCGGACCGGATGGCGTTAAAACCGTCATACCCGGCGCTCAAGCATCAGCATATTACGATTATGAGGATGAAAACAGAAGTGATGATTTTTGGCAGTACTTATATATTGACCGGCCGATTTATCAAAAAAACGATACGGTGAGCTTCTGGGGGCTGGCTAGGCCACGCCAAAATGAGGCGATGCCACAAGAGGTGACGGCCAAACTTATCGGATTTGATTACAGCAGTTATTACGGTGATGAAATGAGCATTGCTGAGGCTTCGGTTGCTTTGACCGATACCGGAACATATTTGGGCGGTTTATCTTTTCAAAATCTGATTCCCGGCTATTACACATTGAAAATTTTAGTTGATGACGCTGAGATTAGCCGGGCCAGTGTTTATGTCGAAAATTACGTTAAGCCCAGTTATATGATTGAATTGACTCCTGAGAAAAAGACTATCTTGGAAAATGAAAGCAACGTTATTTTTGTGAACACTCAATTTTTTGAAGGTACGCCCGTACCCAGCGTTGATTTGACTTACAATAGCAATTTCGGCAGCGGTAGCCTGAGCACTGACGAGAACGGCGAAGGGTCGTTTACGCTTGTGGCTGACGGCGTTGAAAATTATCAGTCAACCGATTATGTCTCTGTTTATTCCGAGTCGGCTGAAGCGGCTGATATCAGTTCGGATGCGCGTTATCTTATTTATCCGTCTGACATGTGGCTGGAATACGACGCAAGGGTAGATGATCTGCGAGCCAGTCTTGATTTGAGTTTGCGCTATTTAGACTTGGAGGCTATGAATAAGCCTGATTACGATATTTGGAGCGGTGAAATATTTGCCGATCCAGTAACAAATCAAGCGATAATCGGCACTGCTAAAAAAGTGGTTTATGACAAAGTTGAAACTGGGCAGTACTATGACTTTATAAATAAAGTGACCCGAAAAACCTACAGCTATAACCGGCGGCTGGAACCTTATAAAAGCTTTGATCTAACCACCGATGTTAACGGCGAAGTAACTTATCAGCTTGATGTTGAAAAAGACAGCTCCTATGAAATTGAATTAAGCTATACTGATAATGATGGCAGGGTTGTTAAAACAACGAATTATCTTTGGAGCGGTTATCGCTTTTATGACTCTGACTATTCTGACCTGGTTCGTTTGCAGAATACTGACGAGGATTTGGTTTATAGCCTGAACGATGAAGTAAACTTTGCCTTTTTAAGAGGCGATGAGCTTTTGCCAGATAATGAGCAGCCGAATAACTATTTGTATTTTCAGGCTAAAGCCGGAATCAAAGAATATTGGGTAAACCCATCGTCAAATTACTCCTTTACCTTTGAAAAAGACAATATACCGAATACTTATGTTTACGGAGTATGGTTCAATGGATCGAATTACTCGGCGACTGATTACTATTATTACAGTTACGGATCAGGGGTTAGTTATGATACCGAGGACAGTGAAATGAAGGTCAAAGTTTCGTCTGACCGTAATCAATATCAGCCGGGTGACGAAGTATCATTAACCGTCAGTACGTCCGATTCTGATGGCCAGCCGGTTTCCGCCCGGGTTAATTTGAATTTGGTTGATGAAGCGATCTACGCTTTGCGAGACGAAGCGGTTGACCCACTAGCCGGCGTTTACAGTACTGTTTCCTCCGGTATATTGCGCACCTATATTTCCCATGAAAAAAGCGATTTAGCCGCTCCGATGGCGGAACGAGGCGGCTGTTTTCTCGAAAGTACGCCGGTTTTAATGAGTGGCGGCAAAACTAAGCCAATAGAGGAAATAGCAGTCGGAGAGTATATCTTAACGCGGTTTTCTCCGATCAATAGCCAAATGGTATCGGCGCGCGTGGCTGAAAGGTTTGAGCATATTGTGGATACGATCATCATTGTCAACAAGGATTTGTTCATTACCCCGAATCATATACTCTGGTTAAATGGCAATTGGCAGCCGGCAGAAAACATCAAGCCGGGCGATAAACTGATGGCTGATCAGGGGAACGAAGTATTGGTGAAAACAGTCGAGTATCAAAAAGGCCTCTTCAAAGTGTATAATCTAAGAATTGACGGACAGCATACATTTTTTGCGTCAGGTTATTATGTGCATAATGATAAGGCGGGAGCCAGAAAGGATTTTCAAGATGCGGCTTTGTTTAAAGAAGTGTCCACTGGCATTTTAGGCGAAGCAAACGCCACTTTCACGCTGCCCGACAATATCACTTCTTGGAGAGTTACTGCCCAGGGTATCAGCGATAATTTGGATGTCGGCAGTTCCACCAAGCTTATTCCGGTAACACTGCCCCTTTTTGTTGAAACAAACATTGCCAAAGAATATTTAACCGGCGACAAACCCATTATAAAATTATATGGCTATGGCAGTGATTTGCAATCAGGCGACAGCTTGGAATTAAACGTAACGATTGAAGATCTCAATTATGACGAGACCCAAACCGGACGGGCATTCGAGCCGGCCAGCTTTGAACTGCCCGAAATGACCGCTGGAATCCATGACGTGTATGTAACTGCTACTGCCGGAAATCAAGAAGATACTGTCTTAAAAAAAGTCAGTGTTATTGACAGCCATTGGGAAAAAGAGACGGCCAATTACTATACCTTGGCCGAAGATATGAAAATAGATGGCGCTGACGATCGGCCAACAACGCTCGTGTTTATGGACAAAAACAGGGGATATTTTTATCGTGATTTGATCGGATTGTATTACACTTGGGGCGAGCGCGTAGATCAGAAATATGCTAAGAAGCTGGCGGCTGAATATATGAACTTATATTTTGAAGAAAAATATACGATTGAAGAATTTGATGGATCCGTATACCAGACGCCTGATGGCGGCATTTCCATCCTGCCTTATTCATCATCTGAATTACCGCTGTCTGCCCAGATGGTTGATTTAGCGGCGGACGAATTCGATGTCAGTGCCTTGACCAGCTATTTCAACAGTTTTATCGTCAACGAAGGATCGAGTTTGGAGGAGATAATCATCGCTCTTTATGGATTAGCCAATTTGGATGAACCCATATTAAACCAGATTATCCATTTGTACGAAAATAATGAAATATCTGATCAGCTGAAACTATATGTGGCCTTAACTTTGGATCGCATTGGCGCGGGTGAGTATGCCCGGGTTATTTATAACGATCTGATCAGCCGCCTGGCGGAAACTCAAGAGCCATATATCAGACTGGCTCTGGGAGAGGACGAAGATGATTATCTCAAATACACGGTTTTAGCGGCGATCTTGGCAAATAAACTGTCGGCTGATGAAGAAGAGGGATTATACGGCTATGTCAGAAGCAAATGGACTGACGAGATCCTGATAAATGTTGAGAAGCTCATATATTTGCGGCAGGCACTGCCTTTGGCTGAAGCGGGGCCGGTCAGTTTTAATTACTCGGTTGGCAATAGATCGGATTCGGTTACTCTGGAAAAGTATAAAAAGCATAAGATTTCCGTCTCACCCGATGAATTGAGCCAGATATCTTTTTCTGATATTACCGGAAAAGTGGGTTTAATCAGCTATTATACCGAGCCGGCTGATCCGGATTCCATAACGATTGATAATCAGATAGGCGTATCTCGTTCATATCAGATTGTTGGCGGCAAGCAAAATAAGACTTTTTCCGAAGGTGATATTGTTTTGGTTACGCTAAGCCATAAAATAGACGCCAACGCGATTGACGATTCATACCAAATAACAGATTATTTGCCCAGCGGCCTGACTGCGATTTCCAAGCCGTTTTCACGCTTGCAATACGGATCCTACGATGCCAGCTGGCCTTATTTGATTGATGGTCAGAAGATAGTGTTTGGGGCTTGGAAGGGCTGGGATAAATTGATTAAATATTACGCCCGGGTGAATAACCAGGGTGAATTCATGACTGATCCAGTCATGATCCAGGGTTATACGGTAAAAGACAGCCTGAATATGTCAGAGGCGGGGCCAGTTACCATAGAATGAGAAAAAAATTTTTAATCAATTTATTAATCATTATTGGTTTTTTAAGCATAGCCGTTATTGTTTTTTTGTTGTGGCGATCGGGCGTTAAAAGCAGCTCAGCAAGTTACAAATTCCTAAGATTGAATCCCAGCTTGTTCTCCGCCGCTGATTTTTTCGTCGAATATGAAGACCCATCTTCTGAGATATGCGGCCATAGAATGTTGGGCGGCATTACTACTCATCATCAGCAGGCCAGTCCGATGATTGGACAGTTTTTCAGGTGCTTACAAACGAGCACTGAACCCGAAACTATTATTTTGATCGGACCCAATCATTATCATGCTGGTAGCCGCGGAATATTATTGGCGAATCAGGCCTGGGATACGCCTTTTGGAATAGTTGAGCCGAAAGAAGAATTCACGGAAAAATTGGCCCAATCAGATTTAGTGGAAATAAATAACGAGGCCGTAAGCCAAGATCATGCCATTAGCCTGTTATTGCCTTATATATCATTTTATTTTCCTGAAGCCGAAGTAGTACCGTTGTTAATTAATTATAATGTTGATGAAAAACAAGCAGATAATTTTCAAAAGTTTTTACAGCGGGCTATGGCTGACGGAGCGGTAGTAATTGGATCAATTGATTTTTCACATTATTTAACCGCGGCTGAAGCCGGCAAAATGGATTTTGAAACACAGACCATCATCCGGGAATATCGTCTGACTGATGTTTATGACAACGGAGACGAGCACTATGATTCTGCTCCTGGTCTGTATATCATACTCAGCCTGATGAAACAAAAAAACGCCCAAGCTGAAATTATCGGCCATTCAGACACTTCAGAATTTGGCGGTTCGTCAAATTATGTAACCAGTTATTTTAACTGGGCATTTTTCTAGAAAATTGTTTATTGTTCAAAACCAATGCCGAATCGCCAAAACGGTGCTGTTATATTAAAACCGCCTGAAGCTAAATTTATAGCTCGTTTTAGCATAAGCTGTGACAATTCCCGACTTAGATTACAGCGTTCTTTGTTGTAACCAGAATAATATTTTTGCAATGTTGTTAAGGCGCGATTATCGCCCAATTGGCCCAATGCCCAAATTGCCGAGTTTCTTGTCCGCGTGTCATTAGCATTATCATCTAAATACAAAGTCAATGCCTCTACGCAATCACCCTGATATTTGGATTGGGCTATTTGGCATTTTTCTTTGACGCCATAACCTATGACATTAGTGCTTAATAAAAACAAGAATATCAAAATAGAGAATCCGATACCGCCGCCGTAGATAAATAAGTCTTTGATTTTTAAGTTTGGCATATTCGCACTTAGTTAAAAATGAAAAATATATTCAATGTTTTTTTTAAACACTTTGGCGATATTATAAGCCAGAGACAGCGAGGGAATATATTTATTTTTTTCAATAGCGATAATTGTCTGACGGGTAACGCCGACTCTTTTAGCCAAATCCTCTTGAGTGAGATCAAATTCAAAGCGAAGTTGTTTTATATTATTGGTCATTGCTGCTGTATAGCTTATTGTAATAACGGTAAATAATTGCGTAAATCATAAGGTTAAGGAGAGTTACGTAGCCAAGCGTAACACCCAGTGATTCAGTGGCATAATCCTGATTTATGTATCCGCTGATAATTAAAAACATAGAAAGTAAACCAAGGAACAATGTAATAATGTGAAAGGCAAGATAGGACGTTTTACTGTTGATGGATTCAGTCCGTTCATCATTCAGGGGAGTTTTTATTTTTAAACCGATAAAAATAACGAACAGAATCCCGATCAATAAACCGACCAAAGACATTATTAGATTGTTGGTAACAACAGCTGTAATTATCGAAGCCAGAATAAAAAGAATGACCAATAGATAAATTTTTTTAAAGGTTGATTTATTCATTAATGTAAGGTTAATTTTACATTTACTATTGTAAAGTATACTTTACATTTGTCAATTGTGAAACTGTGGAAAACTTATAAGTTGTTTTAACTGGGTCAGCTATTTTCAATTTTTAGTCTGTTTTATGCGTCAATTTAGTCGAATTCTTAAAACGGCCATTAAATGTTAATAATTTAAGTCGTTAAACGCGAACAACCTTGATTAATAACATATTTAAGGTTATAATTCAATCAAGATTAGTAATCGTAAAAAAAAATGAAAAAAGTTTTATTTTTCAGCCTGGCCCTGCTTTTTACAGTTACGCTTTTGGGATCTGGTTGCGCTAAAAAAGCAGTCGAAGAAAAAGTCGAAGATGACATTGAAGAAGCCACAAACGGTGAAGCTGATGTTGACATAGATGACAATTCCGTAAATATTAATACCGACGATGCCAGCATAGAAATTGGAGAAAGCGTCGAAGTGCCGGCTGATTTTCCCTCGGATGTTTATATAATTGACGGCACGGTCGTGCTGGCGCTTGAGATTGAAGAAAACAATGGCTATACTCTGAATATCCAAACAGATAAACCAGTCGCTGAAGCTAAGGCAGAATATCAGAATCAGCTTGAGGCCGAAGGCTGGGCAATAGATATTTCAATGGATCTCGGCGGCAGTTCATCATTATCAGCCCAGAAAGACAGCCGCTACGCTTCAGTCACCATCAGTGAAGTTGACGGCCAGACAACAGTTGTTTTAAGCACTGGCAGCAGCGAATAAATATTTTTTTAAAAACATAACGCGTTATTAGATAATAGTGTGTTTTTTTAGCGTAAAAAATATTATTTGAATATATGAATTCAAAGATATCAATTCTGATTATACTGGGAACCGCCAGACAGGGCAGGCGGTCAGAAAAAGTCAGCCGGGCTGTTTTTAATATTCTCAGCGAGCGCCCTGATATAAAAGTTCAGCTGGTGGATGTAAAACAGTATATTTACGGGCGGACTATACCGCCTTCAGAAGATAATCAGCGGACGCAACCCTGGCGTTCATTGGTTGATCAGTCTGACGGATTTTTAATCGTTACGCCCGAATACAACCATGGCTATCCGGGCGAGCTAAAAATACTGCTTGATCAAGCGTATAAGGAATTCCACGGGAAGCCGGTTGTCGTCTGCGGTACCTCAAAGGGTGTATTTGGCGGAACCAGGGCAATTGAAAACCTTTTACCGGTCTTAAGGGCTTTGGGTCTTGTTGTGTCCCAGTACTCCATTAACGTGCCGAAAGTCGAATCTTTCCCCGATGATCCCGTCTGGGTTGACGATAAATTTAAGGAAAAGGTTATTAAAGCGGCGGATGTTTTAGTCAAAACTGTCAAGCAATCAGACGATATTAAAAAATAATGTTGGATAATTCGTCAACTGGTTTTTTCATGCCTCAATGCCCGAAGATACTGGCTTGATTAGCAATTTTTTGTTATCATTCTTATAAAATCAGATTAAGCGTAATTTATTTATTGCATGATTAAAAATATAATTTTTGACTGGTCGGGCGTGGTTAACGATAACTTGTTAAATACTTATACTGCTGGGATGGCCGTGCTTAAATCTTGCGGCGCTCCGCAGCTAAGCCTTGAGCAGTATCGGAAAGAATGGCAACAGCCCTATATGAAATTTTACAATAAATACTGTCCTGATTTAACCGATGAGGAGCAAAAGTCTATCTATAATCAGGCTATTTCAAAATGCCGTAAATCAAAAATATATCCAGGCATGAAAATGTTCATCAGGCGTTGTCACGAGCTGGGTAAAAAAATATTTGTTATCAGTTCGGACAGCAAGCAGTTTATTGAAGAGGAGTCGGCCAGATTCAAAGTGAAGCAGTATATCGATAAAGTATATGGTGAAGTTCATGATAAAACAGAAGGTTTAAATAAAGCGTTAACTGAGTTTAGCATCGATCCCCGTCGGTCAATTTTTATCGGCGATACGACCCATGAAATTGAATCGGCTCATAAGCATAATATAATCGCCGGTTCAGTCACCTGGGGGATTCATACGCGGGAGACGTTAAGCCGATTAAAACCTGATTATATATTTGAGAATATTTCGGATATGGAAAAAGTAATTTTTAAAAAATAATGGATTCGTGCAGATATTTAGACAAAAAAATAAAAAATTGTGCTCGAACCGACCTATTTAAAACCGATCACGAAATATTCAAAGAAAATGGCGCGGCGGAGTTTGTCTTACGCCGGTTGATGTCAAAAAAATTCCGCAAATGGAAAGTCGGACCAGAATACGCGGCAGAATTGAAAGCGTCCGTGGATTATGCGGTTAATAAACAGCAGCCGATTAACACTACCTGGTTTTTCGGCGGTTACAAACTGCATCATTTTCCCAGCAGTCCCGAAGTCGATTGGGCTGAATTTTTCAATATCTGTTACCTTTTAAACTATATTTCATCGATTGCCGAATTATATAAACCCGGAGTAATAATGACCTACTGGGCTGCTCACCCGTCGATTATGAAGCGTCAAAGCAACATTCCAGAAAGTTCCTGCTTGGTTTACCATTATTCTTTTAACAGACTGCTGTCTGGATTCATAAAATATCTGCCTGATAACATTAAATTAGAGTTGCGCTGCTTTTCCGAACTGTATCCAGTCGAAAAAAAATATTCAGAGGAGCTAGAGCCGTTGATTGAAAAAATAAAAAAAGAATATAACGACTGGCCAGCTGAACGTAAAAATAAAAAAGAGGCTACTTCCAAACTTAATATACAGTGGCGGGGCGCTGAAAACTGGGCGGCTTTATCTGCGGAAGAAAAGCGGGAAAAAATAAAGATGGGCCCGATCGTGCATGACGGCTATTGCCGGCTGTCTGGCGTGAACAAGGCGATTCGTGGTTTAGGCAAAGTCGATTTAACAGCCACGCCGCTGCCGAAATATAATTCTATCACTATTGGCACGACCAGCGCTTCGGTAACCAAATTCTGGACTGGCTTCGGCGTCTTGGAAAAAACAGCCGATTCTTATGTGGACAGGATTTTGTCTCCCCGGCAGTTTGACAGCCTGAGGGATAAAAAGCACGAAGTCGTCAAATGCGATTTGATTCCGCTGAAGAATTTTAATGAAATTTGTGTCTATCCCAAATCCTTTGATTTCAGCTGAGTTGATATTAAACTTCTCTTAAATATCCCCAGGTGTGAAGTTTATCAGTATCCTCGTACCAGCGGTCGCCTATATCTTTGCGGTAGTACATATTAGGTATCAGAATATTTTCTATTCTGTGGTAGGACTGCTGCTGCGCTTGTTTCATTGTCGAACCAGTCCCTACCACCACGATGGCCAGACCAGCCGTGCCGGTTACTATCCACTGTCCGTTGACCAACTTTACGTCATGAATGTGAACTCCCTCCATGTTTTTTGGATTTTTAAAAACGATTGTCGCTCCCTTTGAATAAGAATCAAATGTTTTTTTATCGCGAAAAGGGTAGGGCGGTACAACCAGCCTGACACCGACCTGAAAGCCTTTTTTTACTTTCAGCTGCGGATCCCGGCCATAGGCCAAATCAGCCAGAAATTGGCCGATCGGCGTAATCATGCCTTCTTGCTGTATGCTGATTGTCGGATAACCAAAACGAGCAGTGAATTCCAAGGGGTAGATGCCATTGCCGTTAACTATGCAATTAAGATCTATATAGCCGACGTAATTCTCTTTAGCCAAAGTTGTTTCAAGCTTCTTCAATGTTTGGTTAAAAAGCCGGTTGGGACTGCTCCAGAACATGCCGGTACCCATTTCACCGGTGGCTGGGCCAATATTGCCGGGAAAAAGCTTTTTATGCTCAAAATTTATGTTAATCGGATATATGAAATGATGTCCGTTAAAAAAAGCACCGACGGCCACTTCCACGCCGCTGACTTTTTTTTGAAGCTGAAAAACTTTTAATTGTTTGAACCAAACGCGCTTATAGGCTTCCAGCACCCTGACTACGTCGCTGCCGTCTTCTTCCATTCCGACAAAAAGCAATCGCTTGATGTTTTGGGCTTCACCGCTCGGTTTAATGACGTATTTGTTCGGATTAGCTCTGACGTGGGCAATGGCTGCGTCGAAATCTTCAAAAGTATGATAGGAAAGAATGGGAATGCCATGATTTTTCAGCTCTTCTTGGCCAAACCCGCGGTCGTCCTCCAATTGATCAGTATAAGCGGTGCCGCCGATCACATTTTTACCCGCGTGCCTCAGCGCCTCGGCTTTTTTACCCTGGCCGAGGACATCGTCGAATACTATAACATCAGCCCATTTAACTGACTTTTTCCAATTTTTGACTTTTGGCACGAAGCCATCGGCTATATCCGGCTCTTGCTTGTTTTCTATGCAATATCTTACTTCATGGCCTTCTTTCATGGTTTGCCAGGCGATGTCGCTGATTAAACCATCAGCTGAAACAAAGAGAAATTTATATGTGTGCATAACTTTTATAATAATAATTATATCACCAAACTAATGATCCAGCTATGGTTATCTAGTCAGGAAACCTCGTTAATAAGAGTTTCTCACGTAGGAGGGGTTGGATTTAGCTACTCTGATGGTGATAGACCGAAAATCTCAAATAGGATGATCTTGGACAGGTCTTTTACCTAGAAAGCTATCCGGTAGCACTTTGGATGATCGCCCATCAGGCTGTTACAAACTCTTTGATAACGCCGTTAATAATTACTTCTTGAACCGTGTCGTCGATGTTCAGAGTGGTTAGGATGATGACCAGTCTAAGCTAATCCGGTGCATGCCCGCTGGTTACGAGAAAATAAAGCACCCTATTGAGAGCCTGGATGGTCTGGGTTTTCAGATTCTCTGGGTAGGCGAGTATACCACTCGGGCAGGCGATGTGGCGGCTGCTCTCTAGGTCAGGTAGTGTGCTGGAAATGAATGATGCATTGATAATCTTCAGGGCGGCCCGGAATAGCTTGCTATATAGCCAGATTAATTAAATGTGCTATAATTCATTTATGAAACTTTTGATACACTTTATTTTTGCTTTAATTATTTATGTCGGCCTGGTTGGTCGGGCCGAAGCATATTTGGATCCAGGCAGCGGCAGCTTTATTTTCCAAATGATAGTCGGCGTCGTGCTAGGCGCGGCAGTAGCGCTTAAGGTGTATTTTGGCCGGGTTAAGCAATTGGCACTTAAACTATTCAGAAAAAATTCAAAAAATGACAGCAAAAAATAAAAGTGCAAGAATCATAAAAGATAACAGCTCATTTCGTGATCCGAGTGGATTTCTTTTTTATTCGGATGGTGAACTTTTTAGACAAATTAACAAATCCTATCAAAATCAATATGAATATCTGATGAGTACCGGTCTGTACGACCGCTTGATCAAAGACCAGTTATTGATTCCACATAAGGAAGTTGATAACGAACCGCTGACCGCCGAAGGTTTTAAAATTATAAAGCCTGAACGCGTGCCGTTCATTTCATATCCATATGAATGGTGCTTCAGCCAGCTGAAAGATGCCGCTTTGCTGACCCTGAAAATACTTAAAATATCCCTTGATTATGGCCTGATTCTGAAAGACGCCAGCGCTTATAACGTGCAATTTTATAAAGGTCGGCCGATTCTGATTGACACCTTGTCATTTGAAAAATACGAAGCTGGCCGGCCCTGGGTAGCCTATAAACAATTCTGCCAGCACTTCCTGGGTCCATTAAGCCTGATGGCCTATCGCGATGCCAGATTAAATCAGCTGTTTCGAGTGTTTATTGACGGCCCGCCGCTGGATTTAACCAGCAAGTTGCTCGGGCTCAAAACCAAATTCAACTTTTCTATATTAATGCACATCCATGCCCATGCCCGGGCTCAGCAACGTTACGCTGATCGGCCAGTTAAACCCGGATTGAAGTCTATGAAGAAAAATTCGCTTGCCGCCCTGATCGGCAATCTAGAATCAGCCGTAAGAAAATTAGACTGGCCGCTGCCCAAATCAGAATGGAGTGATTATTATGCCGAGACTAATTATACCGACGGTTCGTTTGCTCAAAAAACAGAGCTGGTAGAAAGCTTGATTAAGCAGTTGGACATCAAGATACTTTGGGATTTAGGAGCCAATATCGGCATTTTCAGTCGTCTGGCCAGTCAGAAAGGAATATTGACTATTTCATCTGACATTGATTTAGCGGCGGTTGAAAAGAATTATTTGAAAGTTAAAGAAAAAAAAGAACAAAACATATTGCCATTGTTCATGGATTTAACAAACCCCAGTCCGGCGCTTGGCTGGGCTAATTCCGAACGCCTGTCTATCGGCCAGCGCGGTCCGGCCGACCTGGTATTAGCCTTAGCCCTGATCCATCATCTGAGAATCTCAAATAATCTGCCATTTGAAAAACTGGCTGAATATTTTGCGCAGCTGGGCCGATATTTGATCGTTGAGTTTATCCCGAAAAGTGATTCAAACGTGCAGCGATTACTTGCTTCGCGAGTCGACATTTTTGACGGATATACCCAGAAGCAATTTGAATTGTGTTTTAAGAAGCATTATAAATTGCTTAACAAGATACCCATACGGGGGTCTGAACGGACTCTGTATTTAATGGCCAAAAAATGAAGAAGCGCTGGCCATACATTTACCCCCTGTTATTTTCAGCGGCTCCGGTTTTAATTTTATACAGCCACAATATAGATATGGTGTCATTGGATTTTTTAGTTCGGCCGATTGGCTGGTCATTGGTCGGCGCCTCTTTTATATTTTTAATCGGCTGGTGGTTATCTGGAAAAAATATAGTTCGGGCGGCAATTATTACATCAATTTTTATAATCTGGTTTTATTCTATCGGGCATTTGGCAGCCAGCGTTGATAATGATTTATTGCCCGGTTTGAACATCAGAGGCGAAAATATAGTTATGGCTATTGGTTTAATTATTGTCTTTTTTTCGTGTCTGATAATCATTACGGCTAAACGCGGCTTCAAGGGAACAACTATTTTTTTGAGTATTTTTGCCATTGCTGTAAACATAATGCCGGCCGGTCGGATAATGTGGCACGAGCTGACTTATAATAATTACCAAAGCCGTGACAGCATTAGTTGGACAGCTTCAAATAATAATTCTCTGCCCGATATATATTATATTATTCTTGACGGTTATGGCCGTCAGGATGTGCTGGCGGAAATATATAACCATGATAATAGCCAAGTAGCGGATAATCTGAGGCAGATGGGTTTTTATATCGCCGAAAAAAGTGTTGCGAATTATCCTCAGACGTATCTGTCGATGGCCTCAGCCTTAAATTATCAGTATCTGGATCAAGTTCGGGATGAACAGGGCGTAGATTCGTATAGCCGCAAACCGCTTAGAGAAATGATTAAAAACAGCCAGTTGGTTAACTATCTGAAACAAAATGGCTATCAGACAGTTGTTTTTCCCGCGATCTGGGCTGGTCTCTACAACAATCTTGAAGCGGACATAATTATGTCCGGCGAACTGACCATCAGCGAATTTGAATCATTGCTGATCAATACCACTCCAGTCGGTTTCTTTTTTGATAAAGCGGTTGGTCTGGATATTTATCGTAAGAAAATAAAACATGCTTTCAATACACTGCCGCAGGTGGCGGAAATAGCTGACTCAACTTTCACTTATTTACATATAATGTCGCCTCATCCGCCGTTTGTCTTTGATGAATACGGCAATTCGGTCAACCCAAAGCATCAAGCCTCCGGTTTGGACGGCAGTCATTATTTTGAAATTTATCCGGACCGTCAGGAATATCGCGGCCGGTATGTCAGCCAGCTGAAATTCGTTAACAGCCAGTTAATACCAACTTTGGAATCAATTATTGAAAAAAGCGGTCAGCCGCCGATAATAATAATTCAGTCTGACCATGGCCCAGGGTCAATGCTGGAATGGGAGAAGCCTGATTCAACGAACATGAAAGAAAGGCTTTCGATAATGAACGCCTACCTTTTGCCGGAAACTGCCGAGCCGTACCTTTATCCGGGCATTTCTCCGGTCAACAGCTTTCGTTTGATCTTAAATGACTTATTCGATGCGGGTTTGGATTTATTGGCAGACAGATCATATTTCGCGACTTGGAGCCGTCCGTATGATTTTATTGACGTGACTGAAGAATTGCAATAAAAATTATAGCTTGAATGCTTTTTTATATATTAAAGCCAGGACAAATATAGCTGTGCCCAACAAGACAATAGATGGGCCAGTCGGCCAATCAAGATAATAGGAACACAATATGCCCAGCACGACGGTTAATTCAGCTATTATAATAGTTATTAATTCCAATTCACGCAGTGACCGAGCCAATAATTTGCCGGTCGAAGGGGGGATTATCAACAGGGCGCTGACTAAGATGATGCCCAGTACCTTAACGCCCAAAACGACTGAAACTGACAGGGCAATATAGAGGATCAGTTCTATGGCAGTGACGTTGATTCCGGCAAGAAAAGCGCTTTCGCGGTCAAAGATCAGGAGAGCGATTTTTTTCCTTTTAGCAATATGAAAAAGGATCAGTAAAAAAGCCGCTGCTCCGAAATATATCAATTCCACTGTTTTAATCGCTAAAATATTGCCGAAAAGAAAACTGATTAGCTCGGGCTGATAGCCGGTTTGCAGACTGATCAGTAGGACTCCAAGCGACATGCTGGCCGTAAATATTATTCCGATTATGGTATCTGAAGATAACACGGTTTTTTTCTCAAGAAAATATATAACCACGGCCAGTACTATGCCGAAAGCTACGGCTACCGGCATTGGACTGATGCCGGATATAATGCCGATAGCTATTCCGGCCAAGGAAGCGTGGGCAATGCCGTCACCGAAAAACGCCATCTTTCTTAGCATGACGAATATTCCCAAAAAAGCGAGCAGTCCGGCCAAAATAATTCCGGCTATTAACGCGCGTTGAATAAACGGGAATTGTAGCAATTCAATCATGTTTTGGATATTTATGGTGATAAAGGGCTATATCTTGTCCATAAAGCGATTTCAAAGTTTCATTATTTATGACTTTTTGCGGTCGGCCGGTGCAAATCAGCTTTTTATTTAAGCAAATTACTTGAGTGGCGTATTGAAATACGATGTCAATTTCGTGAGATACTAGGACTACCGTCAGACCGTGCTCCTGATTTAAATGTTTGATTAAATCATAAAAATTTCTTTCACCTGAAATATCGATTCCGGCCGCTGGTTCATCAAAAAAGATAATTTTTGGTTCATTAACCAAAGCGCGGGCAATTAATATCCGCTGCAGCTGGCCGCCCGAAAGCTCGCCAAGCAGTTTTTTTTCAGAATTCAGCAAACCAACCTCTTTCAAATAAATGTTGACATCAGCATTTTTATGTCCGTTGTCCAGCGATAGTTTTAGAAATTCAGCTACTGTTATCGGATAGGTTTTGTCGAAAGTAAATCTTTGCGGTACATAGGCCAGATTGGGTCTAACCGCCGATGGTTTATTATTAAGAATTAATACTTCGCCGCTGAACGGAATCAAGCCGAGCATGGCTTTAAGCAGAGTTGTTTTGCCAGACCCGTTAGGACCGATGACCGCGCAAATAGAGTTGTTTTCTATTGAAAAACTGAGTTTATCTAAGATAATCAGGTCGCCGTATTTAGCCGTAAGATTTTTAACTTGTATCGCCGGCATTTATTATTGAGAATTTATAATTGTATCCACATTGTATTTTATCAATTCGATGTAACTTTGTCGATCGTCTAGTCCGCCAATTGGATCAAGTATGGCCAGTTCTAACCCCAAATCATTGGCAAATGGTTTAAGCGTTTCGTTAGACAACTGCGGTTCTGAAAAAATCGTTGTGATATTGTGGTTATTGATCACTTCTTGGAACTCAATCAAATATTGCGGTGTCGGTTCTTTGCCGGCAAAAGGCTCAAAAGTGGCCACTATTTCAAGATTTAGCTCATCAGCAAGATAAAACCAGGCATCATGGAATGTGGCGATCTCTTTTTTTGCTATGTCTGAAATACGAAATTCGACCGCAGTCTGCAATTCAGAGAGTTTTTTAAGATATTCGGATTTGTTTTGTTCAAAAACCTCAGCTGAATCAGGGTATTTATTTTTTAAGGCTTCGGTAATATTATTTACAATTATTTTAGCGTTTTTTATTGAAAGCCAGTAGTGCGGATCTTCTGCATCAGGCGAATCTGATTTTTCTTCAGCTGCACCCTCTTTGTCTTCAGGCCCGTGTTCGCTTTCCGCTTTTCTTAGGTTGATGCCTTTGTCTACGGTGATAATTTCCATATCTGGTACTGAATCGGCAGCGTTTAGTATCCAGTTATCAAGTCCGTGACCGATATTAAATACGATTGTTGATTTATCCAGTTCCTTCACTTTTTCCGGCGTCAATTCAAAAGTATGGGGGCTGCTACCCGAGGGTAGAATTTGCATGACAGCCAGCTGATCGCCGGCGATATTTGACGCGATATCAACCAGAGGAAAGATAGTTGCGGCCACGATTTTTTTGTCAGATTCAGCGTCTTCCCGGTCGGTAAAAAAAACTACCCCGACCGCTATCAGTCCGATTATTAATAACAGGGCAAGAAAACCGTTTGATTTTTTCATAATATATATTAATAATAATTATCTGCAATTCGGACACAAACCAAAAAATTCTAGCGAGTGTGATATTAGTTTAAATTTTTTTGATTGTATTTTATTCCTGATCAAATTTACTTCCATAGCGCATTTAAATTCCTCTGTGCGTCCGCACTGACGGCAAATAAGATGATGGTGGTGTTTTTTGGCTATTTCATAAAGTCGGCGCCTATCGGCAAAGGAGAGTTCGTCAATGATGCTCAGATCGCGTAAAAAATAAAGCTCCCGGTAAACCGTAGTTTTGTTCATGGTTAACTTTCTGTTTTTTAGTTTTTTCAGTATGTCGTCAGCCGACAGATGTTTTTGGCTGGTGGCCAGCAAAGCGACGATTGCTCGACGCGCTTCGGTTATTCGATAGCCGGAATTTTTCAGTTTTGACAGCAATGGTTTAAAAGGCATATTAATATATTAATGCAACTAAGTTGCAAATGTCAAACAGAGTTATCAACATAGGTCTGGCGTTAATATAGACCGAACCATTAATCTAGCTGATTATTAGCCGGCCGATGATTGATTGTCGTGCCAACCGTAGTCGGATGGCGTTTTTTTATTGTATTTGGTTCATCGTTATGCTAAAATTGATTTGTTTCGATTTATATGCCCGATAATATTTTTAAAGTAAAGAATATCTCCAAAACATACCGACTTGGAGACATAAAGGTTAAAGCACTGCGCGGGGTTTCTTTTGATATCCAGCGCGGCGATTTCATAGTGATTACCGGCCGGAATGGGTCTGGCAAGTCGACGCTTCTGCACCAGCTTGGTTTGCTCGACTATCCTGAAAGCGGCGAAATATATTTTGAAAAAGATGAAGTGGTTGGGATGAAAGAAGAACACCGGCGGAGACTGCGTTTGAACGAGATCGGCTATATATTCCAGAATTACGCCCTGATCGCCGAATTAACTGCTATGGAAAACGTGATGCTGCCGGCAATGATGCAAGCGGGAATATCAGCTTGCCGTCAGCGAGCCAAAGAACTGCTGGTAAAAGTCGGACTGGAAAAAAGGTTAAGGCACCTAACCAAGCAGTTATCCGGCGGCGAACAGCAGAAAGTGGCCATTGCCCGGGCATTAATAAATAATCCTAAGGTCATTTTTGCCGATGAGCCAACGGCTAATCTGGATACTGCTGCGGCTAAAGACGTCATGGGAATATTTAAGAAATTAAACCGCGATGAGCGTCATACCATTATTATGGTTACTCATGAACCGGAGGAAACCATCTATGCCAACCGGCAGCTGAAATTATCAGATGGCAAAATCTTATGAAGAGTGAAGCAAAAATCGCATTCTATCTTGCCTGGAGATTTCTTCAGCGGGGCAATAAATGGACTTTGTTGCTGATAATTTTTTTGATGGCCATTGCTTTTGTTAATCTGGTTTTTGTCACGTCTTTATTTGACGGAATCGTTAAAAGCGCAAATGAGCAGCTAATAAATACTTATACCGGCCATATCGTTATGATGCCCGAGGAGGGGAGTGAAACCATTTCTGATGTTGACCGGGTCTTGGCTGAGATAAGAAATACTGAAGGCGTGATTGCCGCCAGCGCCGAGCTGTTCGTACCGGCCACTTTAAAATATAAAAACATAAGCGGCAACTGGCAGGTGCTGGCTGTTAATCCGGCTGATGCCAAAAAGGTTTTCTCAATCGCTGAGAATATGATCGAGGGAGACTATCTGAACGGCGAAGGCGATGATATAATAATCGGCCGTCAAATTGCCGGCGGTGAGGACGTGGAAATGGACGCTTTTTCATTCAAAGAGGCGAGCGTTGACGACACAGTAAAAATGTCTTTTAATGGAATTGCCAGGGATTTGAGAATTCGGGGTATTTTTTATACTAAATTTATCGATACCGACCAGCGAGCATTTATCAACGCCGAAACACTCACTGAACTGTTACCCGACACAGAAAATACCGCGTCAAGCATCGGCATAAAAATAGATTCTTCCGCTAAAGAAAAAATTGTCATAGAAAAACTGGAAAACAAAGTCCCAGCCGGACGTTTTTATAGCTGGGAAGAAATGTCCGGTTTGATGGACACGGTGACAGAAAGCTTTTTGTTCGTAAACGCGCTCTTGACCACAGTCGGTATATTGATCGCGGCCGTAACAATTTTCATCGTTATTTACATAGACATTTCATCGAAGCGCCAGTCAATAGGCGTTCTGAGAGCTATTGGCATAAAATCATATTTAATACGATCCGCCTATGTTATTTTAACAGCCGTCTATTCTGTTTTAGGCGTAATAATAGGCTTGGGCATACTGTTTGGCATTCTGATCCCGTATTTTAACGCTTATCCTTTTGAACTGCCGATTGGCGATTCAACGCTGGCCGTGAATTCAGTCGATCTGATATTCAGAGCCGAGCTTATTATCTGGGTGGCAATTGGATCAGGATTGATTCCGGCTTTGATAATAACCCGAGTCAAAATATTGAATGCCATATTTAACAGATAATAAAAAACCCTCCAGCTTAATCTGACTGGAAATTAAATTAATTATTTTTTTACTTCATTGACCAGGGCGGCGAAGACTTTTGGATATTCAACCGCCAATTGAGCTAAAACCTTGCGGTCAAGCTCAATTTTATTTTTCTTTAAAGCGTAAATAAAGCTCGAATAAGTTAAGCCGTTTAATCGGGCGGCAGCATTGATTCGGACTTGCCAGAGTTTTCTGAAATCCCTTTTTCTGACCCGGCGGTCGCGGTAAGCGTAAACACCGGCTTTAGTGACTGCCACCTTGGCTAATTTTGGCTTGCTTTTCCTATCCCAGCGGTAACCCTTGGTCTTTTTCAGCAGATTTCGGCGGCGTTTAAGATGTGTTGTTCCTCTTTTGACTCGCATACGGATTGATGAAATTTATCATTGACAATGATTATATATAAGGCATCAGATGTTTCAGATTTCTAGTATTGCTTTTAGCGGCGGTTTTATCACGCCTTTTATTTCTGGTGGTGCGTCCGCGTTCACGGGAGTTAAAATGATCCTGACCGGCTGTGCGCTGGATTATTTTCTTCTTTTTCGTGATTCTGAATCTTTTGCTGGTTCCCTTGTGGGTTTTTAGCTTGGGCATTATTTTCCGATTAGTATTGTATATCTTTTACCTTGCCGGGTGAGCGGCTGTTCGATTTTTATATCGCCCAGTATTTTAATAAACTCATCAATTTTTTGCCGAGCGCGTTCCTGATGCTGCATTTCTCGTCCCCGAAGAATCATTTCCAGCCTGACTTTATCGCCGTCTGCCATGAATTTCTTCGCCTGATTAACTCGATGGTCGAAATCATGCTGTCCGATCTTAAGCGAAATGCGGATGCCTTTAATTTCAACTTTTTTCTGTTTAGCCTTTGATTTGCGCTCAGCTTTTTCTTGACGATATTTGAAAGCGCCGAAATCATCAAGCCGGCAGACGGGCGGCTGGGCCATCGGCGCGATTTCTACTAAATCAAAACCGCGTTCCTGGGCAAGTCTCAGCGCTTCAGCCGTACGCATAACACCAAGCTGAGCACCGTTTTCATCAATTACTCTTACTTGTGGTACGCGGATATAATTATTTATCCGGATTCTGCGCTTACTAATTTCTTAAATAGTTAATAATAATTTTATTTGCGCCTTCCAAAGCGCAATAGTTTGATGCACCTCAGAGACACAATTGTTATCATTCCGCGCTAAAGCTTCGGAAGACATCCTGCGCTAGCGCGAAAGATGGTGGAGATGAGGGGACTTTCACCCCTGTCTGAAAAGTTTATTATAAACCGTCTACCAACATAGTCTGCTTGGCGTTGTTCGGATGAGCTGGGTAGAAACAGACGAAAACCCGGCTAATCCTAGTTTCATTGTGCCCGGACGAAAAGCCGAAACTAGCTAATCGTCAGTCCTGAAAAAATGACACCCGTGATTCTCCCATCAGGAGTCAGAGAAACGGATGGCGGCTGCGTAATTAGGCAGCCACGGGAGCTAAGCTGAACGATGCGAAAGCATTTTTCAGTTTAGCCAATTTTGACTTGGCATTTGTCGTGATTCCAGCTTTTTGGCAGAGATCTGGTACTCTGATTGGCTGGTTTATTAATGTACTTCCCGTCGATTATTGACATCCCCGGGTTAATATCGTCTTTTTAAGGCTCGTCTTATCCGGCGTTCAGCCTCGCGCCTTTTTATGGTTTCTCGCTTGTCTGACTTCTTTTTTCCGCGTCCGATGCCAACTTTCAGCTTGATTAGACTTCCTTTAGTATACAAAGATAGGGGAATTAATGTCAACCCTTGCGTTTGGCTTTTGCCGACCAGAGAAGCAATCTCGTTTTTATTTAACAAAAGCAATCGATCGCGAACCGGGTTGTATTTTTTTTGACTGCCTTTGGCGTATTTATAAGGTGATATATGGCAGCTGATCAGATACGGTTTGCCTTCGCGCAGGGAAATATAACTGCCGCGGAAATTCACCTGGCCGTTCCGGGCAGATTTTACTTCAGCTCCGGTTAATACAATACCGGCCTCGAATTCGGACTGAATTTCGAATTGATAACGGGCGTATTTGTTCTTGGCTAAAGTAAGCATAGTCTGGTTTGAGTTTATCATTTTTCAGCCAACTTTCAAGCTTTGCCAGGCGGTTTTTATGGCTGATTTCTTTTTTTTGTCTGCGCGTTTCAAAGCCGCGCTGAGAACCTTGGATTTAAAATCTTTTTCGATTCGGCCGGTTTCACCGCGGCTAGAATAAATAATTTTTAAATTCTTAATCAGTCGAAGCTCCCGTTTTAAATCAGGGTAGGTCGCTGTTTTTAGGGTCAGATAATTAACATAGCACCGCGCGTACTGTTTCAAAGTTTTGCAGTTAAGATAATTTTGCCGGCCGAATAATTTTTTATCTTCTGCGCTGGCTTTTATTAAGCCAGTTGTGAAAAAGCCGCTCACTTCATTTTTTAACTGCTGATAAAGTCGACAGCATGAACATTTATTATTGCAGCGTCGTACTGAAGGAGTGTCGTATATGAATCGATAGCCTCGCCAATTATCAAGAATAATAATATTAGCGTCATTTTTTTTGAAGCTTTTTAATTTTTTTAGCGCCAGTCGAGTTATTTTTTTATTCATAATTTGATTAAAATCGGGGTTGAGAATATTTTTATTCCCAACCCCTTAGTTCATAGACAAGGCAGGGGGCAGATGGGATAGCCGGCCAGAGGATCGCCCAGCCCCTCGGCCGTTGCCCGGCAGCCGCCTCGGCATTTTTCCCAGCGCAGGCAGGAGTGGCATGGTTCGCCCACGTTTTTCCGTGTCAGACAGCGTCGGTTGCGGATAAGCTCAGACTCGTAGGCTGTTTTGATGGGTTCTGGATCAGTAATTCTGGACAACACTGCGGGGCTGTTGCTGCAGGCTCTGATTCGGCCATCAGCCGCGAAATAGAGTCCGTGATCGTAGAAAGGGCAGGCGCCGAAAAGATGCGGCATAAGCAGTTTTTCTTTCGGCTGGCTGAATTCAGGCGGCTGAAGGCCGAGTTCGGCCGGCCAAGATCGTCCTCTTTGCTCGAGTTCGCGAACCAAATCAGCCAGTTCTTGAGCCGTGGGTGCGATGTCGAAGTAATCCGGTCCGATCGGTTCACCTGAGCCCATCAGCTCCAAATCAACGCCGATGGACCGTGAACGGCAATAAACAATGTAGTCCGGAACCAGCTTGAGATTTGATTTCCTGATCAGATTCTGCAGGCGGAAAAGCGGATCGCGATAGCCAGCCTCCGCCAGAATATCAATCGCTTGAAACAGCCGGCGGACCATTTTGACATTGCCGCCAATCAGCTGGGCCTGCAGCTTTAACTGCTTCCGATCAGTCGGGTCGCTGATGTTGAGTTTGCCTGTTATATGGACTTGTCTGTCCAGAAGCCAGCTGGCGAGCGCCGGCGTGATAGCCAGCATGTTGGTGAAGATCCAGGGCTTGATGCCGCGGCTGAGCAAAACGCCGATATATTCTTTCAGACACGGCCAGAGCAGGGGCTCGCCGCCAAGAATATCCATTGTTTCCAGCTCTCGGCCGCAGTAGTCACGGCACAGATCCAGCACCCTGACTGCTTGATCAAGCGTCATTTCTCCCCGATTGAGAGCTTGCCGCCGAACCATATAACAGCCGGGACAGCGGCATTGGCAAGATGTCGTTACTTCGATTATCCCGTATTTGAGACCGGGTGAGGCTTGGTGTTTCTGATAACGTTCATCAACGTCAGCAGCCGGCGCGTTACCGTTGATATTGCTTGTCTGGTCAGTCATGGATTACCTCCATTTTTGTAAGGAACAATTGAGTTTTTGCAACACACAAAAACCCCTTCTCTTCCGAGAAGGGGCTGGGTTGTTACATTAGATAAATATCAACGCAATCCTTTCTCGGCAGAGTCGGGATTGCCATGATGCGGATTGAGCCTTTTTATCGCGGTTCGATAACCGCCCAGCCGGCCATTCAGCCACTTCGAAATACGGGCGACGGTAGTTGAGCTTAAACCAGTCGTTTTAACAATGTTTGAATAGGGGATATTTTTTGATAGCATGACGGCTGCCAGCCAGCGGCGGCTGAATTCCAATATTTCCTGTTCAGTCAGGAGGTCGCGGAAAAAACGCCTTGCCTCATCAATATTCTTTAATGACAAAATGGCTGTGTATAAATCACGGGTTTTGGCGTTAAGCTTTATTTTCATGACTTTTCCTTACTTTAGTAGAATAAAGCACTTTACTAAGATAAAGTATATCAACCGGCTGATAAATGTCAAGGGGGTGGGTTGCCGGCCGGGGTAGTTGTTTAGATTATTTATTTTTAGTATAATATTCGTATGCTCAAATCAGAAATTGCCAAACAACTGAAACGAGTCTGCCTCGAGATCTGGCCGCAGCTGAAAGCAGAACTGCCGGAGAGTTTTTTTAATACAACGATTGAATACACCAAAGACGAGAAATTCGGCGATGTTTCTTCGGTCGTCGCCCTGCAATTAGCCAAAGTTCTTTCAAAAAACCCTTTAGAGATATCGGATACGATCATAGATAATTTTAGCCAGAATTTTCAGAGAAAATTCAGCAAGATAGAGGCAATCCTGCCGGGCTTTATTAATTTTACTTTCAGCAAGAATTGGCTGGGACAACATGTCAAAAATATCCTTGACGCCGATCGGGCTTTCGGCAAAAGCGATCTGGGCCAGGGGGGCAAGGTCCAGGTGGAATTCATATCAGCCAATCCGACCGGGCCGCTTCATCTGGGCAATGGCCGGGGCGCTTTTATGGGCGATGTTTTGGCCAATATTTTGAGCAGTCAAGGCTATTCAGTCCAGCGCGAGTATTATATCAATGACATTGGCCAGCAGATTGAGATTTTGGCGGAATCAGTTATCCGCCGCTATTTCCAGCAGACCGGATTGCAGGTCGAGTACCCCAGCCGCTGTTATCAAGGCAACTATATCACTGAGCTGGCTTTACAGCTAAAACTCGGCAATATTAAACTGCGCGACATAAACCGCGTCAAAAAGAGAATCAAGAACAAGGTTTTGAAGCTGATGGTAGCCGGTATCCAGCGGGCGGTAGAAAAAAAATTTAAGATAAAATTTCATCGCTGGTTTTACGAAAGCGAACTCTACAAAAAAGGAACCGTCAAAGCTATTCTGTCCGAGCTTGATGAAAAGGGCTTAATCTACAAATCAGACGGCGCCACCTGGATAAAAACCGGCGAGTACGGCGACGAAAAAGACCGGGTCATCATCAAAGCCAATAAGGAATATACGTATTTCGTTTCAGACATTGCTTATCACTGGAATAAATTTATCGATAGAAAGTTTAGCCGGGTAATAAACATCTGGGGGGCGGATCATCAGGGGCATGTTATTAGAATGCAGGCGATGAAAAAAGCTCTGGCGTTGCCTGGCCAGCTGGATATCATCACCGTCCAGCTAGTCAGACTGATTTCCCAGAATCAGGAAGTAAAAATGTCGAAACGCAGCGGGACGTTTGTCACGCTTGAAGAACTGATCGACGAGGTGGGACCGGACGTAGCCAGGTTTTTCTTCCTGATGCGCTCGGCTGACACCCACATGGATTTTGATCTGGATTTGGCTAAAGAAAAATCAGATAAAAACCCGGTCTACTATGTCCAGTATGCCCATGCGCGCATTTGTAGTATAATGAAACAGAAGGAGCTCAGGAGATTGTCGGTCTTCAAAATACAGCCCGGCCGCTACGATCATAAGGCAGAAGTCGATTTAATAAGAGAATTGGTTAAATTCCCAGATTTGCTGCAAGAGATCTCAGAAAGCTATGAGATTCAGCGTCTGCCTTTTTATACGATCAGGGTGGCTGAGCTTTTCCATAATTTTTACTCCCAGTGCCGAGTGATAAACGATAGCCAAGTTGATCCGGCCAGAGCGGTGCTGGTCAAGGCGACTCAGATCGTTTTAAGAAACAGCCTTAAATTAATGGGCGTCCAAGCGCCATCTAAAATGTAAAAAAATGAAAATCGGAATTGATTGCCGGACAATATTAAATCCAAAGCGCGGCGAAAGAGCCGGTGTCGGACATTATTCATATTATCTGGTAAAAAATCTTCTGGCCATTGATAAAAAGAACGAATATGTGCTGTTTTTCGACTACCGCTTCCAGAACGTAAACGAGTTCAGGCAAAAAAACGTCACCATCAGATTTTTTCCGTTCTCGCAATATAAAAAATTTCTGCCTTTCAGCTATTCCCACATGCTGATTGCCGCCTTTCTGGCACGTGAAAGGCTTGATTTATATCATTCGCCGGCCAATGTCATTCCCTACAGTTACCGGGGGCAGTCAATAGTCACGGTCCACGATCTGGCGATTTACAAACACCCTGAGTGGTTTCCGCGCGGCCAGAAATTCAGCATTTCCATACTGGTGCCGAGAAGTATGAAAAGAGCCAGAAAGATAATCGCGGTTTCTCAGGCGACTAAAAAAGACGTCATGCGCACTTTCAAAATCCCGGCTGATAAGATAAAAGTCGTTTATGAAGGCGTCAACCGGGAAGATGCCTCAATGACCGGGCCGGCCATTCGCGCGAAGTACGGCATAAAAAACAACTACCTGCTTTATGTCGGCACGCTTGAGCCCAGAAAAAATTTGAGGGCATTGATCTCGGCTTACGGCTATCTGATCAATAGAAATCCCGGCTACAAAAAATACGGCTTGGTTCTGGCCGGACACCGTGGCTGGAAAAGCAGCCGGATTTTCGACAAAATCAAAAAACTGAAGCTGACTGAGCAAGTAAAATATCTTGATTATGTGCCGCACCCGGATAAACAAGCCCTGATACAAAACGCCACTGTTTTCGTTTTTCCATCCTTGTTCGAAGGCTTCGGCCTGCCGGTCCTTGAAGCGATGAGCCTCGGTACGCCGGTGATAACTTCAAGCGTATCCTCGATTCCCGAAGTGGCCGGCACGGCCGCTCAGCTCATCAATCCCAGGAGCGAAAAACTGCTCACTGGCGCTTTGAAAAAAGTCTTAGCTTCGAGCGCTCTGCGCGGCAAGATGTCGGCGGCCGGCAAAGAACAAGCCGCCAAATTCAGCTGGCGTAAATGCGCCGTCGAAACCCTGAAAGTTTACCGCGAAGAATATCAGAAAATACAGAAAGCAATCAAATCAGCCCAGAAAAAAAATAAGAAATAATTGGTTTTACAGTATTACTGGCCAGCCAGCCGAACTGTTGGCTTTTTTTGGGTTTTGTGGGAAAATGGGGGAGCCGTAGCAACTAAAGTTCGTGTAATTGGTAGTTGTTGCTCGTGCGCTCCGCGCACATCGCACAACAGCGGCTATGAGACTCCGGGAATGGGTTGTTAGATAGAAAACAAAAGGCTCTTTCACAAGGAGTAAGCAATGGAAACCGCAGTTCAGGCGATCAACCGCGACCGCTATGATGACGTCGACTGGCAGATTATCTTGGACAGTGTCGGCGTCATACTCTACCGTCAAGGCTGGTACGCGGTGGATGATGATGTTCTCCGCTTCCTGCACTACCTTGGCTATGAAACCGAGGATGAGTTCTGTCGTGCCCGCGGGTTCACTGACCTCACTGACGCGTTCTTCCAAAACGGCTGGTTCGATGACCTTCGGGCTTTCACGGAAGAGATCAAGCCGAACACTCACCCGCTACTTCCCGCCCTGTACACCTGGGAGCGCAACACACTTCTTATCGCCTTCCCACCGAAACAGACAGTCCATCGCGATCGCTATGTTCAGCAAGGCGAAGCAGCCAGACGAATCGTGGATGCTTGGCTTGCCGACTAACTGGCGGTTTCCAGTGATGCAAGTCGGAGAGGTCTAAAGTTATTACTTTAGACCTCTCCTCACCAACCCATTCTCTCCGTCCAAATTGCCGCTCCGTTCCGGCGGTAGGAGTATAATTCTACCGCCTTCACTCCGCAGCAACTTCTCATATCCGCAAACGTTGTCGGAAATATTGCTCTTTTACAAAATGCTTTTGGAAGAAGGCAAACAAAAAAACGAAAGGAGAATGTTATGATTCCTACACCGAATTACATCTGGGAGTGTAAAGGATGCGGCGAAAAACTAACTGCGCATCAAGATGATAAATATCCTAAGCTTTGCGCAATTCCGCCGAAATGTCCAAAATGTGGAGGTGAAATGGTAAGTAACCCCATTATTCATCATGGCCCTTTTCCCGAAAACCCGTTCAAAAAATATTGATTCTTTCCCGCCTTCATGGAGGGATACCAAAATTTCCCTCCCTTCTTCTAAAGGCATTTTGTATGTTGGCTTATCAGCCAGCAGGCTATCGCCTAAAAAAGCAATAAACACGGCATATCTGATTATGATTCGCCTGACGGCGAGCCTACGCCCATACCCCACTACGCGGGGCATCAGATACACGCAAACGTTATATTCAATTTTCCCTCAAGTTACAAAACAAAAATCTTAATAAAGAACTCTTGAAACTTATTAGTTATGGACTTAGATAAAATAATTAAACGAACTAGAAACGGAAATCAAGTTTTTAACAATAAAATTCCGTTAGATTATATTTTAAAGAAAAAATTTAGTTATAAAAAAGATTCAAAAGAACTATTTGTTTTCTTCCCTCCATGAGGCGGACATTTATATTATAATTTTTTCCCAAGACATTTTTTAATGAAAAAAGGGTTTTCGGTGTTAGAGTATGAATTTCCAAAAGCAATTTTATCTTCAAACTGGAAATTCACACTAAATTATTTTAACTTTATCCGTAAGTCAGTAATAAAGGAAATTGAAAAATTGAAAAAAGAATATAGATTTCAAAAGATTAAAATTACAGGAGTTAGTCTGGGATGTGTTAATGCCTGTATGTGTGCCGATAACAATGAATTGATTAATGAGATTTTATTAATTATTCCCGGCCATTGTTTAGCCGAATCAATGTGGCAAGGAATTAGCACACAACAAATTAGACAGGAATATGAAAATCAAAAAATCTCTCTAAAAGAACTAAAGAATCATTGGCACATCTTAGCACCAGAAAATAATATTACCAATTTAAAATCCAAAAAAGTTTCAATTTTTCTTAGCAAAGCGGATAAAGTAATCCCGTATTATTGTGGAAAAAAATTATTGGAGAAAGCAAAATCATTGAAATATAATCTTTTTTATAAAATTAATAATAATCTCGGACATTATCTGACTGCATTACAATTTTATCTAAGCCCCAAAAGGTTTTTATTAAGAAATAGCAAGAACGCTTGATGGCAAACTCTGAAATTTCCCTTCGGGACGTTGCACAAAATTTCAGCCCTACGGGGAATATAACAAGGTATATGAGGTTACGGAGTCTTGCAGACTTCTTCACCCAAATTGCTTCCTATAGTTGCAACTTTTTATATCCCTAACGTTATAAATGTTTTCTTGACAAGGCACTCTCTAAGCGCTAATGTTCCGTACTGGCTCATTAGCAGCAAGATAGTCTCGGGGGATTATGTGAAAGGAGGCGGTTCATGAAACCCCTTGCCAAAATGCTCTTTGCTGGCTGGTTCCTCGTGCTTGGAGGGATGATCGCCGAAGTTGTGGCGTTGTTCGCTCCGCTCAACCTCAAGGATCTCGGCTGGATCATCGCTGGTCTCGGGCTTGTCGTTTCTCTTGCCTCGATCGTCATCGGCATCGTCCGCGTTTCAAGTGCACGGAAAGGTCATACCCACGCATGAGATTCAGGCATCGTGCCAGAGGGAAGCCCGGCTTCCCTCATCTCCCAAGACTATTTTGTTTGAATTAATGACAACAGACTCCATCTTGTTTCATGGGGCATAACTAAAAAGTTGTCTGACGCTTCAACCGCAATTATAGCGGTTTATTTGCACGATTAAACCTTTTAGTTAAAAGGTTTAAACCCCCATATCAGTCGCTTTTTGTATTGAAAAAATCGGAGAAAGGGAGTATGATTGATTAATAAGTTATATGCCTTTTTTAAAAAATAATGTCTCAAATACGGGTTAGCTTACTGATAAAAAATAAAGAAAAAATTTTACTGATGCGCAGAATAAAGAATAACGCTGAATATTATGTTTTGCCCGGCGGCAGTGTTGAGTTCGGCGAGAGCATAACAGAGGCGGCGATTCGGGAAGCAAAAGAGGAAACCGGCCTTGATGTGGTAATAGACAAAGAACTATGGCAGTACCATAATAATTCGGATGGCCGAGATCACTGTTGCTATCTTGTCACAAAATACTCCGGCCAGTTGAAATTAGGAAATCCTGAAGCGGGAAGAGTATCAGACGCAAACAAATATTTTCTTGAATGGCATACTTTGGGAAGTTTTAATGAATTAGAATTTTTTCCCGAAGAAATAAAACAAAAGGTGCTTGCGATATTTTTGGATAAGAATAGATAAAAGACAACCTAGAAAATCGCTAGTCAATCATTCAAACACTATTGAGGGAGAAGAAGCGCTTCCCCTTTGTTTTTATTGACAAAAGTAGGAAATAATAATAAATTCATGTGCTAAGGCAGATGAGCGTACTTTCCAATAACTTGGCTGAATACAGCCGATATCAAGGAGGAAAATACCATGAAGACTGCAAGTTTCTTTTTCTGTCTGCTGGTGCTCGCGGCTGGCGTTTCCGCTGAAACGATCCGGGTGCCGGACCAGTATGAAACAATCCAAGCGGCGATTGATGCGGCAGAAGCCGGGGATGAGGTGCTGGTGGCGGCCGGAACGTACAACGACTGTACACACGAGAAAGAAATGGTTCTGCATTGCGTCATCATGAAGAGTGGAGTCTCGCTGATCGGTTCTGGATCATCCAGCACAATCATTGACGCTCAGGGCCTGGGCCGGGTGATGCTAGCTGATTCATGCGCGGCTGGCACTCGGATCGAGGGAATTACTGTCACTGGCGGCAGCACGAGTAATCCCAGGTATGGCGCTGGCCTTCATTGTTACTACTCGGAAATCGAGTTCCAGGACGTTACGATGACTGAAAACGTAACAAGCGGGAATGGTGGAGGAGCATCAGTCGTCCGCGGAGCCAATATCTTTACTGATTGTGTTTTTTCGAACAATCAGGCCAACGCTTATTACGGTGGCGGTATTTACTGCATCAGTTCGAATTCAGAGTTCATAAGCTGTCATTTTACCAGAAACAATGCAAGGTCTGGTGGAGGCATTGTCTGTGATTTCAGTTCCGGGCATCCTGTATTCAGATACTGCTTAATTGATCACAATTCAGCCTCAAACGGCGGAGGTATATGGACTAGCAACAGCACGAGAGCAAGGTTTGAATTTTGCACGATAACTGAAAACTCGGGGACAAGCGGGTCTTCATTTCACAGCCTGACCAGTTGGCCATCATTATACTGCTGTATTCTGGCATTTGGCGAGGGGCCGGCTATTCACTGTCCAGAGGGAGTGGAATTTGAGTGTTGCGATGTTTATGGCCATACAGGCGGCGATGAGATCCAAGGCACGGACTTGGGCGGCTGTTTCTCGCTTGATCCCGAATTCATAGATCGTTATTCCGGGAACTATTACCTCCAGCCAAGTTCTCCCTGCCAGCCCAGTAACCATCCCGGAGGCTGCAATGATGTTGTCATTGGCGCATTTCCGCCTGACAATACTCCGATCCAGAAATGCTCCTGGGGAAGCATCAAGGCGGCTTTTAGATGATGATCATTCATGAGGTAACTACGGTTACCTCTTTTTTTACTTGAAAAAAATAATAACTGGTAGTAAGATAATCCCAGTCCATTTGGAATTTAATTAGGTCACAAGCAGGAGGAGAGAATCATGAAGAGATGGTATGTTTTGTTTGGGGCTTTGGTTGTCTGTTTGTTGCTGGCGTCGTGCGGGAGTGATTCTATTTCGAGTTGGGCCATGGCGATGTTCCAGGAAAATGTCGGCGAGCATGAGAAGGCTTTGGCCAGGGCAACCAAGCTGGTTGAGAATCGGATTGATAGCATGGACGGTGCTTTGACGTCGAACCTGACCACTAGCCGGTACTTTGACCCGGAAGAGGCGGCTGAGGATATTCTGAAGCTGAGCCGGAAGATCCATGACAATGACAATCTGACCAACTGTTTAGCAGCTCGTGGATTTCTCTTTTGCGTTATCGGCGAGTACGATCTGGGTATTTCGGACTTTGAGAACGCAATGAAAGCAGGAGGCGAGCCTGATCTGTTGTTACTGGAGCCGTTGCCTTCCGAAACTCTTCGTTTCTGTCATGCCTTGGCGCTCTGGCAAAGAGGCGAAAAGCGGCAGGCTATTTCTGGACTCGACAATATTACCAGAGTAAATCAGAGATGCCACCAGGCCTGGTTTTATATGGGGGTGATTAAAGACGAGCTAGGCCAGCGCATTGACGCTATCGGCCACATCGAGTATGCCAATTATCTGAAGCCAAATCCTGTTTATGGCAACACCTTGGCTTACTTAAAGGGGCATCGGTCAGGCGAAGTTCCTTATTGTTCGTTTCTGATAGCGTTTTTCAGCAACCGAGAACCGCTTAACCGGCCCTATGGCTACATCTGGCCTCTGGTACAAGACACCAAATAAATATCCAAACAGGCGTTTACACCAACGCCTTTTTTATTAGCCAAAAAAGTGTTCAAATTAAATCTTTTAGTTAAAAGGTTTAAAACACGTTTTTATACTTAATCTCAATCCTAAAAAAATCCCATCATGACAAGCATGATGGGCTGGTTTGAATTCTAGTGCTGGAGGTTCAGGCTGCGAAGCAGGGGAATGGTGATGGGGTTGGAGCTGAGGCTCATGATGCGGCTGGCTGTCTCGACTTTCAGCCAATTAAACTTTGTGGCTAGAGCCGTGACCAGCGCCTCGTCGCCGAACTCGTCTGATCCGGAAAAGGCAATGTCTAGATCAACGTCAGGAAGAGAGATCGCCCCGCCGTAGAAACCAAGATGAGGATTTCTCATAGCGTGCGTACTGAGTCGGCTGGGATCAATGAGGAGCATCGCGGTCTTCAGCCGGGCGATCTGGCAGCAGTTCCTGGCGAATTTCAAATCCTCGATCACGCCAACCAGTGCCAACAGAAGGAATAGGCCGGTGGATTTCTGGACGATACAGAGGTAGCCGCCTCGGCGCTCCGTCTTTGTGCATTCAGGCAGGCCGAGCATTGTCTCGAGGATGGCGTTGGCTTCCTCCAAGATTTTGCCGATGTAGACATCGCTGATCTTCATGAAACCTCCTTATTAAAAGAGCATTATACTTGATGAAATGAGCCGTGATTTACGGTTCTGACTATGTTATCATTAGATTATGAATAAATCAATATCTATTGAGCTGGATATAAAAGTAATCACCGGAGCGAAGCAGGTATCCTTTGAGCGAAAAAACGGGATGTATTTGGTACGTCTGACCAGCCGGCCGGAAAAAGGCCGGGCCAATGAACAGCTGGTCCGGGTACTGTCTGACAAGCTGAATATTGCCCAAAGCCGGATCAAAATAATATCTGGACTTAAAAGCAAGCTAAAAAAAGTCAGGGTTAATTGAAGCTCTGGAACAGGTGTGGTATATTGGTATCAGGCAAAAAGCGTGAAAAAATCGATAAATATGGCTGATAATAAAACAATATTATTCATTGAGGACGAACTGGCTGTAGTGGATGTTTTTAAAGAAGCTTTTAACCAACGGGGTTTCGAAGTCGTTTCGGCCAAAGACGGGCAGGATGGCTTGGATCTTTTGAAAAAAGTAAAGCCGACTATCATTTTATTGGACTTGATTCTGCCCAGAATGCACGGCTTCGAATTTTTGGAAAAAGTGAAAAGTGATTCTGATTTAAAAAACATCCCGGTTCTCATCCTGTCCAATCTCGGCGGCGAGCTGAATATCACCAAGGCCAAGGATCTAGGCGCGAAAGATTATCTGGTTAAAACTGAACTGAAGTTAAATCAGGCGGTCGAAAAAATAATTCAATACTTGCAATAAATATCATATGGTAAAAAAGAAATTTATTTTCATTATTGAAGATGAGCAGACGCTGTCCCGTTCGCTCAGAGACAAGCTGGAACGGGAAGGCTATCGAGTGGAGACGGCCATTGACGGCAAGCTGGGTCTGGCCAGCGTAAAAAGGGAGAAACCTGATTTACTGATTCTCGACATCATATTGCCCGGTCTTAACGGCCTGGAAGTTTTGAAAGGCTTGAAAAGCGACAGCCGGTCAAAACATATCCCGGTTCTGCTGGTGAGCAATGTCGATGACGAAAAGCAGCAGCGGGAAGCCCAGCGTCTAGGCGCCGCGAATTACCTGCTTAAATCAAACGTGACGCTGGCAAAAATCATCGAAGAGATTCAGAAGTATATTAAATAGCGGTCAGATTGATTTTAAGCGCAGTTTATTCTATAATGGGATAAACACGCTTGTTTTTTTATTGACGATTCATGCAGCCAAACTTCCCTAATTTAGAAAAAGAGATACTTGAACGCTGGCGGCAACTGGGGATATTTGAAAAATCTCTCAGGCAGACGGCCAAAGGCAAGCGTTTTGTTTTTTTTGAAGGACCGCCGACAGCCAACGGTAAACCCGGCATCCACCACGTGCTGGCCAGGATTTTTAAAGACCTGATCCCCAGATTCAAAACGATGCAGGGATATTTTGTCGAGAGAAAGGCCGGCTGGGACACGCAGGGTCTGCCGGTCGAGCTGGAAGTCGAAAAGCGGATCGGGGTTTCCGGCAAGCGGGACATCGAAAAATACGGCATTGAAAAATTCAATCAGGCCTGCCGGGAAAGCGTCTGGCAATACCAAAAAGAATGGCAGGAGCTGACTGAACGGATTGGTTTTTGGCTTGACCTAAAAAATCCCTACATAACTTATCAAAACACATACATCGAGACGCTGTGGTGGATATTTAAACAGCTTTGGGAGAAGAAGCTGCTGGCCAAGGGTTACAAGGTAGTGCCTCAATGTCCGCGTTGCGGCACAGCTTTATCGTCGCACGAAGTGGCGCAAGGCTATAAGAAAATAAAAGAACCTTCCGTTTATCTAAAATTTAGGGTTAAGAATTCAAAAGGAAAAATAAAAAAAGGCGATTACATACTTTCCTGGACTACCACGCCGTGGACTTTGCCCGGAAACGTGGCATTGGCAGTTGGGAAAAATATTGACTATGTAATTATAGAAACTGGCGATCAGAGACTTATTGTCGCTAAAAACCGAAAGTCAATAGTTAGACTTGAATTGGCTAAATTACTAAAAAGTGATAAGCCCTTAAAACCAAATTCACATACATTTATAAAAGGCGATGAACTTATTGGTGTTGAGTACGAGCCATTATTTCCTGGAGCTATACCGGAAAACGTATCTGGGTATAAAAAAGCTTTTAAAGTTTATGACGCCGATTTTGTAACAACTGATGATGGTACTGGAGTAGTTCACACCGCTGTTATGTATGGTGAAGATGATTACCAATTAGGTGAAAGGGTTGGCCTGCCTAAACACCACACTGTTAAAGATGACGGCACTTTTAATGAATTGGTGACAAAATGGCAAGGCAGGTTTGTCAAAGACGTTGATCACGAAATAATCGAGGATCTGAAATCTCGTGATCTTTGGTATAAAACGGAAGAATATGAACACGATTACCCGTTTTGCTGGCGCTGCCACAGTCCGCTGATTTATTACGCTAAAGATTCGTGGTTTATAAAGATGTCGGATTTGCGCGAACGGCTGATAAAAAACAATCAGCAGATTAACTGGACGCCGGAGTACATTAAGGACGGCCGTTTTGGCGAATGGTTAAACGAGGTGAAAGACTGGGCTATCTCCCGCGAACGGTACTGGGGGACGCCTATACCGATCTGGATCTGCTCCGAATGCGGCCATCAGGAGTGTATCGGAAGCTTCGAAGAATTGGCCAGTCGAACTGGGGATGAGAAAATATTAGCTGAAGATTTTGACCCGCACCGCCCCTATATCGATAAAATCGTTTATCAGTGCCGGTGCGGCGGAGATATGAAGCGCATCCCTGAAGTGGCTGATACCTGGTTTGATTCGGGTTCCATGCCGTTTGCCCAATGGCATTATCCTTTTGAAAATCAGGACCGGATCGACAAACAAAAAAGCTTTCCGGCTGAATTCATCGCTGAGGCGATTGATCAGACCCGGGGCTGGTTTTATACTCTGCTGGCCGTGTCGACCGCTCTCGGCCATGATCAGCCGCCGTATAAAAACGTGATTTGTCTAGGCCATATTCTGGACGCCGAAGGCCAGAAGATGAGCAAGCACATCGGCAATGTCATCGATCCGTGGATCATGATTGATAAGCACGGCATTGACGCCATCCGCTGGTATTTGTTCACCTTAAATCAGCCGGGAGAATACAAGCGCTTTGATGAAAGCGGTGTGGTTGAGGTGGTTAAGAAGAATTTTCTGATTCTCTGGAACGTTTTAACTTTTTATAAATTATATCAGACAGCCGAACGCAGGATTGACCAGCCGTCCGCTAAAAATATTTTGGACCGCTGGCTGCTGGCAAAATATGGTGTTTTAGTCGACGAAGTCACTCGTAAACTTGAGGAGTATAATATAGTTGATGCCGGCCGTGCCATATCTGATTTTATAAATCTGCTTTCCACCTGGTATTTGAGACGCAGCCGCGAGAGATTCAAAAGCGGCGATCCGGCTGAAAAAAACCAAGCGGTTGATACGCTTGGTTACGTGCTTTTGGAATTAACCAAAATTATGGCGCCTTTTGTGCCGTTTGTTTCCGATGCGATTTATCGGGAATTAGCCGGGCCGAAAGAAAGCGTGCATCTGGAAAGCTGGCCGAAACCTGATCAGGATTTTCAGGATGAAAAATTGATCAAAGAAATGGAAAAAGTCAGACAGATTACGGAATTAGCTCATTCAGCCAGGGCTCAGAGTGGCATCAAAGTCAGACAGCCGCTGGCCCAGCTGGTCGTATGTTGCCCGGAATTGAGGACCGAGCTCCTAGATATATTAAAATCGGAAACCAATGTCCAGGCAGTTTATTTTCGGACCGAACTACCCAAATCAGCCGACTGGCAGCTGGCCGAAGCCGGATCGCTGGGCATTGCCCTTGATATGACCATAACCGAAGAGCTTTATTACAAAGGCTTTATCAGGGAGCTAATTAGGCAGATAAACAGTCTGAGGAAGAAAGCTGGTCTGACGATTAACGACCGAGTAAATCTGGTCTTCGGCGCCGCGGATGAAAAAGTCAGATTGTCGGTGGAACAGCAGGCTGATTGGCTGAAACAAGATACGCTGTCGGAGGAGATAGAATTTACAGATATGTCTGCGGGTGATTTGGAATACGCCGTTAAAATAAGACACGATAAACTGAGTGCGCTGGTCGGCATAAAAAAAATCTGACGATGTCTTTGCCATACAAAACAAACGGTTTGGTTCTCAGGCGGCGGGCGTATCGCGAAACCGACCGGCTGGTCACCGTGCTGACGCCCGATTTCGGCAAGCTGGATCTGATTGCCCGCGGCTCATCGAAGATAAAAAGCAAATTAGCCGCCCATCTTGAGCCGTATTGTTATTCACAGCTGATGATCGCTCCGGGCAGAAGCATCGATACCGTGGCCGCCAGCACGGTCAGAAAACGATTCAATTCATTTTCGCAAACGATTATTAAAAAAGCCTGGGCTGATTATATTGTTGAAATAATTGACCATTTGGTAAAAGTAAAACAGCCGGACCGCGGACTCTTTCGGCTGCTTTTTAATACCTGGCTGGCGCTGGACCAGCAGACCATGCGGACACCGCGGGAATATATGTCATGTTTTAATATCGTGGCCAGCTTTATATTTAAACTTTTGATCCATCTGGGTTATCAAGCTGAGGTGGGGTTGTGTTCGGATTGCGGCCGCCGACTGGACCCGGGAAAAGCCAACGCCATTGATTATCGGCACGGTTCCATAATTTGTTACCGTTGCGATAGTCAGGATTACAAAAAAGCATACGTAGAAAAAATTTCAAAAAATACTTTAAAGTTAATCAAATATTTGCAGCAAGAAACATATGCCAAAACAAAAATACTGACGGCCAGAACCAATGAATTGTCTGACTTGAAAAACGTTATCGACAAATTGTTGGCCGGCCATATTGATAAAAAGTTGAAAACATTGGATTTTTTAAAATATCTCAGCCACAAGAATAAAATGCCGGCTGGCAGTTGACTTAAATCGGGCGGGGTATTAATGTGTCAGGGTAGCCGTAAAACAAGGAGGATGGGCCATGAAGAGATCAAAGCATGAACCGGTGCTGCCGGCTGATGTCCAATGCCAACCGGACGTTGGCAGACTCAGGCGGCTGATGATTGGCTTCGGGCTGGCTATTCTGGCGGTTGTACTGTCGTCGCTTCTCTTGCTCTAGACGGGCGGATTTTAGGCGGCCAACCGCCTTTTTATATTGCCAGAGAGTCAAAAAAATGCTATGCTATTTAAACTATGGGAAAAAGAAAAAATAAAGACAAGCCGGAAAAAGACCAAAGAGATAAATATAGCTTTGAGCGGAGCAGCGACCGGCAATCGCACGGCCTGATGAAAGAGATATTTATGGACGGCAACCGGCAGCTGCCTGATATGACCAAGCTGGAGCGTAAAAAAACCAATTGGCGGAAAGTAATATTAATAAGTCTGATCTTTTTTTTAATACTGGCGGCTGGCGCGGCTTTAGCCGGATTTTATTATTTCAATAAAAAATCGGAATTTAAAGAATCAGGCGTTGATTTGACTTACTCAGGAAAAACACAAGCTGTCTCAGGGGAAGATTTGGAAATTAAAATTAAAATGATAAATAAAGAAGCTGTGTCTTTGAGCGATCAAACGCTGGAGATACAATATCCGGAGGGGTTTGTCTACGGATCGTCGAATTTTGCGCCTTCAGGCCAATATAAAAATCAGTGGGTTTTCAAAACTTTGCTGTCCGGGCAGGAAACCGAGTTGCAGATTACCGGCCAACTGGTGGGTGAAATAGGCACGGCGAAGAAATTTAAAGCCAACTGGATTTACCAACCGATAAATTTCAATTCCGAGTTCCAGAAACAAATCGAATGGGAAGTTGTAATTACCTCATCGACGTTAGAATTAGAGCTTAGCGGCCCGCGCGAAATAATACCGGGCCAGGAAATAAATTATACGTTAAACTATAAAAATTCTTCAAACAGGGATTTGCAGAGGCTGAAGATTACAGCCGACTGGCCGGACGGCTTTACGCTAAGCACAGCCAGCCCGGAAGCTGATGTTCAAGCTGGCTGGAGCATAAACAGCCTGCCGGCCGGCGATACCGGAAAAATCAATTTGGCGGGCCGATTTGAAGGTCAGCCAGGAGACTCAAAAGAATTTATATTTAAAATCGGATTAATCCAGAGCAACGGATCTTTTAACATCCAGCTGGAGGAAAATTTTATTATCCTGTTAATCGAACCACAGCTGCAAATAAATCTATTTCTTAACGATGAAACAACTGATCAGAGTGTCCGCTGGGGGGAGACGCTCGTTTATAACATTGAAATAGAAAATGCCGGCGATGTGAAATTAGACGAGGCCGAGATGACGCTCCAGCTTAACGGCTACAGCAATCAGATAATCGAAACAGCCGATTATGTTGATTGGGAGACACTGATTGTCCAGAACGCCGACCGCGCCGATAATCGGTTAACCTGGAAATCGGGCGATAACAGCCAGCTTGAAACCATCAAACCGGGCGACTCCTTGTCTCTGCGGGCTGAAGTAAGTTTACTGAGCAGTCCGCCCAGCGATATTCTTGGCAAAACAAATTATGCGCTGACGGCGCAGGTTGCGTTCCGAGCCGATCGGGTGGACAGTAACAGCCAAACTACGCTTGTATATGAAAAAACAAGTTCGGCAGTCAATGGTCTAATCCAATCACAGGCGTTTTTTACCAGCGAAGCCAGATATTATGACGCCTCGGGGCAAGTCGTTGGTCTTGGTCCGCTGCCGCCGGTTGAGGGAGAGGCAACGTTATTCAAAATATTCTGGACACTGGAAAACGGTTCAAACGATTTATCTCAAGCCACTGTATCGACCGTCCTGCCCGAGACAGTTTCTTGGATTGGTCAGGGTAGCGTGACTGCCGGACAGCCGCTGGCTTATAATCAAAGCACCAGGGAGATAATCTGGTCGCTTAACAAAATACCCGCCCAGACCGGAAATTTAACCGAGGCGCTGAAAGCAGAATTCAGCGTCAGTCTGACGCCAATACGCAGCCAATTGAACGAATATGTCCTTTTAACTGATAAATCTATTTTTCAGGCGACTGATAATTTTACCAAAGCCACAGTCCAATTAACCAAGGAGGCGCAAAGTACCAGCCTGTCCAATGATGAGTACGCGCGCGGTTTGGGCAAGGTCATAGGTCGCGGCGAGTAAACAATGCCGAAGTTTTTTAAAATACTTAAACAATCAAAAATCAGCCGGGCCAGAACCTGTTTGCTGGCCGCCAGACACGGTGTTATAAAGACGCCTTTTTTTATGCCGATTGCAACAAAAGGTTCAGTCAAAGCAGTTTCGACGCCTGAGCTTAAATCGATCAGCTCCCAGATCATACTGTCAAATACCTATCACCTTTATTTAAGGCCGGGGCCGATAATTATTAAAAAAGCCGGCGGCCTTCATAGGTTTATGAATTGGCCCGGACCGATATTGACTGACTCCGGCGGCTTTCAGATTTTCAGTCTGGCTTCTATCCGAAAAGTTAACGAGGCCGGCGTGGAATTCAATGACGAAATATCAGGCAAGACGCACAAACTTACTCCGTCAAAAGCCATGATTATGCAAGAGATACTGGGCTCTGACATTAGAATGGTGCTAGATGAGTGCGTTGGCTATCCTGTCACTGAGACAAAAGCAAGGGCAGCGGCTGACCGGACAACGCGCTGGGCAAAGCAGTCTTTAAAATTTCGTAATAAAAAACAGCTGACATTCGCGATTATCCAGGGCGCGACATTCCCAGCGCTGAGGCAAAGAAGCCTCAATGATTTAACAGCTTTGGATTTTGACGGCTTTGCTCTAGGCGGCCTGGCAGTGGGCGAGCCGGAAAGTAAAATGTGGCCGATTGTGAAAAAATTCACGCCAAAAATGCCGGACGACAAACCGAAATATCTGATGGGTTTGGGCAAGCCAGAGCAGATAGTTAAAGCTGTAAAGTTGGGCCTTGATATGTTTGATTGCGTAATACCGACCAGGAATGCGCGGCACGGCACTTTATACATTTGGAATAATAAAAAAATGCCGGGTAAAAGAATCAATTTAAATTCTGAAAAATTCTATCGGGAGATAAAAATAAAAAATAAAAAGTACGCGCGTGACACGCGGCCGATCGATCAACAGTGCTCATGTCCCACTTGTCAAGATTACAGCCGTCTGTATCTGAGGCACCTTTTTCAAATCGGCGAACCGCTGGCTTGGCGATTAGCAACATTGCACAACCTGTCGTTTTATTTAAATTTGATGAAAGAAATAAGATATCAGATAAAAGCTGGCTGGCTGTAAAAATAATATATTGTTGATAATCATTATATAATTTCATGAGCAGCGTTGTTTAAAAAACAATCTTTTTAATATTGCCAAAAATGAAAAAATATGATATAATATAAATATAATATGGGATTTATTATAACAACAATTAAGTTAGTGGCCGTCGATATAATCGGCAGTATTATTTATTTTCCGATTTGGTGGTATACAAAAGGCCTGAAAAATGCAGCTTTTTTCGCATGGAATAATATTAAATCAGCAGAAAAAGCTTTGGCTGTCAGCATTCTTTTGCGGTATTTATTTAAACCTATGTATGGCGACTATTCAAAAGGCGGCCGCGCGATCAGCTTTTTTGTCAGGATTATCCATTTGTTTTTTATGCTGATCATTATGGCTCTGGCTTTAGTTTTTTGGATTATCTTATTTTGTCTCTGGTTAGCTTTGCCGCCGGTCGCCATTTTACTAATAATCCGTTATGCCGGTAGTTAAAAAAATGATTGACACGAAAACGACAATTCCACCTCTGCAGTTTCTGCCTTTTCCCAAGGCGCCGGCCAATGACCAGTACCGTTTAATCGGCTGGCTGAACGGCCGGATCATATATTGGGGCAGAAAAATCGATGAAATCAGTTTATGGTCGCGGCAGCTGTCAATGTACGGAACCAGAATATTCCTGGGCGTATTGATGCTTTTTGGAGCGTTTGGTTTGGGTCTTGGAATTTACAGAGCCCTGGAAGTTTTGTCGGCTGATTTTTCTTTGGCCGTTTTATGGCAGGACAGGGCGCCAGAATATCTTTTCTTTTGGGTATCGGCATTGGTTGATATGTATGTTTATTATTATTTTGTCTGGAAAAACCAGCAACGCCGGGCAATCCGTCGCGAGCCGCCCGTGCCCCTGTCCCAGGCTCAAGCTGATTGGAGCTTGATTAATAAAACGCCTTCAAACAAATGGCAGGAAATATCAAGCCTGTTCAGCCGAGACGCGCATAAAGAGATTGAGGAGGCGGTCAGCTTAGCTAGTCGGTTGGGGCACGGCCTAGTACTGCCGCTGCATGTCTTGGCAGTTTCGTTGAGTCATAAAAGCGTCGGATTGATGTTTGCCCGGCTAGGCGTGGTCCCGAGCGCAGTCGTGTCGCGGGTTAATAGAAAGTTGAAAGCTCTGCCGCAATCAGCACCGGCGACAGCGGCATTTTCTGAAACTATGCATCAGCTGCTGCTCGGAGCGTATGAAGAGGCGTATAAGCGTCGCGCTGAACAAGTTGAAATTACGGATGTTTTTACAGCCACTATGAAAACCGGGCGCGATGCCCAGGCCATACTTTATGATCTTGATATTGAACTGGATGAATTAAGAAATGTCGTGATGTGGATTACGATTCAAGGTGCTTTGAAAAAACATTTAAAGCGTTACCGCTCACGAGCGAGGTTTAAGCCGAAAGGTAGCATGAACCGCGCGATGACGGCCATTGCCACGCCGTATCTTGACCGCTTCAGCCAGGATCTGACGCAGCTGGCGAAAAACGGCTTGCTTGATTATTGCGTTAATCGTGAATTTGAAATCGAATCAATCTTTCAGGCGGTGGAGGCCGGCAATAACGGCGTAGTGCTGGTCGGCAATCCCGGCGTCGGCCGAAAAACCATCATTGCCGGCATAGCCGAAAGAATGGTTTCAGAGGATGCGCCGCCAATTTTTCAGGATAAGCGGCTGGTTAGCATCAGCCTGAGCGCGTTAATTGCCGGCGCCAAAGCCACGGGCGAACTTGAAGAAAGACTGCTGAGAATACTCTCAGAAGTATCGCGATCTGGCAATATCATTATATACATTGAAGATATTCATAACATGGTTGGCATCACTACCGAAGAGGGCAGCGGGCTGGATTTGTCTGAAGTTTTTTCCGAATTTTTGAACAAAAAAGCTTATATCGTTTTGTCCAGCTCAAATCCGACTGAATATCGCCGTTATCTTGAAACTACTGCGTTGGGTGAAAGTCTTCACCGCATCAGGGTGGATGAAATGGAGACGGATCAGACTATTCATGTCCTTGAAGCAAAATCAGGCTTTATTGAATACCAGCAAAGAGTCTTTTTTTCTTATGAATCCGTGGCGGCTATTGTAAAATTTGCCAAAAGGTACCTTTACGAAAGATTTTTTCCGGAAAAGGCCATTCAGCTGATGGAGGAGGTTGCTTCTTTTGTCAGGCGGACTCGCGGTAAAAAAAATATTGTAACAGCCGAAGATGTGGCTCAGGTGGTTGCCGCCAAGGTAAAAGTGCCGGTAACTAAAGTTACGGAGAAAGAAGGCGCCAAGTTAATGCAGCTAGAAGAAAGAATACACCAGCGTCTAGTTGATCAGTCAGAGGCGGTAAAAATGGTTGCCTCGGCGCTTAGGCGCGCCCGGGCCGAATTGCGGGATATCAAGAAACCAATCGTCAATCTTTTATTCTTGGGTCCGACTGGCGTGGGAAAAACTGAGCTGTCTAAAACCGTAGCCGAAGTTTATTTTGGTTCCGAAAAAAATATGATTCGCATTGATATGTCAGAATATCAGGAAAAGAAAAGCATTGATCGATTGATTGGCGCGCCGCCGGGCATGACCGAAGGAGCTGAAGGCGGCTATCTGACTGAAGCGGTCAGGCGGACGCCATTTTCTCTGCTCTTGCTTGATGAAATAGAAAAAGCTCATCCGGATATATTGAATTTATTCTTGCAGGTGTTGGATGACGGCCGACTGACGGATTCGCTCGGGCGGACAATCGACTTTACAAACACAATTATCATCGCCACCTCTAATGCCGGCACCAGCCTGATCCAGCAGCGGGTTCGCGAGGGCTTGCCGATCGAAAAAATCAGGGATGAACTGGTGAATAAGGAATTAAGCAAACATTTTCGTCCGGAATTTCTGAACCGGTTTGACGGCATAATGGTGTTTAAGCCTTTGTCAAAGGACGAGTTATTCCAGATCGCCGAATTACTTTTAAATCAAGTAGCCCAGCGTCTGGAGGCTAAAGGCATAATGCTGAAAGCCACTCCTGAAGCGATAAAAGAGTTGGTTAAAGAAGGCTATGATCCGGCTTTCGGCGCCCGGCCACTGCGCCGAGTCATACAAAATAAAGTTGACAACGCTTTAGCGAATTATTTACTGCAGGGAAGATTGTCTCGGCGCGATGTAGCGATTCTGGAACCAGGCGGAGTGATCAGGGTGGAAAAAGCTGAAAGTTTATAAAAAATAAGTTAAATGTTTTAATTGCGCTTAATGCGTATTTTTTTTAATTGACACAACAGGATTAATCATCTAAAATTCCTTCAGTTTTTTTGATCTTTTAAAAATCATTAATAGGGGGTGATAAGATGAAGCCAGTCGGTAGTCAGATAATAATGCCGGTCAGGGTCTATGGACAGGATCGAGTTCAGGAAGTACGGGCCAGGGTTGACCTGTTTGGCACTGATATCGGGGTGGTGGTCCAGCCAAGGCAGTGGCTTGGTTATCTGATCGTGCCGCGATGGGAAGACGTAATCAGCCGTTTACCGGCGGATCAGAGACGGCGTTACCGTTGGCAGTCCGGCGATCTGCGTTTTCAGCTGGTAAACGGAGTGTATCGCGCCGGCCGCCAGATGACCCAGGTGCTGGCGCATTACGGGCTCATGGCTGATCAGGGAGAGCGCGAATCGCTTCGTGAAATAAGGCGGCTGAATCGCGAATTGAATGAAGCAATCGTCGGATTGAAGCGGGAAACTTTTCCTGAACATCGTCGGCGGATTGTGGCGCTTGTTCGCGGAACACTGGCCAAGCCGGGGCTAAGCCGGCCAAGATCGCTTCAGAAGCGAGAACTGCAGGAGATTCTGCTCAGGCTGGAAACAGTACGGGATTCGCTCGGCCGGATGAATGAAGGGGCATTATTGGCAGCTAGCTTGAAGGCGATCTATCTGACCGAGGAACGTCTGCTTGGCGCGATTATGCGGATTGAACCGGTGGTGGCTATGCGGCGCCAGATGCTGATCGGTCTGATTAACTGGGCAGAGGAAGTAATGCGGGATGTTATCGAATTTCTGAGTTTGCTTGACGCAGACCGCGGTTTTCAGGCCGCTGATTCGCTCCAGACCAAACGGATCCAAAATCGCCTTTGGCAGTTGGCTCAGGACTTGGACGGAATCGATTTCCGCCCCTATCTGGTGACGGCTAGGCACGGCGCCTATGAATTGCGACAGGCAGCCTCTGAACTCGGCCGCAGTGAGATTTCTTCTTTCAGCCGGTTAATACACACAACCCAAATGTCCTTCAGGCTGAAGGAA